>SL_3KL_010_SEDDRAFT_10004578_pt1 | contig 12472 bp, 5 predicted proteins | sample SodLakKL_010_SED_2_FD_10381 | JGI IMG/M metagenome (IMG submission 10381)
CTTTATCCATATCCACATCATCATCCATCGGCTTGTTTTTAGCGTGAATTTTCAGGATATCTTTCCTGGCTTCCTGCGATGGAAGGTCGATGGTGATCTGACGGTCAAAACGGCCTGGCCGAAGCAGTGCTTTGTCCAATATATCAGGGCGGTTTGTCGCTGCAATCACAATCACATTTTCACTGGGTTCAAATCCGTCAAGTTCCGACAAGAGCTGGTTCAATGTCTGTTCGCGCTCGTCATGTCCCCCGCCCAAGCCTGCACCCCGCGAGCGTCCGATTGAATCAATCTCGTCCACAAAAATTATGCTTGGCGACATCTCTTTTGCTTTTTTGAACATTTCGCGCACTCGTTTGGCACCAACACCCACAAACATCTCCATAAAATCGGATCCGGTTATGGTAAAAAACGGAACCCCGGCTTCACCGGCGGCTGCCCGAGCAAGCAGGGTTTTCCCGGTTCCGGGCGGACCAACAAGAAGCAGGCCTTTTGGCAGTTTAGCACCCAGTTTTTGGAAAAGTTTGGGGTGTTTGAGGAATTCTATGACTTCTCTTAATTCAACTTTTGCGCCCTCCTGCCCGGCTACATCATCGAAAGTAGTTTTGTTTTTATTTGGATCATGAAGTTTTGCCTGGCTTTTGCCGATGTTCAACATTCCCCGGCCCTGTGCCTGCATTCGCTGATAAAGCATGTATGCAATGACAATGAAAATGAGCAGCGGAAATGAAAAAATGAGAATGTACCACCAAAAGCCTTCACTTTCCGGCTCAGCAGAAACTGTAACATCGTAATCCTCAAGCATCGAAAAGAGTTGTTCATCGCCAAATGAAGGAATAAATGTTTTGAAATGATTATAGTGAGTGGTATCGTTCTGCTGGATTCGAAGCTGCATTTCCTGTTTAAGTTCACCACGAATTTCGTCTCCCTGAACGTGAATTTTTTCCACTTTTTCTTGCTGCAGTAACATCCGGAACTCACTGTAATCAATTTCGGGTTCGGTATCAAACATCCCGATTCCGAAGAGATACCAGATTAACAGAAAACCAAAAAGAATGATGTAAATAATACCAATCCGGCTGCCCGTAGATGGTTTTTTCTGATTCAATGATTTATCCGGCGATTGTTCCGGGCCCGAACCGCGATCCGGCTTGTTATTTGTGCCTTTTTTCATATCTGGGATTTAACTATAACTATGCGTAGAAATGGTTATGATTTTCCTATCGTTCGATCTGGCCATCGATACTGTTTAAACTAACGCTAAAACTTACGAAAAATAATTTCAACCGTTTGTCAACATTTGTTTATTTGGATTGGCATCTTTTAACGGCTACAGAAATAAAAATAACAGTTTAATTTTATTAAATATTTCTAATACATATATTTCCTGTACGTTACTCAGAAAATCAAGAACTGTATGCTGATGTATAACGGCTTTTTGCTTTCAAGAAAATACTGTTTTTACGGGGTTCAATCTGGGATTTTATATTTATCAATGCAATAGTCAATTAAAAGTGCAATGAATCCTTTCTGCGCAGGCTTTCTAACAGTAACCACAGACTCTTACAATATTCTATTAAACAAATGATGCGTTCGCAGTTGTTTAAATCTGCACATTTGGATAAGATGGCATGATACTACCTCATACATACTAAAAAATGGTTTTGCGAAATATCGTATTCTTTTTTTCGGCTTTTCTGCTCTGTTTTTTCAGTGCTCTTTTTTTTCTAACAGCAACACTTTCTGCAAATTCTGTAAACGGGCAACATCAGGCTGAACCGTCATCCCCTATTGTTGTTTCACACGGACACACATGGCCGCCATTCTCTTATCTGGACCAACAGGGAAAACCGCAAGGGCTGCTGATCGATCTCTGGAATGAAATTGGTGAAATGACCGGACGAGAAATTCAATTTCGCCTTGTGGATTGGGCAGAATCACTGGAACAGGTAAGAAACGGCAATGCCGACCTTCATGGTGGATTGTTCTCTTCTGATGATCGTAGCCGGTACATGAATTTTTCTGATGGCATTATGCCGATAAACACATTTGCTTTTGTTAGAAGCAATTTAACAGCTTTTTTCCTGCACGATCTAACTGAGGAATGGGTGGGAGTAACTGATGGTAGTTACGAAATGGAATTTATGCAGTCAGAATATCCTGAAATTAATTTGCGGCGGTTTTCAAATAATGAACAGATGGTTCAAAGCGCCATAGATGGGGAAATTAACGTATTTATTGCGGATTACCCTATAGGCATGTATTTACTGGACCAACTTGCTACCCCTACGGATTTTCGTCCCCTTGAATTTCTCTATACACAGCCGCTTGTGGTTGGCGTAGCTGCGGGTAATGAAGAAATGCTGCAATTTGTAAATGATGCCTTGCGTAATCTTTCCGATGATGACTTCCGAAGGCTGTCACAGCGCTGGATGCGAATAGAAACCGTTGAGGCCGTTCCAGCCTGGATAATGCCCCTGTTTATCTCAGCACTTGCAATTGCAGGGCTGCTGTTTTTCAGTTTTTACCAATTTCGTACTCGCCGTCAATTAGAAACCAAAGTTGCCGAACGCACAAAAACTCTTGCAAATCGTGAACTTCATTTACGAACTATTCTGAAAAATATTCCGGGTTTTATCTATCAGTTAAAAAAACACCCTGATGGCCGTTACTCATTTCCGTATGTGAGCGAAGGAATAGAAATTATGAATCTTTCTGCAGAGGAGCTGCAAAACAATCCCGATCGATTTTTTGATGTAATGCATCCCGATGATCGTACGAAGATTATTAATGTAACTGAGAAATTAGCTAAAACATTATCTCCCTGGCAAGGCGGTTTTCGTGTTGAACAATCCGACGGCAAATATATCTGGATTGAAGCTCATGATGCACCTGTAAAACTGGAAGACGGAAGCATATTATGGACTGGGTTTGCAGTTGACGTAACAGAACAAAAAGAAGCAGAACTTGAACTGAAAAAAGCCAAAGAAGAAGCCGAAGTAGCCAATCAGGCCAAAAATACATTTTTGGCAAATATGAGTCACGAAATTCGAACTCCCCTAACCGGAGTTATCGGCTTTGCAGAACTGCTGAACGAAACCGATTTATCTCAAACACAAAAAGAATTTGTAGAAAACATTCACACATCAGGCAGGTCTCTGCTGGATATCATCAACAATATCCTTGATTTCTCAAAAATTGAAACCGGTAAAATTGACCTGGAACCTGTAAAAACCGACATCATAAAAATGGCCGAAAATGCCATCGATGTTGTAAGCTATCAGGCTTCCAGAAAAAAAATTGACCTGATTTTTAACATTAAAAAATCGGTGCCTCAATATGCTGTTTGCGATGTGGTAAGATTGAGACAGGTACTTGTAAACTTGCTTGGCAATGCGGTAAAATTTACTGATGAAGGACGTGTTGAATTTAGAATATCATTCAGAAAAACAGGTGAAAATACCGGCATGTTTATATTTGATGTAGAAGATACCGGGATTGGAATACCTGATGAGCTAAAACCAAAACTTTTTAAAGCATTTACACAAGCCGATCATTCTCCATCTCGAAAATTTGGCGGTACCGGCCTTGGCCTGGCTATCTCCAAAATGCTTACCGACGAAATGAACGGAAACATTCAGGTTGAAAGTATCCTCAATAAAGGATCTGTTTTTTCACTTCAGGTAGAACTTCCATTCATTGAAGATGAAGAAACAACCCCAAAATATTCATCCCTCTCACCGGCATTAATTATTGATCCAAATCCGATGCACTGTCATATTGTGGCTGAAATGCTGGATAGATTTCATATTGAAAACACCAGTTTTAACAGTATAGAGAAAGCTGCCTCCTATCTGGATGAATCAAACCACTATCTAATTGTTTTAATTGATTCATCACTGATGAAGATACCTGGTTTTTACCCCGTACAGGAACTGCAAAAACTATTGGGCACATCTGATAAAACCCATTTCATAATCATGCAGAACTTTTCAGAAAAATTTGGGTATCATAAACCAGTGTTATTTTCAAAACGAGTTTACACTCTGCATAAGCCCGTTAAACCGGGAGATTTGCAAAATTGTTTTGACATTCTTGACTTTAAAAAACGAAAGAAACCGATTTTAAAGCCCAAATCAAACGCAAATCAATCAGTAGAAATGAAAAAGAAACATAAGCAACCGGTTATATTAATTGCTGATGATGCTCCGCTCAATTTGCTGTTGATTCGTTCGATCATCAAGAAATTCTATCCTCACGTGGATGTGCTCGAAGCCGTTAACGGGCGGGAAGTAATCGATGTATTCAAGGAAAACCATGTCGATTTGATTTTGATGGACATTCAAATGCCCGAAAAAGACGGCGTGGAAACCACCCGTGAAATCCGCAGGATGGAAGCTGATTCTGACTCTCACACGCCAATCGTGGCGCTTACGGCCATGGTAATGAACGAAGATAAAGATCGCTGTATTGAAGCCGGTATGGATAATTTTCTCACCAAACCTGTTGACCGTGAAAAATTAAATGAGATTTTTGATACCTATCTCAACGACAATAACAAAAAAACTGTGCTGTAAAACATTGCTTTAAGAGATCTTCTCACAATATAAACGGCCGTTTTTGCTGGCCGACTTTCCCCTCAATCTTCAGCTTCGTTTTTTAATATTCACCCGCATTCTCTATATTTTCCCGTTTTCAATCCCGGTTAAATCGGCACATTTTTTTTCATTACAACAGAAAATAAGATCAGCACGTCTTATTTAATTTGGTTTAAAGAGTGTTTTATCTTAAATTAATTTTAAATGAAATCGGTTTACTCTTTCATATTACTTTTAGCCTTCCTGGCCGGTACCATTCAGCCGATTGTGCCATTACTGGAGTACCATTTTTTTAAAGAGAGTATAATCGAACTTTTTTGCGTGAACCGGGACGTGCCAGAATCTGATTGTGATGGTGTCTGCTATCTGAGTAACCAGATTAAGGAGACGCAGGATCAGCAAACCGACATGCAAGCCAATCACGCAGATTACTACCCCGGCACTATTCTTTACAATTTTCAGTCCGGGCTGAATGTTTACCCTGAAAAAGAAGATCGTTATCCGGATCTGTTTGTTTATGGTGTGAATCTATCACTCTCAACCGACCTCCCCCCTCCCAAAGTAAGCTGAAAATAATCTATCGGTTAGGGTTTCTGTAAAGTAAATGGCGTTCTATGTCTTAAAAAAAAGAACTGCCGCAAACAGTCGCTATTTCCGGTTTTCAAACTCATTCTCAAATTTTCGCGGGATAATTCCGTCCTGTGATCCTCAAACAAAAATTTTCAGCTTACTTATAAAAATATGTTCAATAAAAAATTCAGACGCCTTTCTGGCCTGTTGATTGCAATACTATTTGCAGCAACAGCTTGCAGCGATTTCAATAACAACAATTCTGATCTGATTTCCGAACCTGATCTATTAAAACTCGGGGAGTTTACTGACAACGGAATAACCGTTGAAGCTTACGCCGAAGCACCACTTGCTGTGGGTTATAACAAAATATATCTCGAGGTTCACGAAGCGGGAGTGCGGGTAGATCAACCCTCTTTTGATTTCACCCCGATGATGCACATGGAAAACCATTCACACGCCTCCCCTTACGATATACCCGACGGTTCACGCGATGATGTACACGATCTCTATCACACCTGGGCCATTTTCACCATGCCAAGTGGAATGATGGGAAGATGGGAACTTCAGTTTTCCGTTGAAGGCCAGCCCGGAATTGTGGCGGATGGCATAATAAGCATTGATGTTGAAGACTCAAACCGCGTGAAAACATTTATGACGGATGATGAGCAGCGTTACGTGCTCACATGGATTGAACCAGCAGAACCAGAAGTGGGCATGAACGACCTGGCGGTTGCCCTTCACAAACGAGAATCGATGATAAGCTTTCCTCCGGTAACCGATGCCGTATTCGAATTTGAGCCCTGGATGCCGTCGATGGATCATGGATCAAGCAATAACGTTTCTCCTGCTCATGAAGGGAATGGCTTTTACCACGGTCAGGTAAATTTCAACATGACCGGCGACTGGGAGCTTCGGTTTGATATTGTACTGAACGGAGAGGATCTCGGACATCATGTGTTTGAGCTGGATTTTTAAATTGCCCAAATCAAAAGCTATGGTCATGAAAATCATCACTCTATTCACACTCCTGAGCCTGATCATCACTACTGCCGGCTTCACTTCACAACCGGACACAATTTCCGGAGTGGTACTGGATTCTGAATCCGGTGAACCGGTGCCCGGGGCTCATGTCTATTATCCGGGCCATCAGAACGGAACGGTTACCGGCCCGGATGGTTTTTTTGAAATTTCGGTTCGGAACGGCGTCAATACCCTGGCAATCAGCCACATCGGTTACAGGGACTCATTTCTCGATATTTCCGATACCGGATACCATTCGTCTCTGACAATCAAACTTCATCCGCTTCAGGTACAGAGCGATGATATTATCATTACGGCTGGGCGGATGCAGATGAACTACTCGGGCATCTACAGCAACTCCAAAACGCGGGCGGTTGAAGATCACATGGCATCCATTTCCGGCTTGGATATGGTCACACGCGCAAACTTTGCCAAAGATCCTGTTATCCGCGGCCTGCGCGACGGCCGGGTAAATGTGTTGATTGACGGCATGAGGTTGACCCCTGCGTGTGTGGACGGCATGGATCCGGCAACCGCTTATGTGGAAGCCGACAATCTTAAATCCATCGAAATCAGTCGTGGCCAGGAAGCCTATCCGCTGGCATCGACAGCGCCGGGCGGAGCTGTAAATTTTGCAATGGCACAACCGAGGCTCAACACCGGGTTCACAGGGAACCTTGAAACCGGTTACCATTCGGTAAGCGAACAACAGATGGGACAGGCTGCCTTCGCTCATGGCGGAGAAAATTTGGCTTTCAGGATTTCGGGCACCTATCGAAAAGCGGGTGATTTACGAACCGGCGACGGTACACGAATCGTTGACTCCGGGCTTGAAAAAGGCAATATCTTCTCCTCCGTACTTTACAGGCCCACAGAAAATCATCAGTTCAACCTGAGATATATCGGAGATTTTGCCGGAAAAATCGGCTATCCAATGTTGCTGATGGACACCCGTCGGGCTGATGCACACATTGCCGGATTGAAGCATACCTGGACAAATCCTTCAAACCGAATCAACTCCATTACGTCCAATCTCTACATCAACCGGGTGGAACACTGGATGGATGATTACAGCCGGGATGTAACGCAAAGAGACGTGATGAAAAATATGTATATGCCGATGTATGGCGAAACCCTGACAGCAGGGCTGACAAGTGAGCTGAACGCCTCAAAAAACAGCCATTTTCTAAATCTGAAAATTGAGCTTTTTTCAATCGATGCCTTTGCCGATATGCTGATGGAGCATGTGAACCCGGAGATCCGTGATATGTACCTCGTAAATCTTGGAGATGTAAGGCAGCGTAATACATCTATATCTGCAGCTTATCAATACTTTGCAGGAAATGGCTGGCTACTGGGCGGCAATGTGCAGGCTGAAGCGGGCACAAATCAGCTTTCTGAGAGAAGCGCTGTAAATACCTTTCGCGCCGAATATCCCGGTCTGGAGAATCTGGAGCCAACAGATGTTGTCTATTCCATCGGATTGAGTGCCGAAAAAGAGATTACGGATCGGTTTCAAGCTGGTGTCCGGATTTCTGACGGATACAGGCTTCCTTCTCACATGGAACGCTACGGATATTATGTTTATCAGCCTTTAGACGGCTTTTTCTACCATGGCAATCCCGGCCTGAAAACGGAAAGAAGCAGCCAGGCAGAACTTTTTGTGACATTTGGGAATGATCGTTCTCTGCTCAGTGGCAATACCTCATTTTGGGTGAACCGGATGGACAACTACATCGCCGGAAACCGGTTTGATGAATTGTTCAAACGATATAAAAATATGGGAGTGGCCGTGTTAACCGGTTTCGAAACAGATGTAACCGTTCAAATTACCGGAAGATGGACAGGCAGTGCATCCGCTTCGTATGTTTTGGGTCAGCACCGGGAGCTGGAAGAACCGCTGCCGATGATCCCGCCTCTGAAAGGAACCCTGTTGATTCAGCGTCAGTCGGATACCGTTTCGGTTGAGTCACGGTTTCGTTGGGCGGCATCCCAAAACCGAATTGCTGGACAAAACAGCCTTGAGACGCGAACCAAAGGTTACGCACTCTGGGATCTGTTCGCTTCAACCCGCATCACACAAAACCTGATCTTACAAACCGGTTTTGAGAATTTACTGAATACCTTTTACACCGATCACCTCAGCGTAAACTCCATGCCCGGTGCAGGCAGAAATATATATGTATCACTGAGAATCTCTCTGTGATTATTTTAAATGTAACCTGCCAGGTTTTTTGTTTTAGCAGCACACAAACGCCGATGCTTAAAACTATGAGTACAAATAGACACTTGCGCCAGCTTTAAAAACCGGGCAAGTGTCCTTTATTTGTTAAATCTACAAGGTTACACCAAACACATAACCAACCAGCAGATACATCATAAATGTTACCACAAACACCATGATGATGTTAAAAATAAAACCAGCCCTGGCCATTTGCGGGATGCTAACAAGCCCGCTACCATAAACAATGGCATTCGGCGGTGTAGCAACCGGCAGCATAAAAGCACAACTGGCACCGATCGCTGCAGGAACTACTAACAAAAGCGGATCATAACCCATAGCAATTGCTACGGATGCAAGAATCGGCAAAAACGCAGCGGCAGTTGCGGTGTTGCTTGTTACTTCTGTTAAAAAGATAATCACAAGAAGAGACAGCATAATCAGCAGAAGAATTGGCAGAAAATCGAGAACCTGTAATGAATTTCCGATCCATTCGGCCAGTCCCGTTGAAGTAATGGCAGCCGCAAGGCTCAACCCACCGCCAAACAGAATCAGCACTTCCCAGGGGAGTTTTTTGGCATCATCCCAGGTTAGAACAAATTCCATTTTTTTGAAATTAACCGGAAGTAAAAACATCAAAAATGCACCAAATATGGCAATTCCGGTATCAGATATGTTTGGAATAATATCTTCAAGTAACGGGCGTGTAATCCACATTGTGGCAATAGTTACAAAAACCACGGCAACCATTTTTTCCGGGCTTGACATCTTACCGGATTTTTTAAGCTGCTCTTGTATCAATCCATGTCCACCCGGGATAATTTTTAATTTAATCGGATATACAAATCTTGATAACATCAGATAAACCAGTGGAAGAGAAACGATAACAAGCGGAAGGCCTACCATCATCCACTGCCCAAAACCAATATCAACCCCGTAGGTTTCGTACATGTAACCAGCCATCAAGGCATTTGGCGGTGTCCCGATCAATGTGGCAATCCCACCGATATTACAGGCATAGGCGAGTCCAAGAAGCATCACCACAGCAAAATTGGTTTGCAGGTCGGCATCAGCCATATTTTCATCCGACTCAACAAGCGCGATGATAGAAAGTGCAATAGGCAGCATCATCATTGCCGTAGCGGTATTGCTGACCCACATACTTAAAAAGGCCGCTGCAAGCATAAACCCGATTATGATCGACTTGGGTTTGGTTCCCACCAGCATCACAATGTTCAGAGCGATTCGTTTGTGAAGGTTTGTCCGCTCCATCGCCAATGCTATGATAAATCCACCCATAAACAGATAAATAAGCGGGTTAGCAAACGGCTGGGTTGCATCTGCCACCGAACCAACTTCAAGAATCGGGAAAAGCACGATTGGCAGCAATGCTGTGGCCGGTATTGGAATCGCTTCCGAAACCCACCAAATAGCCATTAAAATACCGACTGCTGCTACCCCCCATGCTTCAGGTTCGAGCCCGGACGGGGTTGGCATTAAAAGCATGATTGCGAAAACGATTGGCCCTGCAAATAGGCCGATTCTCGGCCTTGAAAGGTATTCCTTTAGTGATTGGTCTGACATAATATTTGTCCCCTCTCCTCTATTTTTTACTTTTTGATTTAATCCTTGTCTGTAAATTTCCTTTATCTAATAAAATATAAAAACAGAGATCAAAACGCTTGATTTTCCCACCCAAAATTATCCTTTTTTAACGTTTTGAACGAAGATTTACCCTGCCTGAGCCAGCAATTAAAACAGCCCTCCTATTCCGAAATAGTAAATTAGTTGTTTGTCATCCGTGACCTTTGTAAAAGGCTAAAAATCAATTAAAAAAATTGATACAAACCGAACTAATAAATCGTGTAAAGTGATAAAAAATCGTACTACGTTTATGAAACCAATATTGTACTAAAAAATGCCGAACGCAGATCATTAATCAGCCAGGGGGGCAGCAGAAGTAATGCAGTAATGGATGCCCAAAATCTTGCAGCGTATTTAAATGTTCCCTTATGGGATGCTTCCTGACGAAGCTTAAGAATCGGCTGACTAATTGGCTTATCGAAGTATCAACATTACTTTTAATACACAAAAGCTTTCTTTATACCGTAATAGTGATTCTTTGAATAGATTTTAGGTACAGGAACCGGTACATTTTCCTGNACCTNTTTTATGAGACCCTGTAGTTCAANCGGATAGAACAAAAGCCTCCTAAGCTTTAGATCTGGGTTCGAGTCCCGGCGGGGTCACTTTTGANANNTGTAAATTAAATAAAATCTTATTCTTATTTATTTTAATTCACATGTTAGTAAAAACAAACTTTTTATTAACTCANTTGTTTGTAAAGATTCAAAACAATCTTAATGTTACTGCCATTGAAGAACCGGGTANTTNCCAGANGTTCTCCACACGCTGTTCCAGTTGAAACCGGGCATGTTNTCTTCGGCGGAAGAACCTGTCATCTCTGAAGTAGTGAGCCCTGTTAATCCATTCTGACTTCCCCTGCCAATTCCATTGCTTTGATTGGCTGCCTNGNTGTCCCAATAGCAGGAATTTAATGAAGCCTGGTTCCAGCCGATAAAACCACCTGTCTCATCATCACCGGAAACAGTTCCGCTGGCATAAGAAGTAGCAATAACACCATTTGGAAAATTTCTGCCTGCTAAACCACCAACTTCGTCATCCCCCGATACACTTCCTGTAGCATAGGAATTTACAATCCGGGCATTATTCCTGTTAGCCCCAACCAATCCCCCAACAGATTCGTCTCCAGTTACATTACCTGTGGCATAAGAGTGGCTTATTTCTCCGTAATTGGTTCCAACCAGTCCGCCAGTCCCAACATCATCCGCCTCAACATTACCCGAGGCAAATGAATTAGTAATCTTTCCAGTGCTGCCATTAATGCCTGCCAGCCCGCCAATATGATCATCATCACCAAAAACAGCGGCCAATGAATGAGATCCGGTAATTTGCCCGTTATTGGCGCCAACCAATCCTCCCACCATTTCATCACCCGAAATAATCCCCGTTACATACGAATTGCTGATTTGTCCGTTATTGGTTCCTGCCAGTCCGCCGACAATGTCCTCTCCGGTTATATTCACATTTACAAGGCCGGTATTTTCAATTTGTGCATTCCCGATAAACCCAAACAGCCCGACATGATCATCCCCATCCCGGTCTATGGTTAATCCTGAGATTTCAAAACCGTTTCCATTAAACGTTCCGGTGAAAGGATTTGAAGAACTGCCTATCGGCCTAAATCCTTGTCCGCCATTCCATGCGGATGTTGAAGAGGCATTTATATTATTGACCTGAATAAAATGGGATCCGAGAAACTCACTGATCGCCTGTAAGTCTTCTGCTGTTGATATCTGATAGGGATTTCCTGACGAACCATCTCCACCCGTGAATACAGTTTCCTGTTCAATAAAGAGTGCCGTAATTTCTGCTGAGCTCTCCATAGTGATTGAAGCGGGATTATCTGTCCCCGTAAGATCGCCTTCCCATTGATCAAACTCCCAGCCATCCGATGGTTCGGCCGTTAATTCAACAAGAGTTCCGGGTTCAAACTCATTTAAATCAGGGCTGATGATTACCGTGCCATTACCGGTAATATTGATGGTTAAATCAAACAAGATTTCTTCAAAAACTGCGGTTACGTCTTTGTTGGAATCCATAACCAGCTCAACCGAGGTTTGGGTAGAATTAATATCACCNGNCCACTCCACAAACTCCCAGCCGTCCGATGGCACGGCCGTCAGCTCGACTGTTGTTCCCTCTTCATACTCATCCTGTTCGGGATCTATGCTCACCGAACCTTCTCCATCAACATTTACTGCGAGACTGAATGTGGTATCTTCCGGTTCATCCGGTTCCTCGGCAAATACCGCGGTTACGTCTTTGTCAGAATCCATAACCAGCTCAACCGAGGTTTGGGTAGAATTAATATCACCGGNCCACTCCACAAACTCCCAGCCGTCCGATGGCACGGCCGTCAGCTCGACTGTTGTTCCCTCTTCATACTCATCCTGTTCGGGATCTATGCTCACCGAACCTT
>SL_3KL_010_SEDDRAFT_10004579_pt1 | contig 12472 bp, 12 predicted proteins | sample SodLakKL_010_SED_2_FD_10381 | JGI IMG/M metagenome (IMG submission 10381)
CTAATTGGCATATAATATATGCAACCTTCGGCATATTGTCAAGAGTTATAGAAAAAAAAGATAAAATAATCTGATGTNCTATTAATTTTAAAAAAATCGTTGGAGGGATCCGGATAGCAAATGGATCCCTCCTTTAGATTTTGGATGGAAATTACTTTACAAGTTTCAGCTTCATAGATTCGATATGAGGTCCTGCATAGAGACGGGCAAAATAAGTACCGCTGGCTACAACCTGTCCGAAATTGTTCCTTCCGTCCCACTCCACTTCAAAAGTTCCCGCATTATAATGCTCATAATCGACGATATTTCTCACAACACGACCGTGAATATCGTAGACTGCGAGGGTAACTGTTTCCGCTTTCGGCAATGAAAATCGAATTGTCGTATTCGGATTAAAAGGATTCGGATAGTTCTGATGCAGTTGATATGTTGGTGCAAAATCTTCTACCTTCTCTGCCGACGTGAAACTACCGGTATGATCGCCATGACACTGGGTGCATTCCATCTTGCCGATAGTGTTATCCATCTGGACTATTTTGCCGCTCGTTCCGTGACAGTTCATACAATACTTTACTGAATCCTCTGTTTGATACAAAGGTTGGAACTGGTTCTTCAGTTCATCGTTCATAATCTGGACTGAATATGCTGCGACATCACCGGTCAGTCTGCCACAACGTTCACTTCTTTCAGTGCTGGATCGTTTATAATGGGATTTCATACACCAGTTTGAAACAGATATATGACAGAGCGGTGATCCGGCAACCGTTTGCAGCAGATCCTTATCACAACGATTATCTGTGAACACGTGATCTCGTGCATATTCATTACTGATATCTGAAGGAAATTCTATAATCGAATACCACCCCAGTAATTCATTGCCGAGTTTTCCGGCTTTATCTTTATCCCAGCAGAGATTAATTGCAGTCAATGCACCGATCAGCCCGCCGCACAGCGTACCCCATCCCCAACCGCCGCCTCTTCCCCATTCAAGGAATTCTGTCGGCATTAATGTATACGGTTCACCGATCTCTTCAGCCAACATTGAAATGATCGCATAATACGCACCATATGAACATCCGCGTCCCGTCCAGTACCCGGCATGCCCGCGAATGCGAGCTTCTTCCGGGTCAAGTTCAACATACGGCCACGGCCAATCGGCATTTTTTATACCTGCCCCGGCCTTGTTTTTTGACAATAATCCGATTGCACCCATTCCCGCCGTAATACCTGCAGCATATTTTGCACTGTTCGTCAAAAAGTCTTTACGTGATAACAATTTCTTTTCCATTTTTTCACCTGTAAATAAGTATAAATACTATTTTGTGTTAATTTATTGTAGTATTTCGCAAATAACTATTTCAAAATGAATGCCATAATTCTATTGAAAGACTACCTGATTTATCGGATTATTTATTCAGTTTCCCAATTTTGCAATCAATTCCGTTGCTTCATTTTTCAACGGTAAATTTGAACTTTTCGACAATAAGCAAGAAAGTTAATTTTATTCGCAGATTTAAAACTGACAGTCTTATTAGTTTTGCTGAGATATTCAACAACTATCGATTATTAAGTTTATTATGGATAATCTTAAAGGCAGGAAAAATTAGAAATGTATTGTCCGTAATTATGTGGATTTTGAAACATTTTGGTATTTTCTCATTACCACGAATGTAGAATACGAGTACAGTAACAATGCCGTCCATATCAATCCGAAACTGACAGTATGAACGGATGTGAACGGTTCGCGGTACACGATAACTCCCATTAAAAGCATTAATGTCGGTGCAATGTATTGCAGGAAGCCGATACGTGACAGCGGTATCCGGCGTGCACTTTGTGCAAACCAGTATAATGGCAGCGCCGTAATCGCTCCCGAAAATATAAGTAATACATCGATACCGATATCGATTTTAAACAATGCACCGGTACCGCTTGCGGCCTGCATTAATAAAAAGCCGCCGGCAATCGGCGCTAGTAATACTGTCTCAACACCGAGACTCGAAAGCGCATCGAGATTCATCATTTTCTTTATCAATCCGTAGAGTCCGAATGTTCCGCTGAGGATAAGTGCGATCCAGGGAATACGTCCGAATTGTATGGTAATGACCAGCACCCCGATCAATGCAAGCAGCAGAGCGATCCATTGTATACGGGTGAGCCGCTCCTTCAGAACAACCAACCCGAGGAAAATACTGATCAGCGGATTGATATAATATCCCATACTCGCTTCCACAATTCTGTCGGTATGGACGGCAAAAATATACGTGAACCAGTTAACACCGATAAGGGTACCGGTTACTATGAGAGAATAACGGCTTTTCCTGTTGCGAAGTAATGTGAGAAAGTTCTTTCGTCCAATGTACACCAATACCGCTGTTACAAATACTGCCGACCAGAAGATTCTGTGAGCGAGAATTTCCCCTGCGGGGACGGCATCGAGAAGTTTCCAATACACGGGGAGAATGCCCCATAATATGAAAGCCGCGAGGGCATATATCGTACCGGTTGTCGTTTCGGGAAGTTTACGGCTCACTTTATTCTCTTGAATACAATATCATCGACAGAGGATTCAACCGGCACAAGTACCCTGTCTACCTCTCCCTGTTCGTTTACATGAAAGGTAAATTCCAATCTCGACCGGAAGGCTCCCCAGTGTCCGCGTTCCCGGTAGAACATATTAAATTTACAATGTACCAGATTAGATGTAGCACCGTATCGGGTAACAGCAAGCCGGTTGTCCCGTCTTTCAATTTTAAATTCTCCGTATGCAGGATGTTCATATGTTCCGGTGTATGCATCGAGAGAATGTGTGAGCTCCGGATCAGGATGGCACTCCACATCAGCGGGCGGTTCCATCCGTTCTTTAAACCGTTTACTCCAGTTGATGACTTCAAGATCCAACAGGCGGTCTATTGCTTTGTATGCTATTACCCGGTTAATCTGTGACCGGTTAACATTGGTGAGCGAAACAACTCCAATATCGTGGTCGGGTAAAAGAATAACATATGACCGGTACCCGCCTATGGCGCCTCCGTGGTATACGACGGTATGACCCCGGTATGTGCTTACCCGCCAACCAAGTCCGTACATGGTGAACGGAAACTCCTTATCTTCAACCTCCTGCGATACGACTATCCACGGAGCATGGATTTGACGCAGATGATCAGGCTGGATCAGCGTATCGAGCATTACAATTCCCTCATTTAAATTAAATTGCAACCATTTTGCCATATCGTTAATGGTTGAATTCATCGAGCCGGCAGGTCCGAGTGCATCCACATTTCTGAATGGAGCAACTGCGTGTCCTCTGCCGGCAACGGTATAAGCACGCGCGTGATCATCGGCTAATTGCAAATCGGTAATCGAGAAATTTGTCGAGGTCATGCCGAGCGGACGGAGAATTCTGTGTGTAACGACATTTTCCCACGTACTGCCGGTAACGGCTTCAATAACCCGTCCGGCCGTAACATAAAGCAGATTATTATACTGATACGCTTCCCGGAAACCTTTGCTGAACGGAAGATATTGAATTCGTTCTACAAGACTTTCACGAGAAAACGGAGTACCTAACCAGACGTGATCATGCCGGGGCAGTCCCGATCTATGGGTGACAAGATCACGTATGGTAATATGCGCCATGATATACGGATCATCCATCTGGAATTCCGGTAAATACTCTTGCACCGGTGCATCCCAATCCAATAATCCATCCTCGACGAGCATACCGATCACGGTAGTTGTAAATGCTTTTGTATTCGAAGCAATAGGAAATAACGTTGATGGCGTTACCGGCGTTTGTTCATCAACATTTCTGTATTCGAATCCATCACCGAATATAACTTCTCCGTTTTTGATTACGGCAACAGCAACTCCGGGAGCACTCCACTCCCTTAACTCGGATTGAATAAATGAAGAGAAATTTTCAAGCCGTGGATCGTCTGCCCGGGCGTGAATAAGAGAGACTAAACTATAGAGAACTATTGTTACAATAAAACGCAGGTGTATCATATTTTTCATAATTAATGACTTCTAATATTTTTAAGATTGAAAAGGTGTGAGATGTAGTCCTCCTTGAAGCTGGACTACATCTCATTGTGCATCGAGTCTTCACATTGGCCGGAACCTTATCGCCTGACCGCCGCTTGTGGCAAGTCGTATCTTTAACGTCATACTGCTGTCGACAACTTTTTCCTCAATGATTATATCATACGGATCGTCGATCCAGTCGGCGTTCTCTCCATCGCGGTAAATTTCAGCAATATAGTCTCTGCCGGGATCGAGAAAACTTAATGATGCTTCAAGCAATCTGCCGTGCTCATCGGTGATGCTTCCCAGATACCAGTCATCGCTGTTGCGATCTTTCCGGACAATTGTGATGTAGTTACCAATACTTGCGTGCAATACTTTTGTATCGTACCAATCGGCAGGAACATCCTTAATAAACTGAAAAACGTCCGGCTGTGCTTCATAGTTTTCAGGCAGATCGGCAGCCATTTGCAGCGGACTATGAATTATCACATATAATGCAAGTTCACCTGCAAGTGTTGAGTTGATACGATTGTCGGGCCTGTATTCGTCATAGAACAATTCCACGATTCCCGGTGTATAATCAAACGGGCCGGAAAGATTGCGGGTAAACGGCAGAATGACAACATGGTCGGGCGGATTACCGCCCTCTCCTCCCCATGCGTTGTATTCCTGTCCGCGGGCCACTTCACGGGTCATTAAATTCGGCCAGGTACGCCGTAAGCCGGTATCCTTTACCCCTTCGTGGACATTCAATGATATCTTATGCTTTGCCGCAAGCTCTACAACACGCTGATGATGTTCTACCATAAATTGTCCGTGATGCCATTCATGGTTTTCATTACCGTCGTTGTCGTACCAGACGATTTCCGTACCGTGTCCGACATATCCGGTTTTCACCGCACGGACACCGAGCTCTTCATACAGGGCAAACGCATCCTCCATCTGTTCCTCATAGTTGATGACGTTTGCAGACGTCTCATGGTGTCCCATAAGACGCACACCTTTATCCAGTGCATACTGCGCAACTCCTTCCAGATCGAAGTCGGGATATGGTGTCGTAAAATCGAATACCACGCCATCGGCATACCAGTCACCTTCCCACCCTTTATTCCATCCTTCCACAAGTACATGATCGAAACCGTGTTCGGCAGCGAAATCAATATATCGTTTTGCATTTTCGGTCGTTGCGCCGTGCCTCGGTCCAATCGACCAGGTAGATTTATCCAGATGCATCTCCCACCAGATACCGACATACTTCCCCGGTTTTATCCACGACGTGTCTTCTATTTTGTTCGGTTCATTAAGATTGAGAATAAGATAAGATGTAATCAATCCACCCGGATCATCTGCCATCTGAATCGTTCTCCACGGAGATACCATTGGCGCGGCGGTACGTACTTTCACTCCATCGGCCCAGGGAAAGAGGTTGGCTTTTAAAGTAAAATCGTGTGTCCGCTCAAGTGCCATTGTGGAGTAATCGACTACCGCCGCTTCATGAATGCTCAGATAAAGATCGTCATCAGTTCGCATTGTGAAATGAGTATGGACGGTATCAACTTCACTCAACGGCGTGTTTTCATACAGATACTCAAATCGATTCCATTGATATGCGCCGATCCACCACGATTCGTGGTCACCGGTCAGGGCAAACTCGGTTAACTCATCCATTATATTGAATTCTTGAATATTCGGTTGTTCGGGAATTTCATACCGGAAACCGATTCCGTCATCATACGCACGAAATACGATCGTCATTTCACGCTCCAGTTCACCGCTCTCTACTAAATCGATTCTCATTTCATTATAATGATTTCTGATAAATTTCTTTTCACCCCATATTTGCTCCCACGTTTCATCAAAATGGTTATGGGTTACATTAGAAATGGTAAACCCAGATATCAGATCCTGCACATCCTGTAACACAAACCCAAGTCTGGACTTTTGTATTATATCTCTGCCAAATCGCTGGACATTGTAAAATGGATCACCCTCATTGAGCACAAACTGAACGGTGAGAATGTTGCCCGGAGAAGAAACAGTTAAAGAGTTGCTATGAAGCGGGATAACGATAAAGAAAATGATAAGAAGAACGAAGAAAAGTTTCATGTTTGGAGCCTTAGGAATAACTGATATAATGTACTTGATACTTGGGAAATAGCAATTTACAAATAATTTGTTTCTGTGTAAATAGTACAATTTGACTTTCCAATATTATTCGAGTATACTGTAGTTTATCGATACTGTGCACCACAATCATGTACTCCCTTCTTTATTTCCTTGAGTTGCAGGAATTCGCGGAGGAAATTGTGCGTTTTTACTACATTACCAGAGAAAGGAATAATTATGAATTTATTTGTTGGGAATCTATCCCGTGATGTCAATGAAGACGAATTACAACAAGAATTTGAAAAATACGGGAAAGTGTCGAAAGTAACCATTATTCGCGATATGTTTACCCGGGACTCAAAAGGATTCGGATTTGTTGAAATGCCCGCAAAAGCGGAAGCAGAAGCTGCGATACAGGGAATGCGCGGTCATACAATCAAAGGAAAAGGGGTCAATGTGAATGAAGCCCGACCCCCTAAAGATAAAAATAAACGCAAAAAAAGAAGATAAATACTTGCATTTAACGATTTAAAATTGTATACTTGTGTAACAAATAAACAGTACACCGTTTATAATTGAACTCTACGTTACTCCTGAGGTTTTTCAAAAGCTGCTGTTATTTTAAAAAGCTTCATCAAGATCGTCAGGGCAAAAAGAAATCGCAATAAATGGTGAGATAATTAAATCATTTATTTGCGATTTTTTCATGTTAGGGTCATATCAGCCGGAAACGGCTGAACAGCTTCTGGCTGAAAAATGGTTCGTACGGTCTGCCAACGGCGGATTTTTTTTGAAAAACTTTTTTAAGGAGAGTGTTCCATGGAAAAAGGAACAGTAAAGTGGTTTAACAGCGCTAAAGGTTTCGGTTTTATTCAACGCGAAACCGGCGAAGATGTTTTTGTTCACTATCGTTCAATAGCCGGCGACGGATTCAAAAATCTTGAAGACGGCGATAAAGTTGAATTTGAAGTCGAACAAGGACAAAAAGGTCTTCAGGCAAACAACGTACGTAAAATCTAAACGTTCTGCCTCGTTGTAATCTTTTAAAAAGGTCCCGCATCCGGATGCCAATTAACCGGCAGGATGACGGGACTTTTTTTATGTCAATATGGCAGACTTTTCAGGAACACTGCATAGTATCTTCTTGTTGAATAGCACTGAAATGAATTAGATAACTATCACTAATTCATTATTTGTCGAATAAGATGAGGAGGAACTATGTTCAGGCAGTATATTGGCCTTATTGTTGGCGGACTTTTTCTTACCGGCTTGATGTTTCATTCGGTAGATACCCTGGAGTTAGGAGAATCGGCCCAGATAACCGGCACTGTTGAACCAGCGGAATCATTTCCGTCTATTTGGGTAATGGATGATGCAGATTTAGTCGAACGGGGCGAAGCAACACGGGAAGGTGATTTTACATTACATGTTCCTGCAGGTGAATATAATCTCTATTTTGAACCGACTGTAGAGGGATATGAGGTGAAATATGTAACCGATGTTGCAGTAAGTCCAGGTGAAAATAAAGACGTTGGCCCTATTGAGATTTCTGAGGGTACACCTCATCTCGATAATAACTGAAATTATAAATAATATAATGCAAGTATATTTATCGACCTGACAGGTTTATAAGACCTGTCAGGTCATCATATAAAAAATTTACTGCGGCTCTATAGCGTTTCAACCAAATNAAAAATTACATTGCGCGCCCTCCCGGAATCTACTTTGAAACCATCCACCCGATCGTCCTGGTCGCGGATAAATTCTATTTTCCAACCGCCTATTGAAAATATGTCCTTTTCTTCATATAGCAACTTTCCTTTGGGAGACATCGACCTTTCCAGTTTCAAATCGCTTCCCTCAAGTCGTATGGTATAGGTCGCTCCAAGTTCAGCATTTTTGTATTCGCCTTCATATTCCCGTAAGTTTTCACGTATAACATCAGCCAGATAGAGATCCGCTATTTGTGTGCTGAGTGAACGCGGATTAATATTGCCGAGATTACAAAGGATACCGATTGAAAATTGTTGTTCTGGAAACCGTAAATAATCCGCGCGGAACCCCATAAACGATCCCCCGTGTCCGACAGTCTTTATTCCTTTATGATCTCCAAATTGAAGTGCAAAGGCGTAATGAAGAGTATCGCCGTCGTTAAGTATACCCCGTGTATGCATTATTTCATTCAGATTTGGTGCATGGGTAAGCCGGTTTTCGTAGAGATTTTGATCCCATTTGAACAAATCATCAATCGTAGTATACAAGCCGCCGGGACCAACGCCTTCAAAATTAACGAGGTAGCTTTGATAGAATTTACCGTTATCATCCTGCTGGTAACTCAGTGCGCGGTTATTAACAATCTCATGACGGTTATCGTGAAAATGAGTGTTTTCCATTCCAAGCGGCTGGAAAATATTCTGATCAGTAAATTCGCGAAGTGATTTACCGGTTACACGATCTACCAGAATACCGATCAATGTGTAACCACTGTTGCTGTAAAGATATTCATCGCCGGGTTTAAAATTCAAATCGCTTTGGCTGCTGATAAGATCCAGCTTTTCCTGTATCGAAAGTACATTTGCAACATTAACTTCCGCAAAATTCATCAACGCATACAAATCCCGTATTCCGCTTGTATGATAAACAAGATGTCGTATACGGATAGATTCTTGATATTCCGGCATTTCGGGTATATATTTCCGAATATCATCATCCAGATCAATATCTCCACGATCTGCCAGTATGGCGATCGCGGCAGCAGCAAATTGTTTTGAAACCGAACCTATGTAAAAGACCGTTTCCGGTGAAATCGGTACACCGTGATCGAGATTGGCAATCCCGTACCCTTCTGCATAAACAATCTCTCCCCTATCATAAACACCCAATGCACAGCCGGGAGAGTCGGGAGTATCCCACTTTGCAAAAACAGAATCTACTTTCTCCCAGTCAAATCCCTCCCGATCACCGGTATAACCGAGAAAACTAATTATAAAAGTTAGAACAATACCTGTAAAAAATAATTTCATAATAAATTACCTCAATTGTTTATATGGAAGTACCGCTCACTATATATAAGAAATAGTTTTTACGGAATTAATCAAGGTGCAGGATGTAACTTTTTCTTTTTGGTTGATGTTATACATAGTAGGTGAGTTTTGATGTTTAGAATGAAAACCAAATTTGTGTTGATGGACCGTGGGGTCTTTATTATTTTCTTCATTGCACTTTTTCTCACCTGCGGATCCGTTTTTGCAAGCGACACGTTAGAACCAAACTATACCGGACTTCCCGGCATTGCAAACGATATCGGGTATTCTTCCGGGTATAACTCCGGCAACATTAATGCTTATTACGATCTTAAAGCCGCTCTTCAAAAATACCGTGACATTGCATCGAAGGGAGGATGGGAACATATACCCGAAGGACCGGATATAGAATTGGGCGACCGGGGTATCCGGGTTGAGCTCGTTCGGGAACGATTATACCTTTCCGGCGATATGAAGGGTACCAGCACATCTTCACAGACCCATTACTTTGATGAACCATTGAAACAAGCGGTCATTAATTTCCAAAAGCGGCATGGATTGAATCTCACAGGCGTCGTTTGTGAAAAAACCCGCTATGAAATGAATATTTCCGTTGAGGAACGTATAAAGCAGATAAAACTAAATCTTGACCGGCTTCGCATGCTTCCTCAGGAACCGTACGACGATCATATATTGGTCAATATACCGGATTTTACATTAAGGATATTTGAATACGGGGAAAATATCATAACAATGCGTGCTATCGTGGGGAAAACCTACAGAAGGACCCCCGTTCTATCATCGGATATAGAAAATGTCATCTTCAGCCCGTACTGGTACATACCGCCCGGTATTCTGTCAAGGGATATACTTCCAAGAACTCAGGAGGATCCGGAATACTTACAACGCCGCAATATTCGCGTACTATCCGGGTGGGGTGGGTATGCAGAAGAAATAGAACAGGATTCAATTAACTGGCAGGATGTTTCGGCGGATAATTTTCCATTTATTTTACGGCAGGATTCCGGACCGGAAAACGAAATGGGTAGAGTTAAATTTACATTCCAGAACAATTATAACATTACTATCCACGATACCCCGGACTGGAGATTATTTTATAAACGACAGCGAACATTTAGTTCAGGATGCATCCGCATAGAAAAACCACTGAAACTTGCATTTTATCTTCTTGGTGATAGGTCTGAGTGGACACACGAAAAAATACTAACAGCAATGTATTCAGGCAATGAAAAGATAGTGTCCCTTACCGACCCCGTCCCGGTTCATATAGTTTATGTAACTGCCTGGGCTGATGATGATAGGACGGTACATTTTCGAGAAGATATTTATCACCGCGATGACCGGGATATGCACATGTACCGGTCAATCGTAGCAGATGAAGAATAAGATAGCAAATATAGAGGTATACAGCCGATCACGAAACTCTCGACTGTATACCTGTAAAAATATCTTCTTTACTGCAGATAAAGCATCCGTTTGGTTTCCAAATGTTCACCGGCACGTAAGCGGTACATATACACACCGCTGGACAAACCGTCAGCGTTGAATATAACCTCATAGGTTCCTGCATCACGGATATCATTGACGATTGTCGCGACCTCTTTGCCCAGCACATTATACACCGTTAATTCGACGTGTGTGCGTTCCGGCACTTCGTAGCTGATAACCGTTACCGGATTGAACGGGTTGGGATAATTTTGATTCAGCCGGTATGAGGAGGGAGTTTCATTGGTATTTCCATTGTCAACTGAAGTTACCGTAGCAGTGAACGATCCCGTCATACCGACACCGGAATGTATGGTACAATGGTACTCGTATGTACCCTCAACTTCAACGACATACCGGTATTCCGTACCGGAATTGATCGGCCCCCATTCCCCGGCTCCATCGGGTACTGAGGTAGATTCCAGCGGATGGGAAGCGAAACTTCCCTGCCAGACAATGGTATCTCCAACGGCAACATCCAGCTGGTCGGGATTATAACTTGTACCTGAGAACTCAATCACATGTGCTTGTGGATCATCCGCAGTAAAAGCAAACAAGGGCCCCGCTACAATCAGTATAATCACGATGCTCAATATCCAACAAAGCTTATTCCAATGTACCATCGAACACCTCCCTATTGTTATGTGTATATATCATCGTAATTATTTTTTACCCTTCGTTGCGTCTTTTATATACGATTCGGTCTTATCTTTTGCTTTGTCAACCCACTCTGTAGCATCTTTCTTGGTAGATGTATAGGTGTCTTTAATACCCTCGACGGATTCGGAGAATTTATCTTTTAATTCATCGCCATATTCTGCACCTTTTCGTGCAATACGTTTTCTAGTTGTCGAGCCTTTCTGAGGTGCATACAATACCCCAAACAGTGCGCCGATAGACAGTCCGGCGATAAATCCCAATACTGCATTAACTGGCTTCATAAATTATATCCTCCTTTGTGGTTGTTTATGGAATGTATTTGTGTATATTGTTCAACAAACATAGTCCTATAAGAATTCCGGAAAATAGCAAAACGATTACTTTCGGAGTGCGACTATGACTATCTGGGAAATTAAGGTTGTAAATATTCACACTTTGCAGCTTGCAGGACCTCAGCCTGATTTTTTCAGGTTTAATAATACCATCCATATTTTTCCACAAGTTCTGCGAGCAATATGATATTTTCCGGAGGAGTATGAGGGGATACTGAACACGCCGTGCTCAGAATATAACCACCATCCGGTTTACCGTATTGTAATGTATCAATAACATTTTTTGTAATACTGTTTTTATCTCCCTGCAACAAAACATTGACCGGATCGATATTTCCTTTGATGAAGGCCTTGCCGTGAAGTGTATTTTTAGCTTCTCGCAGATCAACGTCGCCAAGCGGCGGAGGATCAAGCGTGTCTATACCATTTATACCGGTTGCAATCATCCTGTCAAGCCTGTCTCCGATTATGCCACAGGTATGTGTATAGACCGGAATTGAATTATTGGTTTTCTTAATTTCCTCAATTACTTTTTTCTCATATGGCAGCACAAATTCATCGTACTGAGTAACGGAAAGAAATCCGCCACCGGCAAAAGCCGAAGATATTAGTATAGCATCGACGCCTTCTGCAGCTTGCCGTTGACCCAGGTCGGCTGCACCTGCCGCAAGCCGTTGCAGACATGCCTTTACTTTCTCCGGATCATCCAATAATGCTATCAGCGCATTTTCGTATCCGAGTAATTCCAGTAACTGGGTCAACGGAGAAAATATCTCCGAATGAACCGATACTGTATCTCCTGTTTTCTCACGAACG
>SL_3KL_010_SEDDRAFT_10004580_pt1 | contig 12472 bp, 8 predicted proteins | sample SodLakKL_010_SED_2_FD_10381 | JGI IMG/M metagenome (IMG submission 10381)
CATTTACAATCAACCCGACAGAGATATTGTGATGGGGTACTTTTTTGGCTTTGGATTTATACGGCAGTGAATCCGTTTTGGCCATGTTGTAAGCTTTGCACCCCACTGAAAGGGGGCAAGCATCACATTGTGGATTTGACGGACTGCAGACGGTGGCTCCAAGCTCCATCACGGCCTGGTTAAAGTCGCCGGGGTTCTGTTCGGGAATCAAATCGTCAGCAATTTTTTGAACCCGCTTTTTGGTTTTGGATGATCGAATATCCTCCTCAATATCGAAATAGCGGCAGAGTACGCGCAGTACATTTCCATCAAGTACGGCTCGTTTTTCATCAAATGCGATACTACTTACGGCCGCTGCGGTATAGGGGCCAATTCCTTTCAGTTTTTTGAGTTCATCGTAGGAGTCGGGCATAATGCCTCCGAGGTCTTCAGAGACGGTTTGAGCTGCCTTATGCATATTACGTGCACGGCTATAGTAGCCAAGGCCTTCCCATATTTTCAAAACGGTCTGTTGCTTGGCGTCTGCCAAGTCATGTACGGTAGGAAATTTTTCCATAAAATTATGGAAATAGGGGATCACAGTATCCACGCGGGTCTGCTGCAACATAATTTCCGACACCCATATTTTATATGGATCGGATGTATTTCGCCACGGCATTTCCCGCTTGTTCTTGTTGTACCAGTCGAGCAGTTCGTTTAACGGAAAATCACCCACTAATTTTCTACTCCCTGTAGCTCTTCTTCATCAAAATCGTCATCCATCTCTACTACGCGAATATCGTAATCCTGCGAGGCCGCTGCTCCAAATTGATCTGTAGCTATTACCTGGAATGAGTGTTCGCCGACCTGGCGGATATTAGGGGTCCATTCAAACACCCCTGTCTGCTCATTCAGGCTCGCACCATCAGGTAGATCGACGCCAACGTAGCGGACTAAATCCGTATTAAATCCGTCGGGGTCGAATGCTTCGATTTCGAGTTCAAACTCTTCTTCAGCCGGTATGGAGATAGGGCGCGAGGGAGAAAAACGTGGCGGGGCGTTAAATGGGCGAAGGTCTACAGCAAATGAGGTTGTATCGGCTCTACCATCCACGGTAGATGCCGTTATGGTAAACTGTTGCCTGCCGGTTTGAGCCGCTTGCGGCTGCCAATAAAGTGTGTTGCCACGAATTCTGGCATTATCAACCGTGCCGCGATAGCTGATGGAAATTTGATCGGGTTCGTATGCCGATTCCTCAAATTCAATGGGGATAATTAATGGCCTTGGAAAAGGTAGAGTAACATTGCCGATAGGTTTTAACTTCAACCCTTCTTCGGCATCAGCATCTGCTATCTCGTCACCATCTAACCGCTCAGTATAGTGAACAGGAGAGAGGGTGTTGAATTCCGAGACCCAAAAATTTCCTTCTGTAACTGTAAAATAATTTCCGGCCTCCTCATTATCTTTCCAGAGGGTTAAATCATCACCAAAAATGCCAACCCATAGTTTACCGGTTTCTGTTCGCACGGCAATAAAATCATCCCAGACCTGGAGTTTTTGCACAGGTTCATCCACGGTAGCCTGCTGGCGGGATTGTCCGTCGGAATCGATTAGGTAGATCGATCCGTCATCATCCGTACCGATTAACTCGTCATTGGTTAGGAAGATTTTGCTGATATCTCGATCCAGTTGAACTTGCTCCTCATGTACAATCGAGTCGATATCTGAGTCGTGCTGAAAAATGTCGATGTGCCGATTATCACTCAGTACATAAAGCAGCCGGTGATTATCAGAGGCAAGATCTAAAATAGATCTGCCTTCAAATCTGTCGGTATCAATATAATCCGGATCAGAATCTACCGTTTCAGGTGTTTCAAGACTAATTTTTGCCAATCCTCCCTCACCAAGACTGATATAGAGATTATTGGAAATTCGTTTGGTTGCTTTGGGAGGCTCGGGTAGCACCGTGGAAGAGTAGACACCCAAAACGGAGGTGGGTTCGATGACGGTCAAACGTCGCCCTTCGCCATACAGATAAGCAAACCGGATATCGGCCTCTAGAGTATTACCGCGCCGTTGCATTCCGGTGGATGCGTAGAGGTATTGGAGCGAGTCGGAATGGGCCCTAAATACCACAAGTCCTTCGCTTTCAGAAAGGGCATAAAAATGTGATTCCGAGCTTTCGAGATCCACGATTCCGGGAATCTCCATTTGATTTTGAAAATCTTGCGACCACTGAGCAAACGTTTGCCCGGGTAAAAAAGTCACAAAGAGAAGTAGTAAAGCGGAATAAATATATTTTTTCATAAACTCAGAGCCATCCATGTTTTTTATACCATCGAAGCGTTCGGGAAATTCCCTCTTCGAGTGAGTATTCGGGGTGATAATCTAATTCCTTTTTAGCCTTTTCGATAGAGCAGGTCCATTCCAGAATCATTTCGTTCGCCTTTTCACGATTCACAACGGGATATGAACCAAAAAATGATGCGGTTGTTTCGATGGCGCCTGCAATTTTTTTCACCCATTGGGGCTTCAATTTAATTGCCAAGCTTTTTTTGCCAAGTACGGTAGCCACAATATCCTTTATTTCATTCCAGTTGGTAATCTTTTCTCCACTGATAAAGTATGTATTAATGCCGGTTTGATTCTGTTTTTCCGCTTTGATAATTCCTTGAATAACATCTTGAACATACACCATGGAAAGTTCGGGTTCGTAGCCATCACCTACAATCGGTGCAATCCCATTTTTCATCATTTTAAACAACGTAAATATCTGATCTTCCCGTGGCCCGTAAACTGCAGGCGGGCGCAATATAGTAATCGACATATCTTTAGGGGCGATTTCATGAATCAGCGACTCCATCCTTTTTTTAGATTCTCCATACATACTTACGGGATTCATCGGATCACCCTCAGATTTTGGAGTACCATTACTGGGTCCCGCAGCCGCCAAAGATGATAGAATTACAAGTTTCTTAACGCCTGCTTTTTCAGCAGAGCGTATAATATTTTCAGTGGCATCAACATTGGCGTAATCAAACTCCCGCTGCGATTTTGCCATTACAACCCCGGCAAGATGGAAAACGGTATCTACATTCTCCATCCCTTTTCGAATTGCAGAGATAGCATGCAAATCTCCGGGAATTTTAGTGTACTCTTTGTTTTCAAGCCATTTTTCGCGTTTACGAACAAGGCATCGCACTTCGTTCCAGGTTTCATTTGCGATCAACGTATCCACAAGATGACTCCCTATAAAACCGGTGCCTCCTGTAACAAAAGCTTTCATTAATTTGTATATTCCTCAGATAATTAATTTTGGAACTTCACCTATTCCCTGCGTCCCGAAAAATATACGAAGTTGGACGTTGCTTATAAAAAAGTATATGGCTCAAAACAAAGTCGCTCTTTTTACCGGTAACTACCATCATGTTCGTGATGGGGTTTCACTCACGCTAAACAGGCTGGTCGCTTTTTTATTGGAAAATGGGGTGGATGTATTGGTTTTTGGGCCAACGATTGATGATCCCCCGATGGAGCACAGTGGCGTAATGGTAGCAGTTCCTTCCGTTAAGGCACCGGGCCGGCCGGAGTATAGAATTACAACCGGTTTTCCCGATGATGCCAGAGAAAAATTAGAAGATTTCGACCCGGATATTGTGCATATCGCCACCCCCGATATTTTAGGATATAAAGCGTTAAAGTGGGCTCGAAAAAATAGTGTGCCGGTGGTATCATCATTCCATACACACTTCACCAGCTACCTGAAATATTATAAACTCGGTTTGATGGAGCCCCTGGGTTGGAAATATCTCCGTTGGTTTTATGGTCAGTGCGAGCATGTGTATGTGCCTACCGAGTCAATGGCTCAAGAGCTGCGGGATCAACAGATTGATACTAATCTTAAAATTTGGGCTCGTGGGATCGATCTAGAAAAGTTTAATCCATCATATCGAAACCCATCGTGGCGTAAAAAGGTTGGATTCAGTGAGGATGATATAGTTGTGACATTTGTTTCTAGATTAGTCTGGGAAAAAAACCTCGAGCTGTTTGCTGATGTTGTTCAGGATGTTCAAAAAACTGAACCGAAACTGAAGGCGTTGGTTGTGGGCGACGGCCCCGCCATGACAGGTTTAAAACAGATGATGCCGAACGCAGCATACTTGGGTTTTTTAAAAGGTGAAGAGCTGTCGTCGGCCTATGCCAACAGTGATATCTTCTTTTTTCCATCAGATACCGAGACGTTTGGAAACGTTACACTGGAAGCGATGGCGAGTGGTTTGCCGTGCCTTGTGGCTGATGCTGTGGGTAGTAAATCACTGGTGGCGCAGAATAAAAATGGGTTTTTGGGCGATGTAAATGACCCCGAAACATTTAAAAAATATTTGAAAAAATTGGTTGATGATTCCGATCTCCGCCAACAGATGTCGGCTGAATCTCTTACACGCGCCGAAGATTACAGCTGGGAATCGATCAACAATAACCTGCTCGGTTATTATCAGGAAATTTTACAAGGAATAACTACTTCGTGAAAATACTTTATATCTCCCATCTACATCCACCTGAGGACCATCCACTTGAAAGCATAGGTGGTATGCAGAATGTAAGTATGCAGATGCTCGATGTGTTGAAAAAGAAGGAGGGAATTGAGGTTGAAGAGATTATTCTCCGCACGTCTTGGAGCAATATCGGGCTGAAAACATTCATGTTTTTAGTATCTCTGCTGAAAAAAATTCCGGAAAAAGTGGACTCTTTCAAGCCGGATGTGATCTTATTTTCATCAATGGTTACGGCGGGCGTTCTTCCATTTATGATAAAAAAGCCGGACGTTCCGTGCGTTACCATTAATCACGGCCAGGATGTAACGTTGCCAATAAACATTTATCAGTGGTATCTGCCTAAGGTTTTTCAGCAGCTTCAAGGTGTTATTTCTGTTTCAGCTGCAACTCGCGAAGCTTGCATTGAACGGGGAATGGATCCTGAAATTGGTGTTGCTTTGCCTAATGGGTTTGAGCCTAAAAACAGTGCTGATTATCCGGATAAGAAAATCGGGCGAAAACTGGTTGAGAAACAGTTTGGAGTAAACCTTGAGGGAAAGTATCTGCTTTTAACTGTGGGCCGCCAGGTAAAACGAAAAGGGCATCAATGGTTTATTGATGAAGTGATGGATAAAATTAGTAGCGATGTTCTGTTTTTAATTGTTGGGGATGGTCCGGAAAGCGGGTTGATTGAGATTGCGCGGGAAAATAATCCCAAAAAAGATAACATTATCATAGCGGGGCGGCTTTCTGATGATATGCTGCAGGCATGTTATGCCGCCGCCGACCTTTTTGTTATGCCGAACATCCCGGTTGAAGGAGATATGGAAGGGTTTGGCATCGTTTTGTTGGAGGCAAATAGTGCCGGTGTGCCTGCGGTTGCATCAAACCTGGAGGGAATAAAAGATGTGATTGAACAAGGTGTAAATGGCTATAGAGTTCGCAGTAGATCCCCGAAACTTTTTTCAAAAAAAATTGATGAAGTCTTGCAGGGAGATCTTGAAGAACTATCTGAAAGCTCGAAAAAATATGTGCTGGAACATTTTGGCTGGGACTCCGTAGTGAATAGGTATATCCAATTTCTTAATAAAGTGATCACCAAAACATAACATTGCCTTTATCAAAATTTGATAGGAGCGTATTACTGGGTATATTTACTGGTTAACAAACGAATTTAAGATTTTTTTTAAATGGGGCAATCTGAAGCCGACATAAAGCATAACAAAATTTTCAATAAGGCTTATAGCTTCACGAAAGCAGAAGAAATTAAGGGTATGGGATTGTACCCATATTTTAAGCCACTACAGGCTACGGACGGAAATACTGTTCAGATAGATGGGCGAGAGGTGATAATGGCCGGGTCTAACAATTACCTGGGTTTGACGAACGATCCTCGAACTATAGAAGCTGCAAAAGGTGTTCTGGATCTGTACGGTACAGGCTGTACCGGCTCGAGATATTTGAATGGTACGCTTGATCTACACCTAGAGCTGGAAGAGAAATTGGCCGAATTCATGGGCAAAGATTCCTGCGTGCTTTTTAGTACAGGGTATCAGACCAATGAAGGTTCGATCCAAACAATAGCCGGCAGAAATGATATTATTTTCTCCGATCGCGATAATCACGCGTGTATTGTTGTTGGAACGCAGGTTTCTAATGCAAAAACGGTTCGCTATCGGCATAATGATATGGATCATTTGCGGATGTCGCTCGAAAAAGCCGATCCGGATGCGGGGAAAATTATCGTAACGGATGGTGTATTTTCGATGTCGGGCGTAATTGCCAAAATTCCTGAGCTGGTAGAGCTGGCCGAAGAGTTTGATGCAGGCCTTTATTTAGATGACGCCCACGCCATAGGAGTAATAGGAGATGGCGGACGAGGTTCGGCTTCGGTATTTGGGCTTACAGATAAAGTGGACCTGATTAGCGGTACGTTTTCAAAATCATTTGCATCGCTTGGTGGGTTTATTGTTGGTGACAGGGAAGTGATTGAGTATATCCGACACCATTCACCGGCGCATATTTTTAGTGCAAGTATGCCGCCTGCAAATGTAGCAACGGTATTGAAATCTCTTGAGATTTTGCAGGAAGAACCGTGGAGACTTAAGCGGCTGGATGAGATTTCAAACTATATGAGAGAAGAGCTTAGAGATTTAGGTTTCAACGTATGGTCTAGTCAAACACCAATTATTCCGGTGGTTATAGGCGATATGTTCGACTGCTTTAGATTCTGGAAAGATCTGTTTGAAGAGGGCGTATATTCAAATGCTGTTGTACCACCGGCTGTGCCTAATGGTCAGGCATTGTTGCGAACAAGCTATATGGCAACGCATACAGATGAACAGCTCGATAGAATTTTAAGTGCATTTAGAAAAGTTGGCTTAAAGCATGGAATCATAGATAAAAATGGCCATTCACTCATCTAACTAACTAATACATCGTGAGTACAAATCCCAGCACTGATTCAATAACTGTTGTAACAACAGAACAAGAGAAATCCGACTTTATTCAATTTCCATACTCTCACTATTCTGATGATCAATACTGGGTGCCGCCGCTTATCATGGAGCAGAAAAAGCTGCTAAATGAAGATAAAAACCCTTTCTACGAAAATGCTGAAATCCGACTGTTTTTGGCATATCGTAATGATAAACCTGCCGGTAGAATCGCCGCAATTATTGATCATCGCTATAATGAATTCCACAATACTAAAACCGGGTTCTTCGGTTTTTTTGAGTCAATAGACCAACAGTCTACTGCAAATTTGATGGTCCGGGTTGCCACGGATTGGCTTCGAAACCAAGGTATGGAAGATGTGTTGGGGCCCACTAATCCCGGCATGATGGATGAAATTGGTATTCTGGTGGATGGATTTGATAAATATCCCGCCATTTTGCTTCCGTACCATAAGCCATACTATGATAAACTTCTCAAAGAGGCTGGATTTGAAAAAGCACAAGATCTGCTTACCTACGAAGTAAACCAGGATAATGTAGATCGCGACCGGATGAACCGTGCCATGCAGATTGTTAAGAAGCGCCTGCCGGAGATTACCATCCGTAAAATTCGACTCAAGAAAATTAAGGATGAGATTAAAATAATTCGAGAGATTTACAACGCAGCGTGGAAAAACAACTGGGGATTTATTCCACTTACCGAAGCTGAATTTGACTATATGGCCAGTGATCTGAAAATGATCGTAAATGATAATTTTGCCCATATTGCGGAAGTTAATGGTAAGCCGATTGCATTTTCTGTTGCTCTGCCCGATTACAACCAAATTTTACGGGATATGGACGGAAAACTATTTCCAACCGGTTGGATGAAAATTTTATGGAACCGTAAAAAGATTAATAAAATCAGAACCGCTTTAATGGGGGTAATCCCGGAATTTCAAGGAAAAGGGGTGGACGCACTTCTCCATCGCGAGGCGATTGAAAACGGCTTGAAAGAAGATTTCTATTCATCAGAAATCGGCTGGATTTTAGAAAGTAACGTGCAGATGAACCGTGTTGCCGAAAAAATTGGCGGTACGCACGACAAAACCTACCGAATGTATAAAAAAGTTCTGTAGAACTTCTCATCTGCTTTTCTGATTGGGTGGCAAAAACACTATATTTTAGCATAAAAAGAATCTAAAATTATAGTGTTAGTTATGAGCGAATTTCGTGTTGAAAAAGACTCTATGGGCGAGATTAAAGTGCCTTCCAATGCCTACTACGGTGCACAAACTCAGCGTGCATTCGAAAATTTCCAGGTTAGCAATTTACGATTCAGCAGAGAATTTATAGCTGCACTTGGCCTGGTAAAACAGATGGCAGCAAAAGTTAATGCAGATCTTGGCTTATTAGACAGTAAGGTTGCAGATGCAATTGCTGAAGCGGCGGAGGAAGTTATCGACGGAAAGTTTGACCACGATTTTGTTGTAGACATTTTTCAAACCGGATCCGGGACGTCCACCAATATGAATTCGAATGAAATTATTTCGAAACGTGCCAACGAACTGTATGATGGTGATAAAGGTCCCATCCACCCAAATGATCACGTTAATTTTGGCCAAAGTTCGAATGATGTTATTCCAACGGCTATTCGAATAGCTTCCGTTGTAGCGGCAAAAGAAAATCTGATTCCCTCACTAAAGCATCTGCATAAAACTATTCTTGAAAAAGGGGAAGAGCTTAAAGATGTTGTGAAAACGGGGCGTACCCACTTGATGGATGCCATGCCGGTTACTATTGCTCAGGAATTTGGTGGCTATGCGCGTCAAATCGAACTGGGGGTTGAACGAGTTGAATCGGCCTTGGAAAGATTACAAGAGCTTCCTCAGGGAGGAACGGCAGTAGGGACAGGAATTAATACCCATGCTGAGTTTGGCGGAAAATTTGCTGAAGCTGTAGCAGAATCAACTGGTATTTCATTTATAGAGACTAAGAATCATTTTGAGGCACAAGCTACGGTAGATGCTCCCGTTGAGCTGAGCGGTCAGCTGAAGACCATTGCAGTCGGGTTGATGAAGATCGGCAACGACTTCCGTTGGATGAACTCAGGTCCGAATGGTGGAATTGGTGAACTACAGCTGAAAGCACTTCAGCCGGGCTCATCTATCATGCCGGGGAAAGTAAATCCGGTAATTGAAGAGTCACTTACGATGGTTTGTGCACAGGTAATCGGCAACGACTCAACGATTACCGTTGCGGGGCAATCAGGAAACTTTGAGCTGAACGTGATGCTACCCGTGGTGGCACATAATCTGCTCGAGTCTATTCAGCTGCTCAGTGAATCTGCTAAAAACTTTGCTGACAGATCTGTCAGCGGACTCACTGCTCGGAAGGATGAGATCGATATAATTGTTGGAAAGAATCCAATACTTGTTACAGCGCTGAACCCGCTGATTGGTTACGACAAAGCGGCTAAAATTGCAAAGAAAGCATTTGCAGAAAAACGTGCCGTAATGGATGTGGCAAAGGAGATGACCGATCTTTCCGATGAAGAGCTCAAGAAAGCATTGAACCCTATGAATATGACGAAGGGCGGTTTTTCGGAATAGATAATTCCGGCGTAAATCGTTTTGTAAATGTGGAGCCAACATGGTATTATTTCGCGGCTTGATGGAACCGGTTCCACGATTTTGTAATGACCTTTTGAAATCAAAAATATTATGTCAGAAACCAAAACAAAGAGTAAGTACACAAAGAAAGAAAAAACAGAAATCCTAAACGATTACAGGATCGCCCAAACCAGTAGAGAGATGTCTCTGTTAGGGAGAAAAGAGGTGCTTACAGGAAAAGCAAAATTTGGAATTTTTGGTGATGGAAAGGAGCTCCCGCAAATTGCCATGGCTAAATATTTTGAGAAAGGAGATTTTCGGTCCGGTTACTATCGCGACCAAACCTTTATGATGGCGATAGAGAACCTGACTATTGAGCAATTTTTCGCTCAGCTGTATGCTAATCCGGATGTGGAGGCAGACCCTAATTCTGCCGGTCGACAGATGAACTCACACTTTGCAACTCGGCTGCTGGATGAAGATGGGAACTGGAAACCACAGACTGAGATGAAGAATACTGCTGCCGACTTATCGCCAACGGCGGGGCAGATGCCAAGGTTGCTTGGGCTTGCACAAGCATCTAAAGTCTACCGCGATAATGATAAACTGAAAGATTGGACCGATTTTTCAAATAATGGAAACGAAGTGGCTTGGGGTACAATTGGAGATGCAAGTACCTCGGAAGGCCATTTTTGGGAAACCTTGAATGCTGCCGGTGTACTTCAACTCCCAATGGTAGTTTCAGTTTGGGATGATGGATACGGCATTTCGGTTGCAAAAAAATATCAAACCATAAAAGAGAGTATTTCCAAAGCATTGCGCGGTTTCCGGCGCACAAAGCATCAGGATGGATTTGAGATTTTAAGAGCAAATGCATGGGACTACCAAGAGCTTTTGGAGACGTATAAGGAAGCTGCAAAAGTTGCCCGTGAAGAGCATGTACCGGTACTGGTGCATGTTGAAGAGGTAACGCAGCCCCAGGGACACTCCACATCCGGTTCGCACGAACGGTATAAGAGTGAAGAGCGCTTGGAGTGGGAAGCGGAGTATTGCTGCAATAATCAGTTTAGAAAGTGGATTATTTCTGAAGGTATTGCCGATGAAGAAGAGCTGGATAGTATAGACACAGAAGCACAAAAAGAAGTGAAGGACCGGCAAAAAGAAGCCTGGATGGCGTTTCAGGATCCCATCAAAGAGGAGAAAAACCAACTTGATGGATATCTGCAAAAGCTGATATCGGCGCATGGTGTTGATAAACTCTCCGATCTTCAAACAGATTTGAGCCGTAAGAACAGGCCACTTAGAAAAGATATTAGTTCCATAAGTCGTAAAGCCCTTATTGCACTCCGCAACGAAAGCTCTTCGGAAATTGATGAATTCAGAGCGTGGGTGAAAGATCTGCTCGATAAAAACCAAGAGATGTACAGCTCACATCTGTTAAGTGAAACTGATAAATCCCCGATGTTAATTGAGGAAGTTGAACCTACTTATTCAGACAATCCGAAAAGAGTGGATGGGCGTGTGGTTCTTCGTGATAATTTTGATATGCTCTTTTCTATATATCCGCAAACGTTGGTATTTGGCGAAGATGCAGGTAAGCTAGGTGACGTAAACCTTGGCCTCGAAGGTATGCAGGATAAATATGGAGAAGTGCGCGTTTCCGATACCGGAATTCGCGAAGCTACCATATTGGGGCAGGGAATTGGAATGGCGATTCGTGGACTACGGCCCATTGCTGAAATTCAATACCTGGATTATCTGCTATACTGTTTCCAGGGGTTGAGTGATGATTTGGCAACTATCCGATACCGAACAAAAGGTGGCCAGGCGGCTCCTGTGATTGTTCGAACACGTGGGCATCGTCTCGAGGGAATTTGGCATGCCGGCTCTCCTATGGGTATGATTGTTCACGGGCTTCGTGGCGTACATGTGTGTGTACCAAGTAATCTTACAGACGCTGCCGGTTTTTATAATACGCTGCTTCAAGGAGATGATCCGGCATTGATTATTGAGCCGCTGAATGCTTACAGGCTCAAAGAGGAGCTGCCTGATAATCTTGGGGAGTTTACAGTACCACTCGGCATTCCAAAAGTGCTGGAAGAGGGAAGCGATATAACAATCGTGTCTTACGGTTCTACGCTGAATATTGTAAAATCGGTAATGCCTGAGTTGAAAGAGGCAGGAATTTCCGCCGAATTGATTGATGTTCGAACACTTCTACCTTTCGACAGGGAGCATAAGATTGTGGATTCACTGAAGAAGACCAATCGAATTCTGTTTGTGGATGAAGATGTACCCGGCGGCGCAACCGGATTTATGATGCAGCAGGTACTTGATGAACAGGGTGGATATTTCCATCTCGATTCAGAAGCGAAATGCCTGACCGCAAAGCCGCACAGAACCGCTTTCGCCAGTGATGGTGATTACTTTACCAAGCCGAGTGCAGAAGATGTGTTCGAGAAAGTCTACGAGATAATGAGTGAGAGTAATCCCGAGAAGTACCCTTCAATCTAAGACTAAACGGGATTGGGTATGATCCCCCTAGGAAGGGGGAGAGGCCCGCTATTTTGCGGGTCGAGGGGGATGATTTACTGTGTGTTGATATAACTGTATTCTTAAATATTCAGCTTTAAAATCATCAGACCGTATGTTCTTTTCTATTAGTCTAATAAAGAATATATCTCTTTGAACCAGCTTCGTAAGCAAACCGGATCAAAGTATAATCCAGTCGAGGAAGATGAAAATCCATATGAGAGGCAGGTAGGCGAAGGAGGAGAACATCACCCCTTTAGCCGTTGAAATATCTCTTGAAACGGCAAACTTAATGCCGTAATAGAGAAACACGGCGGTGGAGAGAAGTGCCCCGCCGAGATAGATCCAGCTTACCAAATCCATCGCGTATAGTTTATAT
>SL_3KL_010_SEDDRAFT_10004581_pt1 | contig 12471 bp, 2 predicted proteins | sample SodLakKL_010_SED_2_FD_10381 | JGI IMG/M metagenome (IMG submission 10381)
ACACTGTGCATAAATGTCAACATAATGTCATCCACATCAGAGCCATCAAGCAATGGAGTTATTGCCCTGAAGGTACCTTCTCCTGAAGGCTGCCAGTTAAAACGCAACTCAGGTGCGCTTTCACCGCCTGCGTTGTTTGAGTTCCATACGCCCCAGTTGTTATGGGTGCGCAGCCAGAAGTCGGGCATCTCCCCATTGGCATATCCTGTGAAGTCTTCTTCAAAAGGAAGCTCAAAGGCTGTCATCGCATCAAGGGTTACCGTTCCCGGAATTATCGCTGTAAGAATATTCACGGCATCGGGGTTTACAATTTCTGCATTCAGGATGTCCAACATGAATTCGCCACCAACTTCAGGATCAGTAGCCACTTCAAAAGAAGCGATTACACCATCATTGCCAAGAAAGGGTGTTGCCATAAAATCAAAGGCAAATATCCTTATCACATTGCCTTCCAGAACATTAAAGCTAAACTGATGTCCATCAGCCCTGAATAGCTGTTCTGAGTCCGGAATAACAGTAAATGATTCTGGCAAAGGGATGTCAAGTTGGAAAGCCACAAAGGTATCATCATTGATTATTTCAACTTCAATGAGGATTATGTCTCCTGCTAACGCTTCCACATCATGAATTTTCATGACGTTTTCATTTTCATCAGCAAAGCTGAAAGCGTTGCCAATGAGAAAGAAAAACAGCGATAGAATAAGTACTTGTTTGTTCATGAGTCAATATTTAGGTAAATAAAACTGATTAATTTAAGTTTATTTTATGTTGGGATTTTTCCCCATCCGTTTGTTGAAACGGATGGGGAAAAATACATGCAGAATTTATTTTATCATGATCTTTTCAATGATAAAATGTTGTGAGGTCTCCAGCTTGATAATATACAAGCCGGATGACAAACCACTAACGTCAAATAATACAGGTGTTTCCCTGTTAGCTTGCTGGGAAGTTATTGTTTGTCCGTTGAGGTTCACTAAAGAAATAGTCGCATTACTGTCACCCATGTTCGTAAAATCAACGCGGATATACTCAGATGCAGGATTTGGATACGCAGTGAAGCTGATCTCCCCAGCCGGGTCTGTAATATTTGTGGGAACGTCTTGTGTGACAACAACGGGAACAAATTCCACGTTCAGGTTGACTGCAAGTGCCTTGTTCCACCCAAAGTTGTTGCCTCCATTGTCAATTTGGATCACATCCAACTTACCCTCCGGAAATGGACTGTTATTCATATTGAAGACAACACCAATAATTTTGTCTCCGTGGGCTTTGTATAACATCGTATAGCCAGGCAACTCCAATGAAAGCGAGGTGTTTTCCAGGTTTTCACCGGTAAGTTCAAACTGTATACCAACAATGCTACCATCACTTTCCATGGTTATGCGGTCGTCTGAAAGGCTAAGATATACATCTTCTGAATTCAGGTTAGGTTCTTCACCTAGCTTAGCCCCGCCGGCAATAATATCTGCAATGAGTACTATGTCTGCAATGGTTATCTCCCCATCAGAGTCTACGTCGGCATTTTCAAAACAGAACGGTTGCGGATTCAAGCCAAGGATATAGTTTGCAACAAGTACAATATCTGAAACTGTAACAACACCGTCACCGTTAGCATCACCGGGCAGAATATTCATTACGACATCAACCACCAAATCTTCATCAATGATTGTCAGAACATCAGAAATGTTTTCAAGACAGTCCACAACAATGGTGTATTGGAATTCCCCGGGGATTAGTCCTGTGAACAAATAATCACCTGGGTCATTTTCAAGGCCGTTAAGTGTAATAACTGCGTCGTCAATGGGGTTTCCATCAGCATCTTCGACATTAAACAAAACTTCAAAGAATAATTCTTCGATGTCTTCTTCCATTCTGGGCACAATTTGCAAAGTTTGCTGGAATTGGATAATAACACCGGTCAGGTTTACGGGTCCTATAGGAATTTGCTCCCCTGTGATGCCATCAATGTTCCAGAAATCAGTACGCATTACAAAGGTATTCTCTCCGTCNGTAATGGTATAATTGGNNCCATTGGCGAAGGTGTCTCCTTCTTCTGCGCCCACAAANTAAACAAATTCAAACTGTACCAGTTTNGCCTGATCATCGCTGGTGACTTCATCAAGAGCAAAGATNAAAGGATCAACCGGTGTGTTTTCAACAGCAGGTTCAGTATTCTGCTGCGGCTGGAAGCGCACCATGTTGTTCCAAATGTTAATCACACCAATAACGTTGGTGATCACATCATAAAGCTCGTACTGGGTGGTAATTACACCAGGTTGATCATCAATCAGTATGGCAGCCGTAGCATCTTGAATAAACTTGCGATTCCTGAAGCCATCCATGGCAACAATAACGGCATCTCCGGTATAACGGTAGAGGGTACCATCCTGTTCTTTTTGCCTTAGTTCAAGNAAGGTTTCAACATCGATATAAGCCGGCTCTACTATTATAGTAAGATAGTAAATATCTTCCGGATTGGTTGCTTCACAACCATTGTCGTCAACAAGTGATGTAAGCACAAGGGTATGTTCACCAACAGGCAACAAATCCGGGCCAAAAAGAATGTCTCCTTCCATGATACCATCTACGGTAACTGGTGCGTCATCGTTAAGAACATAGGTCAGAGAAATAGGATCTGTACCTGCAATTATTTCATGCAAGGTAACAGTGACCTCTTCATTGTCCAAATAGTGAAGCTCTGATCCGGTAACAACTATCTCATCGTTAAAGGCAAACAAGACAGCAGGCTCAGGATGCACAATCACTGTTGCATTATAGAAGAGCTCAGGAGTTATAACGGAGCATCCATTATCATCAGTAATGTTGGTAACAACCACATTATAGGTGCCCGCCTCTAACAAACCTTCAAAAAACAGGTGTCCCTCTTCTACGTCTGCAAAAATATGCTCGTCACCATTAACTTCAACAGTAATGTGGAATGGTGCTAATCCGGCGTGTACCTCTGATAAAGCAACAACAATTTCTTCATTAAAGCAATATTCGAATACTGAGCCCGTCTGCGCAAGTTGATCGTTGAATTCAAAAGCCAGAACGGGTTCTTCCCATATGGTAAACTCAACAACTTCAGCCGCATAGATATAGTCCACCACTCCAAGCTGAGCAAGTGCATGTACACCAGCAGTATAATCTCCTGCATCTACACCTGACAGTGCAAAGGTCCAGACATCAGTAAGGTTGCTGTGTCCTAAGAGTGGCGTTTGACCGCCTACAATTTCGGAGAGGTATAATTGAGCTGTTTCTTCCGTTACTTCATATGTTCCGTTTACTACTCCATTATAATCCCAGGCTATCACAACACCGGCATTTAAAGCGGGAGCAACAGCAAGCAGTGCATCCGCAACAATACTTGTATCCACATTTACAATTTCAGGGTACGCAATGGTTGCCGTGAGAATCATTTCATCATCAAAACAGACAGCTTCGGGATCATCCATTGTGAGCACAGCATCAGCAAAAGCAACCACCATATGGTCTTCGTCAAGCATCTGGCTACATGTATTCAATGATGCTACTGATTCAATCATAATGTGTGTTTCTCCTTCTGCATCTACTCCATCCACCGTGAGCATCCAAATGTCTTCCCTCATGTGGTGTCCTGCAAGTGGTGCAGGATCAACACCCAGTATGTGGCTAAGCAGGACACTTTCTTGTCCGCCAATTTCACCATTTACAACAGGAACAGGTGTTCCGTTGTATGTAATTTCCTGAATGGTGGTACCTGAAGGAAAACCGCCGTCTGCACTAATTTGTGCATCCACGGTGATATCCGGGTGTATGGTGGCCAAGTCGCCGTAATGAACATGAATGGGTACAATTACAGGGGTACCTGTAATGGTTTTTATCTCATCATATTCAGCTATAACATTTACGTCAAGATTGAGCGGGAAAACAGATCCGTCAACCAGAACGACCGGTATTGTTTCACTATCGAGATCCATGAACTCTGTTCCGGGCAAAAATTCTACAGCAGTTGATCCGCCTTTATACTGAAAAGCAATGTAGAACAGTTTTCCGCCATCGGTCATACCATTGGCATCAAATCCGGAAATCAAAACGTTTCCGAGGGTGCTGCCAACTTCTACAATGTCTTCCAGGTGACTGTTTTCCGGGGCAAATTCGACGTCAATAAAATTAAGAACTGCGGGNGAAAATCCGATTTTAAGTTCCATCGCGCCTATTGTAGCATCAAGATTGTCCAGGCTTACAGGAACATAAACAATATCGGTTTCGCATCCTTCCAGGAGGGTGTTTACTTTGCCGATAATAGCTACAGCATCATCCGGTCCGGCAGGTTTAGGAAATATTCCACCATTGATCAGCGATACATTTATTACTTCGCCATCCAGATCGGCCAACTGGCTGCCTGGTTTAAAAGTAATGGGTGCGTTACCTCCGCCCTGGTAAAGAAATTCAAGAGTGAAAACCTCTCCGTCCTCCAATGTAATACCGTTTTGATTGAAGGCAAGTATTGTAAGTTCTCCGGCGGCTGTGGGCGTAACTGAAAAGTTATCATCCGGGCCAACCTGAACGCCTGAGTAGCCAAGGTAAAGGGTTTTTTGAAAATCGTAGTTAACCTTAATGCTTAAGGAGCCAATATCGAGATTTTCCAGTCCCTCAGCCATAATAGCCAGTTCCACAATTTCACCGGGAATTGCCTCCACGGTTGATATTTGGAAAACTACGCCATCAGGCATACTTTGCTTTACTATGCCCCCTTCAAAGAGAACAGGAATGGGTTCTCCGTCTGCATCGGTTACTTCGCTGTTTTTGGAAAATTCAAGGGTTGCATCACCACCTCCCTGGAAAACGAATACCAGGTCTAACAGGTGAATTAGTGCTTCCGCATCAATGGGCCCACCAAGCCATGCAATGATTACTACTCCGGGGCCGGAATTGATAAATATATCATTCCCCAGCTCAGGGTGTGTGTTTTCATATCCGACATAAAGAAGTTGTGACTGGTCAAATTCGACACCAAGTGTAAAAGACCCGACTTCCGTTAATCCAACTCCTTCCATGGATAAGGGCATATGCACGGTTGCGCCTACATTCACGTCATCCAATATATCCATCGATACTGTACCTAATGCAGCATCGACGTCCAGTGAAACACTTCCTGACTGAAAAGTAACTCCGTAAGCGGTTCCACTGGTTGTTTCAATTTCAGAACCGGGTAAAAATTCGATTGCTGAATGAAAACCATAATATTGAAAAACCAAATCTATGGTTTGTCCGTTAAAATCGACGCCGCCGCCAATATAACTAATGATAAGTTCGCCACCTACAGCTGCACCGCTTACCCATGTTCCATCTATATCCTCATTAATATCAATAAAGGCGAGCACCTGTTTGTCATACCCAATTTTTAGCGTAAGTGCGGTCACATCTTCCTCAAAGTTTTCAAAGGTAACGGGTACCTCTATGACTCCTGGTAGCTTAGCTACATCATCAATAACTACTTTGGGCGTTTGTGCCGCAAGTGGCAGGGCGAACAGCATTACCAATATCAAGTTGTAAATCTTGTTTACCATGTGCTGTTGTTTTTTTTAATTAAAGAATAACATGTTTATTTGATTAACATAAGTACAACTTATGGGAGGAAAAACAGTTTCTCAAAGCCCTATTTTACGCAAAACAGCCAACAACCAGGTTGCCGGCAGTGTGTTTGCGTTAATGACTTGTATTTTAAAATTTTTCATGTCTTCATTACGGTCCAGAGAAAATTCCGTGAATAAGTGAACTATGTTACAAATGATCAGGTGGGGAGAAGGGCAAGCCCTTCTCCCCGCCTAATCTGATATTTATCGCATGATTACCATGCTCTTGCTGGTTTGGTAAGTGCCGGATGCGCCTTCTGCAACGATTCTGTAGAAGTACATGCCCGGTATCAGTGCATCACTTTCAAACACCACTTCGTAAGTGTTGGCTTCTTGTGTTTCATTTACCAACGTACGAACAATCTGCCCCTGCTGGTTATAGACAACAAGTTGTACTTTTGCTGTTTCCGGCAGTACATACCTGATAATTGTCTGATCCTTGAAGGGGTTCGGATAGTTTGTGACTTCAAACGCTTGACCTGCAACATCGGGTACATTAACTGTGCCTCCGGTTACAAGTGCTGTTGTGGTAAAGTTAACACCTTCTATCAGCTCTACTGCAGGAGTAACAAGCTCACTACGATCGGCGGCCTCAAAAAAGCGGTCAGCTGCTGTGATATCACCTGTAACTGTTGCATGAACATTGACCAATGCTTCGCCTGCTCTAAACTGCTTGCCGCTGACAGATGCAATGGTGATTGTGTTTTCGGTTACATTGAAGATGATTTCATCACCAACAACATTGTGAATATCAAGTACTCTGCTGTCATACTCAATATCAATGGTCATAGCGCCTACATTGGCATCACCGGTAAGTGCTACCGGGATGATTACTTCATCACCAATGTTTACATTTTGGACACCTTCATACTCCATATAGATGAAGCTGGATTCACGCTGCTGCGGAATGCTTCTTGCTCTCAAATCACCGCTTGCAATGTAGAAGAGATCTACGATGTGGTCACCAAATCCGATGGTCACCTCTCCCACGTACTTGCCATCAATCAGTTCGAAGAGCATTTCCGGGATTACCTCTAATCTCGGATTTACAATCGGACCGAAAGCAGCAGACACCTGGAAGTCTGGAACATCACCAAAGTCTGGAATTTGACCTACAAGACGTTGCATAATCATGAATGCGTCTACCACATTGACTACTTCGTCTCCTGAAACATCACCCAATCTTACGCCAAATGGTGAATAACCTTCGTTGGCATCACCCAGCCATGGGCGGGTTGGCATCTCCATAAAAGTACCCATTTGCTGTGCAATAAGTGCATCACCTGAGTTAACAGACATTTCATACCACATAGAGCCTTCAAGCGGACAGTTGGAGTTTGAACCATCCAGATAACCCTGATCATAAACCTTAATGGTGTATGTTCCTACCGGGAGATCGCAGAATTGGAATGCAGAGAGTTTTCCATTAAGGAAGCGTGCATTCTGTACATCAACGAGTCCGTTTTCGTCATGCAGCTCAACAATAAAGAATCCTGCACACGAAGGTGAAGGCATTGGCGTGCCAAACTGGTTGAAATAACGAACCTGTCCGCCAATACAGCTGGGTGCTTGTTCAAACACCGCGATCAATGTAACATCGTTATCGGGCATTGTGAACGCATAAACTTCTGTGTCAGCCACAAAATTGCCATCTTCATCAATCCACTCAATGAAACTCCATCCATCAACGTCGTTGGCAATCGCTTCAACAGATACCGGATCATCATAGTTATAAATACCTGCTCCAATCAAAGTACCTGCTTCATCAACAGGATAAGCAATCAGCGTAACGGTATAGTCAACGATTTCAAAGTTTGCGGTGAGCTCAACATCATTATTAGGCATGCTAAATTCGTATACATAATCTGTTGATACTTCATCTCCGTTTTCATCGGTCCAGTTAATAAACATCCAGCCAATGTTTGGTTCGGCTACCACGGTAACATCATCATCATAGTTATATACCCCGTCTCCGCTTACGTCGCCACCTTCTACAGGATTAGCAAAGAGCGTAACGGTGTAGTCAATGATTTCAAAGTTGGCAAAGAGCTCAACATCTTCATGAGGCATATCAAACGTGTACTCAGCATCTGCTGTCACTTCATCTCCTTCGGCGTCTGTCCAGTTAATGAATAACCAGCCGGTGTTTGGTATGGCTTCTACAGTAGCGCTTTCCAGCGGGCAATACATACCAGCACCTTCAACCACGCCACCTTCTTCGGGTACGGCCACCAAAATTACTTCATAAAGCGGAAGCACTTCAGTTACGGCATATGCTGTAGCTGTACAACCTCCGGTGGTAACAACTTCAAATACGAATGTATAGACTCCGGGTACTTCAGGATTGAACACATAGTCGCCATTGTCAGCAACCATCGGAACTCCGTTAACCGAAATTGAATAAACGAATTCTATTCCGTCGGGGAATACTACCACGTCAGGAAGGATAAGTACTACAGGATCACCTTCTTCACAAAGTTCTGCGTCAATACCAAAATTGTCAACTTCGACCAGCTCAACACCTTCGAATACAACTATAGCAGTAGTTTCGTCTTCTTTGCAGCAGTAATCCGGATCCGGAGACTGGCACTCGGTATATACAAAGTTTTTGGGTGTAAGTGCCCATGTCAGTTCATATGCGCCAAAGTCATCAGCAGTGATTACATTGTCAGCAACATCCAGGTCCTCGTGGAAAGTAATGCCGGCAACAGGGGCCCATTCGCCTGTAACATATGCCATCGGGTCACCTTGCTCGCCAAGGTCATCATATTCATATACATATAGTATATTACCAATTACCTGGATTTCTTCACCAAGACAAGTTTCTGACGGAATGGTTTCAATCGTTGCAGCAATTTGCGGCACAACCTGCAGTGTGATCACATTGCTGGCAAACCAATCTGTTTCATCGGCACAACCGTCACAAAGAATACCTTTTGCAAGTCTGCGATACTGTACTGACTGACCGTGCTGTGGCAGCTGATAAGAAGCTTTGTTGTTGTCTCCTGCTGCGGGCAACCAGGCGGTAGTTCCGAGAGGTCTCCATTCCCACTTGTACATTATCGCAGCGCAGCTGTTGTCATTAACTGATGGTTCTCCATCACCCTTAAGGACGAAGTCATCCTTTGGAATCTGGGTGCAGAATACAATCTTTTCAACTTGTCCAACCTGGGGAGCCAAAATGTTGTTGTTTACAATGTTGGGGATTTCAAGAACTGTTACTATGAAAGGTGCTGTAAAATCATGGCATCCCAGTTCATTAATGATGTGTGCAACCACCTCAACATCAACGGTTGCATATGGATCCAGCCCAAGAGCTTCAGGATTAAAGGTGAAATCAACTTCATCTTCTAAAGTGACTACCGGTTCACCATCTACATACCATGTAACCGTCCAGGAACCCACAACGTTTTCGATATCGGTAAGGCTGAGCACCACTTCTTCATCAAAACAGAGAACGTTATCTCCGTCAATTACTGCTACAGGAAGCGCATTGACAAGAATCTCGATTGACTCTGTCGATTCACATCCGTTTTCATTTATAACAGTAACCTCAACAGTATAAACGCCGGCTGCAAGCAACGGAAGTTCGAATTCTGCATCTTCAGAAACACCTTCGTAAGCGGTTTCAAGGATGTCCCAAACAAACATTGATTCTGCTTCAATGAAGTTTTCACCTTCAACTGTAACCACTACCTGTGCGTCAGCACAAACGGTTGTTGCGCTAAGCTCAAATTCGGGAAGCGGAAGCGGGCTGATGGTGATCTCATTTGAGCCGCCTTCAGTTTCGCATCCAAATTCATCATAAACGGTTACGGAATAAGTTCCAAACGCTTCGGCAATATATGTTGATTCAGATGCATCAGGAATAACCACACCGTCCAGGAACCATACAAAGGTAAGGTCACCTTGTCCTTCACCGGTAACAACGGCAGTAAGTTCTGCACTGATATCTGCATCTTCACACCAGAACAGATCGTCATCGTTAATTTCGAGTGCAATTGCCTCAAGGTCACTGATAACTACTTCAATTGTATTGGATTGTTCCGGTCCGCAGTTTTCGTCGCTCCATACCTCAACATAATATGCACCTGCTTCGGTTGCAGTAAATGTTGGGTCGGTTGCGCCGGGAATTTCTTCTCCGTTAAAGAACCACTGGTAAGCAGCTACAAAGTTGTATTCGCCGAAAAGCTCAACTGATTCTCCAAGACATACTTCTGCAGGAGATGGGTCAGAGGAAATGATTGCTTCGGGATCGGGGTAGAACTCAATGGTAATCGGGTCGGATGTTACGGTAATACATGTACCGTTGGTAATTGACCAAACAACCTCATAGACACCTGCCAGTTGAGCAGATACATTTGTGTTCGGTGCAAACTGGTCTTCAAATATCAGCTCCATGTCGCCGGGGCCGGATATTTTGTTCCACTGGCCGCCTCCGCCATTGGGTAAGCCTGTTTGAATGTCCTGCTCAGGATATTTGATATAGGTTCCGGTGAGATTGATAACTCCATCTCCACCGTCAAAGCATACGCCATCAATATCGCTGGCAGCAAAGGTTTGAAAAACATCTACCCACAGATTAACCGGATAGTATGGTGAAACAATTTGCGTGCCGCCAACCGGGGTAAACCTGGCCCTTAGCCATGCAAAGTTTGCACCTCCCAAACCTCCGGGAATGTTGGAGTCTTGAATTGTCCATTCGGCTTGAACAGTAGAGGTGTTTGTGCTCGATACAAAGGACCCATAGGCCGTTCTGATGTCCCATACCCATGTGCCCTCCGCACCGACGTTGCCGTTAACAGCAGCAGTATAGGTTGTGGCGGCCGAGGTACCAAACGCCGAAATACACACATCCTGAGATCCGGATATAACTTCGACGGTTTGGGCTTCAGCCCTGAAGGAGCCAAACATGAACACAGCGAAAAAAACTGCGAACAACGGCCCTAAAAGCTTAAGCCTTTTCAACGTGTAATTTGTTTCCATAATGTTGAATTTTTGTTTTGTGTTTAAAGATTTTGTCATTCAGTAGACAATATGGTTAAATAAAAATGTAAAGATTTTCTTTAAGAAAATTCCAGATAGAGTAAAACCATTACCAGTCGACACTGGTATCGTTTTCAGGGTGTTGCACGAAGATTCAACTGTCTCGGATTTTGAAACAGAGTCTGTGTTTCTTGTCTATAGGCATANTTTTGTTTTGGTTAATGAATTGGTTTCCTTGTTTAAAAAGCAAATATANTGATTAAAATCTTAAAAGCAAACATATGCTGCTTTTTATTTACAACCGTTTAGAGGNTTTTTGCAACACACAAAAGATCGCTTTTGCACTTCAGGTATACCAAAAAGGTGCATAAAACAANCATGATTTTTTGCAACAAACCCGCCTGCTCGGGGCTTCCAACTATTTCAACGTGCTAAATTATAAAAAAAAAAATATCTGTGTGCATTGTTTGATTTTTTTTTTATTTTTCTTTTGCACGTCAGCTCTGACATTGCCAACAAATAACCGCTAGTCAGCTATACAATCTTATTGTTGTTTTTGTTTGATTTAACATATAAAATAAGCAAACTTTTTAACACAACAACAACAGCAGTAACAATGCCAAACACCAACCAAATCAATTCCTCTTTAGCGGCTTATTAAAAGACGCACGGTTTTTTGTCCTTTGCTTGTATGAACCTGCAACAAGTAAGTGCCTGGCTTTAAGCCTGAAACATCAAGCTTATAGGTCTGCATTCCGGCCTCCCCACTGTATACTTCCCCACCATAAATATTATACAAACGCAGCTGCATGTATTCTGCAGGTGTATTTACATAAACAATGTCTGTGGCTGGGTTGGGATAGATTTGTAACCAGAAGTCTCCTGATAAGTTGTCCAATCCGGTGGGATCATCTGTTAAATAATCAACATCAACCATGTCTCCGTTAATGTTCACAACCAAAACTTCACCCCACTGGAAATCTTCACCAATGTTCTCAATTGTAACCAAATCCACAGCGCCGACAGGAATTACTTCGTTATCCACACTATAAATAAGTGCCAGTATTGTCTCTTCTGTGGTTTCATAAACAAGTTGATGGCTGTCAATTTCCAAACTCAAAATTGTATTAGATAAATCTGTGCCCGTAATTTCAAACTGCACTCCGGTTAAGGTACCATCGCTTTCTATGGTAATCTGATTTTTGCTTAAAACCATTAGCGCATCATCGGAAACAAGGTCCGGATAAGGATGCATCTCGCCCTGGGCAATAATATTTGCAATAATGACCATGTCAGCAATGGTAATTTCTCCATCTCCGTCAACATCTGCATTGTGAAAGCAAAATGGTTCAGGGTTGTTTCCAAGCACATAGTTGGCCAGCACAACAATGTCTGCAACACTAACAACGCCATTACCGTTGGCGTCACCTGGCAGGGTGTCCAAATAAACATCTACGGTCATGCTCATGTCAACAACATCCAGGGTGCTTTCATAGCTTAAAAAACAACCTGCTGACACCATATATTCATAAGTTCCGGGATACACTTCTTCAAAAACGTAGTTTCCGGGTTCGTTTTCAATACCGTCAAAAACAATTACTGCATCATGTACAAAATCTCCTTCGTTGTCCAAAACAGAAAATGTAATTGTATATCCAACAAGCGCAAAGTTTGCCATAAGGCTTCTATCTTGTTCGGCAATAAATGCATACGTAGCTTCTTCTGAAACCACCTGGTCTTCTTCTGTCCAGTTAACAAACTGATACACCGGTGCGGGAATTGCTTCGAGGATTACTTGTTCTCCATGGAAATATGTTCCGGCTCCTGTCACCGTACCAAAAGACGCATCATTGGGTTCGGCAGTTAT
>SL_3KL_010_SEDDRAFT_10004582_pt1 | contig 12471 bp, 7 predicted proteins | sample SodLakKL_010_SED_2_FD_10381 | JGI IMG/M metagenome (IMG submission 10381)
AATTCAGCGATGCCAATCCGTTTCTGTTATCAGATCAATTCTTGCAGAAATTCCGAATAAGAATACGACCAAATGATCCGTCAGGATCATCTCGTGGGTAGCCCCCGGGATGCGAAATCCATATCCATTTGTTCCATCGGAACAATTCGTGGTGGAATTCCGTCTGATACCCCGTATCTAGAAACGTACCGATATACGTATAATTGGTTTTATCGCCCGATTAAATAATCAGATCTGTATGTGCTGCCTCAATCATATTAATTTGATAAATACCAGTTAAACTTGCTTTATAGAAAAGCGAAAACGTTATTTATCCATAGATGATGCCAGAAATAGAAATATGTATTCCTAATCATGAAAAAAACCAAAGTTCTCTCACTGAACCAGAATTACTATATATCTCATTTTTCTTTCATTTGGTTTTTATTATTGATCTTCGCTCAAAATACATTCAGCCAGGATCGCCAAACTGAAATCACGATCGCGGGGGAAGAGTTTCATATCAATGGTGCTCCAACTTATGAGGGAGTAAGCTGGTCAACGTCGTATGGAGGGGAGTATCAGGTACAGGGTTTATTAATGAACGCCAGGCTTGTACAGGGAGTCTTTGATGATCTGAATCCGGAAACAAAAGGACAGTGGATTTATCCTGATACGAAGATTTGGGACCCGGATCGAAATACACAGGAATTTATCAATGCTATGGCATCCTGGCGTGAACACGGCCTGTTAAGTTTTACACTGAATCTGCAAGGTGGATGTCCATATGGATATTGCCGCAACCAGCCATGGGATAATTCTGCTTTTTCCTCAGACGGTTCATTAAGAGCCGGGTACATGGATCGGCTTGAGCAGGTACTTGACAGGGCAGATGAATTGGGAATGATCGTCATACTGGGTTATTTCTATTTCGGCCAGGATGGCAACCTTGAAGATGAAACGGCAGTTATAGAAGCAGTAAAAAATGCAACCGAATGGATACTTGAAAAAGATTACAGGAACGTCCTCATCGAGATAAACAATGAGTGCAATGTTCGTTATGACGACCATGAAATATTACAGTGTGAACGTGTTCATGAACTCATTGATCTGGCAAGGAATATGGATTATGATGGCCGGTCACTCTATGTGAGTACTTCTCTCGGAGGCGGATCTGTTCCGCCGGCAAATATTGTAGAAGTCTCAGATTTTATTTTTCTGCATGGGAATGGAGTAAGTAACCCTGACAGAATGGAAGAGATGATACAACAAGTAAGGGAAATGGATGTTTACAGTCCTATGCCGATCGTGAATAATGAGGATGATCAGCCATGGCGCGTGGAACATCAGGGCTGGGGAGAAAAGGGTAACAATTTTGTTGTCAGTGTCAAAAATTATGCATCCTGGGGTTATTTTGATTTCCGGCTTCCGGACGAGCATGACAATTATAATCTGGGGTTTCAAAGTGTTCCGGTAAACTGGTCAATCACTTCCGATCGCAAACGTGAGTTTTTTGACCTGCTTGCTGAAATTACGGGTAGTCCGGGTACTCCTGAAGTTCAAATGGAATGGTCACAGGAGCTGGGAAGGGGAGCTGTTAAGTTCATTGGAGATCTTGATGCAGATCAGGTTGAGACTATCGAAATCATTGTGAATAATGAGGTAGTAACGAAAACCCGAGCTCCGGACTATGAATTCCGGATCGATGAAATTCCTGACGGAGAACATTGGGTCAAAGCCAGGGTCATTTATATGAATAACGATCGCCAAATTCAGATTGAATCTCCATATTTCAGGAATCCCTGGTGGCCATATGGCGGCCCATCCAACTAAGGAAGCTTAAATATTANATGGGTCAGGGTTTCCTGATCCATTTCCGTATTGGTTCAAATCACTTTTTTTATTATTTAGAGACACAATCTTCATAATCAGCCGGGACCTGAGGGATCCGGTGTTAAAAATTTAGATGTTTTGACGTGTTAGAAGTTCTTTCTGAAATATGGATCTGGGAGTTGACAGGACGGTTGCATCCTCTTGTTGTTCATTTCCCAATTGCTTTATTGATAACCGCATTTTTTCTTGAACTTTTCACATTCTCAGGAAAGCGACAGGAACTCAGGCCCGGAATCAAATGGCTGGTATATATAGGTGCATTTACTTCTCTTCTGTCTGCCATAGCCGGTTATATGCTCGCCTTTGGAGGCAATTACCCGGCGTCAACACTGGATTATCATCAATGGGCCGGTATTGTCACAGTTATTTTGGCTACTATAGCGGCATGGCTCTTGTACAGGGCTGATTTAAGTGGTAGGATTAAAGATCTGAACATCTATCGAGGTGTCCTCACAGTAACCGTTCTATTTTTGACGTTTGCCGGACATTTCGGAGCGAGTCTGACTCATGGCGATGATTATCTGACATCGGTGTTACCCTGGAATTACGAAACCTCCCCGAGGGGTGAATACAGCGAATTATTGACTGAAATTGCTGAGCACCGTGATTTGGGCCCGCTTGCTGAAACACATCTGAATGAACTTAACCTGGGTGTCCGGCGTATTTTCGCCAATAGCTGCTATCGCTGCCATGCTTCCGATACGGATGCTGATGGCGGGCTTGAACTGGATAGTGAAATGGCAGTGATGGCTGGTGGCGATGGCGGCCCGATCATCATTCCCGGTCAGCCAGATGAAAGTGAAATCATCCGGCGGCTGACATTGCCTTCCGGCCACGATGACGTGATGCCGCAGAGAGGCCGTGCTTTATATGGTGAAGAAATAGAATTGATTCGTGTATGGATTGAGCAGGGTGCACATTGGGCGGATGAAGAGATGAGGGTTTTCAGAGAAGCAGAACTGGCACTGGAAAAACCGGATTTACCAAGTGCCGGACCGGGTATAGATCATCCGATTGATCGGTTTGTTAATAGTTATTTTGAAGAGCATGGAATCACATGGCAGGAACCGGTAGAGGATGAAATCTTTATCCGACGGGTTTACATGGATGTTGTCGGGTTACTGCCGGAACCAGATGAGGTGCAGGCATTTGTATCAGATTCATCACCGGACAAAAGAGCGCAACTGATTGAATCACTCATGGATCGGAATCATGACTATGCCCAGCACTCACTGAGTTTTTGGAACGATCTGTTGCGGAATGCATATACAGGAACTGGTTTTATCACCGGAGGCAGGAAGCAGGTTACGGATTGGTTATATCAAACACTCTACGAGAATAAACCTTATAACCAGATGGTCAGGGAACTTGTAAATCCTGATGAAAACTCGGAAGGGTTTATCCGAGGTATCCAGTGGCGGGGAGATTTCAACTCAAGCCAGAGTACAGAAATGCAGGCGGCCCAAAATATTTCACAATCCCTGATGGGAGTTAACCTCAAGTGTGCTTCCTGTCATAACAGCTTTACAAGCAATTTAACACTAAAGGAAGCGTATGGATTTGCAGCTGTATTTTCGGATACCATACTGACAATTGAACGGTGTGAAGTACCAACAGGAGATTTGGCTGAACCCGGATTTTATTATTCAGAACTGGGTGAAATTGACAGTGATCTGACCCTGGATGAACGTCTTGAAGTATTGGCTGAGATACTGGTTGACGACAAAAATGGACGGCTCTACCGTACCATTTCCAATCGATACTGGGCTCAGCTGATTGGCCGTGGACTTGTCGAGCCAACGGATGAAATGGACCTGGAACCCTGGAACCAGGACCTTCTCGACTGGCTGGCAGCAGATCTGATTGAAAACGATTATAACCTCAAATACCTGATTTCATCAATTATGAAATCCAGAACCTATCAGCTGCCATCGGTTGGGATTAATGAAACTGAATCGGAGGCAACAGATGATTACATTTTCAGGGGGCCGCACAGAAAACGGCTGACAGCTGAACAGTTCACCGATGCACTAAGCCAGCTTGCAGCCCCGGTCTATAGTTCGGTCTCTTTCGATCCGTTTGACAGCAATACGGCTGCTGCTTCCTGGATCTGGTACGATATGATAATAGATGATCGCCGGGCTTTTTCGCCACCTGGCGAATATTATTTCAGATATGTATTTGATATCCCGCCAGATAAGGATGTCAGAAGTGCTGAGGTGTTAATGACTGCAGATCAATCTTTTGATTTATATATAAACGGCACATTAAAAGGGTCTGGCCAGGACTGGCGGCAGGTTCAGCGATTCGATGTATCCGGCAATTTGATCAACGGACAAAATCTGCTTGCCGTAAAAGGAAGTAAAGGAGGCACGACACCAGAACCTGCCGGAGTACTCCTGAACCTGAGAATTACTCATTCTGACGGGGAGGAAGTGGAGGTGCATACAAATGGAGATTGGAAAGTAGTGAGTGATCAGCCTGAGGCCGGGTGGAAATTGATCGATTTTGATGATTCGGACTGGAAACCGGTTCGTGTCTTTGGCAATAGCGTACAAAATAATTACTGGGGCAGGCTTGTTGAGTTTACCCATGATTCAGCCGGTGACCGGCTTCAATTTGTAAGGGCATCACTTGTACCAAATGATCCCTTTCAGGCTGCCATGGGTCGTCCGGCCAGGGAAATTGTAGCAACGTCAAGAGAAAATGATCCAACACTCCTTCAGGCTCTTGAGTTAACCAATGGTGAAACCGTTTATGATGTGCTTGGACGTGGAGCCGACAGGTGGATGGCCGTTTATGGTGATAACCCGGGTAATATGATCCGGCAGATTTTTTACCGTGCTCTTAGCCGGGAACCAAGTGAGCGTGAAGAGGTAATTGCATTTGATATACTCGCTCCTGAACCAACGAGGGAGACCGTCCAGGACCTTCTTTGGGCAATCGTCATGCTCCCGGAATTTCAAATGATTTATTAGAAGGGGTATCCTTAAAACGAGACAGTACCATGAGTAAAAAAATGAACCGGCGTGAATTCATAAAGAAATCATCGGCTGCATCGATTGCAGCAATGGCAGCAACTATTCCTGCGACGACATTTTTGACTGGTTGTCAACCCGGAATAGATTCATCGGCTGATACCGTTATTTTGTTGTGGATGGCAGGGGGGATGGCTCACACTGAAACCTTTGATCCGAAAGCTTACACTCCATTTGAAAAAGGGCTTGAAAGCAGCAGGGTTTTGAGTACATTTCCTTCAGTTCCCACTGTAGTGGATGGGCTCAGTTTCTCAAAAGGGCTTGAGAAAATCGGGAGTATTATGGACAGAGGTACTGTCATTCGTTCCTATCGTGCAGCAGATATGGGCCATATCCTTCACTCCAGACATCAATATCACTGGCATACCTGTTACCAGCCGCCTCAGACGGTGGATGTACCACATATCGGTGCCTGGATTGCCCGGGAGTTAGGGCCGGTAAACCCTGTGATACCCCCATTTATCAGTATCGGGCAACGGTTTGATGTGGGCGAATCTGAAGAATTGAAAGCCTATCACACAGCAGGATTTCTTGGAAGTGAGTACGGGCCTTTCCTGATACCCGATCCGTCGTCCGGACTTGAAAGTGTTCGCCCGCCGGTCGGTATGTCCATTGAGCGGTTTGAAAGAAGAAATCAACTTTATAAAGATTTGATTGCAGAAAGCCCATTGGGCGAGTACGGAAGCGACTATCAAAAAGAGTCTATGCTTCGTGCAATGGAGCAATCGTACGCTCTTCTGAAATCTCCTGAATCCGAAGCATTTGATCTCAGTCGGGAACAGGAAGATACATTCCGGGAATACGACACCGGCCGGTTCGGGCTGGGCTGCCTTCTGGCTAAACGTTTAACAGAAGCGGGTGCAAGGTTTATCAGTGTAACTACTGAGTATGAACCTTTTATGGGATGGGATACCCATGAGAACGGGCATACCCGGACTGTCCGGATGAAGGAAATGATCGACGGGCCGATTTCACAATTGGTAAAAGATTTGGAGCAATCAGGACGACTCGACCGGACTTTGATCGTGCTTGCGAGTGAATTCAGCAGGGATATGGTACTTGAAGGGCGTCCCGGTGTTCAGGTTCAGGACCAGGTCGATGTCCCGGATGTAATGGAAAATATGTCGCACTATGGAATGCACCGGCATTTTACCGACGGTTGTTCTATGCTGATGTTTGGCGGGGGCATTAAAAAAGGTCTGATATATGGAAAAACTTCTGATGAACGGCCATGTGCCACCATAGAGAATCCTGTTGGAATAGATGAAATTCACCAAACAATTTATCATGCTTTAGGCATACCTCCGGAAACACATTATGTTATAGAAGGCCGGCCATTTTATACAACACCGGATGGTGACGGAGAAGCAGTACTGGATCTGTTTGCTTAAAAATTTCAATTTTAAATTTCTGCCTGATCATTTACTGTGAAATCTGTTGAAATGGTCATAATTAAAATGTTTATTCCTCTATGGACCATTTCAATAATACTGTTAAAATTTTGTCAGTTCTTGTGTTATGGGGGATGATCGGGGGCTGTGCTCAGGAATCAGATGAACATCCGGATTCAAGATTAAATGTTTTATTTATCGCAATCGATGATTTGCGTAACGACCTCGGTGCACTTGGAGTTGATTATGTACACACACCACATTTGGATGCTTTAGCGGAAACCGGACGTCTATTCAGCAGGCATTATGTCCAGGTGCCAACGTGCGGATCTTCAAGGGCTGCTCTATTAAGAGGCAAACGGGCTGATGCGCCTCAATACCTGCCAAATACAGCAATTCGTGATACTCATGAGGAGTGGGCCAGGGAAAGTCTCCCGGCAATTTTTCGGCAGAATGGATATCAGACGCTGTCACTTGGGAAGATTACTCATTACCCGGGCGGATTGACCGGTGATGGCTGGGCGGAAGACCCGGAAGAACTTCCCGGAGTCTGGGATCGAATTTGGGTACCGGATAGCCACTGGGAGACCCCGGAGGATATGATGCACGGATATGCGAATGGTGAGCCCAGGGATCGAGGTGAGTCACCAACCTGGGAATCATACGATGGACCTGATACGAGTTATCCGGATGGATGGGTAGCGAATGATGCGGTCGAAACCCTGCAGGAACTTGCAGCCGGTGATGAACCGTGGTTTTTTGCTGTTGGTTTTTTTAAACCCCATCTGCCGTTTGCTGCTCCATTGAAATATTTTGAGCTTTATGATCCGAATGAAATTCCTGAACCTGATGATGTGGTAATTCAGCCATCACCCTCGAGCTGGCATGGTAGCGGCGAGATGATGAATAACTACGGCCAGCATCCGGGTGATCCTAATACAGACCGCGCCTATGCAAGGCAACTTCGTCATGCTTATGCAGCTGCAACAACCTATGTGGATGCTCAAATCGGTAAGGTGCTGGACGAGTTGCGGGAACTCGGGCTTCAACAAAATACGATTGTCGTAATCTGGAGTGATCATGGATTTGCTTTGGGTGAGCAGGGTATCTGGGGAAAGCATTCTCTGTATGAAGTGGCACTTAAAGCACCAATGTTGATTTCATATCCCGGTATCAATCAACCCGGCATTGTTAGTAATGCTGTTGTTGAAACCGTGGATCTGTTTCCTACCCTGACAGACCTGGCCGGTTTACCTGAGCCTGATGGCCTGCATGGTATAAGTTTGAGAAAACAGCTCGAACAACCTGATGCGATTTCAGAGAAAGGAGCTATCGCACACTGGAACAGGGGCCAATCGACAATCCGGACGGATGAGTGGAGGCTTATTGTCCACCGACCGGAAGATGAAATCGAAGGGTTTGAACTGTTTGATTTCAGAACGGACGAAAATGGGGTGCGTGCAGATCCGGATCAATACAGTGATTTTGTGGAAGAGTTATTACAGCAACTTGAAAGCTTTTAATTTGGGGAATTTCGGATAAGTTTAATCAACGATAAACCAAAAAAATTCAATCAGGGTAATCCTGATTTATTTGATAAGATAATATGATGAAGATACTGATATGGATATCATTTGTATTGCTGGTATCATTTGGTTCTGGTTGTCAATTAAATGATAACAGGAATCCATCCCCTGAATTTGCTGACATTCATAAAATTGATATCCACTCGCATATTTACGAAGAGATGCCTTCCCTGGTCGAATTTCTTCAGAGTCAAAATGCCCGTATTGTCAATATTGCGAACCGGGGCCTGGAAGGACATGTGGAAATACAGCAGGTAATTGCCAATGAACTCAATCAGAAATTCCCGAATCTGTTTCCGTATGCATCAACATTTGATTTAACAGAAATCGGCGAGCCGGGTTATGCTGATTCGGTAATTGAGTGGCTGGACTATACATTGGATTCGGGAGCCGTAATGGTGAAAATCTGGAAAGAGATCGGGATGGAACTGGTTGATTATACCGGAGAATATATTATGCCGGACGACCCGGTATTCGATCCGGTTTACAGGCATCTTGCAGAGCGAAACATCCCTTTGCTGGCTCACCTGGGAGACCCGATTGATGGCTGGCTTCCGCTCGATCCGGAAAGTGTTCATTATGGATACTTTTCCCAAAACCCGGAGTGGCATTTATACGGCAGGGATGATATTCCCGGCCATGATGATATCATCAGGTCAAGAGATAACATACTCGAATCTCACCCGGATCTGGTTGTGATCGGGGCCCACCTGGGCAGCCTGGAGCACGATGTGGATGAAGTGGCCAAACGGCTGGATCAATATCCCAACTTTTACGTGGAAGTGTCGGCCAGGACCAGGGATCTGACCCGTCAGCCGCGGGAGAAAGTCAGACAGTTTTTCCTCGATTATCCGGACAGAATTTTATATGGTATCGATGTGGTATGGAGGCCGTATCGAACCGGGCCTCGTCCGGAAGAGGAAAAAACAAATTTTGTGAATCGATATGAAGAGAGGATGAGACTCGATTTTCAATATTATGCCGGTACAGATAGTATTGAATATGCCGGGCAGACTGTAAAAGGACTCGGATTACCGGTAGAAGTACTCGAAAAATTTTACTCGGAAAATGCGATTCGATTGTTGGGAATCGATGAATGAATCGGATATTTGAGATTAATAAGCACAGAAAAGACTAACGAACCTGCTTTTGTTTATGCAATATATGAAACTGGTATTATTGAAATTGATCATCATGATCATATCGGCCGGGGTTACTGAGGCTCAGCAAAAAAATGTCATTTTTATTTTTACAGATGACCACCGATATGATTATATGAGTTTTCATCCTGACAGCCCTGATTTTTTACAGACACCGGGAATGGATCGAATGGCAGCAGAAGGGGCTCATCTTTCAAATGCATTTGTAACTACATCTCTCTGTTCACCGAGCCGGGCATCGATCCTGACCGGTAAATATGCATTCCGGCACGGTGCTGTAGATAATTACAACCCGATGAAGGAAGGCATGACTTTCTTTGCAGAGCAACTCCAGGATGCAGGGTATCATACCGGATTCTTTGGCAAGTGGCATATCGGCCATGATCATGACGACCCTAAACCGGGTTTTCACAAATGGATTAGTTTTCGTGGCCAGGGAGTTTATTACAATCCGGTGCTGAATATTGACGGTGAAAGGCAGCAGGTTGATGGGTATATCACCGATCTTTTAACCGATTATGCCCTGGAATGGCTTGATGAAGATTGGGAAGAGGACCGGCCATTCTTCATGTTTATATCACACAAGGCCGTACATGCTCAGTTTGAGCCTGCTGAAAGACATGTAGGCATGTACAGTGATGTGGAAATTACAATGCCGGCATCCATGGAAAATATTGAACGCAATTATGAAGGAAAACCGGACTGGGTTCAGGCTCAGCGATATAGCTGGCACGGCGTGGAACATATGTATCATGGCAGGCCCGACCATCCCAGGAATATCGAAGAAATTATTATCCGGTACAGTGAATCACTGATGGCAGTGGATGAAAGTATTGACCGGGTACTTGACACATTGAATGAGAAAGGCCTCGCTGATGAGACCATTGTCATTTATATGGGAGATAACGGCTTTGTACTGGGCGAGCATGGCTTGATCGATAAACGGCATGCGTATGAAACATCGATGAGGGTACCAATGCTTGCCTGGGCACCCGGTTTGATAGAAGCCGGATCGACAATAGAGGAGAATATTTTGAATATCGACCTTGCCCCGACTTTTCTTGATATAGGCAACACATCCATGCCCGCTGGCCAGGTCGTGGATGGGGAATCATTTTTACCGCTTTTAGGAGGAGAACGTATTGAAGACTGGCGAACTGAATTCTTTTACCAGTATTATTGGGAACATGCTTTTCCCCAAACTCCGACGACCTTTGCGGTTCGTGGTGACCGGTATAAATATATCTATTACCATGGAATCTGGGATAAAAGCGAATTTTATGACCTGGAAACGGATCCTCATGAAATGCATAACCTCATCAATGTTCCGAACTACCAGGACCGGATACTTGAAATGAGAACCAAACTGTTTGACTTCCTGGAAGGAAACAACGCCATCAATGTTCAGTTTCAGCGCCCGCCTGCTCAAAGGCTCGATGAACGGTTAATTCGCAATTGAAATGGATAATCTTTTGAACATCCTGAAATAATAGCCTATGCATCAATATGACTGGACTGCACTGATCCTTTTTTTCGGGATTATGGTTTTCATCGGATTTTGGTCGTACAAACAAGTTGGTGACTCGGGTGATTTTTTTGTTGCCGGTGGTAAATTGCCATGGTGGCTTTCCGGGATTTCACACCATATTTCGGGCTACAGCGGTGCAGTATTTGTAGCTTATGCAGCTATTGCATATACACATGGATTTACGATCTATGTTTGGTGGGCTTTTATGATCTCGATCTCCATTTTTGTCGGGGCTTTTTTCATCGCTCCGAAATGGTCCAGGCTTCGATCAAAAACCAATATCGAATCACCTACAGAATATTTAAAAGAACGATATAACCTGCCGACCCAACAGTTGATGGCATGGAGCGGTGTATTGCTGAAGCTGTTTGATGTGGGTGCAAAGTGGGCTGCAATTGCAATTCTGCTGAATGTGTTTACAGGTACTCCGCTTATTGCGGGCGTTTTGCTGGCAGGAGGTATTTCCCTGATTTATATCACTGTCGGGGGATTGTGGGCGGATGTATGGACGGACCTGGCTCAGTTCGTTGTTCAGATTGTAGCCGGTTTTGTCATGTTCTACATTGTGGTTGATATGATGGGTGGTTTAGGTTCCATTTTTACCCTTTGGGATCAGCTTCCGGAATCAAACAGTCAGTTATTCAACGATCCTTACACTGCAGGCTTTGCACTTACATTCCTGGTGATCTTCTTTTTCAGCTATAATGGAGGCACATGGAACCTGGCAACCCGTTATATTTCATCGCCATCCGGCAGTGAAGCCAGGAAAGCGGCCCTGTTATCCGGAGTTCTTTACCTGGTATGGCCGCTTATCCTTTTCTATCCCATGTGGGCAGCTCCTATTCTGTTACCAGGCCTTGAGGATCCCAGTCAATCGTATGCACTCATTGCACAGGAACTCCTGCCTCCGGGTCTGGTCGGACTTGTACTGGCATCGATGTTTGCCAATACGATGTCGATGACCTCATCTGATGCAAACACGATTTCTGCAGTGATAACCAGGGATATCCTGCCCAATCTCTCGGAGAAATTCAGAAACATGAAGCGAAAACAATCCCTTTTCCTTGCACGTGCATCAACTTTTGTATTCACGACTCTCACATTAATTGTAGCCATATTTGCTGATAATTTTGGCGGAGTCATTGGTTTGATCATATCCTGGTTCGGAGCTCTGGTTGGCCCGGTTGCCATTCCGATGATCCTTGGCTTATTACCCGCATTCAGGCACTGTGGGTCAAATGCTGCAATTATATCAATTCTCGGGGGATTAACCGGGTTTGTAATTGCCAACTATGTGCTGAATGTCAGCCAGGCTATCGAAATATTGACACCGATTGGGGTTTCTCTTGTGCTGTTTATTTCAATCGGATGGTTGAGCAGAAAGAAGATTGTACCTGATGAAGTATCGGACCTGATGGAGAAGCTGCAATCGGATTCGGAATAAATCATGGAATCTGAGAAGAACTATAATACATCATCTCTTAAAACTTTTTACAGACATCATATTGAGACTGATCTATTACCCTTTTGGTCACGGGCTCTGGATCATCAAAACGGTGGTATTTATACCTGTTACAACAATCAGGGTAACGAGTTGATCAGCAAACATAAATATAGCTGGTCGCAGGGCAGGTATCTGTGGATATGGTCTAAACTCGTATCACTGATTGAAGCAGGAAGACTGACTGGTGATGCAGATCAAATCAGGAAACATCTGCAAAAAACCATTCATTTCATTGGCAAACATGTATTTCTTGATAGTGGAAACTGTGCATTTCTTTTGTCAGAAACTGGTGAGAAAATTGAACCCCACCCCGGCAGCGGATATGATACAAGCATCTTTGCTGATTGCTTCATCGTGATCGGGTTCGCTGCTTATGCATCAATGATGAAAGA
>SL_3KL_010_SEDDRAFT_10004583_pt1 | contig 12470 bp, 9 predicted proteins | sample SodLakKL_010_SED_2_FD_10381 | JGI IMG/M metagenome (IMG submission 10381)
TTCAATTCATGTAACCAGAGAATAATTTTTATACCCTGGTTCCCACCCAAAGCATGGCAACGAGAAAAAAATGCAAAAGCACAGCTTTTGCACTCCTTCAACGAGTTCCCCCCAAATCCGTTATAACCAGTAAAAATTGCAGGTACTTGAAACCCGAAACTTGAGACCAAATGCTTTGGCACTTAATATAGCCTTCAAGAAAATGTTTGATTATTTTCCAGGCTAAAGGTGATGGTAAAGCAGGTACCTTTTTCCCGATCCAGGTTTATGGTTCCATTAAGTTGGTTTTCAGCCAGAAGAACAACAAGATTAAGCCCCAGGCTTTTGGTATTTCTCCAATCAAACTCTTTGGCAATACCAATTCCGTTATCACTGAAAATAAATTCTACAATATTGGGCTTTCGAACCTTTAATCGGATAATTATCTGACCATGCTCCTTTTCAGGAAATCCATATTTTAGAGAGTTTGATAACAGTTCATTAATAATTAACCCCAGCGGTGATGCTTGTTGAATTCCAATGGCCACCTTTTTGGCGTCCACTGTCAGTTTAATCCGATGAGAACCAGGGTGGTAGGATTGAAAAATATCACGGGCCAATTTAGAAATGTACGTATCACAATCAATAACAGAAAGGTTTTCCGACATATACAACATTTCATGAACCGAGGCCATGGATTTGATACGTCCCTGACAATCCATCAAAGCCTGTTTGGCATTTTCGTCTTTGTTTCTTATTATTTGAAGATTTAAAAGACTGGAAATAACCTGCATATTATTTTTAACCCGATGGTGTATTTCTTTGAGCAATGTTTCCTTTTCTTTCAAAGAAGTCTTTATGATCTTTTCAGCCTGCACCCTGTCGGTTATATCCAGCATGGCCCCAATCATGCGTATAGCCTGGCCTTGGGCATCTCGCAGCACATAAGCCCTGTCTATAACCTGAGCATAGCTTCCATCGGCCTTATAAAACCTGTATTCTTCCTGCCAGTGATTTTTTTCAGGATTGTTCACAACGGCAAAGAAGCCTTTTTCAACTCTTTGCCGGTCCTCAGGATGAACCCGTTTTACCCACCAGGCAGCAGTTTGAGGATGTTTCACGATGTCAGTCCATCCGAAGACCTCTGTTCCGGATTCATTCCACCGTTGTGAGTCGTTTAGGATATCCCAATCCCATATGACGTCATTGGTGGCTTTTTGGGCTAATCTCAGCCTTTCTTCACTTTCATTGAGTTTGCGCAGGGTTGCTTTCTGCTGGCAAATTGCACGGGAAAGTTTGATTTTGCTGTAACTCAGCGATGAAATCATAGCTGCAAGCTTGGCATAAAATGCCATGACAGCCTCGACTGTTTCATGGCTCCATCGGGGTACACAATCGATGGCTGCAAGATATTTTTCTTCATCGAATCCATATTGCCGGGCCTGGTTTCGAAAAATATCGTAATCCGGGACTTCGTTTTCGAAAAAAAATTGTCCCAGAAAAATATTGCCCAGGTGCCTTCCATCTATTTCAATGGGAGTTACCATATCCCACATATTGTTTCTACACCGATAAGCTTTAAAAGTTCCTGCCGGCACGCCATTGGAAAGTATAATGTCACTTTCTATACATTTTTGGCGTGTTTCAGGATGTTTCCTGTGATATTTTACACAGACGTCTTGCCAACCAATAGCAACCAAAATGTTTCCGGAAAGGTCAACTATCGCACTGCCGATATTTGTGGCCCGGTGAAAATCCCCCATCATGGATTGAAGTGAATGATGGTCAATAATATCGGCAAGGTTCAGTGTGCTAAGGTCTCCTTCCGGTTCAAGTATGGCCTTGAGTTTTTTTCTTACTGCTGCTTCACTTTCTCTCAGTGCTTTTTCCGCCTGCTTCCGATCTGTGATGTCAGTAGCAATTTCCAGCCTGACCATACGGCCATCTGTCCATTTTATGGCACTATCACGACATTCATACCATCTGCCGGTTTTGGTGTTGTTAAATTCCCACTGGTATACCCCTGTGGGTTGCCCATCAGCATCTATCAATTTGTGATTGGTACAAAATGAACAAGGGCCTTTTTGGCCTTTATGAAAAACCCGCCAGCATTTTTCTCCGATAATATTGCCGTGAATATTTTGAGTGAAATAGTTAGCAAATAATATTTCATAAGTCTCCATATCGGCAACATATATGCCGGCATCCATGCTGTCCAAAACTTTAAGCAGTCTTTGATGAGCTTCTTTGGCAGCAGCTTCCGCACGCTTTCGCCTGGTTATGTCGCGAACAATAACCTGATAGAAAAACTTATCATGCACCTGAATTTGCCTGATACTGGATTCCACCGGGAAACTGGTTCCATCGCGGCGCATGTGCCAGGTCTCATAAATATATCCGTTTTCCAGTGCAACTTTCTGCTGAACGGACTCATATGACGGACTTTTTTTTGAATCGCGCAGATTCTCAATGTTCATTTGAAGCAGTTCTTCATGCAAATAGCCGTATGTGATAATGGCACGCTCATTGGCCTCAATAATCTGTCCGCGTTTATCGGTTATCAGAATTATGTCATTGGCATATCTGGTTGAATATTCAAAAAGCTTCAAAATACTTCTTGCTCCTTCTTGGCAGGGGTTACCATGTTCCACAAAATATTTTTGCATTGATAACACCGATGATCAAGTTTTTTCTGTAATTCCGCTGTGCTGCACCCCAAAAGACAGATTGAGGATTATCTTTAATATTTTTGTGATATATGCTATGGTAAAGATTTAATTGTTTATATAGCTTTCCAGAAAAGGTATAGTTATAGATAATTGTTGAAATTATATCTCATTATTTTCTCGTGACTTTTAAAATTCAGTAAGATAGAATCTGACATTAGGATGTGTTATTTTTTTGAAACTCGATGTTCAAATTTAAATTTTTAAATATTTTCCTCAGGGTACTTGGATAACCATGAAAAGGCGGGGCTATAGGGGCTATAATGGAACAAATTGGCCCATGAAACAAAAAAGGGGTTAATTGCTATTGGCTAACCCCTTGATTTAATTGGTACGCCCGGCAGGATTCGAACCTGCGACCTACGGATTAGAAGTCCGTTGCTCTATCCAGCTGAGCTACGGGCGCTTGAAGTTGCTTTGACAGAGCCAGATAGCATAAACATTGTATAATGTCAAAACAAATAACAGATCCTTAAATTAGGATAAAGGTAAAAAAACATATGAAAGGTAAGCTCAATAAGTTAGATAAATATTTCAATTATGAACCGGCCTCCGGTGAAAATGAAAAAGCAGGTTCCGGTTCACAGAAAGCTGTTGTCAAGTATGATCCGCTTCAACGTTATCTTACGGAGATAAGTCATTACAGGCTGCTGACCCGTGATGAAGAAAGACAATTGGGAAAGAGAGTTCAGGACGGCGGAGACGATGAGGCTGCATATATTTTGGTTACCTCCAATTTAAGGCTGGTGGTTAAAATAGCTCTTGAATTTCAAAGGGTCTGGATGCAAAATCTTTTGGATTTGATCCAGGAGGGTAATATTGGCCTGATGCAGGCGGTCACCAAATTTGACCCTTATAAGAATGTCAAGTTTTCCTACTACGCATCTTTTTGGATCAAAGCCTATATTTTAAAGTTCATTATGGATAATTGGCGGTTGGTAAAAATCGGAACAACTCAGGGTCAACGAAAACTTTTTTTCAAACTTAAAAAGGAAAAACAGAAGCTGATTGACCAGGGCTTTGACCCAAAACCCAGGTTGTTGTCTCAACGCCTTGGCGTATCTGAAAAAGAGATCGTGGATATGGATCAGCGACTTGACGGATGGGATGTTTCCCTCGATGCCCCATTAAAAGAGGATTCTGAAACGGAAAGAATTGAGTTTTTAAATACCGAAACCGAATCTACAGAAGACCGTGTGGCAAAGAAGGAAATGGAAAACTTGCTGCACAACAAGATTGCCGAATTCAGAAAAAAGTTGAACAAACGGGAACTGGAGATATTTGAACAGCGCATTTTTTCAGATTCCCCGGTTACTCTTCAGGAAATCGGCGACCGGTATAAAATATCCAGGGAGCGGGTAAGGCAGGTGGAAAAGGCAATTTTGAAAAAAATGCGGGATTTTTTCAAGAAAGAAATTCCGGACTTCGCATCTTATTCCGAAGAAGTTGAAGGTGATTAACATTAAAGTATTTATATAAAAAAGAATCGACGACTTATGTATCCGATATACCTGAAAAGATGGGGCCTTTTATTGGCTTTCATGGTTTGTTTTTTGCACCCCGGGTGCACAGCACACCAGGAACCAAGACCGGTGAATGTAAACGTTAACAAAAATTATGATCAGCCGGCCAGCAAATACTATTACTTTACAGAAGCTCAGTTTGCTCTTCTGCGGCAAAATTTTGACAGAGCACAAGAATACATGGAAAAAGCATTGACCAAAGATCCGGATTCCGTGTACCTCATGAATGAACTTCTATCCATTTATCTTCAAAACAGAGAAAATGAGAAAGCGTTTTATCTTGCCGGTGAAATTCTGGAAAAACAACCCAACGATCTTCACACTCTTAACATTTACGGGCGGATTAGCCACGCATTGGGAAGAGTCAGCGAAGCTGCCGAAGCTTATGAAAAAATTCTGGTTGAAGACCCTGCACGCCAAAATATATATCTCTTATTGGCAGACCTGTATTTGAAAGAGGAAAATCCTGAAAAAGCCGGCGAAATACTCCGTCAACTGCTCGCACTTTTTCCTGAATCTTTTGCAGGCCATTACTATCTTGGAAAAGCCTATATGGCCCGGGGGCAATTGGATAAGGCTGAAGAGGAGTTCAAAAAAACCCTGAAACTGAATCCCGACCTGGAAGAGCCCCGGTTTGCACTGGTAGAGCTTTATGAACAATGGGAAAAAACTGAAAAAGTTGAAAAGCTCTATCAGGAAATTCTGATCCGTGATCCTGAAAATGTGCGCGCAGCTTTTGAATTGGGCTATTATTATCACCAGACAGGAAAAACGAAAGACTCTCGTTTTCTTTTAGGCAGTCTCGGAAAAAGAAGCGATAGCGAACCAGAAATTATCAGAACACTAGCCACATTGTACCTTGAAGCAGAGCAGTACGATAAAGCAGCAGTGATTATCGATGGAATGCTTTCCGGTTCGCCTGACAGCTCCGATCTTCATTATCTGGCGGGCGTTATAAACCACGAATTGGGCAATGATGATAAGGCTATAGAGCATCTTGAGAAGGTTGATCCTGAGTCCCGTTTTTTTAACAATGCAATTATGCATATCGCTTTTCTTTATCAGCAAAAGGAAAAAGTCGATAAAGCCATCGACTATCTTTACAACGCACTTGAAAAATCACCGGAAGACAGTGATCTTTTTCATTATCTGGGGCTTTTATACGAAGATATCGAAAAATATGAAGAGGCCAAAAAAGCTTTAAAGCAAGGAATTGATATTGATCCGGGAAATGCCAAGCTTCATTTCCGCCTCGGTGTAATTTATGACAAAATGGATAGAAAAGAAGATTGCATCGAGCAAATGAAAAAGGTGATCGCGTTGGAACCGGACAATGCCAGTGCCTTGAATTATTTGGGATATACCTGGGCTGATATGAATCAAAACCTTGAGCAAGCCGAAGTTTTGATCAAAAAGGCCATTGAGCTGAAACCTGATGACGGTTATATCACCGACAGTCTTGGATGGGTTTTTTACCGGCAGGGTCGTTACGAAGAAGCCGTTGAAGTGCTTCAAAGAGCTGTTGAGTTGGTTTCCGATGATCCGATCATCCTGGAACATATGGGGGATGCCTATTTAAAAGTCAGCCAGAAAAATAAAGCCTTGAAATTTTATAAAAAGTCCCTGGAAGTTAAAGAACCCAAAGATAAGCCTGAATTGGAGAAAAAAATTCAGGAACTCATGGATTCTCTTATGCAAGAAGGGCTTTACAATAATGAAATGCAGGTCCAATGAAACTGAGCCTGAGCCTTAGTCTCATTTTAATATGGGTCATCATTGGTTTGACCGGGTGCGGACGCATGATTGCCACCATGCATCAGGTCCCATACGATCCCCAAATCAGCTATCAAGCACAGCAACTTCTCCATGAGGTGTTTGAAAAAAATCCGGTTCCGGATACTTTTAAAGGTATCGGTAATTTCAGAATTGCTCAAAATCATCAAGTGGAAAAAGGTCGGATGGCGTGGATGGCATCTGGTTCAGATAAGCTTCGAATCGAGATTTTAACGCCTTACGGGCAACCCGGGGTTGGTTTTTCCACGGACGGACAGTATGCTTATGCCGCTGTTTATTCAGAAATGCGCTTTTACAAAAGGACGATTTCCGGTTTGATGCTCAAAGAGTTTATTTCCATTTCTGTAAAGCCGGAAGAGATCATTTCACTTTTTCGCGGGCGACCTCCGCAGGTTGAATATTCATTCATTTCCATGGTTGAACCTGAAAAAGTTTCAGGGCCCATGATTGTGATACAGGAAAAGTGGTGGAAAGGTCATCAAAAAATTTATCTGGATAAAAACGCGGATCATATTCGTGCCATAGAAGTATATGATGGTTCGGGCGACATGAAATATAGAGCCGATTTTTCGAGGTTCACAACGGTAAACGGTGTCCGTTTGCCTTATTTGCTGGAAATTTCCAACGCAGAGGGGACAACTGTGGAATTGCTTGTGAACAGGTATTGGCCCCATGAAAAAATTGATCCCTCGAGTTTTGTCATAAAACCCCCCGGAAGTTAAAAATGTCAGGTGAGGCCAACATACGCTTTGCTCTGGAAAGTTCTCTGGGAAAGCTGAGCAAATGGCTTCGGATTCTGGGTTTTGATTCGATTTATGTCCCCGGTATTCCTGATGAATCATTCTTTTCTTATGTGCAGGAGGGCAGAATTATTTTGACCCGCACCCGGAAAATCCGGGACCAAAACCCGGGGCATCGTCTTCTATTTATCGTTTATAACGATCCCCGGGATCAGCTAAAGCAGGTCGTTTCAGATTTAGACCTGGAGCTGTCCGATACAAATCCCTTTTCCCGATGCATCCGCTGCAATTGTTCCCTTTCTCAAATTTCCAGAGATAAAGTCCGAAGTCTTGTTCCCGATTATGTATATGAAACCCGGTTTAAATTCAGCCAATGTCCGTGCTGCCGCGGAATATATTGGCCGGGTACCCATTATGAAAGAAGCATTAAAATGGTCCGGGAGCTTTTTACAAGACGATGCTTTTAACCGATGGCCGCTTTATTTGCGACATTTCGCTTCATATGCCGCTGCTGAGCCGAAAGGATTGTTTTGCGAAGCCTGATGGCTTTAGGCGTAATTTCCACAAGTTCGTCTTCCCTGATAAAATGAAGAGCCCTTTCAAGGGTCATGGGGCGAAGGGGTGCCAGCACAATATTTTCATCTTTTCCGGCAGCCCTCATATTGCTCAGCTTTTTTTCCTTTGTGGGGTTGACATTAATATCATTATCCCGGTTGTGCTCTCCGACGATCATCCCTTCATAAACCGGATCGCCCGGTACCACAAAGAGCTGGCCGCGAGGCTCCAGGTTAAACAAAGCATAGGCCACCGCAAACCCTTTTCTGTCCGATACGATACTTCCGGTAAAACGAGTGGAAAAATCACCCCGGAACGGACCATAACCCTCAAAATAGCCATTGATAATTCCGGTACCCCGCGTGTCGGTTAAAAATTCATCCCGAAACCCGATAAGGGATCTTGCGGGAACCGAAAATTCAATGCGGACACGACCCCTTCCGTTATTTACCAGATTGGTCATCATGGCTTTTCGGATAGAGAGTTTTTCAGTGACAACACCCAGAAAGGTTTCATCGCAGTCGATAAAAATATGTTCAATGGGCTCAAGATGTTCTCCGTTTTCATATTTGAATATAACCTGAGGGCGTCCCACGGAAAGTTCAAAACCTTCCCTTCGCATGGTTTCAATTAAAATAGCCATTTGAAATTCCCCCCGGCCTTTCACCAGAAATGTTTCCTGATCCCCGGTCTCCTCCATATGAATTGCAACATTTCGCAGGGTTTCTTTGTAAAGCCGCTCACGGATTTTACTGGATTGAACAATTTTTCCCTCTTTGCCCACTAAGGGAGACGTGTTGATGGTAAATTTCATAAAAACCGTCGGGTCTTCAACGGTAATTCGCTTAAGGCACTTAGGTGCTTGTCCGGTGCAGATAGTATCCCCGATTTTCACATTGTCGACTCCGGAAAGGACAACGATATCTCCCGGTGTTGCCATATCCACTTCCTTAAGGCTCACACCTTCAAAACACTGAAGCCTTGATACTTTCAAATGGGTTCGGGAACCACCTTCGCCAATACAAATCAGTGCATCATTGGATTTGGCTTTACCGTGAAAAATTTTTCCCACAGCCAGTCTTCCCAGGTAATCAGAATAACCCAGATCTGCCACAAGCATTTGAAAAGGCTCAGATGGATCATAGACCGGCGAAGGTATTTTTTCGATAATGGTATCTAGAAGAATGTGAATGTTTTTTCCAGGTTCATTCAAACTTTTTTGGGCGATACCATCTTTTCCAATGGCGTATAAAACAGGGAAATCAAGCTGCTTATCGGTGGCATCAAGATCGATAAACAGATCATAGACTTGATCCAGAACTTCATCACAACGAGCATCATGACGGTCGATCTTATTGATGACCACAATGACGGGAATTCTCATTTCAAGGGTTTTTTTTAATACAAAACGGGTCTGGGGCAGGGGGCCTTCAGAAGCATCCACCAAAAGAAGGGCACCATCTGCCATTGAAAGCGCTCTTTCAACCTCTCCGCCGAAATCTGCGTGACCGGGTGTATCGATGATATTGATTTTAATGTTTTTCCAGATCACCGAACAGTTTTTGGCTGCTATGGTAATACCCCGTTCCCTTTCCAGGTCCATATTGTCCATGAGCCTTTCGTTGATCTGAGCACCCTCTCGGAAAACTCCGCTTTGTCGAAGCAGAGAATCCACCAGCGTGGTTTTTCCATGATCAACATGGGCGATGATAGCCAGGTTTCGAATGTTTTCGTTTTTAAGCAGTGTTTTTGTTGGCATAGATTATTAGAAGTTCGTAGTTCAATGTTCAGGTTAGAATAATACTAATAGTGAATAAAAGCAAGGAGTGCAAAAGCTGTGCTTTTGCATTTTTTTGCTTCAAAAATAGTTAGGGTACATTCAATTAATTCCCGTTAACCATGTAGGGGCGGGTTCCAAACCCGCCCTTGTTTCAATCGCCCCGGAAGATGCTCGGTCTGTCCGGCATCGTTAGACCACGTTGCCAAACTGAGCCTGTTTAATCATCCGGGTATTTGGCCGGCAGAATGATGGTTACGGCAAACCCTGACGGTTTTAAATTTTTGGCGGTAACGGATCCTTTGCAGGTTTCAATACATGTTTTTACGATAGCCATTCCAAGTCCTACCCCTCCGCTTTCCCTTTTTCTTGACGGCTCGGTTCTATAGAACGGCTCGAAGAGCTTGTCAAGGAATTCATCGGCAACGCCAGGTCCTGAATCCACGACATCGATAATGATATTGCCGGCATGTTTTGCTGCTGAAACTTTAATGGGACCGTAATGGCCCGCATACCGAACGGCGTTTCTGATCAGGTTGGCCAGGGCCCGGGTTAGAAGTTCGGGAGCAGCATAAACGGTCATTTCATGCGGAACATCGATGATTATATCAATACCCTTTTGTTTTTCGCGGTCCACAGCTTTTTGAACAACCTTTAGCAGGTTGGTCTTCAAAAGCTTTATTTCCTTTGGCATCATTTCTGCGCGGGAAAAAGAAAGTAGTTCATTGACCAGATTGGACATGTGGGTCACATCTTCTGAAACATCTCTCAGGCGGCCGCGACTGTTTTTGTCGACCATCTGCTCGAGAATCGCCAGACCCAATTGAATTCTGGCAATGGGAGATCCCAGTTCATGAGCCACATCACCCAGAAAACGTTTTTGCCCATTAACATATCCAGACAATCGTGATGTCATATGATTGATGGCTCGCCCCAGACGTCCGATTTCATCTGAGCCTGGCGCATGGATTTTGACATCAAACCTGCCCATGGCGATTTTTTCAGTGGCCTTTGTCATCCGCTCCAAAGGCTTGGTAATTTTCCGCACTAAGGGGATCCAAAAGAGCACGGATAACAACAACACCAAAACGGTTGCACTGATCCATGGTGCCGGGTCGAAAAAAAAGCCTTTTCCGGTAATCGAATCTGATACCGCCAGAAGCATGGCCGGCCTGGGTGGACCATGACGTTGCAGGTGAACAGGAATAATAATGCCTGCCCAATATTTTGTGGGATCTTGTGTGCGAATCATCAGCCTGGGACTGAAACGGCGCGATTGTTCGGATTCATCAGATTCGGATAATTTTTCCTGATGGTTTTGTTTACCTAAACCTCTTTTAGGACGATCTCTAAAAGCCCTGCTGTCCTCGATAGCGGTCATGACTTTGGGAGGAATGATTATTTCCTCGGGTGACACAATTTGATTCGGATTTATAACCACTATAAAATCTATCTGATAAATTTCGGAATACCGCAAAAGAACATCAGGCCATTGATTAAAAGATGTTTTTCCAAGTTCATGGGCAATGAGATTTCCGGCAATGCGCATACGATCTCTGACTTGTCGTCCTAAGAAACTTTCCAGATCCATTTGTGATTGTGCAGCGAAAAAAATTCCCAGTACTCCTGCGATAAAAGCAAGGTTTAGAAAAAACCATGACAAAATCTTGGCAAATAATGTGGAAAAAGGTTTCATTTATTCTGCTTTTCCGGATGAATAAACATGTATCCTGCAGAGCGCACAGTTCTAATATAAAGCGGTTCCCTTGGATTATCACCCAATTTACGTCTTAGTGATGATATATGCACATCGATGGATCGGTCAAAAACATCATAATCTCGTCCGGCAACAGCATCCAGAAGCTGGTCTCTTGTCAGCACCCGTCCCGAAGCATTTACCAAAGTTACCAGAAGATCGAATTCGATAGGGGTCAGCACCAGGGTTTCACCTTTCAATCGGACACTGCGGGATGCCTTGCTGATGTGCAGATCACCGAATACTTTAAAAGTGTTATCCGGACCCTGGACCTCGGCTTGTTCGCTTTTCCAATACCGGCGGGTTACAGCCCTCAGCCGCGCCAGCAATTCACGTGTTGAAAAGGTTTTAGGCAAATAGTCATCGGCTCCCAATTCCAGTCCCACGATTCTGTCTGTTTCGTCCCCCATGGCCGTGAGCATCAAAACAGGAATATCCGATTTTTTTCTAAGCTGCCTTAATACTTCGAAACCGTCCATTTCAGGAAGCATAACATCGAGGATAAGGACATGGAAATTTTCTGAAAGTGCTTTATCAAGCCCCTCTGTTCCCGAATGTGCGGCCTTCACCTCATAGCCCATCGGACCCAGATAATCCTTTACAAGCCGGCACAGCTTAATGTCATCATCGATAATCAGCACTTTTGTTGCGGCAGGTGAAGTTTCCGAATTCATAGTTTATTTTCTCTCCTGCGTTATCAATTCACTCTAAATTCATAATGCAATTGAAGGTGTTGTTGCAAATGCATTTACATAATCTTTACAATTTTCAATTGGTTTCAACATAAATTCTTTACGTGAAAACTTTATCTTATACCCAAAACCGAGGAAAAAATCCTCATAAACATCAGCAAAAAAAATAGGAGGTATTTCTCATGATGACAACAAAAAGTAACCGAAATTTCATGAAGTTGGCGGTTTTAATGTTAATTGGTATTTTCCTGGTTCCTTCCCTTGCTTGGGCATACAGACAGGGCCCCGGTAAATGGGAAAGAGGTATGGGGTCATGTATGATGTCAATGAGAGGGACCGGCTTTTGTGTCTGGAATAATCCCGAGATGATTGAAAAGCTCAACTTGACCGATGAACAGGTGAACCATCTGAAGGAAGCCGATTTTGCTCTCAGGAAAAACTTTCTTGAAAAAAAATCGCAGATGAATCATTTCAAATTGGAAATGCAAAGGGCCTTTGTACAGGAAAACATTAACGATTCCGAGATTCTTGAATTGGGGCAAAAGATGGCCGGCATTCAATCAGAAATGTTTATGAATCGCGTTGAATCCAGGTTGGAACTTAAAAACATTTTGACCGATGAACAGTTCAAAATGCTGGAAACCACACCCATGGGCAAACTTGAAAGGGACAGAGGTTTTGGAAAATACCATGGCAAGATGAAAGGCCACTGGAAAAGAGACATGATGTAATAAAAGGGGGGACAGGGGGGATTTGAGACGTTTGTTAAATCCCCCTAAATCCCCCTTTTCCAAAGGGGGACTTGCTGTACCACCCTTAGGTTAACGCTGGGGTGATAAAAATTGTCACAAAATTGGCCTGAAAAATCCTCTGAGTTTTGTTCCGCTGCATAGTTCTTAGATACCAGGTGTCAGGTGTCAGGTGTCAG
>SL_3KL_010_SEDDRAFT_10004584_pt1 | contig 12470 bp, 10 predicted proteins | sample SodLakKL_010_SED_2_FD_10381 | JGI IMG/M metagenome (IMG submission 10381)
CGGGTGGATGGGGCTCCTCGCCCTTCCCCGGCATCCGTCACCCTTGCGAACGGATTCTCATCGATCCGCTTGTGGGCACGCTGCTCCGTCACACACTGCACGATGGCCTGCAGCAACGCGAAACTTGTACGTTGCGTCCTTACCAGCAGGGCGGTCACCATGCGCTTATCGAGCCGTGTCAAGAGGAATAAGGTAACAAAACACCGGAAAGAGTCATATCCCCTTGCGCAAGATGTGGTAAAGTATTATTCTGGATGAAATAATAAAATCAAACGGGAGCTAACAGCCAATCAAGGTGCTGATCATGAGGGGATGCCGAGAGAAGCTGGTTCAAACTACTCGCTTATGACTTACAAGATTACTGAAAAGTTTTTTTGTAGATTAAAAAAACTTGAATAAGAGATTTAATGATAAACTACAGAGCCTTTTTATTCTTCTTAATTATCTGCAGTCTGATTATGATATCATCGTGCAATGCAGATCGCCCAAAGCCGGATATAACTGTCCCCGAGCCTGAGGAGGAAATATCTTTAAGACATGTTAACTACTATATAGATAATTCAGGTGGTATGTTTGGATATGTTTCTGAATTCAATAATTATATAAGTACTGTCTCTGAGCTGGCACAGAAACCAGATTTTATTACAAGTGGAGTAAGTAAGCAGTTTAATTTTATAAACGGTTTCGACCAAATTGTAATAACGGACATTGGCACTTCGGCCAGGTATTTCACCTCTAAGTTGAACCCTACCGACTTTAATGTAGGGAACATACAGGGCAACGATTTAAATAAGATGTTTCAAATAGCTCTGGAAAACACCAGCAGCGACACACTTACTATATTTATAACAGATGCCATTTATGATATTCAGCAAAAAGATGATCCTCTGAACTCATTGATAGTTGAAAGCAGGGAAACCAGACGACAGTTCATTTCCAGACTTAACAGTGGCGATGATTTTCAGACGCTTTTTATTAAAGTAAGCTCAAATTTTTCAGGTAGATATTACTTTGGCAGGAAGTTTGGTCAGGAAGCAATTGATATGCCACGGCCTTTTTATATTTTTGTTTTCGGTCACTCAGATATTGTTAACTCATATTTCAGTGATTCATATTTCGATAGATTGGATGGTTATGAAAATCACTTTCGATACTTCAAAACCGGAGAAATGGAAATACCATATGCAGTTGCGTCTCATAACCAGATGGGTGATTTCAGATTTGTAAGAAATGATCGCAAGAGAGTAACAAATGCTACAACAGACCGAAGAAATAATTTCCAAATTGGGTTAGCAGTAGATTTCAGCAGTCTGCCCTTATCTTCTGATTACTTAACCGACTTAGATAATTATACGATAAGCCCTTCTTTTGAGATTGCCGAGCTCGAACCCTACAATTCGAGCATGTTTCTTGGGATTTCCGACTTTGAACCATCCCATGTTTTTACCTTGAGATCCCAGCGCCCGCATGGGTCACAAAACATGAAGTTGATGAATAACAGCCCACTGTGGATTAGTGAATCGCACACCGATGATGATTCTGAAATACAGAATCAACCTGATAAAACCTGGGGCATTCAATATCTCATCGCCGGTATTGAAGATGCGTACAAACACATGTCAAAGCGAAACTACATTGTTAACATGGAAATCTTTATTGAATAACTATGAGGAATTTTTTTTTGGACCTATATGAAGGGTTATTTGGTATCGGAGTTGCAAGATATCAGCTGATTTTTGACCATGCACTTTACTATTCGAATGGTTATGTACATTTGGGATTAATTTTTATTCTTACCCCCCTACTTTTTACTGCTTTATTCTACTTTGTATACACGTACCCTTATTCAAAGTACTGGTACTGGTTGATAGCTTTAGCAGTTTGTGCCGTTTTAGTTTTTGCAATCACCTACCAACATACGCTAAACCTTATTTTCACAAATACTCATCCTGAGTTAAGAGCTGCAATTAGTGATCCTTCTACCGGTTATAGGAATTTTGCCAGTCAGCTGGTGATGCAGCTATCAATTATAAATATTTTTCTATCCATTGGGCTTTTTGCAATCTATAGTTTGGTTTTCAAACAATTCAGTAAATCCCAGGGACATTTACCAATTTAAGATATGGCAAACAGATTATTTTTATTTTGCATAGGAGGCACAGGAGCAAGAGTAGCTAAATCTCTTGCCATGCTACTCGCATCAGGATGCAGGCTCGGCAGCAGCTTTGATACTGTTGTTCCCATTCTAATTGATCCCGACTCTGAAAACGGCGACTTGAACCGAACAAAAGAAATTTTAAGGCTTTACCAACAGGTGCGAAAAAGGGTAAACAAACCCAATGATTTCTTCTTTCATGAAATGAAATCACTCCATGAGCTTGCAGATACCGAAGCCCAGAATACCGGCCATTTCACTTTCACTCTTGATGATACACTGACCAATACATTCAAGGAGTTTATCGGTTTCAATGAGCTATCAGAGATTGATAAAAGCTTTTTCCGTTTGCTGTATTCAGGCAATAATTTAAATTCTGATCTGAACATAGGTTTCAAAGGCAACCCGAATATGGGTTCAATTGTACTTGACCAGTTTACCCAATCCGAGGATTTCAAAAACTTTGCAAGAGTCTTCTCCAGCGGAGACTCAATATTTATAGTGAGCTCAATATTCGGAGGCACAGGAGCAGCAGGCTTTCCTTTGCTATTAAAAACACTACGCTCAGACAATGATGATATCGACGGTACCGCTCTCTTAAATAATGCAATAGTTGGCTCGCTGGTTATGCTCCCCTACTTTAAAGTCGGAGATTCTGACAACAGCGAAATCGATTCGAAGTCTTTCGAAGAAAAGGCAAAAACAGCTATACGATACTACAATAATACCCTTATTAACCAGCATAAGCTCGAATGCATTTATTTGCTCGGCTATAAGGGAGCGCCTACTGTCTATGAGAATCATGAAGGGCAGATGCTGCAAAAAAATGATGCCCATCTTCTGGAATTTATAGGAGCTATCAGTATTCTCGATTATACCCGGAAAATAAATGAATTAGACTTAGGAGTTACAAAAATCAAGGAATTTGGGCTTCAAAGAGAAACATCAGAGGTTCGCTTCAAAGATTTAGATACGAGTACAGTACAATGCGTATATACCCATCTGGTAAAATACAGGCTGTTTACCTCTTATCTTCAGCGGGGGCTCAATCGATCTGTAGGGAAAAGTAGGTGGTCTGTGAACTCAGTGCTGAATTTAAAAAAGACCAAGCTGACCGACGATTTCTTTAATAGTGCGGCATATAAAAACTACATTGAGTCTTTCTCTAAACTTTTTGATGAATGGACTACCGAACTGGATAGAAACAGGCCATCATTTTCCCCTTTTAAAAGTATGCAGGAAATAGCTAACTCGTTGGATTTCCTTGCTGATAAGGAGATAAAAAAGACCACTGATGCTTTTAAACAAATCGACAAATGCAACAACAACTTTATTGGTCAATTGGATTCCGAGAGTGAGTATTCTCAACTACTGAAACTATTCAGCAAAAGTACAGAAGCCGTTCTCATCAAAAACAAACTTATGAGCATTTAATATGGGAAAAGTATTTAGGTTACATGATGGGGCTGATGGTATTGGATGGTTCGACAGCACAGTAATTAGTGAATTACAGCTGGAGCAAATTATCACTGACGGCAAAGAAGTTGCCAATTCAATTCCAAGCCCTTTTGCGAGAATAGAGCTTATAAACGATGCATTTAAGTGGGTTGCCAAAAACGGTATAGAAGGCAATACCGCACAGCATCGACTGGTATCTGAAGCGCTTGATGTAGGTCAGTTGCTTTACTCTATCCGCAAATACTCAAGAGAACTAAAAGTTGTTGACTTTAACTTAGAAACACGAATTGACAACACATTTGGAAGCTCGAATGCTAAGCATAAAGCTGTTGCGAGAACCTTGAAAACATATTTGAGCCAGGACCGTGAGTCCATGGGTTTTTCAAGTGATGCAAACATGTATCTACTGTTTTACAGAAGTGAACTAATTGGTTCCACTTCACCCAGATCACTTTTTATGTCTGCCCCGGTGTCGAGACAAACCAGAGATGCAATAGTTTCAGAAGGGAGTCATGGGCGATTCTTTTCGAACAAACCATTTTCGCTATTACGCAGAGAATGGGTCTATATTGATTATTTATTTACACTCTCCAAACTAAGCGGCTTTTCATCTCAGTTTTCAAGTTTCTTTGATTATCTCGAAAAGGTTAAAGAGGAAATGTCGTCTGAGCAAAGGGAAAAGGTGAACGAATTAACTACCGATTCTTTTGAAAACCATGAGCACTTATATGTAACCGGCCAACCTGGGAACAAAGTAAAGGTTCAGGATTATACCCTCAGGATTGCGCCGGTTAACACCGGTTCAATTGCTGAGCACAGTGGATTTATCATCGATTCTGATTATGAAACCCAGGGCAAACCACCAATGATAATCCCCAATGATGAGTTTTCCGAAAGCTGGGTTTATACTACACCGGATGTACTATGGAACAGGGATGCTTTCAGGGGAAAAGTACCTTATAAAAATGAATATTCACCGTCTGAGTCAAAACTACCTGTTCAAAACGATCCTTATCCGTGGCTAACCGCAGGAAATTTTTTCACGGATACTATTATAAAACTTCCGTACAGGTCTGATGAATCTCGCTTTGTCTCCGCTGAAAGCATGGCAGGCTATGCAGTTGCATCAAACTATCTTATCCCTTTAAATGATACATTTTTTAACTATTTCAGCTCCGATAAAGTCAAAAGTTCACTTAAGCTAAAAGAATTAGGACAAGGGAGCGTAGAAGCACAACTTAACATAAAAGTAAAGGCAGGGAATATCGTATTCAAGAAAACATACACCAAAGACTACATTGTAGCTGGTGAAGTTAACCTTGCAATACTGCCTTTCGTCAAGCTTGACGTCAATTACCCAGCAAGGTACACTATTGGATTTTATGATGCTGACCTCCAAAATAATACCAATGATAACTACAAAGTTAAATTCTATGACGGGTTGAACTCTGTTGAAGCAAGCTCGGTGATTAATCGAAGTAAAGGTGATGGTCGAACAAGAACCACATACTATCGTGTTGGGAATCAGTTCGACAGAATCAAAGTTGATTACATGGGTAATCATCACGGATATATCATACCGGTGATGCCAAAGTATACACCTGGTGCAGATTCATGCTCATTTAGCGTGGATTTTGGCACAACGAATACCCACATAGAATATAAGCTCAACAACAGTGCTGAAAAGGCTTTTGATAACATAAATGAATCAGGGTTCTGGGCATCACTACTGCCGGCTGATTCCACAGAAGCACAGGATGAAAACATCTACGAAAGCTTAGGTGTAATTGAAAAGGAGCTATTTCCTTCGTTGATTGGGAAAGGTTCATCTGCAAAATATCCACTCAGAACGGCACTTGTCGAAAATCAAGACATAGATTTTTCCAAGCCGGTCGAAGTTTTCGGACATATTAATAAATACCTGCTTTACCATAATAAGTACCATCTTGATTACCAAAGACCACAGACTGAGCTTAAGTGGGAGAATCTTCACTTCGATGAAAATAATAAGCGATTAAAAGCTTATTTCGAAAACACCATTCTCCTCATTTATTACAAAGCTATTTCACTAAACATATCATTTAAAAAGCTTTCACTTCGCTGGTTTTATCCTACCAGTATGGGCAGTAATCACAGGAATACCATGGATCAGACATGGAAAGATTGTGTTCGGGAAGTTTTCAAAGACACTATACCCGAAAAAAGTTTATCCAGCATGCCTGAAAGTATAGGCCCATACTTTTACCACTACAAACGTGAGGCTTTAAGCGGGTTATCTGTTTCTATAGATATTGGAGGTGGATCTACAGATATATCTGTTTATGACCAAAACAAAATGCTTTTAATAAGCTCATTCAGGTTTGCCGGAAACGATTTATTCGGGGACGGATATGGGCGAATGCCTGAAAAAAATGGGTTTGTAAGAGTTTTCAGAAAAGAAGCTGAAGATTATCTGAAAAGTGCAGACCATGAAGGTATTCGAATTCTTAAACAAATTATTGAGGAGACGGAAAGCTCACATGATTTTAGCAGTTATTTGTTTTCCCTGTCTCCTAATTTCGATTATGCGGATAAAATCAGTAAGAATCCACACATTAAACTTGTAGTAGTCATTTTCCATGCGGCTATAGCATTTTATGTAGCTAACCTTTTAAAGCTAAGTGGCTACAGTACTCCAAATAACATTCTATTTAGTGGCACTGCTTCTAAAACACTCAAAATCATTGACCCTTCAGTTAATCAGAGCACTGCTGTCATACCGGGCTTGCTTCAACATATCATGAATAAAGTTTTTGATACTGATGAGAAATCTAGTATCTCATGTATCCTCTCTAGGTTTCCAAAGGAAATAACATGTAAGGGTGGTTTGCTTGCAGAAAATGTTGAAGGCCTAACCAACAGACAAACTATCTGGTTAGGCGGCCATGAGTCACTAAACAAGCTTCAGGAAGAAAACTCTAATGATTTAATTCGAATATCAGCAATTGATGAAACTCATAAACAAGATATTGTAGCTTCTATTACGCTTTTTTATAAAATACTTGACAATTACTTCGAAAAAGTTGACATCTACAATGAATATGGAATAGATCGAAACGCTTATAAGAAGTTCAAAGAAGCGAGATTAAAGGATGCTAAAGGTGCCTTGGAAACAGGACTCACCAGAGCTAAAGAATTGAGTAGGGGTGAAGAGAATTTGAGTCTTGAGGAAAGCCTGTTCTTCTATCCAATGAAACAGGAGTTAACAAAAATCGCTTATGAACTATCTGAAATCAATGTTTCATAGCACAAAAGGTGTAGCGGTGAAGTTATATCCATTGACCATCCATTTTTCAATACTCATTTTTTTGCTTTACCTAGATGCTACCTCTGTACAGGATGTTTTGCCAAATAATGGTAGCAGTTCTTGGTTTACAAGCTTCATTAATTCCATTTTTGACTTTCTTAAAATCTCTTTTTTCGTAATCCTTGCTATTATTGTGCTTTTATTAGCAGCTATGGCACTGATTCGACGTGGAAAGAATAAAGCTAAAGAGAAATATGAGTCTAAAATCAGAAGCCTCGAAATCAAGACTCAGCAAAGTAAATTCAGACAAAACATACAAGGCAATATTTCTTTTGAGGGAAATCTGAGTAAAATCGGTGAAAGCCTGCGGACTATTGAAAAACACATCATTTCGGTTGACCATAAAACGGAAAACATTAAATCAGAGATTCAATCTTTGTATAAAGAGTTTAAATATGAAATTGAAAAAGTCAAAAATGATGTAGAAGACTTAAAAATCTACAATAAACCTGTTACGACAAACCACTCTAATCAAAAGCTCCATTTTGTTAAACCAGATCAGAGCGGATACTTCGAAACAGAACGTTCTAAAGAGTTCAACGAGGAGAACAAATCTAAGATCAGCTACAGAATCTCTATCAACACAGACGAGAATACAGGTATACTTGAATATTTATCAAGCATCAAAGATAAAAGCAACGTAGACCATCGCGACATGGCTCTTCTACCTGCTTGCGAAATTACAAATCCTGAGTTTCATCATGTCAGCAAAGTCGAAATGATAGAACCAGGAACTGTTTCAAAAGAAGGTAATAGCTGGAAAGTTGAACAAAAGGTTAAAGTCACACTTAAATAAGCTAAATAAATGTCATTTTTGATTGAAATCACCGAAAGCCCCGTTCTGCTGGCTGAGGTTGCTATTATCTTTACTGTTTTCTGTTTCCAGGTCTTCTTCTTTTTCAAAACCAAGCTGCATTGCAAGGAACTTGCAACGGTATTTACTAATAAGTTACGCCTAAAAGAAACTTCTTATGAAGAGTTAAATACTGACGACAGTAATGATCTTGATGATACTGCAGATAATCACGAATCCGATGACCTGGCGGAATACGAAAGTCAGCATTTAGGCGAAAACAATGAAGTACATATATTAGAGTCTGATAGTTCAAATAAAATAAACTATAGAATTAAGGACGGTATTAATAACTACCTTATTAATAATTTTGGAGGTACCGTTAGTTACAGCATTATAAAAGATGTTATCGATCGTGAAATTGATGCGAAAGATCACCAAATAACTCAACTGGTTCCAATCCCCCTCTACCTCGGTCTTGCAGCTACAATTATTGGTATTATTTTTGGGCTTTTTGCAATGCCCGGCATGGGTAGCGAAGACATGGATCTTGCCGGGGTAGACATACTTATCAACGGTGTTAAGATAGCCATGTTCGCAAGTTTATCTGGTTTATTTTGGACTATCATTCTTTCCTCGTATGTATATAGTAATGCTTCCAACAAAGTACTTGAAGATAAAAACGAACAATTAACCTATCTTCAGGAACAACTTCTACCGATAATCCTCAGGGCAGAGGACACAGGTTTAATTGGTTTAAAAACCAGTATTGACAACTTCAGTAAGTTTGCAGCAACTATCGTTAGTGATTTGAAATCAGTATCGAACCAAACAGCTCAAAATTTGAAACTTCAGCAGGATACCATTCACAAGATAGAAACGCTCAACGTTACAAGTATCTCAAAAACTAATCTTGAATTGTTCAGTAAACTTGAAAGAAATATGGATTCTTTCAGACAGTTCTCAACTTACATTGACAGCTTAGCTGTAATAGCTGAAAACCTCAATCAATTCAGTATCCGGTCAAATCAGATTGAACAAATAGCGGATAAAATCAGAACCAATGTTCAAACTTCAAATAGTTTAACAGAGTACCTAGTAGCACATACAACTGAAATTAAAAATATGGGTGAGAATGCAAGACAAGCAGTCGACTCAGCTGAACAAAAGATGGCCCATGCACTAGAATCACTTGCAAACCGAACCAGCGATAATACTAGCCAGCTGGCTGAACTATCAGATAATCTAGAAGCAAGAATAGCCGATATATTAACCGAGTTTAATAGAAGCATTCAAAAGGTCACCGAACACCACATTGACGTGTTAACAAGTGCTTACAACCAGGCTATTCCAAGATTTAATGAGCTTGAGAACCTGAGTTTGATTAAGAAAAACCTGGAGTCATTATCATCTAAGCTTGAAACACTGAGTACCCAAGGTGTTGAGTCGATACCAGAGATTAAGGAAAAAATGAAAGTTTTAGAAACGATTAACATGCAGGTAGGTTTACTCGCTGCCAACTCTTCAAAAATCCAGCAAAATACATCTCATATTCAAAAACTATCTGTTGTAAATAATACGCCATCCCTGCTCACACGATTTAACGGCAGGATAAAAAGTGTCTTAAATCGAAAATGAGAAACAAAAGTAATAATTTATTTTGGGTAAGTTTTTCAGATATAATGACGAGTCTTTTCTTCATTATGCTGGTACTATTCGTTGTCTTTACCTTTTATTTTAACGCAAGAGTAGGAGTGCTTGAAGAAGAACGCGATCAGGTGATGGCTATACAAAATGCTACCCATTCACTGGATCCACAATTTTTCGAGTTCGATGAGCAAAATAAGAGATATAGGTTAAGTATTGACGTCACCTTTGCTTTTGATAGTGATGATATAACTACTGTTGGTTATGAGTCTTTGAATTCACTAATTGAAGCAGGGGAAAATCTATACAGTACTGTCGATAGAATCATTAACAAATTCGATGATGCCTATCTCATACTTTTGATAGAAGGCAACACACAAAAAATATGTACAGGCTCTAATTATCTTAATTGTAACTATATTAACAATCCTGATGGTGGATACAAACTTAGCTATCGAAGAGCTCTAGCATTAATAAACTATTGGAAGGATAAGGGAATAAACTTTTATGATTTTGGTGAAAGGTGTGAAGTAATAATTGCAGGCAGCGGGTATTTTGGGCTTCTCCGGGATGAAAACGAGGTCCTAAATCGCAGGTTTACATTACAGCTTACGCCAAAATGGACACTTGACAGTTTTTCTAATGGGAACTGAATGGTAAAATTAAATCTTTGTATAATATTATTATTTTCACTTTTGATCCTGAACGGATGCTCAGGGTGCTCCGATTCTAGTATCAGATACAGGACTATTGAGCAAAACGCATTAACAAGCGGATCTAAAAACAATGGAGTAACCGAAGCCGAACAAATACCACCAATAGACCGGCGTGTTGATTCCGAGATGGAGCGTAATACAGCCTATAGTCTTGAAGATTTATTTGAAAAGCACAGAGATGCTGTTTTTTTAGTCTTAACGGAGCGCGACGACTTTGTCTCACAAGGGTCAGGGTTTTTCGTCAATGATAATGGACTTGGGGTAAGTAATTATCATGTGTTTGAAGGGTCAGCAGTAGGGTCTGAAGTCATAAAAACCTCTGACGGTGAAATTTATAAAATTCAAAGAGTTCTGGCACACAGTGAAGAATATGATTACATAGTATTTAAACTACATGATATCTCTGAAAACTCTTATTTAACTATTGCATCTTCAAACAGCAGGATAGGTGAGAGCGTATTTGCAATTGGAAACCCACGGGGACTAACACATACATTATCTACTGGAATCATCTCCGGTTACCGTGATAAAGAAAGTATCATACAGACTACTACCGAAATCACTTTTGGTAGCAGCGGGGGTGCCTTAATGAATATGAGTGGAGAAGTGATTGGTATTACAACCTCGGGAGTGGGAGAAGCTAACCTGAACTTTGCGATCAACATCAGAAATCTAAACTTAGAACGGTATTTGGATTAGGTCAGATCAAATCATGAATTGATCCATTTATTATCTTTGGAAAGATAGACTCATAAAAAATCATTATTTAGATTGATTTCTAAGCTTTTCTAATTTCAAATTGACCCTATTTCGAACTTTTCTCATTTCGTTTTCATCAATTTGAAGGATATTCACAGTGTCAGCGATAACTTCAACTTCTAGCCAATCACCTTCACGCGGCGTAATGTCATCTGGAAATTCACTGAGTAACACTACCATTTCAAGCTGTTCTTCACCAACAAGTAAAATTGCCTTGTCATCAACCAATCGATCAATTACTGCTTTTACTTTCATAATTTTCAGCTCCCGGTAAGTTTCGTATTTCTGGATACACTTCGAATTTTTCACCATCTGTTTCAACTAAAATAGTACCATTCCGATCAGTTCCATAAACCGATATCCCCATTGCCCGTAAACGGTTTATCACATCCGGATGCGGATGATTGTAAGGATTGGATCTCCCGGCGGAATAAATGGCCACTTCTGGCCTCACCTCATTCAAAAACTCATAGGTGGACGATGTCTGTGATCCATGGTGACCGATTTTTAGTATCTGTGCCTGTAGATTCTCAGCCCTGGTTATCATTTCATGCTCAGCTTGAATTTCAGCATCACCTGCAAATAAAAATGAAATATCACCGTAACTCAGTCGTAGGACCAAAGAACCATTGTTTAGATTACCTGCGGTTTCTTTGGGATGTACGACATTGACCCGTGCTGAACCAAATGTAAATTCATCTCCCGCCCTTGGCTCCCGATATTTGGCATCCGTGGCAAGTATGGCATCGATCGCACGTTCAAAAGCTCGTGTGGTATGGACATCTCCCGACATCCACACCTCCCCCACTTCAAAATTCTCCAGTATCTGTGGGAACTGCCCAATATGGTCGGCGTGCGGATGAGTACCGACCAAAAGATCAAGATAGCTGACATTTTGTGCCAATAAATATGGCAAAACCTCATTCCTGTCATGTCTGCCCGCATCGACCATTATTGAAAAATCCGGCCCCCGTAATAAAATAGCATCTCCCTGGCCCACATCAATGAAATGAACGACCAGCTTCTCAATGGCAATTTCTTCAATCCCTACTGGCTGACTCCTTTTCCAAAAGTAGAAAATCAGTACAATTGAAAAAATGATCATAAATAATAGCCAGAACCGCTTCCTGTTTTTAATCATGATGAACCCACACTAATGATCTCCACTTATAAAAAATGAGGCTTTCAGAAATTAGATGTCCCTTCAACCAGGCGTACTCCCTGCAATCGCTTCAACAACGGCATCAGCACCTCTCGCTCATAGCGCAACTCCCCTTTCCGATTGAGGATTCTCAGGTGAACCATCGAACAGCTTCCTCCTCCCATGGTCAAATACCTACCATGTACTCCGCTTCCTGAGCGTCCTCCATCTCGAACCAATGAATTCTCGGCTGATCGAGGCCATGTGTCCCTGGCCCCATCCTGGCCATAGAAAGTGTGTTCCGATGTTTCGAAATCCGATGACCCGTAATCACCGTAATCTGCATCGTATCCGGCACCCGGGTACAGCAGGATCCCCTTCCCCGTTTCGAACAGCTGGTTATAAGCAAAGATCTGCCGCAGGTCTTCGTCAGACGGCTGCCCGTCCACCACTTT
>SL_3KL_010_SEDDRAFT_10004586_pt1 | contig 12470 bp, 11 predicted proteins | sample SodLakKL_010_SED_2_FD_10381 | JGI IMG/M metagenome (IMG submission 10381)
ATGAGCGCAATTGACCCCATCATTTCTGAGTTGACGCCACTCTCGCCAAAGAAATCACTCCCGGTAAGGACGATGCCGAGATATGCACCCTCAGGGACCGGGATATCCGCCTTTCCGATGCCGTTCTTCAGAGCGTATGGAGCGGTGATGAAATCCATCTGGAGATTATCGATTGCAGTAAAGAGATCCTGATACTCCGGCGTCACCTCCCTGATATCTCCGGAAAGCAGGTGGTTCATCTCCGCAGGATACTCCATTGAGAGGGATCGGACATCTGCTTCATAGAGCCAGATGATCGGAAGCTCCCGGTTCTCGTCCGGAGCTGGCATTGCATCCAGGAGAGAGTACCGCTTCACAAGAACGGATGTGGTGCTCTTCGGGGCAGCACGGGATACTACCGGAAATATCTCCTCTTTGAACCATTCATCATCAAAGAGCGTGACATCTCCCACATAGAGAACCTGTGATACATCAGCTATCGGAGAGACTTTCATCTCCCCATAGTAGGAGGGTACGGTCGACCCATCTATCTCGTACTCGATTACGCCGTTGACCGGTGTGAGCGTCACATTCAGAAACTCTTCACGCCAGGTTCCAAAGATAAACCGCAGATCACCTGCATACGGCTCCATCGTCATCGGATCGACGATGGTATACTTCACCGGAACAGTCGAGTTCATTAAGGCTTCATACCGCTTCCAAGGCGTATCTATCAGAAGCACCTCTTGAGGACTCTCATTCCAGGACTGTATCCATCCTGAGACGACATTGCCATGAGCATCAGTCACCTGGTAATCATATATATTTGCAGTCGGGACAAACGAAGCCGTCGCCATCCCAGAAACATCTGTCATGACGGTTGTATTCACCACCTCACCATCCCCTGACCAGACAAGGAAATGAAGAGACTCATCCTGAGACGGAGTTTTATTCCACGAGATCCCGGTGATCATATTCTCATCACCAGGCTTGAGGTATTCATACCCAAATCCGGCATGCAGCCGGGGTCCATCATAGACCGGAGGATCAAGCGGCTCTGTTGCATTCACAGCTGCCCACGCACTCACCCTGCCGTAGCCATAGTCATTGTCAGGGCCTTCTGGCCCGAGATCGACGGCTGTGCTGGTCAGGAGGTATCGGATATCCTCAGGCTCCAGATCAGGGTTCACCTGCAGGAGCAGGGCAGCAACTCCGGCAACATGCGGGCATGCCATCGATGTGCCGGTCATGGTGCGGTAGAGCTCCCCATCACGTGTCGATGCAGAGAGGACCTGTGTTCCCGGTGCAACAACATCCGGCTTGATGATGGTATCTGCACCCCAGCCAACCGGTCCCCGGCTGCTGTATGGAGCGATATAATCCTGCATAGACCCGGTTGCACCGACATGAATTGCCGCCGGAGTTGCGGGGCCACCGACCGTCCGGAGCCCAAACTCCCCATCATTTCCGGTGGAGGTGACAAAGGTCACGCCATCGGCGACGATTTGATTGACAGTCTGAGACTGGAGGGATGTTCCGTTATCTGTATAATACACCATCCATTGAAGGTAAACCGGATACTCCTCTGTAGCCCGGCTCCAGCCATCCTCGGGATCAGCCTCCCACCCGGCATCCCCGGATGCATCATCATAGAACCCGATCTCAGGGATCGCCATCCAGTCGATATACCAGCCGGCATTGATGACTGACCCATCGGTTTCATACCGGAGGCGGAGGTCAAGATAGCTCAGCTGGTACTGGCCATCCTGTTGCCAGAGATACTCGGTCAGATCAGCAGTATAGACACCATCTCCGGTACCGGTACATTCCAGGATGACATCCCATGAAGAGGTCTCGACATTATAAACCTCGACATACCCAAAATCCCAGTAACCTTCGATATCATACCAGGTTTCCATTTCAAAGGTTGCTGAGTCAAGATCCCCGACATAGTCCGAGTAATCAAACCTCTGATAGAGCACATTATCGAGGTTATTCCCCTTCCCGGAGTGCCAGACCATATTGCTCTCGTTTATTGAGGGATAGGCGGCATTCAGGGTCCAGTTACCGGCAGGCAGTGCCTCATCACCGATGAACTTCACCATCATATATTCCGGAGGAAGCGGGAACGGATACCAGTCACCATCAACACCGGGATACACAGAGCCATCGGGCCGCATCATCGTTAGTTCGAGATCGGCAAACGCAGCCTCCTGACCCATGAGGAGAATAAACGATGGATCATAGCCGTCTCCGTCATTGGTGACCTCAAAGGATATATCAACGCCTTCAGGGCTGCCTATAACCCCTTCCCATGAGAGGAAATCACGCCATCGGCTCCCGCCACTATATGAGATAATATCCGCTCCAAGCTCCACAGCCGTTTCAAACCCGGTAATGATCTCTGTGGTTTGTGCGGATCCGGAGGAGTTAAAGACCTTGATCCCGATCAGATCAGCACCCGGTGCCACACCGGTGTAGATCCCCCCGGCACCGGTTCCGGCAACCGTCCCGGCACAATGGGTGCCATGACCATGATCATCATAGGGATCACCCTCACCATTGACGATATCAGCCCAGCCGACGATCTTCCCGGCAAGGTCAGGGTGATCGGGATCAATACCGGTATCAATGATCGCAACCGTCACCCCGGTGCCATCAATCCCGTTTGCCCAGACGTCGGGGGCCTCAATCCATGAGACACCCCAGGCAATATCATCCTCTGCCGGATGCGACGGGTCGATCCAGTCGACCACAGCAGATCCGGGTTTGAAGAACTGCATTCCCCGCTCACCCTTTTCGGGTTCAGTGAGGATATCCAGCGTCACTATCCGGTCCGGCACCACTCGGGCAACATCCCTCCGGGCAGCGACAAGCTTCACCTGCTCTTCGGTGAGGGTCGCTCCAATTGCATTGACGGACCAGAGGGGCCGCACCTCCCCGGCACCCATACTCTTCAGAGACGTTACGACATCACGTTGCGATTCCATCGCAAAGGAAGCGAGTTCAGCAGGCCCTGCCCCCTGAGCGGGCTGCTCTTTCATTACGATAATAACCTGCTGCGCATCACCTTTAAACGGTGCTGCAGCCCCGGTTCCCACAAAGAGGAGGAGAACCAGTGAAAAAATAATTATTGAAGAACGTGTAGACATAGAGACCACGTCACGCTCTTATCCACACTCATTGGATAAAAAAACTTTGATGAGTTTGTAAATATATTTGATTGTTTTTATTTTAAGTGAAAGATTCTTCTAATGAATGGAATGGCAAACAGCCCGGAGATACAGGCAACCGAGAGGGGTGCCGGTGTCGGCTCAGGAACAGCCGGAGTAGCTTCTGCTGGAAGAGGCTCCGGAGTTGGATCAATGGAAGGAGGAGTTGTTGGTGCAGGTGTCGGCTCCGGCATTGCAGGAAGTTCCACCGGATCATCTGACCTGAAGAAGTCGCCGGGATCATAGGTGGTTGCGGGAGCCGGACTACTTGTTCCCGAACTACTACCAGACGATGGCCGGGGTGTCAGTGAAGGTGTTGTACCAGGTGCGATAGTGCTCTCAATCTCCCCTCCATTAAGATCATCAAACTCAATGGAAGCAAATGCAGGGAAGTCACTCCATCGTGCATTTGATAGGCTCAGAGGGGTTGCTCCTGCATGAAGCGAAAAGAATGAGATCCCAACAACCCCTGTCGGAGAATCGATGGTCACAGGATCGGGGAAGATCACGAGGACACGTGCAGAACCGGGGATATTTGTATTGGTGGTCATCGAGACCCCCTGGAAACCGTCTGCTTTCCTGATGGATCCGATCTCAACAATTTCAGGATCATAGGTGAGATCAAACTGAATGCTTGTTGCCGATGCAATGCCTGAAATCCTAACATCAAGGAATGATCCATCGGCAGAACCTGAGTCAATCTCAATAAGTGATGCCGCCTGTACCGTCCCTGTCATCACAAGCAACAGACAGACAAGTATGCCAAATGAACGAAAATTCATATAGTAATCACGATCCTTAATCCACAAATACCTAACGGATGCGATTATAAACTGATTATATCGGCATCTTTTATGTAAATAGAGTAGTAACACTTACATATGCGTTCGCAACCAGCTGACATTGCAACAGATCTCCTTGATCCCAGGATTCTTCCTATTGATCTCAAAATAGCGCTCCTCTGGATCATCGGAACCGTCAGCTGTATCTACCTCCCCTTCCTCCAGGATACACCATTCCGGGTGGCCTTCGCCCTCCCCTTCATCCTCTTTATTCCAGGGTACCTCCTTATTGCCGCACTCTTTCCCGCAGATGATGATCTCGACTGGATAGAACGGATAGCACTCTCGTTTGGGTTATCTATTGCCGTCGTCCCCTTAATCGGTCTTGGGTTAAACTACACACCCTGGGGAATCCGGCTCGATCCCATCGTCATCTCGCTCGTCATCTTCGCCCTCGCAATGGCGACGATCGCCGCATACAGGAGAATCATTCTCCCTGTTGAAAAAAGGCTGAAAATTCCCTTCAAGGAAGTAAAAGAGGGGATCAAGGAGGAGCTCTTCCCGGAGGAGAGCAGCAGGCTCGATCGCGCTCTAAGCATCATCCTCATCTGCGCCATCATCCTCGCCATCGGCACCACCATCTTTGTGATCGTCGTCCCAAAAGAAGGGGAGAAGTTCACCGAGTTCTATATCCTCGGGGAGAAGGGGAAAGCCGCCGACTACCCGACGAACTTCCGTGCGGGAACTGAACAGTTTGTCATCATCGGGATAGGGAACCACGAGTACAGAAATGTCACCTATACCACACAGGTCTTTGGCTTTAATCAGCAGTTCGATACCAGCACAAATACATCATCAATCCTCTCGTCAATCCCGCTTGGTTCCTACCAGATTGAGATCCCGCATAACGAGACCATTGAACGACGCTTCGATTTCATCATCAACGACACAGAGATCAACCGGATCCAGTTCCTCCTCTTCACCGAGGATCTTCCAGGACCCGGTCTCTCCCCGGCAGAACTCGTCAACAGCAGCTATCGGGATCTCCATCTCTGGATCAGGGTGACCTGAGGACGATCCGGACCGATCGATCCTCAGGGTTTATGATGATCTGCTCATAGATCCAGGGTTTTCCGGTCGCCTCGGCAAGAAGAAGACCGGCAAGGCCGCAGATTGCACAGGGAACCATGGTGCAGCACTTCGGGGACTCACCGTGAGCCACGCGGCATCCCTCAAAGAGGGTAAACCCGGTGATCTCGATGACGGCATCATCACCCTCGACCGTTGCCTGAACCTGATCAGCGAGTTCAAGGCAGGTGATGATCGCCTCCGTATATGCTGAGAGGGCAGATGCAACCCCCTCCGGGGTACCAAGCCCGTACTCCTCACGGAGATGGTTCCGGAGCGGAAGGGCTGATGGTGGAACCGAGAGGCCGACCGAACCCTCCTGGATACAGAGCGACGTATGGATATCTCCCTCAGGAATACCGGAAAGACCGGAGGAGAGGAACAGCATGGGATCGCCATCACCCCGGGGAAGAATGGCGGCATCCCCATCAATACCGAGATCGGCAGCAACCCGGGATAGTGCAATCCGGGTGCCGGGATCGAGCAGGCCTGCAATCTCGGGTGAGACGGCAGCCCCCCTGTGGAAGGTCAGAAGGAAGAGCCCGGCGATGAAGCAGGCGAAGCCACAGAGGATAAGGGTTGCCGTTGTCATATCTGCCCTGTCCGTGAAGGCAACGAGGCCAAGAGAGGCAGCCGCTGCCATAAAGAGGAGAAGAGCGGCCTTTGCCTCATCCGACTCCCCCGGATGGCGGATCCGGTACAGAAGATCTGCAGCCCTCATACACTATCACCCCTGACCGTCCGGGATACTGCATGCTCCATGAGAAAAAGGATCCCTGAAAGAAGAGCCGCCAGAATCAGAACAATCAGCATCGCCGAAAATGGATCCCTGCCCGGAATGAGAAGGAGCGCGAGAGCCGATCCCCCCAGGAGGACGGCGACCTGCATCCACCCTCCCAGAAGATCCTTTACACCGGCAACCATTGCAATGAGGAGAAGGGCGGAGATCACCATCAGGGGGATCGAGAAATACCCGACCGCAACAGCGAGGGGGATACCACCACAGAACCGGACAACCCCCTGATCATCATGCATACTTGAGAAGAGGATTCCGGCAAGGGCAACCGGCCAGGCGATCAGAAGGAGTAGATCCCCAAAGAGAAGAGCCCCTCCTGAAACCAGAAGAAAGAGGATGGCGATACTATCATCGGAAAGATGACGGATCATTTAGATCACCTCGACAGAGTCAGGGGAGAGTGGCGAGAGGAGATGACCATCCGGGAGTGATGACGGAATTCGGAGATGGAGAGAGAGGCCAACCCGTCTGGCAGCCCTGGTAACCATTGCAAGATGGCTGAGATCACCGGTGCATGAACTGAAGAGGAGGAGTGATGTCCCCCGCGCCCGTGAAAAGGCTCGGAGACATTCTTTTTCAAATGCCGGAATCCCCCGGATCTGGTGCACCGCTTCATACCATCGGTCCAGGCTGGAACCGGCAGATGCGGCTTTCATCCGGATGGCAAGATCAGATGGTGCAGCGTACCTGTAAAAGTGGTGATCCCTGTATGCGGGAGGGAGGTCCCGGATGGCAGCGAGCACCCGATGAGACTGGCGTTCATTTGGCAGGAACCGCAGGACAGTCCCCCCGGCGATGACCAGGAGAGAGACGGAATGGGATACCTTGAGCGTCTCCTCGATGGTGCCTGTGGCAAAACCAACCAGCCTCTCGTTATCAGAGAGATCAGCGGAGAGATCCAAAACAATCGTCGGGATTTCACCACGTTGTGCAAATGTCTCCCGGATGATGAGCTGATCACGTTTTGCCGTCGTCTTCCAGTCGATTTGACGGGTATCATCCCCCGGTATATACGGACGATATGATCGGACAGCAGATCCGGATGGAGAGATATATCGGCGGGATGTCGCATCTCCATACCCGAGACTATCACCGATGGCAAGGACTGGAGAACCCTTGGGCTGCACCTGAATAAGCGGATTTCGATCCTCCTCGCGACCAAGGGTGATCTCGGATGTAAAAAAGCCATCAGCCAGTGCCACCACGACACCATGAAACGAGACACTCCCACGGGTAATCCCCCTCAGCTGATACCGGATATCACCTCCGGAAGAGAGATCAAGGACCGGGAGCTCACCAACCTGAGTAAAACCATGCCCCGGATGATCACGCACCGATACCGTCATCCCAGCCGGACGATCAGCCGTTGCAGAGAGGGTAACAGTGATGAGCCCAAACTGCCGGACAATCAGGTTGTCACAGTCCCTCTCTATCTTTATGCTCCGGATAACCATCTTCTCACCGGAGAAGAAGACGGCCGCACGTGAGAAGAGGAAGAGGAGGATCAGTGTTCCTGCCAGTACCGCGGGAGTGCTCCCCATTGCACCGCCTCCAGCCACAGTGAGGATACCCCCGGCACCGATGGCACGGGAGAGGGATGTCGGTCGCACCTCAGGGCACCTCAACAGATCGGATGATATCACCTACAACAGATTCAAGGGTAATACCGGCGATCTCGGCTTCACGGCGGAGAATCATCCTGTGCTGGAGAATATTCGGGGCGATAGTCCGCACATCATCCGGAGTCACAAAATCGCGGCCACGGAGAGCCGCAACGGCCTTACTCCCTTTGTAAAAAGCGATTGATGCACGCGTGCTTGCCCCAAGGGAGATATCACCATGTGCTCTTGTAGCAATGACAAGATCCCGGATGTACGCGGCGACCCGTTCCTCGATATGAATCGAGGCGACCGCATCCCTGAGGCTGAAGAGATCGGCCTTCCCGGAATGCTCTTCAAGTGATGCAAAGTACCTGTCCCAGTCAAGCCTCCCAGAGCCAAGCCTCATCAGCACCTCAAGCTCCTCATCAGGATTGAGATATTCGGAGGTGAAACTGTACATAAACCGATCCTTCTGCGCCTCGATGAGCGGGAAAGTACCTTCAAACTCATAGGGATTCTGGGTCGCCATCACAAAGAAGGGGCTCGGGAGGAGGAGCCGCTCCCCTTCGATTGTTGCCTGACGTTCACTCATCACTTCGATGAAGGCGCTCTGTGTCCTCGGATTCAACCTGTTCAACTCATCGATCAGAAGAAGATTAGCAAATGCCGGCCCCTTCCGGAGGACGAACTCACCCTTCTGCTGATCATAGATGCGGAGGCCGAGGATGTCGGCAGGCTGCGTATCAACGGCACACTGCACACGATTGAACGAATACCCGAGGATCTTTGCATAGGCCTTGGCAATCGTTGTCTTTGCAGTTCCTGGAACACCCTCAATGAGAATGTGCCCATCTGAGAGGAGGGCGACATTGATCAGTTCGATCAGGGAATCCTTCCCGACGACATAGTGATTTAATAGCGAACGGATCTCATCGCACCTCTCTGCGATCTCTGGAATAGAAATTTCTGATGACATGTATTTCACATTTATAGGATCTGCCTCCGGAACGCGAAGGCCACAACCATCATGAGTAGAAATATGACAATAATGCTACTTATTGGTGCGGATTTGACCGTATGTACGATATATGCCGGCCCTTCTGCATCCGCAGGCCGCCCGTACACGGCATCCACCATGACAGTATCGGAATCGAGAAGGTTTGTGACGAGACGGGGATTATCATGGAGCCGCCGCACCTGCTTCATCGTCGATGCAAAGAGGCTGGCATCAGCGATCAGGATCACATCCCCGGCGCCAATCCTCTCTGATGCAATCAATGTATAGCGCCCAAGAGTTTCTCCGGATCCGGGGCTGCCGTCACCATCGTGGTCGATCCATGAGAGGACAGAGGTCCGGACGAGCGGCTCTCCCCCCTCGATAAAGGAGGGGCGGTTGAAGACAAGGGTTTCAACACCCGTCAAAACCGAATGATTCGAGCTGACCTGGGCACGTACCGTACGGGGAGATGCAAACTCCATATCAGCGCTCGATACATTACCGGGAATGATCCGCATCTCCACCCCCAGAACCTCTAGGAGCTCGTTTGCACCCCCGTCCTCATCGGCGATGATGACGGTTCCCCCCCCGGCAAGAACCCCTCTGGCGATCGGTTCGGCACCAACGCCATCAGGGGCGATGAGGAGATACCGATCAGCATGATCCACAGGGGATGAGCCAGGGCTATGGACTATCGCACCGTTCCGTTCGGCCAGTGAGAAGAATACAGCGGTCCCATTCCAACCGGGATTGAAACGTGAGAGTTCGGCATTGGTGGCCTGGAGATGCGCCCCCATAGCACCAAGGGTGAGAAGGATAAGAAGGCCGGCGATAAGGAGGGAGATCCTCATGCATCCTCCTCCCGAAGGAAGAGATACTCAGCGAGGAACCAGTCACGATCAGCATCCGTTATTGTATGCCCTCCATACAGAACCCGCTCATAGGCAGAGAGCCAGGCATGCAGACGGGGGTCGTCCGGTTGTTTCCTCCGGATATCGCCGACCGTCGCATATGCGGGATCCGGCAGCCCTGCAGCCCCGGCGAGGGAGATGAAGAGGTGGCGGAGAGCGGCCGGATAGTCGGATCCCACAGCAGCATGATATGCCTCAAGGAAGGGATCTCCATACTCATCTGTGGGGGGAGAGAGTTCCGGCCCGGGATCCTCTGCATGTTCCTCTTCGGTCCTATCCGGACGCTCCTCCATGACAGAGACCCGGGGTTCGGAAGGGGAGCTCTGGCGCCGCAGATACCAGATCGCCCCTCCTAATGAGGCTAAAAGTATCAGAACAACCAGAGGATAGAGGATAATCCCACCAACCCCCTGACTCTCCTTCCGGGGTGGCACATGAACAAGTACCTCCTCACTCCATGATGGTTCAAGAGGATACCTATGATCATCAAATGCTGCAACAACCCGGTGATCACCCTCTGACAACCTGAGCGCCCCGGTAAACCTCCCATCCGCATCGGTCGTCAGGGTTGCAACCGGCCTCCCGGCAGAGAGGATCCGGACCGGCGCGTCCCTGACCGGGACATCCCCGGAGAGAAGCACACCATGGACATTCCCCCCTCCGGACGATGCGAGGGTCAGGGATGTCGGGGATCGGATGACACGAAACGCCGGGACATCCGAGAAGGCACCGTCGCTGGTTGCATAGAGGGTATGCATCCCGGTCCGGATCATGCCAATACTCATCCGATGGAGATAGGTACCATCAGATGCGGCGGTACCATTCCAGAGCAATCGGCTATCAAGGTAGAGCGCAACATCCTGGCTTCCGGAACCGATGATACGGCCGGATATTGTCAGGATATCGCCATACCGCACTTCAGCCGGTTCAAGACCGATGGTGATCGATCGGTCTGCCCGTGGCGGGGCGACACGGCGGATTTCTGTAGATCGCTCCTCCTGCTCATCCTCCACGCTCACTGAGAGGGAACGCGCATCATCGACACTCTGTGTATAAGGAGTAGTCTCAACACCAAATCGTTCCGAAACCCCGGTCATCTCTTCACTCCGCCCCTCATATGAGGTGACCGTCTCTTTAATCCTCGAACGAAGCGCTTCTCCCTCATACATAACAGAATACAGCATATCAGGGTTATCTGCATCCCGGTACTCGATCTCAAGCCGTTTCAGCTCGGAGAAACGCTGGGTATCCTCAAATAATGAGGTGAGATCCTCCCGGTTCTGCGCATTCAGACGGCGCCACTCCTCAAGATCCGATTGCGACATATCAAGCCGGACCACCATATTATCAAACTGACGTGATCGGGCGAGATAGTCATCCAGATCCCTCTCTGCAGACTCAAAATCCCGGAGGTTAATGTTAAGGACGAGGGTGCCGGAACTCGAAAAGATCTCCTCCATCAATGGGAGAGCGATTCCTGTGTTATCCTGCGAGACCTGCCTCAGAACCGAAACCCGGTCATGCATCGCGGTAAAGGAATCAGATTTGGTGGTATAGAGGACGGGGCTCGCGGCATGTGGGGTGATGAGGAGGAGAACGATACATATTAGCACCGCTACAGCCGGGAGTGTCGGTAATGAACCCTTTGCATCCCTTCTCATGAACTGATGATCTCCAGTACTTTATGGGCAACGATGGCGCCAAAGAGGATGACACCGCAGGCGATGATATATCGAAGGCGTTTCAGAAAGAGTGGCCTCGCATGAACAGGATCCGCAAGCTCAGCGATGACAAGCATCCCGATGAGGACGAGGACGAAGAGGATCTCAAGGTCGGGACTCTCGGCAAGGATCATGAAGAAGATCACAATCCCCATCCAGATGGTGATAGCCGACACTGCAAGGTTTCCTGATCGAATCTGCATCCATACACCCTTTACACAATATATAAGAGACCCAATACTATAATAGCCATCGATACAATCATACAGATGATACAGATGAGATCAACAGTACTTATTACGGTTCTCCTCCTTATGTCCCTGGTTCTGCCGGCAACAGCATTCAGTGCAGACCGCTTTATCCTGACGGTTGAGGAGAACGGAGATGCGGAGATCCAGTTTGACTACACCCTGACGTGGATTGAGCGTGTCGCCGTCTATCTCAGGATAGCCGAGCCTGAGAAGGAACTGAAGAACGCCCTTGAACGAAACTACAACCGCCCGGTTGAGATAAAAGCAGTGACACCAGGATCCGTTCAGTTTACTGTTGATGGGCTGGCAAAGACGAGGGAGACATTCGACGGAACAGTCTACACCGTTCCTGTTCTTGACTTCTCATCTGCAGTCACTGCACTTGAAAGGTACTGGTTTGCACCCCTCGTGAAGGTGGATCTCTCCCCCGACATCTCAACAGTCACCTTCCCGGACGGAAGAACAGAAGAGTTCAGGAATGTCACCATCATCCCGATGCTGGTGCATACCATATAATTTCTTTTTCCCGGTATCTCCGGACAAAGGTCAGTAGAAAAGGATCCTAACCTGTTGATAAAAAATGAACGGGTGTTGTATGGTGGTATCCCGTTAGTCGTTTTTGATGACCTGCTTCTCTGCCTCCTCCATAAGATGGTGGAGGTGTTCGTCAAGATTCTTCATGTGTGCATGCAGCTCCTCGAGATCCCTGCTGACATGTTCAATATCAGCATGGACGTGGTCAAGTTCTGCCTTGATGTGACTGATTAATGTCGTATCCATTCTCTACCCCCCCGTTCCATCTGAATCAGGGGAATGAAGCAGATCCCATGATAGCTTATCTGGAACGAGTAAACGGTTCTGCACAGTGGATGTGCATCCCCGCATCATCGTATCTCTTGTTTGGGAGCTATCAAGCCTTTACGAAAAAGATGAGGAGTTGTATGCATTTCCGAAAGAGAGGATCCAGTAAGGATAATACGTGATTGTAAGGAGAGAAGAAGAGCGAGTGCGTCGACCGGGACTCGAACCCGGGTTTAGGCGTTGGCAACGCCTAGTGATAACCACTACACTATCGACGCATCGGGGCAGTGC
>SL_3KL_010_SEDDRAFT_10004587_pt1 | contig 12469 bp, 12 predicted proteins | sample SodLakKL_010_SED_2_FD_10381 | JGI IMG/M metagenome (IMG submission 10381)
CCGGTTGCACGGCGATCGACGGTGGTGGCGAGGCCTCGCTGTCGGATGGGTGCGAAACCTCGGTTGTGGCCGTCGCATCCGGCCTCGACAGGGTCGATTCCTTTTCGCGTGACCGCGATGCCCGAGACGAGGGCGGTGCGACGAGGTCGATGCGGCCTGTCTCTGATCGCTCTGGCGGTGCTTGCCGTGTCCCGGGGATGACCAGCAGCAGGGCGTGGACGAGCAACGAGCAGGCCAGTATCAGCGCCAATTTGCGAGCTTGTGCCGGTTCTCGGGGCATGAAGTCGAACAGCGATTGGACACGAGGCGATGGTAGACTAGCGCCTTTCGCGTTAAGAGGATGAAAGATGGGATTCCAGCATGTAAAAATGCCCGAATCGGGCGACAAGATTCGCATCGAGGACGGCCGCCTGGTTGTCACTGACGAGCCCATCCTGGGCTTCATCGAGGGCGATGGAATCGGCGCCGACATCACGCCGGCGTGCATGAAGGTATGGAATGCGGCGGTGGAAAAAGCCTTTGGCGGCAAGCGCCGCGTCCACTGGGCCGAGCTCTATCTCGGCGAAAAGGCCGCCGGCATTTACGACGGCGACTACTTTCCCCAGGAAACCCTCGACGCCATCAAGGAACTCAATGTCGCCATCAAGGGCCCGTTGACCACGCCGGTGGGCGAGGGTTTCCGGTCGCTCAACGTGTCGCTCCGACAGACGCTGGACCTGTATGCCTGCGTGCGTCCGGTCAAGTGGTACCAGGGCGTGCCGTCGCCGCTGAAGAAGCCGCACGAGGTCGATGCGGTCATCTTCCGCGAGAACACCGAGGACGTCTACTGCGGGCTGGAGTACGAGTCGGGTACGCCGGAGAACGAGAAGCTGGCGAAATTCCTGCGCGAGGAAATGGGTGCGGAGTTCTTCGAGGGTGCCGGCATCGGCATCAAGCCGATTTCGTCCTACGGCACCAAGCGCCTGGTGCGCAAGGCCATTCAGTACGCCATCGACAACAACCGCAAGTCGGTCACCCTGGTGCACAAGGGCAACATCATGAAGTTCACCGAGGGGGCGTTCCGCAAGTGGGGCTACGAACTGGCCGCCGAGGAGTTCGGCGACGTCACCATCACCGAGGACGAGCTCTGGGAAAAGCACGACGGCAAGCAGCCGGAAGGCAAGATCGTCATCAAGGACCGCATCGCCGACATCATGTTCCAGCTCATGCTGCTTCGGCCGGCCGACTTTGACGTGCTGGCGACCATGAATCTCAACGGCGACTACTTGTCCGATGCCCTGGCAGCCGAGGTTGGTGGCATGGGAATCGCACCGGGCGCCAACATGGCCGACAACGTGGCGGTGTTCGAAGCCACCCACGGCACGGCGCCGAAGTACGCCGGGCAGGACAAGGTCAATCCGAGCTCGCTGATGTTTTCCGGCTGCATGATGTTTGACTACATCGGCTGGCCCGAGGTCACGAAATTGATCGAGGACGCCTTCGAGACGGTCGTCGGCAACAAGGTCGTGACCTACGACTTCGCCCGCCAGATCGACAATGCCACCGAGGTCAGGACCAGCGGCTTTGCCGATGCCCTCGTCGACGCCATCAACAAGAGCTGAAGTCGTGGAGGAATGGTCTCTGGCCCGCGATGCGCTGGCCGAGACCGACCCGGAGCGCAAGTGCCGGCTGGTCGACCAGCTGGGCGAGCGGATCGGGGCCGGACAATGGGCCCCCTCCGACCCGGGTCCTCCGGGAATTCTTGCCTGCGGCCGGCCCGGCCGGCCGCGGCTGGTCAGCCCGCGCGAGTTGCCCAAGCGTGGCCTGGGCACGGTCGAAGGTCGCGTGGCGCTTGTTCATGCCATTGCCCATATCGAATTCAATGCCATCAACCTCGGGTTGGATGCCGCACTGCGATTCGACAGAATGCCCGACGAGTACTATCGCGACTGGTTGCGGGTGGCTCACGACGAGGCGCGCCACTTCCGCATGCTGCGCCAGCGGCTGATCGAGCTCGGTTCGGACTACGGCGAACTGCCGGCGCACAACGGCCTGTGGGACATGGCCGAGAAGACGGCACACGATGCCTTGATTCGCATGGCGCTGGTGCCGCGAGTGCTCGAGGCGCGGGGGCTGGATGTCACGCCGGGCATGATCGAGCGACTGCGGCAGGTCAATGATTTCGATACGGTCGAATTGCTGGAGGTGATCCTCGAGGAGGAGGAAGCGCACGTCGCCATCGGTACGCGCTGGTTCCAGCACTGCTGCGAGTTGCGTGGCGTGGATGCGGACTCGACGTTTGATGCCTTGCTCAAGCGCTATTATGCCGGTCAGTTGCGCGGCCCGTTCAATCTGCCCGCGCGTCGTCGGGCCGGGTTCAGCGAGCCGGAACTGGAGCGCCTGCAGGCACTGGGGAGTTGATCGAGCATGGCGCGGGCTGACGCTCAACTCGAAGTTGCGCTGGTACAGGCCGACCTGCGCTGGCAGGATGCCGAGGCAAACCGCCGTCACCTCGGCCGATTGATGGACCGTCAGCCCGGCTGTGATCTTTACGTATTGCCGGAAACCTTCACCACGGGCTTTCTCGGCGATGCCGGCATTGATGCTGAGCGCATGGACGGTGTATCGGTCGGCTGGATGCGCGAGCAGGCTCGTGAACGAAAGGCGGCGGTCTGCGGCAGCCTTGTGATCGAAGGCGAAGACGGCTCGCGCCGCAATCGTCTGGTGTTTGCGTTACCGGAGGGCGATCCGCGCTACTACGACAAGCGCCACCGTTTCGGTTTTGGCGGAGAGGACGAGCGCTATGCCGCGGGTGACGGTCCGGTCGTGGTCGAGTGGCTGGGATGGCGAATTGATCTGCAGATCTGTTACGACCTGCGTTTCCCGGTCTGGTGTCGCAACGATCGCGGCTTCGATATCCAGTTGTTCGTCGCCAACTGGCCGGCCCCGCGAGTCGAAGCCTGGAGCGCACTGCTCAAGGCAAGGGCCATCGAAAACCAGGCCTATGTCCTGGGTGTCAACTGCAGCGGCGTTGATGGCAACGATGTCGCCTATCCCGGTTGCTCCGGCGCCTGGAGCATGGAAGGGACCCGTCTGGTTGAACTGGGTGCGAGCGAAGCCGTGGTGCGGGTGAGCCTCGATCAAAAGCGACTCGAGGATTTTCGCGACCGCTTCAGGTTTCTTGCCGATGCTGACCCCTTTCGCTTGACGGATCTCTGAGCAGATCAGTCCATTCGGTTCCGAATCACGCCTACTCCGAGTCCCTCGATGGCGAAATCGTCGTGCCTGCTGACCTGAACGTCTTCGTGACGGGGGTTTTCAGCTTGCAGGCGAATACTCCGGCCGCGTCGCTGCAGGCGTTTGACGGTGACCTCGTCGTTGATGCGGGCGACCACGATCTGACCCGATCGAGCCTCCGGTGTGCGGTGAACGACAAGCAAGTCGCCATCGTTGATGCCGGCATTGATCATGCTGTCGCCGCTGACTCGCAGGGCGTAATCGGGGCGTGGTTTGAACAAGGTCGGGTCGACCCGGACATCATCTTCCCGGTTCTCCACGGCCAGTAACGGCGAGCCGGCGGCCACCCGGCCGATAACGGGCATGGTCAATGGATCCGGGCGGGGTGTGGTGGTCCGGCCCCGGTCAAGCGGGACGATGCCTCGAGCAGTGCCGCCGCGCAACTCGATGGCGCCGCGCCTGGCCAGTGCGCGCAGGTGGCACTGCGCGGCATTGGGAGAGGCGAAACCGAAGTGCTCGACGATTTCGGCGCGGGTCGGTGGCATGCCGTCAACCTGCATGCAGTGCTCGATGTAATCGAGGATCTCCTTCTGGCGCGCGGTCAACTTCATGCCCGCTACTGTATCAAGAAACAGTGGGGGAAGAGCGCCACCGGTGTCAGGCCGATTGTCAGCGTGCAATGATGATGTGTCCGGATACGCGGCTTCTCGGCCCCCGGTAGGGATGTCGGTAGTACGGCCACCATGGGTCGTACCACCAGGGGTCGTAGTAGTGGTAGACCACGTCGGGCTGCGGAGCCCACAGGTACAGGATATCGGCCTCGATGCGCGGATAGCGGTACTCGAATTCACCGATCGTGCCCTTTGTGAAGCCGGTCAGGCGGCCGACAACAGTGATTTCTCGACCGTTGCGGAAGACGGCCGGATCCTTGAAGCCGTCGCGACAGGCAAGAAAGCGGCCGCGCGCGATGTCGGTGCCCTTTGGCCGCATCTCGCGGTCGAGTTCGCGCGCCAGGATCTCCACGCAGGTCTCGTCTTGAGCCGGGCGGGTGTCGACGATGGTACCGCCCCAGCGCACACGTGCATCGATCGAGCGGTCAGTGGCCTGGTCGGGCTGGAACGCTGGATAGTCCCCGGCAAGCGGTGCCGGGATCGTGGCACAGCCGGTCAGCAGGATGAAGAGAAGGGCCGCCGCGGCGAGGGCGATACCCCGGATGAGCCTGGTTCGATTCGATATCACGGCTTGTGCTCCTGCCAGCCTGTCTGGATTGGTGGTTACTGTGCTGTTAGACGCCGGTTAATGGTTCGGGTTCGCTCGGGGTGGCCGGTCTGAATGCCTTGCTGTGCTCGATGAACAGATCGGCCTGGGATGTCGGGCGGGGGCCGTAGCGTGCCCGGCCATATAAATGGGCCAGCTGCTTGAGCTCAGTGGCCTGGTGGGGCAGCGATTGCATGGCACGCTCAAGCAACTCCAGGGGCGTCTCCCCCTGCAGTCGTTTGATACCGGCTCGCTGCAACCGGCGCTCGAGCCGGTGCCAGGCACGAATCAGCGGGTCGTGATTGCGCCAGGACCTGCCCAGCAGGACCAGTGAGAGGGTGGCNATGACCAGTGCCAGGGTGACGACCATGATCACGGCGATGGTNCCTGGGCCGGTATCGGGCATGCCCAGGCGCTCGAGGAAGCGCCGCTGGCGATCTGCATCAAAGCCGAGAATCCAGCGATTCCACAGGTGCTGGAAGCGGTCGTAGCGATTGCGCAGGGTGAGCAGCCAGTCGGTATCGAACAGGTGGCGACTCTGGCCGACGGCGCTGCGCGAACCCTGTTCGATGCGATCGGGAGCGACGGCGGAGGTCGGGTCGACCCGGGTCCAGCCGGAGCCGTCGAGCCATACTTCGGTCCATGCGTGGGCGTCAGACTGGCGGACCAGCAGGTACTGTCCGTTCTGCTGCCAGAATCCACCCTGGTAGCCCGTGACGACGCGGGTCGGGATGCCGGCTGCGCGCATCAGTATGGCGAAGGCCGAGGCGTAGTGCTCGCAATAGCCGACGCGCAAATCGAACAGGAACTCGTCGGCACCATGGCGCCCGGTTGGTGTGGTCTCCAGGCTGTAGAAGAACTCCTCTTCGTTGAACCAGCGCAGCACGGCCATGATGAGGTCACGGTCATCGGGATAACGTTCGCGCAGTTCCTGTGCGCGGTCGAGTGTGCGTGGATTGCGCTCGGTTGGCAGAGAAAGGGCCTGGCGTCGCAGGTTCACATGCAAATCGGGCATGTCGACGAAGTCCGGATTGCTGACCATCTCGTATTGTTTCAGGGTCGTGACCGGTCGCTCATCGACGACCTGGTAGTCGAGGCTGACGTGGGCATCGGACGGTGCGTTGACCGGGTAGTCGAGGACGAACAACCAGCGTTGTTCATGGGGTTCGAGCTGAATGCTGTAGCGGATGGAATCGGCATCGGCGGACACCGGAATGGCCGGTTGGCGCGAGGCAAACTGTGACTGGCGCCAGGTATTGCCGTCAAAGTGCCACAGCACCGGGCCGCGCCAGTAGCGGTCCTGTGGCGGTGGGGGCTGATCGTTGAATTCGGCCCGAAATGCGGGGGAGTCATCGAGAAACAGGTTGGCGATGCTGCCCGGCGACATGTTGTCGGACAAGCCGGTCCGTCCGTCCATGACCTGTTCGGGCAGTCCCCACAACGGCTGGGCGAGGCGCGGGAAGAGCACAAAAAGAGTCAGCGCCACCGGCAGTGCGGCCATGACCATGAGCGCGCCTTGACGAATCAGCCCGCGGTGGTCGGGCGGCGGTGCGGTCGTGCCGGTCAGCGTGCTGTCCTCGTAGCGCTGAATCTGGATCAGCGCCACGACTGCCACCATGGCGCCGGCGGCCAGGTAGACGAGGTAAAAGAGGCGCTCGTTGAACAGGAACTGCGTGGCGATCAGGAAAAAACACACCGAGGCCACCATGCGCAGGTCGCGGATGCGGAACAGTTCGAACATCTTGGCGGCGAGCATGACGCACAGCAGCGTGGCCGCGGTCCGCCGCCCCCACAGGGCACCGAGGGTGAACACCACCAGCGCAACGGCACCGAGGGTCAGGATGACACGCAACCAGCGCGGGGGTGCACGCCAGCCATAATGGGCTGCGGCCAGGCGCCAGGCTGCAGCGGCCACGATCAGGGCGGCCAGCCCGGTGGGCATCGCGGCCAGGTGCGGCAGGGCGGCCACCAGCATGGCTGCCACCGTCCAGCCCACGGTATGTAATGGAATGACTTGCTCGTGCGGTTTCACAGCTCGGCCAGGGCGCGCAAACATCGCTTGCGATGCGACGGCCCATGATCTGGACCGAGTTCAGCCGTACCCAGCTGCAGGGTCCAGGTGCGGTCGGTTTGCTCGGCCTGCAGCACCCAGGCCGTGACAATGGCGATGCGCGATTCCAGATCCCGTGCCGGCGCTCGGTCGAGTGCCAGTATCAGTTCCGGTGACTGTTCCTCGCGAAATTCGCGCGAGAGCAGATCCTGGTGGCGCTGGCTGGCTTTCCAGGCGATGCGATGCAATGGATCACCTTCGCGCCATTGCCTGAGGCTGTAGAAGTCCTCGCCTTCGACCTGCCGGCGCTGGTCACGTCCACCCGGGCTGCCGCCGCTTGCCGGCAGTGGCGGTGGCCGGTCGGCCGGTTGCGGCCAGACCAGGTAAGGGCGGTCGGGCCAGAACCAGGCCCACGCGCGGAACAGTCCCAATGGATGGGTGGTCTCGATACGCATGCGGCCAGGGCGGTGCCAGCCGCGCCGCGGGGTCAGGAGCGGTACCGCGAGGCTGACTGCACTGGCGTCGTCGATATCGATACCGACCCGTTCCCGCTCATGACGAATACCAAGCGATGGACGCGGTCGCCCGTCGGTGCTTTGCAGGGATAACTGGTAGCTGGCCGGCTGGCCGGCATGGACCGGGTTGGCCATGCCGCCGCGAATGGCCAGATTGTGGAGATTGCGAAAGGCCATCAGCATGGAATTGACCGCGAGTCCGGCGACGATGAAAGTGGTCAGCATGCCAAGATTGTTGTTGAAGTTGAGGCTGCCGATGAGCATGGCGGCCATCAACAGGCCGAGCATCCAGCCGAATCGGGTCGGCAGGATGAAAATCTGGCGATAGGCCAGTTGCAGGGGTGGGTGAATGGGGGCTCGGCGTCGAAGCCAGCTCTCCATCAAACGCTGCCAGGCTGTTCTCAACCCCGGGCGGTTGCCCGGAGCGGCGGTCTGCGCCATGTCAGGGGACGGGCGTATGGGCCAGGATGTCGGCGACGATATCCTCGCCGCTCATGCCGGATTCGGCCAGTGGTTGCAGCCGATGGGCGGCCAGCGCCGGGAAGACCTGCTTGACGTTGTCGGGCAGACAGAAATCCTGCTGATGCACCAGCGCATGGGCGCGGGCGCACTGGATCAGTGCCAGTGATGCCCGTGGCGACAGGCCGGCCTGAACCGCGGCATGTGCGCGACTCGCCGCGATCAGAGCCTGAATGTAGTCGAGCACCGGCTCGGCAACGTGCAGTGCGCTGGCGACATCGATGAGTTCGCCGACCCGTTCCGGGTCGAGTACCGGCTGCATGCTTTCAAGCAGGCTGCGCCGGTCCTGTTCGACCAGCAGGCGCCGCTCCTCGGCGGCCGACGGGTAGCCGATCCGTGTTCTGAGTAGAAAACGGTCGAGCTGTGAATCGGGCAGCGGGTAGGTGCCGGTCAGGTCCAGCGGGTTCTGGGTGGCGATGACGAAAAACGGCCTCGGCAACGGGTGCGTCTGTCCATCGACGGTGACTTGACCTTCGGCCATGGCTTCGAGCAGGGCCGACTGGGTGCGCGGCGTGGCGCGGTTGATCTCGTCGGCCAGCACCACGTTGGCGAACACCGGGCCGGGGCGAAACTCGAAAGTCTCGTCCTCGCGCCGAAAGACCGACACGCCGACGATATCGGCCGGCAGCATGTCGCTTGTGAACTGGATGCGTTGCCAGTTGCCACCCACGGCCAGCGAAAGCGCCTGCGCCAGCGTCGTCTTGCCGACGCCGGGCAGGTCCTCGATGAGCAGATGACCGCCGGCCAACAGTGCCGTGAACGCCAGGTCGACAACCTCGGGCTTGTCGACGATGACCTCGTTGACGGCGCCTCGTGCGTGTGCCAGGTCGTCGGCCAGTTGTTCCGGTCGAGCCGGTCTGCAAGGGGCCGATTCGCTCATTCGTCGAGCAGGGCGTTGACCTTCGCGGCACAGATGAAATCGTTCTCGCTCAGGCCGTCGATGGCGTGGGTGGTGAAGTTCACCAGGCAGAAGTTGTAGCCGGCCTCGAAATCCGGGTGGTGGGCTTCCTGGTTGGCGATCCAGGCCATGGCGTTGATGAAGGCCATGGTCTTGTAAAAGCCCTTGAACTCGAAGCGCCGATAAATCGTCTTGCCGGCCTCATCGACCTGCCAGCCGGGAACCTGGGGCAACAGTTGCTCAACTCGATCGCGTTCGAGCGGACTGGTGCCGCCTTCGCACGGCTCACATTTCTTTTCGGTCAGGTTGTTGTCGCTCATGGTCAGGCTGCTTCCTTCTCCTTGGGTGGGTAGGTGGGTTCGAATTCGCCAAGCGCGCGGGCCTTGCGGATCAGGCTGATCAGATCCTCTCCGGCCAGGCCGAACAGGTCGTCCATGCGCTCGAGAACGTAGTAGACGGTCTGGTAAATGTCGATCCGGTACGGTGTCCTGAGTGCATCGATCGGATCGAAGGGCCGGCGCATCGGCTCGTCGCTTTCCAGTGAGTACACCGTCTCGCCCGGAGACGATGCGATGCCGCCGCCGTATATGCGCACACCTTTCGGCGTGTCGATCAGGCCGAACTCGACGGTGAACCAGTACAGGCGTGCGAGAAAAACGCGCTCCTTCTTGCTCGCCTTGACCCCGGCCAGCCCGTAGGCGTGCGTGAAGTCGGCGAAGGCCTGGTGGGTCAGCATGGTCGTGTGGCCGAAAATCTCGTGGAAGATGTCCGGCTCCTGCAGGTAATCCATCTCCTCGCGCGAGCGAATGAACGAGGCCGCCGGGAACTTCTTTTCCGACAGCAGCTTGAAAAAGCGGTCGAAATTGATCAGTGCCGGAACCGGTGCGACCTGCCAGCCGGTGCGCTCGTAGAGCACCTCGGATACTTCACCGGGCTGGGGAATCCGGTCTGTGGGCAGGTTCAGGATGTCGAGGCCGTCGAGGAATTCCTGGCAGACCCGACCGTCTATGATATCGATCTGGCGCGTATAGAGGTCACTCCACACGCTATGCTCTTCATCGCTGTACGGGATGATCCCGTTCTCGTCAGGCACCTTGGCTTCATACTTGGTTGATTTGCCCATGTGTACCTCCTTGAAAATTTTGTCCCGAGTTTACCATCCGTCATGGCCAAACCGATGAAAACCGGCGCTGATCGTTGGCCGGGGGCGACGTGGTATGAGGCAACCAGCCACGAGCGCAAGTTCGACCGATTGACCGGCACGCGCCGCTGCCGGGTTGCCGTGATCGGGGGCGGGCTTGCCGGAATCGCGACCGCGCTGGGCCTGGTCGAGCGCGGCGAGTCGGATGTCTGCGTCCTTGATGCTGGCGGACCGGGTGCGGGGGCATCGGGTCGCAACGGCGGTTTCGTGTTTGCCGGCTATTCCCTCGACAACAATGCCCTGATCGCCCAGCTCGGTCCGAACCGGGCACGTCTTCTGCACGGCTGGACACGGCAGGCCGTTACCCTGATCCGTGATCGCATCGACCGCTACGATATCGACTGCCAGGTCAATGATGCCGGGGTGCTTCTGGCCGACTGGTTCGGCGATGACGACAAGCTCAACGGGTTTGCCGAACAAATGCGTGAGCAACTCGGCTTTCAGCTTGATCGGGTTGATCGGCGGTCGATGCCCCGCTTCGTTGCCTCGCGCCGGTACGGTGCGGGATTGCATGAGCCGGGCAGCTTCCACTTTCATCCCCTTCGGCACATGCAGGGGCTGGCCGGGGCAATCGAACAGGCCGGCGGTGCGATGCTGGCTGAAAGCCCCGTACGATCCATTGATCGGGCCGACGGGCGCTGGCGCCTGCGCTGCGACGGCGGTGAGGTCGAGGCCGATGAAGTGGTGCTGGCCACCGGCGGCTACGACCGTCGCCTCTGCCCATCGGTGCAGCGTGCGCTGCAGCCGGTGGCGACCTACATTGCCGTGACCGAGCCACTGGGTGAGATGCTCGGGGAACTGATGCCAGAACCGGTGGCTGTTTACGATACGCGCTTTGCCTTCGACTACTACCGGCCATTGCCGGACACCCGGTTGTTGTGGGGCGGACGCATTTCCATGGCGGCCCGCTCGCCCGGGGCAATCCGCCGCCTGATGGCGCGGGATATCCGGCGAGTGTTTCCGAGCCTGGGGGGTATCCGATTCGAGCATGCCTGGGGTGGCTGGATGAGCTACGCTCGCCACCAGATGCCCCTGTTGGGGCAACGTGCGGACGGACTATGGTTTGCGCTCGCCTTCGGCGGTCACGGCATGGCGACCACCACACTGGCCGGGGAAGTGGTGGCCGAGGCACTGAGCGGAAATGAACAGCGGCTCAAGGCCTTCCGGCGCTGGCCGCCGCTGTGGGCAGGCGGCACGGCCGGACGCGCGGTGGTTCAGGGGCACTACTGGATGTGCCAGGCGCGGGATTGGCTGCGTGATCGTTTCGGCAATGAAAATACCACCGTGTAGGAAATTTCCTACAACTAACCAGTCTTTTTTCCTACATTTATCAAAGCAATTTTGCCGCTTCTAAATTTTGTGATGAGTGTCAAACTAGCCCTTAACGGTTGGTAGGAAAGCCCGTTTGCTGGTACGGGCGCACCCCGGGGCTCCATGCCCTGTTGGGGGTTGGGCGGCACGGCTCCCCGCTGTGCCGCCTTTTTTTGTCGGCTGAATCTGATTGTGATTTCGGTACTGGTCCCGATACCGGTATCGGTATCGGGATCGGGTTGGCGCGGTTGTCAGACCCGCTCGAAAATGCCGGCCGCGCCCATGCCGGTGCCGATGCACATGGTGACCATGCCGTAGCGCTGCTGACGGCGTTGCAGACCGTGGATGAGCTTGGCCGACAGGACGGCTCCGGTCGCGCCCAGCGGGTGGCCCAGGGCGATGGCGCCACCCAGCGGGTTGACCTTGTCCGGGTCCAGTTCGGTATTGCCGATCACTGCCAGTGCCTGGGCGGCGAAGGCCTCGTTGAGTTCGATCCAGTCGAGCTCGTCCTTGCCGATACCGGTCTGCTTGAGTACCTTCGGAATGGCCTCGATCGGACCGATGCCCATGACCTCGGGGCGCACGCCGGCGACCGAGAAGCCGCGGAAGACAGCCAGCGGTTTCAGGTTGAGTTCCTTGACCACCCGTTCGGAGACCAGGATCAGCGCCCCGGCACCGTCGGACATCTGCGAGCTGGTGCCGGCGGTGACCGAACCCTTGGCGTCGAAGACGGTCCTGAGCTTGCCCAGCGCCTCGGGCGTGGTATCGCGGCGCGGGCCTTCGTCGGTATCGACTATTGTCTCGATCTCGCGCACCTGGCCGGTCTTCGGATCGGGCACGCGATTGGTCACGGTGACCGGACGGATTTCGGTGAACTCGCCGCCGTCGATGGCCGCGATCGCCTTCTGGTGCGACCGGTAGGCGAACTCGTCCTGGGCCTCGCGGCTGACCTTCCACTCGCGTGCGACCTTCTCGGCGGTAATCCCCATGCCGTAGGCGATGGCGACGTTGTCGTTGTCGAACACCTTGGGGTTCATGGCCACCTTGTGGCCCATCATCGGCACCATGNTCATGGTCTCGGTGCCGGCGGCGATCATCACGTCGGCNTCGCCCAGGCGAATGCGGTCGGCGGCCATGGCCACGGTCTGCAGGCCTGAAGAACAGAAGCGGTTAACGGTCACGCCTGGCACGGAATCGGGCAGGCCAGCGAGCAGCGCGCCGATACGGGCCACGTTCATGCCCTGTTCGGCCTCGGGCATGGCGCAACCGACGATCACGTCCTCGACGCGCCCGGGATCGAGCGCCGGCACCTCGGCCAGCGCCGCTCTCAGTGAATCGGCCAGCAGATCGTCGGGCCGGTAATTGCGAAATGCGCCCTTGAACGCCCGTGCGACGGGGGTGCGGACGGCGGAAACGATGTATGCGTCACTCATGTTGGAGTCCTCGGTTGTCTCGGTGTCAGTTCAGGATTCGGTTGCGGTGGTCGGCAAGGGGGCATCTTG
>SL_3KL_010_SEDDRAFT_10004589_pt1 | contig 12468 bp, 8 predicted proteins | sample SodLakKL_010_SED_2_FD_10381 | JGI IMG/M metagenome (IMG submission 10381)
ACGGCACGTAAACTTGCTGTTATGTATTATAATGCTATGACAAAAGGTCTTCAATATGTTGAACATGGTATAGAGCAGTATAATAAACAATATCAAGAAACACAGTTACACATTCTTATGAAAAAAGCAAAACAATTTCACTTTCAACTTGTGCCAGTTACTACCGCTTGACAACGTGGTTCATTGGCAGCGGAGTCGAGGGATGATAGCGAGGGCCTCTGCGTCATTGGCAGCGGAGTCGAAAGGTGAAAAGAGAGTAAATTGTCAGTCTTCCCCCGAGGGGGTGGCTACGCCAGACGGAGTTTACCCCGCATCAGCGGGGCTCAGACTGACAATTTCTATTATTCACACAGTCTCGTTCCCTCCGACGGACAGATGCGTCACGCGGGTTATCTTACCACATCGGCCTCACGTCTGAGCCATCGATCTTTAACCCGGTCCGTGAACGATTCTATTACGATATACAATATCGGAATAATAATAACGGTAAACGCAGTCGATACAAATAAGCCGCCCATCACTGCGCGGGCCATTGGTGCCCATGTTTCTCCGCCTTCTCCGACTCCAAGTGCCAGAGGAAACATCGCAAGCACGGTTGTCAAACCGGTCATGAGTACCGGCCGCAAACGTATCTTTGCCGCGGTTACGACTGCCTCCTCCATCTCCATACCTTTCGCGCGAAGCTGATTCATAAAATCAACCATCACAATACCGTTATTCACGACAATGCCCGTCAGCATAACCATCCCGATCAGAGCGGTCACACTGATAATTGTTCCGGTTATAAAGAGACCCCAGGCAACACCGATGATTGCGAGCGGAACCGTAAAAATAATGACAAACGGGTGTACGAGCGATTCAAATACGCCGGCCATGACCATATACACAACTATGAGAGCAATGAGAAGCGCAAGTCCGAGATACATAAACGATTCCTGCATATCTTCGGCAACGCCTGCTACTTCATAACGCGTGTCGGGAGGAAAATCGAATACTGCAAGCTCCCTGGAAACATCCCGTATTACCCCGCCGAGATCACGTCCTGAAACCGAGAGTGCAACACTGGCCATTCTCTGCTGATCTTCACGCAAGATTGTAAACGGCGCGATATCTTCTTCGATCTCCGCGGTTGCTTTCAGGGGTATATGTACACCCATCGGTGATCTGATCAGCAGGTTCTCCAGTATATCGGACCGCCGACGGTATTCTAACGGTAGGCGTACCAGAATATCATATTCCTCGCCCCGGTCAAGATACCGTGATGCGATATTGCCCTGTATACTGCTGTAAATAACATCGGAGATCATCGATGCTTTTAGACCGAATACAGCTGCACGGTCACGGTCGATATTGACAAGCAACTCGGGTTGACCGCCTTCAATGCTGGAGTGAACATCAACCACTCCTCTAACAGGTTCCACGACCTGCTGGATTTCCGCGGCCAGTTGCCGCAGCTCATCGAGATCATAACCGAATATCTTTACCTGAACATCGCCCTCGCTGAAATCCATACCACCCGAATCGAATCGATACTCAATGCCCGGTATCCGGTCAAGGCGGGCGCGTATTGCGTCCTGAATATCAAATTGCGAACGGGAACGTTGTCTGATCGGAATAAGTCCGATGTGGAATTCGGCGAAGTTGGAGCCCATGCCGGAAAAAGCTGCCATAAATGTCCCGGGATTTCCTATGTTGGCTGTCATGACTCTCAATTCGGGGATCTCTTCTGTTATCTCACGCTCGATTCGGTCGATCACCTGCTCTGTTATATCGAGCGCGGTACCACGGGGTAATTCCACCTCAAGTCTGATGTAGCTTTGATCCGTTTGCGGAATAAATTCGGTCCCGATTATTGTGTACAACCCGAGTGAAATGAAAAACAGAAGAGTCATACCGCCGAGCGTCAGTTTTTTATATTTTATCGCCCATCGGAGTGAACGCTCATGTGTATTTGTTATCCGGGTTAACAGGTTTGCGATACGATCCGATAGATTGGCGGGTTTTTTTATTTCCCCGAGCGCTTCCTGCTTGCTTTTGAGCAAGTCTACACTTGCAACCGTCATCCGTAAATAGCGGGACGATAGGAGAGGTATAAGTGTTAAAGCCACAAACAGCGAAACTATCAACGAAAAGCATATAGTGATAACCATATCATTGAACAGTACTCCGGCAATTCCCGGAACAAATAATATTGGGACGAAGACGGCCAGAGTAGTGAGGGTCGAACCGGTAATAGCACGTGCGACCTGACTCGAGCCTTCAATGGAGGCCTGTCTGCGTTCATTGCCGTCTTCGCGCAGTCGATATATATTTTCCAGCACGACGATAGAATTATCGACTAGCAGGCCTATAGCGAGTGCAAGCCCGGCAAGGGAGATAATGTTCAATGTCAGATCGGCCAGATACATAACTGCAAATGTGGTTATAACCGAAAACGGAACTGCAACCGCAACAATGATGGATGATCTGATATTATGTGTGAAAAACAAAAGAACAAATCCCGTAAGTATGAATGCAAGTCCCGCCGTATTCCGAAGATTCGAGACGGACCGGTTTATAAATTCCGATTGATCGAAGAGTGTTACAAGCCGAATATCATCGCCGACTGAACTCTCGATGGAAGCCAATTCCCGCATAACATTGTTCACCGTCCGTACCGTATTGGCATCCGATTGTTTTTGCACAAAGAGCAGGACTGCAAGTTCGCGGTCGGTTCGGACAATACCGCGGGGTTCTTCGAACCAATCCCGGATATCGGCTACGTGATGCAGGTATACCGGCGAGCCATTAATATAGGTAATAACGCTGTTGCGTATCTGATCGACCGATTGATACATACCGAGCGTCCGGATGGTAAATTCCCGATCTTCCTGTGTTATGAATCCTCCGGGAAATTGCACGTTTTCGAGGCGTATTGCCTGTATCACATCGGATATCGAGAGTCCCTTTGCCTGGAGTGCATGTGGATTGATATCAACGAGAATCTGACGGTTTACCCCCCCGACCGTATTTGCGGTTGCGACTCCCTCGATCCGTTCCATTCGCGGCTCGATGCGCTCTTCGGATATGCGCCGTAATTCCGTCTGGCTTAACTCACCCGATGTCAATCCGAGTATCAGAATAGGTTGCAGAGAAGGATCGAAAGTGAACGTTATCGGTTCATTTGCATCGTCGGGAAGGAAGCCCCGGACAAAGTCGAGATTTTTCCGCACGTTAAATTCCGCCATATCCATATCCGTTCCCCAATCGAACTCTATGATGACTGCGGAATTCCCCATAGATGAGCGCGAGGAAACACGAGTTACATTTTCTACGCTGCCGACGGCTTCTTCGATAGGCCGTGAAATAAGCGTCTCGATATCCTCCGGAGCGACCCCGGTATATTGCGTCAGAACCACAACCACCGGAAACTTAATATCCGGAAAAAGTGCGGTACGTAACTGTGTGAATGAGAATATCCCGAATCCGATGATTATTAAAAATATCATCGAAAAGGTAACTGCTTTATTTACTGCAAGTCCGGATAATTTCATGATCCACCGCCCTCCGCTATTGTCTCATACAAATCCACTATTTCTACCAGATCGCCATCATCGAGTGCATGCTGTCCCCGAATGACCAGAGTGTCCCCGGGCTCAATTCCCCGGATTATTTCAATGTTCGCTCCCGATTGGTACCCTTGTGTTAATTCTCTTCGTACCGCCTGACCGTTTTCAACAATATACACATACGGAACGCGGTTAATTTGCTCATCGATTCGTGCCCCACGGATGCCGACTGTTGTGCGATATTGTATAGAGGAGACAGGAATCAATGTGACATCTTCTTTACGGTCTGTAATGATTTCCAGTTCACCGAACATACCGGCGATTAGCAAACGATCAGCATTAGGGAATTGAACTTCTATTGTGGCTAGCCTCGTCAGCGGATCGAGTATCGGGGGTTTCTTTGCAACCTTTCCATGGAATACTTTATCGGGATAGCTTCCGACACGCAGCCGGGCCTGGTGTCCGATAGCAATTGACCCGAATTCCCGCTCACTTACCTGAGCCATAACGCGCATAGTATCGACCTGAATGAAACTGAACACCGGGGTACCCGGACTGACCATATCACCTAATTCCATATACCGGTTACTTACAATCCCCGTAAAAGGTGCACGTATATACGAATTATTATACTGCCGCCGCACCTGATCGAGGCCTGCCTCTGCCTGCAGGACGGCGGACCTTGCATTCTCAAATTGTGTTTTGATCGATTCATACTGTTGACTACTGATTGCCCTTTCCTCGAATAATCTTCTTGACCGGTTATATTCTGATTCAAGGTTAGAAAAAGTAGTTCGGGCAGCGGTGAGTCCTGCCTCTGCCTGGTCTACACTCCGTGCAAGAAGAGTGTTTTCGATGATTGCAAGTATCTGATTTTCGCGTACCATGTCACCCCTGTCTGCTCTGAACTCAACAATACGTTCAGCCACCTGTGACAGTAACCTTATATCCCGTTGTGCACGAATATCTCCGGTAAATCTGAATACCTGTTCAGCTTCACCGGTTCCGACTACCATTGCATTTACCACAACGGCCCGTCTGCTGTCATCAAGCGTATCTCTGTCGCTGCATCCTGTGAGTACTGTTAGCAATAAGGTGGCCAGCAAACCAGGGAATATGTATTCAAATATTTTAAAAGTCTTATTAGTTACTACTATTGGTTTCATATTATTCATACCCTTCGATAATTGATTCAACTTCCAAAACTCCGACCGCCCGTTCAAGTTTTATTGAAGCGGTGTTAAAATTGTATATTGACTGAAAATAGCTTGTGGTTGCCTGTGTAACCGAGAGCTGCGCGTCGATTACTTCAAGCAATGTCGCTGCACCTTCCTCGTACAATAGATTTGCGAGCCGGAGCCCTTCGGCGGCCTGTGCCATAACCCTTTTCTGCGATTGAAGTACCTCATATGTCTCGACAAGCTCGTTGTAAATCGCTCTGATTTCGGTAGCTATGAGGTTTCTGATATTCTTTTCCTGTATCTCGGATTTTTGAAGTTCCGCCCGGGCTTCCTGAAACCGCGCCCGGCTTCCGAAACCATTGAATAGTGGAATTTGTACCGAGATCTCGGAATTTGAAAACCGGATGAAATCATCATATCCGATATTCAAATCATCACGAAGTGCCTGCCATTGCACTGCCGAAGAAAAAACTACTCTGGGTAAAAATTCACTCCGGGCAACACGAATATTTTTACGGTTGATGTCTTGTTGTAATCGCTGCATTTGATATTCCGGTCTGTGCATGTATGCCCGGTCGATGAGTTCTTCAATATCGGCCTCTATCATTGTTTTGGCACGCGGTTGAAATGAACCGCTTACCGAAATACGTTCGTGTTTTTCCATCCCGAGAAGATCTTTCAGGTGTTCGATTGCAACCTCAAAACGATGACGGGATTCGGTCAGTGTGGGTTTGATTGTTGCAAGCTGTACCTCTGCACGCAATAATTCAAACCGTGATGCTGCTCCCTGTTCATAGCGGCGCTCTACCTGGTCGAAATTCACCCGGGCATTTTCAACAGCCGTTTCTGCGACATCCATTAAACTTTGTGCTAACAGAACACCATAAAATGCGCTATAGACGTTTTGGATAGTTTGCTGTTCGACGGAGTCATATGAGTGTTGTGATATTTTTACGGCATCGTTTGCAATGCCTATACCTGCACGTACAGCTCCGCCGGTATAAATCGGTTGCTGTAAGATCAATCCACCGGTTACGGTATTCTCAACGCCTGTACGAACGCGTATTTCACCATTTGCACCCGGGAAACCGGCGGGAGGTGAAAATACGAATTCCGGTAATTCCCAGCCCCGTTGATAATTACCGACCAACGAGAGAGAGGGGAGAGCGTTCGACCGGGCAGTTGAAAGCGTATATTCTGCCTGAAGGATGCTTTTTTCGGCGAATCGGATCTCGGGGTTCCGTTGAATCGCTATCCGGAGTGTTTGGTCCAGTGTCAGTGTCCGCTGCGAAAATAAAGGTTCCGTATTCGTTACGATTATACCGAGTACGATTACTATGTGTATTGCTTTGAGGTATATCATATATTTGATTCCCTTCTTCGGAGTCCGTTTAAAAATAAATCTACAAATCTGCGTAGTTCTTTGGAAAGGAGAGTGATATGTTCATCATCTCCGATAATATCTCTGGATTGATTGTCACGAATGACGAGCGCATCGAATTTTAACGCTGCTATTGTTACATAAAACACACGCGCGGCAAACCGGGCATCGGTTGCAATAAATTCTTTTCTTTGTATACCGTCAGCCAGCCAGCGCTCCAAATATTCCTCTTCTTTTGCCCGGAACTGATTGTGAACTTTCACGACGTCAGGATGGAAGTCAAGAAATGCCTGGCGTGTCAATTCTCCTAAAAGGATAAATTTTTTCAAACTTTGAATCTGCATCTCTGCATACACGTAAAACTTATCGGATGGAGAATTAAGATCTTTGACAGAATTTTCCAGTATTTTATAGAACGCCGTTTGTTCTGAATCAATTACAGTCCGGAATAATTCAGATTTACCGGAGAAGTAATTATAAAGCGTGGGCTTTGTGATCTCACAATCTTTGGCAATTTCTTCCATTGTGGTTTTCGAATAACCATAGCGGAGAAAATGCTTGCGAGCCATAAGTACAATATTCTCTTTTCGATCCATATGTTCCTTTACTGATTAACTGTAATAGTAAGTAGTAAATATTAATAATTTTTGACTTAAAGTCAATAATTTATTAGGTATTTACGTATATATTCTTAACGAATTACTAAAATCGTTAATAGTAAAACATCGGATTGGATTGAAAAGTTCAGATAATCGGATAGTGTTAAGTTTACAGGGTAGGAAGTCCGGGATGGACTATCGAGAGAAAAATTCTGTTATTGTCTTTTTAGGTATTTTATTAATAATACCTCGAAAATGAATACCCTCTTCTTTGCAGTTCACGCTCATGATTTCGAAAGAACTGTTGAATCGTTTTCATCGAAACCGGGAACGTAATTCCGTACTCTATTCTTTGGGTAGGTACGATAAAAAGGTCACCCAGGTATGGCCTCAGAAAATCCAAGTCTTCGGGATCGACATCCGGCGGTGTAACTATCATCTCAGTTGATGCGGAACCCGCACGTGCCAGACCGATCCATTCCAGTTCACCCGTTTCACCGCGTACGGCCAGGATAAGCCCTCCGCTGATACCCTCATTAAATAATGCATCAAGTATAAATGATCCGCGACGATCACGGTTTGGATCGCTGACAATGCCGCGTGTTACCATTTTGTATCCTTTTGGATAACCGAGAATGTATGTGAAAGATCCCCAGGATAGTCTCGATGGATCGCCGCCGGGGATTCGAAGTGTGGGAACTCCGACCGGTACGTTATCGGATCCATGTTTAACACCGATTAATGCAATATCATTTTGTTTATCGCTTGCGAGTACGTCGAACGCGCCAAATTGTGGCATATCATAAATTAAATTGATCTGGCTCCTTTTTATCGAAATTTGTTCTATGTACTGTGGATCGGATCTCCTTCTGCGTTGGTCAGGATCTTTATAATAACCGATGATTGTATCCGGAAATTCAATGACGTGATTGTTTGTTATAAGTGCCGTCTCAGTCAGTGTGCTGGCAACTATAACCGCTGTGCCTGCTTTCGTATTTGTGAACGATAATGTCTCAACGGCTTTGTTGTAGGTCTCCGGCTTATTTATGTCGGCATCGGTAATTCGGCTTTCCGGGGAGAAGATAAATATTTCATAGTGTCCGGTGACATTGACACGTTTCACAGACCGGAATATGCGTTCCAGTTCTCTCGACATATCCTGAACGGGATATCCGGTCTGATAGTATGCCTGAGGACCCCGGTCGGTTATAATTATATCTCTGCTGCAACCATATGAGTTTAATAGTACAAAAACAGCTGTCAGTATTAAAAAACCCGGAAAGAAATATGTTCTATACAGTGTTTTCATCGCTGGCTTATACGTTATGAGTTTCACTATAAAATATACGGAAATTAAATCTATTTGTTATACACGGTTTGACCGGGGTAGATCACATCCCGTTATGTACGCATCATCCGAAGCCACTCGATCAATAACCGTACACCGATTCCTGAGGCACCTTTCTGTGTATAGTCTGCATTTTCAGCGAGAATTGCGGTGCCCGCAATATCAAGGTGTACCCAAGGATAGTCGTCGACGAACTTTTTTAAAAACCATCCGGCAGTGATGGCTCCGGCCCATCGTCCTCCCATATTTTTCACATCGGCGATATCACTTTTAATGAGTTTCTCATATTCATCGTACAGCGGGAGTTCCCATACACGTTCATAGGATCGTTCTCCTGCTGCTTTGAGAGATTCGATAACGCTGCTATCGTTTCCCATCATTCCGGTTGCATAATGACCGAGAGCAACAACACAGGCACCGGTCAATGTCGCGAGATCGACAACTGCTTTCGGTTTGTATCTCTTCGCAAAAACCAGGGCATCGGCGAGTATTAATCTGCCCTCGGCATCCGTATTATCAACCTCGACAGTTTTTCCGTTCATAATCCGGATGACATCGCCCGGCCGAATGGCCTTACCGCTCGGCATATTTTCACACGCAGGTATTAATCCGACAATATTAACCGGAAGTTTCAGTGACGCTGCGGCTTGCATCGTGCCTATAACCGCAGCCGCCCCGCTCATGTCCATCTTCATATCACCCATGCCTGCAGAAGGTTTTATGGATATACCGCCGGTATCGAATGTTATTCCCTTCCCAATCAGCACATATGGTTTCTCAAGCCTTTTTCCGCCATTCCATTCTATGATAACAAACCGGGGCGGGCGTTCGCTTCCTTTACTGACTGATACTATACCGCCCATCTTTAATGATTGAATTTTTTTCTCATCAAATATTGTGACTTTACAGCCGGCTTTACGGCATTCATCGCGGGCTATGGCGGCAAGTGTTTCCGGGTAGAGATCGATGCCGGGAGTATTTCCGAGATCGCGCGCCAGGTATACGCCTCTGCATATGTTTGATGCCTTATAAATACCTTCCTTTATATCGTTCAACGTATTCTTTCTGGACGCATTGAACGAAACCGTCTGCAATGGATGCGATCGTTGTTCTTCATCGGTAAAATAATGAGAAAATGTATATGTTCCGAGTGCTGCGCCTTCTGCTAATGCACAGGAAATATCCGCGAGCGAAGCATTCAATGGTACGTCATTATTTTCGAATATATCGAGCATGTATGCAACCGAAGAGAGCTTCATACGAACTGCCGTTTTTGCCGCTGCTGCTCCCGCACGCCGGAGATATTCAAGCGAGAGTTTTTCGCTCTCTCCGATACCACTTAGGATTATTCGCTTTGCAGAAAATATATCCGGAGTATATAGTACAGTCGTTTCGCCCTGTTTTCCTTTTATATCGTCAAGGACAGTCGGGACAATTGATTTGCCGAGTAATGCCCCGAGTTTACGTTTTATGGATTTCTTGTTTTTCTCATCCGACGGTATAAACATAATCAGTGCATCGGATTTTATTGAAGTGACTTCTTTACGCTCTGCTCTTAGTGATATCATATTGATTCCTTGTTTTCGTTACAGTTTTAAGGTAAGTATTTCGGTGCGGATGTCACAACACGACCAATGACATCTTCAAGGTCTCCCCTCCATACAGTAGCCCCGGCCGCGTGTTGATGTCCGTTTCCCTGAAACTCTTTGGCAAGCTCGTTAACTCTGGTCGCTCCTCTTGAACGGAAACTTATCTTGATTTTATCATCCAATTCGGTGAAAAGCAGACCGATCTCAACAGTATCGATCTGCATGGCGTAATTTACAAATCCGTCGGTCTCAACAACATCCGTTCCGGTATCTTTGAACATCTTATCGGACACCTTCATGACCGCGACTCTTCCGTTGTGATAAAGTTGCAATGTCGCAAGTGTTTTGCCGAGCAAGATCATTCGGTTGACGGGTCCTTTTTCATAGACCTCTCTGTAAATCCGGGCAGGGTCCACGTTATAGTTCAGTAAGTCTGCTATCATTCCATGTGTGCTTTTACTTGTCTGCGGAAAACGGAATGAGCCGGTGTCGGTCATGATTGCCGTATACAATGCTACGGCAATTGTATCGGTAAGTTTATTATCCATGGCTCTCGAGAGGAGATGGTATACTATCTCACCGGTTGCGGCCGCTTTTTCATCGACAAGGTAATAATCGGCAAAATTGTCTTTATCAAGATGGTGATCTATAACGATTTTTGTACCCCTGGCTTCACGCACGGCAGCTTCCATATCCCCGAGGCGCGAGGGAACATTGGTATCCACGATGATGATACATTCTGCCTTACCGATGGTATTTTCATGGTTGTTGCTGTTGAAGACTTCAACCATCGAATTATCCGGATCGAGGAATTTGTAGTGACGGGGTGTAGCACTGTGATTAATACACCGGACGTCCTTGTCCGCCGCTTTCAGATATTCACGGAGCGCAATTTGCGATCCGAGACCGTCGCCATCGGGATTGATATGTGTCGTGAGGATAAACGATGTATATTTATTTAAGAGTTGTATTATTGAATCAATTTCCATGGTATATGCTTGCATTCATATAAAAAGAAACTGCTTCCCCTGGAGGGGAAGCAGTTCATATTTGAGTGTAATAAAACGGCAACATTATTTAACAACCCACGTTTCTCCCTTGTGCAGAAGCTTATCTAAATCACCTTCTCCACGCTTTTCAATTGCCTTTTGTATTTGTTTGTTCATCTCGGCATCATATGTCGGTTTATTTGCTTTCTTGAATATACCGATAGGAGTGGGGAGATTCGGATCGTAGGTCATGCTTGATAAAATATATGCGAGGACATCGTCATTTTTATTCTCGTCGTGTACAAGCAGATCGTTTTTCGAAAATTCACCATTTTCGATATTCACCACTTTTGGGGTAAATCCGTCGAGTTTGATCCCTTTATCGCTGTTTGCGCCGAATACCAAAGGTTTACCGTGTTCCAGAAAGACGACGTTTTCTTCTTTTTGACCCTTCTCCGTTAAATGGAAAAAGGCACCATCATTAAAGACGTTACAATTCTGGTATATCTCGATAAATGCGGTACCGGTATGTTCTGCCGCTGCTTTTATCATCGATTGTAAGTGTTTAGCATTGCGGTCGAGACTTCTGGCGACAAATGTACACTCAGCTCCCAATGCTAATGCCACGGGATTAAACGGATAATCAATCGAGCCCCACGGGGTTGATTTTGTGATCTTCCCGAATTCCGAGGTGGGGGAGTATTGTCCCTTTGTCAGTCCGTATATCTGGTTGTTAAAAAGAAGGATTTTTATATCCACGTTTCGTCTGCACACATGGATAAAATGATTCCCTCCGATACTCAACAGATCGCCGTCACCGGTTGCTACCCAGACAGAGAGTTCCGGTCGTGCCATTTTTAATCCGCTTGCGATGACTGCTGCCCGTCCATGGATACCATGCAACCCGTATGTATCCATGTAGTACGGAAATCGTGAAGAGCACCCGATTCCGGAAACCCACACGATGTCCTTCTTTTCAATGCCGAGATCCGGAAAAACACGTTGCGTTTGAGCAAGTATTGAATAGTCCCCGCAGCCGGGGCACCATCGCACATCCTGACCGGATTGAAAATCTTTTGCAGTATACTTTTTCGCTTCTTTTACCGCTGCTTCAGACATAATTATCCTCGTAATAATTCATCGATTTTAGTTTCAAGTTCAGCTGCTTTGAACGGAAGCCCCTGGACCTTGTTATATCCTATGGCAGGAACCAGATATTTCGCTCTTAGTACATTTAAGAGCTGGCCTTTATTCAATTCGGGTACAAGGATCTTTTTGAAATTATAGAGTATTTCACCAAGATTTTTGGGAAAGGGATTGATATACCGGAGGTGGACATAGGATACTGATTTTCCCTTCGTCCTTGAACGTTCAACGGCCGAGGTTATAGCACCATAGGTGCTTCCCCAGCCGATGATCAGGAGATCCCCTTCTTTATCTCCGTCGACAACCGCATCCGGAATATCATCGGCGATTCGTTCAATTTTTTCTGCCCGATAATTTACCATTTTCTGATGGTTCTCGGGATCGTAACTAATATCACCGGTTTTATCCTCTTTCTCAAGTCCGCCGACACGGTGTGCCATCTCGGGTGTTCCGGGAATAACCCAGGGACGCGCAAGTGTTTTTTCATCCCGTGCGTAAGGCATAAAGTTTTCCGGATCGGTATGAAATTTAGCTTCGATCGGTTTGAGTTGGTCCGCATTTGGAATGAGCCAGGGCTCGGCTCCGTTAGCGATAAATCCGTCGGAGAGAAGGATGACCGGTGTCATATATTTTATTGCAATACGCGATGCTTCGAATGCCATTTGGAAGCAATCACTGGGAGTGGCG
>SL_3KL_010_SEDDRAFT_10004590_pt1 | contig 12467 bp, 12 predicted proteins | sample SodLakKL_010_SED_2_FD_10381 | JGI IMG/M metagenome (IMG submission 10381)
TAACGATCTGTTACCAATGGGTAATATAGAAAATTTAAATCTTTGCTATTTGAGAGGAGTTTTAAAATGGTAGACACTGGTGTTTACACTAAAGAAGACATTGAGAACAACAAATTCATTGCTGCGCTATCTTATTTTGGCTTGTTGGTCTTAATTCCCCTGTTAGCAAAAAGGGACAGCCCTTATTGNCAGTTTCATGCCAAGCAGGGTCTGGTTCTTTTAATTGCCTGGGTTTTGCTCAGCTTTATATCCGTTATTCCGATACTCGGCTGGATTGTAGGTATTCTTGGTTCTATATTTCTTTTTGTTTTATTTATTATGGGACTTGTCAATTCCCTTGGCGGCGAGGCAAAGGAACTGCCCGCGATAGGCCAGTTTGGCGATAAGTTTAACCTTTAGAAGCAAATACCGGAATAGATAAGAAATATTAGTTTGGNTGCGTTTTTNATTTAATGGAAATAAACTACAGTATTTTATTTGTAAAGGGATAGGGAAATTATTGCCCCTATCCCTTCAGTAACTAAAGAATTTTTCATGGCGCTTGCTCTTTCCGGATGAACCAGGCTTGCTTTAAGTGGACTGTTAATTATCTTATATGTTCAGTCTGGAAAAAGGAGCGATGAAAAATGGAAAAGATTGTATTGATTGAACCGCAATCCAAGGAGGATCATGTTTACAAGCATGTTCGTATGCCTCGCCTGGGCTTGCCTACCCTGGGCACCCAGCTTAAGGAAGATGGATACCGGGTAAATTTTCATCTTGGTACCGGTGATTCCCTGCCCTGGCCTGAGATCTTCAAAGCCGACCTTGTTGGCATTTCCACCACTACTGCTACCTGTAGAGAAGCCTATCAAATTGCCGGTTTATTAAAAACTGCTGATATTCCAGTAGTGATAGGCGGAATACATGCAACCTTTCTGCCTGATGAAGCCCTGCAATTTGCCGATTATGTTGTCCAGGGCGAAGCTGAATACAGCTTTTTACCCCTCATCCGGGCTATAGAAGCAGGAGAGGAGCCGCGCGGTATATCCGGCGTTGCGTACTGGAGAAATGGCGAAAAGATATACAATCAAGGTCTGGAAAAACGAATCGATATAGACACCCTGCCTATACCCGATATTACTTTGCTCGAACACTCTGAAAAGATGTGCAGTGTTCCGGTAATAACGTCAAGAGGCTGCCCATACAACTGTACTTTTTGTTGTGTTACCCAGATGTTTGGCAGGCGCTATCGTTTCCGCTGCACAGAAAGTGTTTTAAAAGAGCTGACTCGCTATCCGGGCAGGCATATATTTTTCTGTGATGATAATTTTACTGCTGACCCGAAACGCAGCAAACAGTTAATGAGGGAAATTATTGAACGGGATGAAATTAAGATCAAAAGCTGGGGGGCACAGGTGCGTGCCGATGCAGCTTTTGATGACGAGCTTATCGACTTAATGTCCCGCTCGGGTTGCAGTATAGTTTATATTGGTTTTGAGTCGATTAACCCGGAAACATTGAAAGCATATAACAAGCAGCAGACTGCAGAAGAGATAAAAGAGTCGGTCAAGCGCTTTCACGAATATGGAATAAGGATTCATGGCATGTTTGTTTTCGGCGGTGATGCTGATACTGCCGAATCAATCAGGGAAACGACCGACTTTGCTATTGGAGCGCGTATTGATACAGTTCAGTTTATGGTTCTGACTCCCATGCCCGGAACTCCTTTTTATAATGAGCTTGAAAAAGAAGGAAGAATACTGACTTATGACTGGTCTCTTTATGACGGTCACCATACAGTTATGAAGCCTGTTTTAATGTCACCCGAAGAACTGCAGGTTGAAACAGAGCGGGCTTTGAAAAAGTTTTATTCGCTTTCCAGGGTTTTTAAAAATGTCAGTTTTACCGGGTGGTCTTCGGCGCTATACAGGGCCCTGGCCTGGGCTTTAATCAGGCATTTTATATGGAAGAACAGGGGCTATGACCAGTTTTTAAGAAAGCAGAAGCAGGCAGACCCGCAGCCGGTTGCTTTATTCAACGGTTCATTAGGCATTTTAAATGCAGGCAAGTTGGGTTCCGAAGCAGCTTCTTCGCTTCTGAAGGTTTCACTTACAGAGCAGGGCGGAATTATGTACCTTAAGCTGCGTGGCCTTATCAGCAACCTGCACTTAAAAGAATTAAATAAGACCCTGCGGAAGGTTTTGCCGCGTCATCACGGGCAAATGGTGATCAATGCCGAAGGGGTACGCTTTGCTTCTGAACAGACGGCGGCTCGTTTCGGGTCGTACCTGGCCAAGCTCGGCTTGAGAGTGCGCCGTCTGCAGGTAATTACAGCTGCTGAAAAACAAGCCCGCAGTATGTTAAGGCTTGATAAAAAGAATCACGTTAAGCTGCCCCGTTTTGAGCTCCTGACGTCTAAACATTAAAAAGTATGAAAGCTAAAACCGCTTACTGCATATATATAACCAAGCATAAAAGCAGATAGACAAAGCATGATTAGTATTAAACAGGCCGTAAAACGGCCTGTTTTTCTTTTCTTTGCGTGCCGGGCCAAGAAAAAAGTCTCCTTTATCAAAACTGCTGTGAAAATGATATACTTATTTTATCATTCTATCCGCTAAAACAGGAAAGGACAATAGATAATTGCGACGAAGTGACGGAAAATGGTTTCTAACCAGGGTAAAGAGGACAATCTATCGCTATAAACTGATCGGTGAAGGCGACAATGTGGCTGTTGGTATTTCCGGTGGTAAAGATAGTGCCGCCCTGCTTTATATTTTAAATCTTTTTAGGCGTCATGCGCCATTTCATTTTAATATGCAGGCCGTTTATGTTGATCTTGGCTGGCCGGCCGATCTTGATCCGTTAAAACGTTTGACTGAAAAACTTTCTATCGATCTTCATGTGGAAGAAACGGTAATTGCCAAAGTCGTTTTCGAACGTAGAAAAGAGAAAAACCCCTGCGCCCTCTGTGCCAATATGCGCCGGGGAGCCCTGCATCAGGCTGCCCTGAAATTGGGTTGTAACAGGGTTGCGCTGGGGCATCATCTTGATGATGCTATACAAACATTCATGATGAACCTGATTTACACCGGACACATGAATACTTTTAAGCCAATAACTTACCTGGATCGAACCGACCTCTATCTTGTCAGACCCCTGATTCAACTCCCCGAAAGCATTCTGGGCACTCTTGTTGAGCGGGAAAGGCTTCCTCTTTTCAAAAATCCCTGCCCGGTCAGCGGTAAAACAAAGCGTAAAGAAATGGAAAAGTTAATTGATGAATTGTCTTCCCGCTATCCAGACCTGCGTGAAAAATTTCGCTCAGCCCTTCTTGCCAGTCCCTTCTGGCCGGACTTCTAAAATTTATAATAATTATTTTAAAAATTAAAAAGGCATTTCTGATAGGATGTCGAAACTTTTTAGGCAATCTAAAATAACCTGCCCAATTTAGGAGGTGCGCTTAAAGGTGCGCTATCGTTATTTTCCCGGATGTACCCTTAAGGGACAGGCAAAAAACATGGAAGATACCACTTTGTTATCAGCAAGGGCCCTGGGTATCGAACTGGAGGAACTGCCTGACTGGCAGTGCTGTGGAGCTGTTTACCCTCTTTACGAGGATGAACTGATTTCGCTGCTTTCCCCGGTGCGGACCCTGGCTGCCGCTGAAGGCGAACCCCTGGTGTCGCTTTGTGCTGCCTGTCACCATGTGCTCAAGCGAGCACAGGCTTTGATGCAGCGTAATGAAGAAGCCCGGACTAAAGTTACAGATCACCTTGAAGTTGAGTACTCAGGCGAAGGCCGAGTCCTCCACTTCCTCGAGGTGCTCCGTGACGACCTGGGTTTTGATAAGCTGGCAGAAATGATTAAAAAACCGCTGGAAGGCAAGAAAGTGGCCGCCTATTATGGCTGCCTGTTGCTGCGGCCTTCCAAAGAGATGCAGTTTGATGATCCCGAAAACCCCACAATTATGGAGGATTTCCTCAAAGCGCTTGGTGCTGAAGTGGTTAAAAGCCCTTACCGCATTGAATGCTGCGGGGCTTACCTTTCCGTAACTGAAGAAGGGGTGGCACGCGATACGGTCGATAAAATTATCGATTCAGCTCGTAATGTAGGAGCGGAAGCCCTGATCACAGCCTGTCCGCTCTGCAGCTATAACCTGGAAAACTGTGCAAAAGATGAAGGAAAAGAACCGATTAAGATTTACTATTTTAGCGAACTCTTAGCGGAAGCTATGGGTTTACAGTTTAAACAGCTGGTTTCGGCAGCAAAGGAAAGGAGGGCGCAGCAGAAATGACAACAGAAACCGGTAAAACCCGTCTGATTGATGATATGAAGGCATATAGCGGGCAGGATCCCAATTGTTGTTACCAGTGCACAAAGTGCAGTGCTGCTTGCCCTGTATCAGCGGCTATGGATTTAATGCCCCACCAGATAATCCGCTATTTGCAAATGGGCTTGATAGACGAGCTGGCGGAGAGTAAAACCCCCTGGATCTGTGCTTCCTGCTTTACCTGTGCCGCCCGCTGCCCACGTGATATTGACCTGGCGCGTATGATGGAAGGGGTTCGCCTCTTTATGCTCCGCCGCCGGGGAGGAAATAAATTTGGACCCGCAGACCTGACCCCTGAACAGCTTGAAAAGCTGCCTCAGCAGGCCCTGGTCAGCGGTTTTCGTAAATACAACAAGTAAAGGAGGTTGGAAAGTTGCCTAGAACAGGAGTATTTATCTGCCACTGTGGAAGTAACATTGCGGGTACTGTCGATATTGACCAGGCCTTAGAAGCTTCCCGCAATTTCCCCGGAGTGGTTCACGCTGATGAATATCGCTACCTTTGCTCCGAAGTGGGGCAGGATATTATTAAAAAAGCGATTGAAGAAAATAACCTGGACCGTGTTGTAGTCGGCACCTGCTCTCCGCGAATGCACGAAAACACTTTTCGGAAGGCTGCCGCGGAAGCGGGGTTGAACCCTTATCTTCTGGAAGTAGCTAATATCCGGGAGCACTGCTCCTGGGTTCATAAAGATATGGAAGTAGGCACGCCTAAGGCAATTGCCCTGCTCAGGGCGGCTGCCGCCAAGGCTGCCTTAAATGATCCGCTCGAGGCACCCGAGCTTGATGTTGAAAAACGGGCCCTGGTTATCGGGGGAGGCATTGCCGGAATTCAGGCTGCCCTGGACATTGCCGAAGCCGGATATATAGTTGACCTGGTGGAGAAGGACCCCAGTATCGGCGGCCGAATGGCCCAGCTGGAGAAAACCTTTCCCACGCTCGACTGTTCCGCCTGTATTCTAACACCGAAAATGGTTGAGGCGGCCCAGCATCCGAATATTAACCTGATGACCTACTGCGAGATTGATGAGGTAAAAGGTTTTGTCGGTCAGTTCGATGTGACCATCAAACAGAAAGCCCGCTACGTGGATCCTGTCAAGTGTACAGGCTGCGGTATATGCTGGGAAAAATGCCCTTCCAAGGCTCCCTCTGAGTTTGAAATGGGCATGACCAAGCGTAAATCAATCTACGTTCCCTTTCCCCAGGCTGTGCCGATGATCCCGGTAATTGACCGTGAACGGTGCCTTTATTTCAAGAAGGGGCGCTGCCAGATTTGCGAAAAGGAATGTCCGCCGCAGGCCATCGATTACGAGCAGCAGGATGAATATATCGAGCGGCGCTATGGAGCAATAGTTGTCGCTACCGGTTATGACCAGCTTGATCCATCAGTTTACGGGGAGTACGGCTATGGTCAACACCCCGATATCCTGACAGGCCTGGAATTTGAGCGTCTTTTTAATGCTTCCGGTCCGACGGGGGGTAAAGTGGTCCGCTTATCAGATGGCAAACCGCCAAAAAAGGTGGTCTTTATCCAGTGTGTCGGCTCGCGTGATAAAGCACGCGGTATGAACTACTGCTCTAAGATCTGCTGCATGTTTACGGCAAAGCAGGCTATTTTACTAAAAGAAAAAGTGCCGGAAGCTAAAAGCTATGTTTTCTATATAGATGTCCGCACGGCCGGTAAGGGATACGAAGAATTCCAGCGCCGGGCGGCCGAAGAATACGATGTGGCTTATATGCGCGGGCAGGTCGGCAAAATATTCCCGGAAGATGATTATCTTGTTGTTCGCGGGGTCGATTCACTCAGCGGGAGAAACATCGAAATCAAGGCCGATATGGTAGTGCTGGCGGCGGCATCAATTGCCCGTCACGACGCGCCTGATTTAGGCCGCCTGATCGGTATTAACAGTGACAGCTATCACTTCTTCAACGAAGCACACCCCAAGCTGAAGCCTGTTGAAACCCACACTGCCGGTATTTTTATTGCCGGGGCCTGCCAGGCACCGAAAGATATTCCCGATTCTGTAGCCCAGGCCAGCGCCGCGGCTGTCAAAGCGGTTGGCCTGCTTTCCAAGGAGAAGCTGCTCGGTGAAGCTTGCACGGCTGAAGTTGACCAGAGCCAGTGCTCCGGCTGCCTTAACTGCGAGGCGATCTGTCCTTACACCGCAATTACCCCGGTGGAACTCGAGGAGCGCTACAAGGATGGCACCCTGCAGCGGACCGTGGCCGAAGTTAACCCGGCTCTTTGCCAGGGCTGCGGTTCCTGCACAGTAACCTGCCGTTCCGGTTCAATCAACCTGAAGGGCTTTAGTAACGAACAAATTCTGGCGGAGGTGGATGCTATATGTCTGCAGCGCTAAATGATAATACTGCCGGTTGGGAGCCCCTGATTGTTTCTTTCTGCTGCAATTGGTGCAGTTATGCCGGGGGCGATCTCGCCGGGACCAGCCGGATGACCTACCCGGCAAATGTTAAAGTAATAAGGGTCCCCTGTTCAGGCCGCATTAACCCCATGTTTGTCTTACGCGCCTTCCAGCGCGGCGCTGACGGGGTCCTGGTGGCAGGCTGTCATCCCGGAGACTGTCATTACACCAGCGGCAATTATCAGTCTCGACGCCGTCTTTCCGCCTTTAAGCGCCTGGTGGAATTTGCTGGTTTTGAACCGGAGCGTTTTGAAGTGCGCTGGATATCGAGCTCTGAAGGGGACAAATTTGCTGAAGAGATGACCGAAATGACAGAAAAAATTAAGGCTCTCGGGCCGAATGGAAAGATGAGGGATGCCCGATGGCAGAGCGTAATTTAGACAGCGTTAAAAAAATACGCGAAGCAGTCAGCCAGGATTTACTCGGGGGCCGCATCAGCCAGGTTTTAGGCTGGGAAAAGGGACATTACTGGTGGCAATCCCGCCCCCTGTTTGCCCGCAGTGAGGCTGATCTTGAGAAGTTAACCTGGGATTCCTTCTGTGTAATCAACCTTAGCCGCTACCTGCTGGAAGAGTTAAAAGATCATGAAAAAGTTGGAGTCCTGGTTAAAGGCTGTGATGCCCGCGCTTTTAACCGCCTGCTCCAGGATAATATGGTCAAACGCGAGCAGGTAATTCTTTATGGGCTGCCCTGTCCCGGCATGCTTGATTACAACCGGCTTTGTGAAGAGGCGGGAGCAGTGCCGGATGGGATAGTTGAAAATAACGGCACCGTGGTTTTGAAGACAGATGGCGGTGAAAAAGAAGTTCAGCGGGAAGATATCATGCTTGATAAGTGCCGGGAATGTGTTTACCCCGATCCTGCCGCTTACGACCAGATGCTGCTTTCTCCGCAGGGAGAAAGGGAAGCTGCCGAGCGTTTCAAGCCTGTGGAAGAACTGGAAGAGCTTCCTGCAGATGAGCGCTTTGCTTACTGGGAGAAAGAGCTATCCCGCTGCCTGCGCTGCTATGCCTGCCGCCAGGCATGCCCCTTCTGCAGCTGTCGCGAATGTTTTGTCGAGCAGGAAAACCCGCGCTGGCAGGGTCGAGCCTATCAGCCCAGTGAGAATTTCATGTTTCACCTGGTCCGGGCCTATCACGGCACCGGGCGCTGCATTGACTGCGGAGAATGTGAGCGTTCCTGTCCGGTTGATATACCCCTGCAGGAACTGAACCGCAAACTAATCAAAGATATCAATGAGCTGTACGGTGATTACGAAGCCGGTCTGGATGCAGAAGCTGAACCACCTCTGCTTACCTACCGACCTGATGATCCCGCGGCTTTTTCTGAAAAGTGAGGAGGTCATTATGAAAAAAATAATTGCCAGGGAAAAACTTCCCGAACTGTGGAAGTCTTTGTCGGAACTGGGGCCTCTATTCCTGCCTGTTCAGGAAGGGCCGGTGGTATTGTTCCAGCCGTGGCAGGAAGGCGCGGAAACCAACCTGGATACAACCAATACAGCAGTGCCGCCTAAAGATTTATTTCTGCCGCGCGAAGAGACATATATGCAGTACAGGTGCAAAGGCAAAGAACTCGAGGTAATTCCGGCTGAAGAAGTTAAACCGGCAGTTCTTTTTGGTGTTCACCCCTGTGATCTATATGCTGTTGAGATGCTTGATAAAGTTTACATGGAACAGGATCCTCCTGACGAACTTTATAAAAAGAGGCGTGAAAATACTACCATAGTTGCGCTATCCTGCGCCAGCCCGGACCCGTTTTGTTTCTGTAATGACTTTGATGTGAACCCCGCAGAAGCTCCCGGAACCGACGTGATGGCCCAACTAAAAAACGGGTCGGTCCTCCTGGAAGCCAAAACCGATAAAGGTAAAGCCCTGCTGGAGCAGGCCGGAGATCTACTTGAAGACGGTTCAGGAGAAGAATTTGCACGCAGGGAAGTTAAAACAGCAGACTTTAATTTGAAACTGGATGGGCTACCTGAGGACCTAAAAAATCGCTTTGAAGATCCAGTTTGGGATGAACTTTTTAAAAGCTGCCTCGGCTGCGGTGTCTGCACCTATGTCTGTCCGACCTGCTACTGCTTCGATGTTGAAGATTTCGGACATGAAGCAGGTGGTGAACGTTTCCGCTGCTGGGATAGCTGCATGTACGGTCACTTTACTGAGATGGCCGGCGGTCATAATCCCCGCCCGGGACGTAAGGAAAGGGTCAGGCAGCGCTTTATGCATAAGCTGCGGTATTACCCTGAAACTTTTGGTCAAATTGCCTGTGTCGGCTGCGGGCGCTGTTTGCGAAGCTGCCCGGTAAACCTTGATATTGTTCAGGCTATTCAGGCTCTTGGAGGTGAAACTGTTGAGCAGCGTTAATGTGCTTTTACCCCAGCAGGCTACTATTCTTGATATAACCGAAGAAACGCCTGATATTAAAACCCTGCGCGTGGTCGGTAAAGAAGGTTTGCCTTTTGATTTTATGCCCGGCCAGTGCGCCATGCTCTCAATACCGCCGGTTGGAGAAGCAATATTTTCAATTACTTCATCTCCTACCTGCCGGGAATGCCTTGAGTTCAGCATTAAAGACGTCGGTAAAGTTTCAAGCGCTCTGCATAGTGTTGTCCCGGGTCAGCAGATTGGTATCAGGGGACCGTATGGGAACGGTTTTCCGGTTGATGAAATGAAAGGCAAAGACCTGTTATTTATCGGCGGCGGCATCGGCCTGGCGCCCCTGCGTTCATTAATAGGCTACTGCTTTGCCCACCGTGAAGATTACGGCAAAATAGATATAGTTTACGGTGCCCGTTCACCGGCTGACCTGATTCGTAAAAGTGAGGTCCAGGAAAGCTGGGCCGAAGAACCGGATACGGACGTTCACCTGACAGTGGATGCTGAGTTTCCGGGATGGGATAAAAATGTTGGTTTTGTGCCCACTTACGTGTCAGACCTTGGTTTCAAACCGGAAAATAAAATTGCCATTACCTGCGGACCGCCGATTATGATCAAGTTTGTTCTGCAGGCTCTCGAAAAGCTGAACTTCACCCCGGACCAGGTGATTACCACCCTGGAGATGCGTATGAAATGCGGCGTTGGTAAGTGTGGGCGCTGCAACCTGGGTCCGGTTTATGTCTGCAAGGATGGACCGGTATTTACCCTCGAAGAGCTAAACGCCCTGCCAGCTGAGTACTAAGAAAAAGGGGTTTCCTGGTGAGGGAAACCCCACATTTTACATCTTTAAAAGTTGGCAGTCAGAATGGATCTGGCCCATATAGGGAATTAATTTTGGAGTCAGCCAGGACTGCCATTAAATAAGAGTAATTCTTACCTGCTTGTTGTCTTTACTCCGGCGCCTGCCTGTCTTGGTCGGGCTGCTTATCAATTCCCTGCTGCAAATATTTTTTGGCCAACTCCCGGTAAATCGAAGCACTCTGTGATATCCAGATCAGCGAATCGCCGGCTATTTCTTTCTTTATTTTAGCTGGGGTTCCTGCAGCCAGGTGCCCTGGCGGTACCTGCATATTAGCCGGCACTACACTGCCGGCAGCGACCATAGCTCCCTCACCGATCAGGCAAAAATCCTGTAAAACAGCACCCATCCCGATAACAGCCCCACTTTCTATAGTACAGCCGTGCAGGACAGCGCCATGGGCGACGGTGACGTTTTCGCCGATAATTGTTTCCGCTTCGGGAATTACATGAATTACTGCGTTATCCTGAACGCTGCTGCCTTTGCGAACGATAATCCTGCCGAAGTCACCTCGTAAGACTGCTCCAAACCAGATACTGGCCCCTTCTTCGATGCTTACATCACCGATAAGAGTTGCTGTCGGGGCGACAAATGCACCAGGTGCAACCCGAGGTTTACTGCCGTTAAATTCAATAATCAAGGCATTGCCCTCCCTCTTGTAATTGTTAACATATTTTTCGCCGTCAGGTAACATTGTTCCTTTTCTTTAATAGATTTGATTGTGATATAATTAATTCAATTACTCGGATTTTAATGCTGAAGGATAAAATAGTGATCCGGGTTGACACGCTAAAGAATCAGGAGAGGAGTCAGGGACAATTAACGAAAAAAGATTGCAGGAACTGCTCCATCAAGTGCAAAACGGCAGCATCAGTGTCGAGAAGGCCGTGGAAAGTCTGCGCCTGCTGCCTTATGAGAACATCGGGTTTGCGCGGGTAGATCACCAGCGTTACCTTAACCGCGGTTTTCCGGAAGTGATTTACTGTCCCGGTAAAACCAGGGAACAGGTAGTGGCTATATTTAGCCGCCTTGCTGCTTCCGGCGGAACAGTTTTAGCTACCAGGGCAGAACCTCCGGTTTTTGAAGCGGTCAGGGCAGTATATCCGGAAGTTGAATATCATGATGTGGCAAGGGCTCTTGTTCTCCGTGGTGATAGTGAACCAAAACCGGTTGGTTATGTAGCTGTTGTTTCTGCCGGCACAGCGGATCTTCCCGTAGCTGAAGAAGCGGCGCTTACAGCGGAGCTAATCGGCAGCCATGTTGAGCGGCTATTTGATGTCGGTGTAGCAGGCATACATCGCCTTATTGATAACTGGCACGTTTTAAGCAAGGCCAGAGTGATTGTTGTTGTGGCCGGTATGGAAGGAGCCCTGGCCAGCGTTGTCGGGGGGTTGGCTACTTGTCCCGTAATTGCGGTGCCTACCAGTGTCGGTTACGGGGCCAATTTCGGGGGCCTGGCTCCGCTTTTAACAATGTTAAACAGCTGCGCATCGGGTGTAGCAGTGGTTAATATTGATAACGGTTACGGAGCCGGACACATGGCCGCCCAGATTAATCGTGTTGGAGAAGGAGCAGGATAATGTTTGTTGCTCGAAACAATAGTACGGTGCAAAAGATAATATATTTTGATTGTTACAGTGGAATCAGTGGAGATATGTCCCTTGGCGCCATGCTGGACGCAGGGGTTAAGCTGGAAGAACTAAAAGGGCTGCTCGGCTGCCTGAACCTTGCCGGTTATAGACTTGAAGCAGAGATGGTAAGACTTGGAGGACTGGCCGGAACCAGGGCCAGGGTTGAGCTGGATGACAAAACGCCGACTGCAAGACACCTGTCAGATATTCTTGAATTAATTGGGAATTCAGATCTGCCCCATCCCATCCAGGAAAACAGTTCAGCAGTATTTAACCGCCTTGCTGAAGCGGAAGCAGCGGTACACGGTACTTCAATTAATAAAGTTCATTTTCATGAAGTAGGAGCAGTTGATGCTATTGTTGATATTGTTGGTACGGCTGCGGCTCTCTATCTGCTTGGGATTAACAGCATATATTGCTCGCCCCTGCCCGCCGGGAGAGGCGAGGTGCATTCTGCACACGGCAAACTGCCACTGCCTGCGCCGGCTACGCTTGAATTGCTGGCCGGGCGCAAGGTGCCTGTGAAAGGATGCGATATTGACTTTGAATTGGTGACCCCTACGGGAGCGGCAATTGTAACCACACTGGCTGATTCCTTTGGCCCACTTCCATCATTTAATATAGAAAAGGTTGGCTATGGTGCAGGCAGCATTGATCCAGGGTATCCAAATTTTTTACGAATTTTACTGGGCACTTCTGAGCAGGCCTGTTCACTTTATGAAGAAGAAGCAATTTTGCTGGAGACTAATATAGATGATCAAAACCCGGAATATTTTAGTTACCTGATGGAAGAGCTTTTTACTGCAGGAGCGGTTGATGTTAGTTACACTCCGGTTCAAATGAAAAAAAACCGTCCGGCAGTTCA
>SL_3KL_010_SEDDRAFT_10004591_pt1 | contig 12465 bp, 9 predicted proteins | sample SodLakKL_010_SED_2_FD_10381 | JGI IMG/M metagenome (IMG submission 10381)
TCCGCATCCGTGTCCATGCCCAACCCCAGGTGAGCGCCTGTTTCAACCACCTTGTCCTTAAGGGGATTGATAAAGGGTTCCTCCGGGTTAGCATAATCCAGCCCGGTCAGTTCAGGATCTCGCTGGGCGTGAACCACCGAGTATCGCACCCCTGCTTCACCGATTAAGCGGGTCAGGTATCCACGACCTGATCCGTGAAACTCATCCACCAGGACCATCTTGTCGCTGAAAAAATCCCGAATGCGGTCGAAATCGACCGGGATGCGAGCGTTCCCGCGCCCGTTGTCCTTGATCCAACCCACATAATCATCCAGGGGATCAAATCCTCGCAACCGGCCTTGCTGACGTCCCTCAACCAGGCTGGTGGTGCGGGCATCCGCATCAACCAGCTGCATCTCATTAATGTGGAAGGAGACATAATCCGTCAGGTTGGTAGGCGCAGGGTAACCCAGGCGTGGGTTGAACTTGATGCCCTGCCACTCAGGTGGGTTATGGCTGGCGGTACAGATGATCAACCCAGCCACCTCATCGGCTGGCAGGTAATCCGTCAGGTAATACACCAGGGCCGGCGTGGGAGTATCCCGGTTGGCAAAATCAACCGAAAAACCATTCGCCAGGCAGACTTCAGCCGTCCATTCTGCCACCCGGTCCGCATTGCGGCGCGTGTCATAACCGATCACGATCCGGCGACCAGCCAGGTTTTCACGACCGACAAAATCCGGCACATTGACGTCGTTAAGGTAATCACAAACCGCCTGTACGACCTGCCTTGCCCGACGTTCGGTGAAATCCGCACCCCAGCGCCCGCGCACGCCTGAGGTGCCAAAACGCAGGTATTTGCGATCATAGATCATCCGCAACAACCCGGAACTGTGTTCATCCCCTATCAGCAGCGGTTCCTGGGTGCGCAGCCGGAAAATGATCAGGCGCTCATAGATATTGCCGATCTGCACAACCCTGAAAGGCATCCAGCGGTTGGGGTCCAGCTCGTAATCCATGCTGTCGAGCAAGGGCAGGATCTCGTGGTCAATGTCCGCACGCAAACTGTCAAAGACCGGCGCCGCCAGGTAATCCTTCGCCAGTTTGATCGCCTTCTGGCGCAGACCCCCGGTGAGGGGGATATAAACCTCGTCAATCCAGGCGCGCTGACGGTCACCCTGGGAATCCTTGGGCAAGAATTGCTCGATCCGATATTGTGTGCCGGTCGCGATCAAAGTCAGGAGCATGCTGAAGGCCCGGGAAGAATCCACTGGCGCTTTGGCAATCAAATCAGGCTCAGCAATGACTTTCCGCCGCAAGACATCCAAAAAAGCAACCATATCACTGACAACAACCCGTAAAGCAGGCTCAGCCTCAACATCCCCTGCATCTACCCTCATCAGATCATAATTAATCTGGTTAAAAACCACCCCTAATTGGGGAAGGTCAATATCATCAAAAGCAATGTTTAGCTTGTTCATTAATCACTCCTAACTTTTTCTCTGCTATTTTTTGCCATAAATTTTTACTTGCCGCAATCTGCGCAGTGCTCTTCGAGTGACGTATAAAACGTTCACACTGTTCGGGCCATCAACCCGCCACGCGTGACATTCAACACCTCGAGAGTCTTTCCCGGGGGTGTATTGGTGGCTTCCTGGATCGCTTCACACAGGGCAAAGGCCTTGCCAGCCAACTCGGCCTCGGTGTGGCGGGTATCTGCTTCCAACATCAAGCGCACCTTGGGCTCTGTCCCGGAATAACGCAAGTTGAGCCGGGTCAGTCCGGGTAAATCGTCCTTGATCGCATCCCGCATGGCGACCACCTCATCAAGCGTTTCCAGGTCGATCTTCTCTGCCACATTGGCTGAAGCGATCACCTGGGGAAACTTATGGATGCTTTCCGCCAGTTCAGCCAGGGTCTCACTTCCACTGGCCAAGTATGCACGGATCAGGTAAATGGCTGATCGCAGGCCGTCACCGGTGGTATGCTCATCATCCATCAGGATGATGTGTCCGGACTGCTCTCCACCCAAGCCAATTAAACCTTCCTGGTTGGATGTTGACATTAATTCTTGCAGTTCCGTCATGATATATTTGTCCCCAACTGGGGTTTCAACAAAATGGATCGACCTGTCAGCAAAATAATCCACCAGTGCCCCGTTGCGCATGACGGAGCTGACAACGGTAGTCCCCAGCAGCCTGCCGCTGGCACTCAAATAATCACCCAGGATGGCCAGCATATGATCACCATCCACCAGGTGCCCGGCTTCGTCAACAAAGATCACCCGGTCGGCATCACCATCAAAGACCACCCCAAAATTGGCACCATAGCGATGAATCAACGAGCTCAAATCACCTGGTTGCTGTCGAACCTGTTCTGAACCAGCTTTTTCATTGATATTGATGCCAGTCGGTGATGCATGAATGGCAACAACCTCTGCCCCTAACCGTGAAAAGACCTCTGGCGCGTACCATGAAGCGGCACCGTTCGCACAATCTAACACCAATTTCAGGCCGCGCAGGGTTAGGTCCTGGTGCTCATCCACCAGGTGATCGGCATATAACTCGCGCATATCTGCGCCATCAATTCGCCGACCAAATTGGTGGGCTTGGGCGTCGCTCAGGTCTATTGGGGCGTCCAGCAAGGCTTCAATTTCAAGTTCAACATCTTCACTTAATTTCAACGCGTATTCATTAAAGAACTTAATCCCATTTTCGTTGACAGGATTATGGGAAGCAGAGATCACAATGCCGGCTTCAGCATTCAACTTACGCACCATGAACGCCACCCCGGGCGTGGTGATGACTCCCAGGTCAACAACCGTCGCACCACTGGCTAACAAACCCGTTGTAAGGGCGCTTTGCAACATTTCTCCTGATTGGCGTGTATCGCGCCCAATCACAAAAGAGGGGTGTGACGCTTTTCTCGAAAGCACCATCCCGGCTGCATACCCTAATCGGGTTACAAACTCGGGCACCAGCGGATGCTGACCCACATGACCACGCATCCCATCCGTGCCAAAATATTGTCTTTTACCTTCCGCTAAAGCCATTTTAATGTCTCCTTTCGCGCAGCACGCTTCGAGTTCAATTCGTCCTGATAAAATGAAACGCCAACCTGGACTTCATTTGCTGTTCAGGTCAGCGCTTGTGTGGTTTAATCAATCTTTAATAATTCGCAAATCTGCAACCACTGGCAGATGGTCTGATGCTCGTTGGCTCAAATCCCCGGTTTCTATCCGGCAGGCATAATCCGTCAACCGCTCTTCCGGAAAAAAGAAGATGTGATCAACAGCCTTTGGATGGGCGGGATGGGTTGGGCCGTCATTCTCCGGTTCCAGGCGAATAAACCCCGGTGCAGCGTCCATTAAATACCTGAGGCAGCGCTCATCCTCCATCGCATTAAAATCTCCAGCCAGTATCAAGGGTTCGCTCTTCTCCAGGATATAGATGCGTACCAAATCCAGAAACCGGCTGACCTGCTCAAAACGCATGTGCTCAGCTTCTTTAATCTTTTGCGGGTTAGCATTCGGTGCCCGTTCCCCAACCAATGTGGTCAGATGCAGCGTGGACACAAAAGGAAATGGTGCTTCTTTTAATCGAGTTAATAAAACATATCTTGGGTCGGTATCCCGGTTGCCCTCATAGGCTGAAGGTCGAAAAATCGGGATATTGCGCGGCAAACCAGGCCGGGTGGGATCACTCAAGCGGGCAAAGGGTTTGCGCGCATGAATGGCGTTACCCTTCGACCAGTTCCACCAGTCCTTAAACACGCCTCGAACCATCTCATCTTTTTTAACCTGCATATCGGTTTCCATCGAAATCGTTTTTCCATAGAAACTATAATCATATTTACCTGCGTGCCCAATGCCGTCCAGCAGGCTGTGGGTGCTCCCATCTGCATCAATGTATTGGGTCACCTCCTGCAAACATAACACATCTGCATCCAATCGGCTGACCAGCATCTCCATAGCAGAGTGCCTTGATTCTTGTGTGTTGTGGGAAAATGACTCATAAGTCTTGATACCACCGGCAACATTCAATGTGGCAATGCGTAAGTCTAATGTGGACAATGTTGATCCCCCTTCAAAAAATAAAAAGGTTGGTTTTGCAAAAAGATGATAAACATAACAACTGAATTATACCAACGAACCCCCTCATAAAACAAAACCGCTGTTGACATTGATGTACATCAGGCAATAATCCCTCGCCAAATCCACTCAATTATGACCAAACCATATCACAAATCAACTCTCCAGGTGAAATCACCTGGCTCTGATAATGCGTTACTCATAACAAGTTCATATTACCTGATTCCTAATGGCCTAATTACCTAATCCCTTTTCCTACAATCTCGTCGGGTACTCTCAGTCAACCATTTTTCAGGGTGTATGCTTAATTTGCCAATCTTGTGATCAGCAGTTCTAGGGCAACCTCACCCGGCATCCGCCCAGTTTTTTCCCCCAGGTCAATATCCAGCAACTGGTGATAAATTGTTTCCAGCGTTGGAAGATCAAAATTCCTGGCCTGGGCAAAAGCTTTTTTTGCCACAAAGTCAGCCACACCTAAAGCCTTGTTTAAGTTTTGTTGCGTTGGATTCTTGAAAAGACCCCTCTCCTGCAGATCAAGGATTTCACGTGCTTGGATGAGCAAACGGAATTGCCGAATGACCATCCCAAATAAATAGATAAAATCCGACTCATCCAATAGGACTTGCAGCAATTCCAATGCTTTTTTTCCGTTGCGCGACCCAATAGCATCCACCATGGCAAAGATATCGCTCTGTTGATCACGCACTGTCAGTAAGGTCACCTCCTCAACATCCACCGGTCGCTGAAAATCAACGTATGTCAGCAATTTGGTGATTTCCTGGACGGCGTGCCGGGTATCATTACCAATATAATCCCTTAACAATTGGGCCGCCTGCTGGGTGAATGCGCCACCCAGATCCGCAGCCTTTTTCTGGATCCATACCGGCATCCTATCCTCGGTTGGCAAAGCACAATCAACGATCATGGCTCGCTTGCCAGCGGTTTTCACCCACTTGGTGAGCCAATGCGTGTCTTTCAGTGTTGCCCAGCTCGACCCAGCATAATATGAATATTTGAGGGTATCCGGCACAATCAACACCAGGGCTGTTGATGCCGGCAGTGATTCAAGTAATTCTAAGAAGGCTTCACGCGCCTTCTGCCCTCCCTTGCCTGAATAAGGCTGCAATGCATCTTCAACAATCACCAGCCTGCGTTCAGTCAAAAAGGGTAATGCCAAAACTGCAGATCGCAGATCATTGAGTGAGGCGGTTTTTCCATCCAAGCGGCTGGTGTTCATTTCAGCCATATCCCCTTCACCCAGGCTGGTATAAAAAGTGCCAACATGGGCATTGATCGCCTGTTGATCATCCCCCCGTAAAATATAGATGACCGGTTTTTCCTCAGCCATAAAAGCGCTTAACCACGGGTGGTCACATGGTGCAGCTTAACCCCTGCCCGAATAATGGTTTCGACCCGTTCCAGCTCTAATCCCTGGGGATCGCCAGAAGTCGTAAACCGTTTTTGGAACATCGGCCCCAATGGATAAGTGAGCACGAGGGCGGTCGTCGCTAAAACCATCACCAGGGGTAAACGTTCAAGCTTATCCTTGAAACTTTTCCCAGAGCCAAGGGTGCCCAACCAGGCTGCCAGCCCAGCAAAGGCGCCAGGAATGGCGAAGTTCGTCCCGCAGTTGGGATGCTGCGCCAGGTCTGACTCACCAGCCCGCAGACGTTTTAAGGCTTCAATAGCCGCTTCAGCCACATCCTCTGAAGTGACCTCCCCCACAATGGTGAAACCCTGCGGTGAGGACATCCCACCCAGGCTTACCTGGGGAAACTTTTGATTGAGAATCTGTAGGGTGGCATGCTCAAGGCCATGGTTGCGCCGGGTACGCGAGATGGGAGGTAAATTAAGAAATGAATTATTCATCAGAAATCCTGCTTTCTAGGCTATGATTTATCAGCAAAGCGGCTGACTGGTATGAAACTAGAAGTCATTATAATGGCTGAGTGGATTTACGTGGCAAAATCATACGTTAATCCATTAAGGCCAGCTTGAGTGCATCACGCAATGAGCGTGCTTCATGTACCTCAATCGACTTTGGCCAGGGCTCTTTTCGTTGAAGGCGCCGTGGAACGACAGCCTGCTTAAAGCCAAGACTGGCTGCCTCCCGCAACCTGGTGTGAATCTGCCCCACCATGCGCAGTTCGCCTGACAGACCCAGCTCACCGATCAGGGCCATGTCTGCCCTTACTGGCAGATCGCGCATTGAAGAGGCAATCGCAGCTGCAACAGCCAGGTCAGCAGCCGGCTCATCAATGCGTAAACCACCGACCACATTTACAAAGACATCCTGCTCTACAAGCCGTATATTGGCCCGCCGGGATAAAACAGCTGTGATCAGCAACAAGCGATTGAAATCAATCCCATTCGCTGTTCGTCGCGGGTTGCCAAATTGGGTGTGACTGGTCAGCCCTTGAATCTCCACCAACAGGGGCCGGGTACCCTCCATCGTCACTGCAATGGCTGAACCAGGAGCATTGACCATGCGTTCTGCCAGGAAAGCCTCAGATGGGTTGGTCACCTCAATCAAGCCGCGCTCCTGCATTTCAAAGACACCGACCTCCGAGGTTGCACCAAAGCGGTTTTTGACTGATCGGAGTAACCGGTAAACCTGAAACTGGTCACCCTCCAGGTAAAGGACGGTATCCACAATATGCTCCAGGACACGGGGCCCGGCGATGATCCCTTGCTTGGTCACATGGCCAATCACAAAGACCGCGATGCCGGAGGTCTTAGCCAGTTCCCGCAAGCGTGAAGCACTCTCTCTAACCTGTGAGATTGACCCTGCACTTGAGTCCATTTCCGGTCGATACACTGTTTGGATTGAATCAATGACCAGCAAACGGGGATTGATGCTTTGAACATGCGTCAAAATCGCATCCAGGTTCGTTTCCGTCACCAGGAACAGATCGTTAGCCTGCTTAAGATTGGGCACACCAGATTGTTGACCGTCTAAACGCCGCGCGAGGCGACTGGCCCGCATCTTGATTTGCTGTTCAGATTCCTCGCCGGAGACATATAACACTCGGTGATCAACAGCCATTTGCATAGCCATCTGCAGCATCAGGGTTGATTTCCCAATCCCAGGATCACCACCCACCAGGACAATCGAGCCAGGCACTATCCCACCCCCCAAGACCCGTGAAAATTCGGTCAGGGGTAATGCGATCCGGTCTTCAATTTCCCCATCTAATTCATCCAATCGTTTAGGATGTGAAAAACCGCCCAGGCCGTGCTGGTTGGCGCGGCTTTGAGCGGTCTTTTCTTCTACAACAACTTCTTCGACCATGCTGTCCCATGCATCACACTGGGGGCAGCGGCCTAAAGCTTTAGGATAGGCCCGTCCACATTCTTGGCAGACGTAACGCGTCCTGGTCTTTGCCATGGATTACATTTCCATGGCAGCTAAATCGGGTTGTTCTTCCTGNTCACCCAGGGGATCGTTCAGAAAAACGATGTCNTTCACNGTGGAGCCATCTTCCTGTTTTTCCTGGATATCGATCAGGATTTTATCACCATCATTAAATTCCTTTGCCAGCAAGGCATCAGAAAGTTGGTCTTCAATCTTGCGTTGAATCACCCGCCGCAGAGGTCTGGCACCCATTTCGGGGTCATAACCTTCCTCAGCCAGATAATCCAGTGCTTCACTGGTCACCCGTAAGCGGATTTCGTTCTCTTCCAGGCGCAGGTTGACTTTTTCCACTTCGAGCTGAACAATCTGCCGGATATCGGTTTTATTGAGTGACCTGAAGACGATCACACCATCCAACCGGTTGATAAACTCAGGTCGGAAAGTTTGCTTGAGGGCTTCCATCAGTTTCTTGCGCATTTCATCATATGATTGCGCCTCTTCTTGCACTTCATCAATGGTGAGTGAGAAGCCAAAGTTTGACTGGCGCCGGATCATATCTGCACCGACATTTGTGGTCATGATAATGATCGCATTGCGGAAATCCACTTTATGCCCGCGAGCGTCAGATAAATGCCCTTCTTCCATAATTTGCAGGAGCATATTATGCGCCTCTGGATGGGCTTTTTCAATTTCATCAAACACGACAATCGAGTAGGGCCGTCGCCGAATCGCTTCGGTAAGCTGACCTGCATCATCATAGCCGACATAGCCGGGCGGGGCACCGACTAAACGGCTGACGCTGTGCCGTTCCATGAACTCAGACATATCCAACTGGATCAGGGCATCCTCACTGCCAAACATCAGCTTAGCCAATGCTTTGGTCAGCTCGGTTTTACCCACACCGGTCGGGCCTAAAAAGATAAAGGAACCGACCGGACGTAAGGGGTCCTTCAGCCCAGCCCGGGCACGGCGGATAGCCTTGGAAATTGTTTCGATGGCCTCAGATTGACCAATGATATGTTCACCCAGGTCAACCTCCATATTCAATAAGCGGGAGGATTCCTCGGTTGCAAGCTGCATCAAGGGCACCCCGGTCCACATCGAGATCACTTCCGCAATATCCTCAGTGGTCACGAGCGGGCTGGATGACCGATCCCAGGTTGTACGCAAATCTTCAAGCTGATCCTCAAGCTCATTGATTTGTGTCTGTACAGTTTGAATCTGGTCAAAATCCTCTTTATCCTTGGCGCCATCAAGCTCTTTACGCAGCTCTCGCAGTTCCTTAATGACCTCTTTCGCATTGACAGCTGCCGGGCTCTTATACATGCGCACCCGGGAAGCGGATTCGTCAATTAGGTCTATCGCTTTATCGGGCAGGTAACGATCGCTCACATATCGAGCTGACAGCTTGGCAGCAGATTCAAGAGCATCATCATCAATTCGCAAGCGGTGATGATCTTCATAAGCGGAACGAATACCATGCAAAATCTCAATTGTTTCTTCGACAGTTGATTCTGACACAATGATGGGCTGGAACCGGCGCTCCAGGGCGGCATCGCTTTCAATATTCTTCCGATACTCATCCAGGGTGGTGGCACCAATCACTTGCAGCTCACCACGTGACAGGGCAGGTTTGAGAATGTTGGCCGCATCCACCGATGATCCGGCTGAACCTGCACCGACCAGCATATGCACCTCATCGATAAACAGGATCGCATCCGAGGATTTGAGCTCGTCAATGACCCGTTTCAGGCGCTCTTCAAACTGACCCCGATACATCGTGCCGGCCACCAGTGAACCAACGTCCAACTGAAGCAGGCGTCGGTCCAATAGTGGTGCTGGCACATCGCCTTCAATGATACGTTGCGCCAATCCTTCAACAATCGCCGTCTTACCAACACCAGGCTCACCGATCAAAGCCGGGTTGTTTTTCGTTCGGCGTGCCAGGATCTGGATTACGCGCTCAATTTCGGTTTGACGACCAATAACGGGGTCCAGTTTATTGTCTGTCGCCAATGCGGTGAGATCTGTAGCCAATTGGTCAACCAGGGGCGTTTTTTCAGAATCTTGTTTATCTGACCTCTGTCGGCGGCTTCCGGAGCGCCCTGCAAGGGCTGGTCGCTCCTCAGATTGCGATTCTCGCAATACCCGATCGGTCTGCCGCCGAATTTGTTCTGCGGACACACCGAGTTTACCTAAAACCGTCATCCCCTCACAGTCAGGCAGGCGAATTAATCCAAATAAAAGATGCTCGGTACCAACAGATTTCTGACCTTTCTTTCGGGCTTCATCCATTGCAAATGGGATCACCTGCTGCATACCCGGTGAAAGGGTAATTTGCCCGGTATGATCACCAAATCCGAGTTCTTTTTCAACCATATCCCTGACGCTTTCGGGTTCCAATCCCAGGTCACGCAAGACACGGCTGGCTACACTGCCTTCAAGTTCGATCAAACCAATCAACAAATGCTCTGTACTGATTTGCGGTTTTTGTAGACGTTCTGCTTGTTTCTGAGCCAGGCTGAGTACATGGCGTGCTTTGGGTGTGAAATTATCTATTCCAGCCACGGCTACCTCCTTTTTAATAGCGACGCTTTTAAATAGTTACCTGGATTGTCAAGTGATGATGACGATGATGGCTCCAGGGAAGTTGTAGACCAGTGCAACTTCAAAAAATAAGACAACAGTAAATGTGTGCAATCTTTTTCTCGTTGGTCTAATATGATTCTACCAATATCCATCTAAAAAGTAATCTCTGTACAATCATTATAATAGAACGTTAATAGAGGGTCATCGCGCCCTATAAGGCTCTCCTGAAGAACACTTCCCCGATCCCTCCTTCATTCAGCCCATCAATCACCCCGCACACCTCAAAACCCATGTGGCGATGCCATGCCTGCGGCTCCGGCTCATCCATCTGGGATGAACTGTACAGAACATCATAGCCTCGCCCCCTGAGATGCGCTTCAACGGTTCCCAGCAAAGCACGACTGTATCCACGCTTACGGAAGGTGCGGTCAATATAGATTAATTCAATGATCGGCACTTGAGACCATAGAAACATGATCCGCAGCTGACCTGCCGACACGCCATCCACGATCAGGAGGAAAATCTCATCATTCTCAATTTTCCGTAGTATCTCTTTGCGGGTGAGACAATGATGGCGATTGATATAATCAAGATCCTCTGGACAAGCTGTACGAACCTCAATTAGCTCTTTATCCATCCCGTATCCTCATTTTAATAATCATACCACCACGGATAAGCTGATTCTGCTTCAAGCCAGATTTTGTCAGGCACAGCCTCAAAATCATGGTGCCCGGCATTTTTTGCCCGTTCAGCGGCAAACTGGATGAAATCCAGGGCTGTATTTTCACCAGTCAGAATGCTCTCGAGGAACGCCTTGGAAAGCGGACGGGCGGCTTCAAGGAACCCCGTCGATCGAAACACCTCAATGGTCGCATCAAGATCATAAGCAACATAATGAATTTCAGGCACCCATTCGATCCCATTCCAAGTCAGTGTGGCATAACTCGCTCGTGGATCACCATTCAAGTTGTTACCCACCGAGCCCGGGTTGACGGCTAACTTGCCCTCACGATGATAAATACCCGGTAGGTGATTGTGGGCAAAAATCAATACTTGTTCAGGGATCATCGCCATTGCCCTGGATAAATCCTGCGGGTTCTTCTCTGGAAATACCAGTTCATTCGCATCCCACGGTGATCCATGCACTATCCTGACCGCTGTCACCCCGGGCAAAGCTAAAACCATTTGTTCTAAAAGCCCCTCCAGAAAATCAAACACCGCTGGATTTAATTGATCATAAACCCAACGCCCCATATCAAACTGACGATAAGACCACCAAGCATCAGGTGCACTGCCGTGCCGCATCCTGAGCATGTATGTTTCACCATTTCCCAGAATAAAACGGCATTTTATCGACTGTAATTTCGACCAGACCTCTAAGGGCTGGGGGCCACCCAGGAAATCACCAGCAACGATGATTTCATCAGGTGCATACGCGGCAAGATCCTGCACAACAGCCTGCAGGGCAGGTAACAGACCATGGATATCGGCTAAGATCGCAACGGTCAGGGGTTTTATCGTCATGCTGGTATTGCCTCGAAGTGCGTAGTACCTAACACCACTGAATGTATAATATAATTATAGCGTAGACAGCTTGATTGATTCGGCCTTCAATATCAATATGGATAAAGGCACTTATAAATAACAATAAATTATGAAAAATCTAAACCAGGAATATCCCTTACTTATCGCACAGGCAGGTCCATTAGAAGGTCAACGATGGATTATCAATACAACATTGCTGGTTGGGCGCGATAGGAACTGCGATATTATCATCCCATTACGCCAGGTTTCACGACAACATACCCAAATTTCACCAACACCAGATGGCGCCAGCCTGCAGGATTTGGGCAGCAAAAATGGCACTTATTTGAACGGGGACCTGGTTGACGAACCCACGCTCCTTACGGATGGCGACGAAATTCAAATTTCACTGGCACAGGACTTCATTTATATCAGCTCCGATGCAACCATGCCCCTCGACAGCCTGCCCCTTGAAATGCAAAAACGGCGTTTGCTGCTGGATACAGTAGCCCGCCGTGTATGGGTGATGGACCAGGAAATTGATCCNCCCCTATCTTCTTCNCAATTCAATTTGCTGCAATCCCTGTACGTACAGACCGGCGCTGTGATTCCACGCTCAGAAATCATTGCTGCTGTGTGGAGTAACGCGACAGAAGGGGTCAGTGAGCAAGCACTGGATGCCCTCGTGCGGCGCTTGCGCGACCGTTTGGCTGAGCTTGACCCCGACTGGGAGTACATCGTCACCGTGCGGGGTCATGGGCTCCGTCTCGATAACCCGCCCCTCATAAAACCTTAGTATTTACTCAGTTCTGCAATTGAGCAGTTCAAGCTCCGAATAGGTCAGGCTGGGTTTTCCAAATTCCGCTTCATCGTAAAACGTAAAACCTGGCGATAAACCTGCTGAAGTTTCTGTGCAGTGGCCTCACGA
>SL_3KL_010_SEDDRAFT_10004592_pt1 | contig 12465 bp, 6 predicted proteins | sample SodLakKL_010_SED_2_FD_10381 | JGI IMG/M metagenome (IMG submission 10381)
GACGATTGGATGGTGGACTGGATAGAAGAGGGGCTGCCGGGAGTGGAGACCATTCCGGGCAATGATTTTGAAATAAGGTTTGAGGTGGAAACGGACTGCGAATTTATCTCGGGTACGCGCATCATACACAGCATAACGGCACATAAGGTTTGTGGGCTGCGTACCAACAGACGCGCCAAAGTAGATGCACCCATCCATATTACAGATGCCGAACAGCCTTACAGTATGAACCTTCAGGCAAGTACTCAGGGCTCTGCCGTCTGTGGCAATGAAATGGTCGTGCAAGCGCAAATGAATATCCCTGCCGGTGAAGTTAGCCGGATTTATTTAAGTCTGGCACCGGGTATGAGCTATGTGGAAGGCAGCGCAACTTCCTCTGTGGCATTGACCAACGAACACCAAGACGGCAATATCCGGAGTTGGGAGCTGATCGGTGCAGAAGGAAGCATTTCTTTTTCCGCCAACTTCATCTCATCGGGTGATTGTCAGGATGCCCTGATAGAGGTATTTGTTACTGCTGAAACTGAAGCCGTCTGTGCAGACACACAAGTTCCCTGTGATATAGAGATAGTTACCGGCAGTCGTTTGCTGCCCGTGCGCATAGATAAACCGGTCTATGATTTTTCCTGTGTGGAAATGCTGCTGCCCGATGAACCCGGACAGGGAGCGCGCATGAGCGTTGGTCTTCAGCACAGTGGTGTGATCAGTCCGGAGCCCATTCACATCAATCTGTACAGGGATGTGAACGGTAACGTGCAAATTGACGGGGATGATATTTTTATAAAAAGCTTTACGGTCGGACCGTTTGAGGAAGAAGGACAAATTCTGCAATACATCCTCGATCTACCGGATATGCCGGCTGCTGACTATTGCAACTTACTGCTGGAATTGAACGAAGTAGAAAACTGCGTTTGTGAGGGTCTGATCCGCAATGCAGGGGGCAATGTTCGTCTTTTGGCGGATGAACATGACCTTTGCCACGATCAGGAAATCAGTATTGGGGTAGAATCTACAACAGGACACAGCTATCAGTGGAATACCGAGACCGGAATGAACTGTACTCAATGTCCTGAAGCTACATTTTTCATCGCCAATGAAAGCATTTTTCAGGAAAATTATGAACGAATCCTGACTGAAACCACAGCAGACGGATGTCGCATCGATCATCATTTTTCAATTGCAGTACATCCGCGTACAGAGATACTCTCAGGAGATCAACTGGTATGCGCCGGTGAAGAAATCGAGCTGATTGCCAACACCGCCCAAAGCTATCACTGGACAGGCGACAACATTCAGCAGAACGGCATGCAAATACTCAGGGTGCAACCGCGTGTATCCGGTTATTACTACCTGGAAGCACCCGGGCTGGAACAATGTGGTAGCAGGGACTCGGTTTTTGTGGAGGTACTTCCCGCACCCACCGAGCAGTTTCCCGATGGTATAGAATTTTGCTTTGGTGGCAGTTCGATTATTGACATTCAACCTGAAGAAGGGGTGAGATACGAATGGCTGAACGGCGAAGACAGACTCAGTGCTCTTGATATCGCCAATCCCGAAGTATTGCTGGAAGAGCCCTTTACCTTCATCCTTTCTGCCGAAAATCCCGTTTGCCGGACTGTCTCTGAAATAGAGGTCAGCTTTGTCACTGCTTTTGAAATTGAGGGTCTGCCCGAAAGTCTGGAAGTCTGTGTGGGCGATACCATTTTTCTCGATCTCAGTGGCGGAATTAGTTACGAGTGGTCAGAGGATATGAGTGCTTTTTGTGTGGATACGATTTGCGAACGTTTAGTCATTCCGGTGGATTTTGAGGAATGGCAATTGAGTGTTTTGGCAAGGGATGAAGAGGGATGTATCTCTACCGCGGAGACCATTCTTTTCGGCACGCGAGACACCCTGCTCAATGAAGAATCTCTGATGATTTGTGAAGGTGAGGAGGTAGAATTATTCGGTCAGTGGGTCAACGAGGCCGGCTATTACTGCGACACTACGCGCATTGCTGGTGAATGTCTCCGAGTGGATTGTATGGATTTGCGATTGCTGGCTCTGGACGAAATAGAAAAAGAAGCCCAAATATGTCGCGGGGATACTTATGATTTCCTCAATGATCGCCTCACCGAAAGCGGTCTTTACTGCTACGATTTCATTAATCAGGATGGTTGCGACAGTACCATTTGCCTGGAGTTGGTTGTCACCGAACTACCGGTGATTGAATTGCAGACCTTTTACTCGGCTATGGAGGGAGACATTATTCAACTCAGTTTGCCCACTCATTATGAAAGCTACCGTTGGGAGCCGGCCCATTTGTTCGATTGCCCGGACTGCCCGGAAGTCAATATCACCGCAAGTCAAAGCGGCACTTATGAAGTTTGGGTAACCGACAGCAGCGGCTGCCGAAGCCACCATGCTTTCCAACTGGAAGTCATCATCCCCTGCGAAGCCATTCACGCAAAACTCCCCAACGCCTTCACTCCCAATGATGACGGAATCAACGACAGCTACCACATCCGCGGTCTGGAATACTGCGGTCCGGCTAAACTCATCGTCTTCAACCGCTGGGGAAATGAAGTGTACCGACAAAGCAATTACGACAACAACTGGCGCGGTCAAAGCATCAATGGAGAAGAACTGCCACAAGGCACCTACTTCATAGTGTTGGAATACAAGGAATATGGAATCATCAAACAGGGTATGGTGGATTTGAGGAGGAGGTAGGGATGGTTTTTTGGAAGAAAATGAAAAATTAGTGAATATGAAAGTCTTATACTACATTTTAGCTTTTGGGATGCTCTTGGGGAGTCTTAATGCCCAAACCCCCATTGCCTCCTATCCCTTCAATGGCAATGCTGAAGATGTAAGCGGAAATGGCAATCACGGGATATTGCAGGGGAATAACCCTCCTGTATTGACTGAAGATCGCTTTGGGAATCCGAATAGTGCTTATGAGTTTGGGGGATTTCACAACCCCAACTGGATTCGAATCCCCAATCATCCTAGCCTAAGCCTGGATACTGCCTTTTCTATTTCCGTTTGGTTAAAACAATGCAGCTTTGATGGAATGGATGGTTGGGGCAGACTCTCTCCCACCGGAAATCATGTTTTTTTCTCAAAGGCGGGTGATGGAATAGCAGCTCGTCCCGGAATTTGGATGGGTCGAGGCTTAAATCAAGATGGTTCAACCAGAAAATGGACTGGTAATAGAATTACTGGATCCAATTCCAATTTTATTGAAAATTTCGTGGTTCGATGTATAGATGAATGTGAGTGGATTCATTATGCTTTTACTTTTGAAAATACACAAATGCGATTTTTCTTGAATGGTATATTATTCGAGGAAAGAGAGATCAATCAGGTTGATTTTACAGTTGCAAATCAAGAAGATATCTACATTGGAATAATGGGAAATAGGGTGGGCAATCCACGCTGGTACCCATTCAACGGTGTTATTGACGATCTTGACATTTTCAACTACGCACTATCCCCCGAAGAAGTCTCAAACCTATACGGGGATTACGAAGACCCGTTTTTGAGCAACTACACCATTAAGGTGGACAGTGTGGAAATTGAGGGGCGATTTTGTTTCGACAATGACAGCGTTACGGTACACATAAACGTGGATACCGCATTTTCAGGTCCTGTAAGATTTTCGAGAGATGGTGGAGAAAACTGGGACAGTATCCCTTCATTTACCGTTACTCAGCCGGGCTTTTATGCGGTAACGATAGATGCAGAGTGCATCAGCCTCGATACCATTATTGAGGTTCCACAGTGTATTTTGAATCTGCCCGATATCGCTTTTACCAGTCAACTTGCCTTTTGTGACCAAAGTGATTGTGTACCACTTTTCAATAACCTGTTGATTTCTGACCCTGATCAAGTCGGATTTTCGGCTGCGGAAATTCAATTTTTCCGGAATTACGATCCGGATTATGATCAAATAATATACGATCAACCGGACGGCCTGGAGATAACCTTTGATGAAAATTCAGGAGTTTTAAGGTTTTCCGGTGAAGAGCCTGCAAGCACCTATCTGGAAGTGCTGGAATCTATCTGTCTGAAATCGGAAAATCCCGGTAATGAACTCATTGAAAAGGAATTCAAACTCACTTTTGAAATCAGTGACCGGTATCACCACAATCCCGAAAATGGTCATTGGTATGAGGTGCTACTACTGGATGAACATATAGACTGGCATGATGCAATGGCATTGGCGGAGAACCGAAACTTTTTCGGAAAAAGGGGATACCTCGCAACCGTAACTACTGATTCTGAACATGAATTCATCAGTTCAATCGTATCTGAAAATATCTGGCTGGGGGGAAGTGATGAGGCTGAGGAAGGAAAATGGCGATGGGTAAGCGGTCCTGAAGGGCTTCTCAATAATGGATTCGGAGCTGAATTTAGCGATCAAAAGGGAATTTGTCCTGCCGGAATGGGTACCGGTGAAAGCCAAAACGGTTTTTTTGTCAACTGGGCAGAAAACAAGCCTGATAACCTCAATTGCGATCGACACTACCTTCTGATGCTGGGCGAAGACAAGCCCGGCCTGGAGTATTTGTGGATGGATTATTCAGAGGTTCAGGATCCGGAGGAACCCTTTGAGGTCAGAAGGATAATTGTAGAATATGGGGGCATGCCGGGCGACCCTGATTTGCAGTTCAACTTCCCGCTAAGCCTGGAGATTTTCCCCCATTTTCAAGACAGCCTCATTGTTGATGCTTGTGATCAGTACTTCTGGGATTTAAGTGGAGAACTGTATCAACAGTCGGGCATTTATACTGAAAACCTTTTCACAGACTTCGGCTGTGATTCGGTCAAAGTACTTAACCTCAGGCTTCACCCCTCTTCTTTTGACACCATGGAAGTTCAAGCTCAGAATTTTTACCATTGGGAGCTTGGCGGTGAGACTTATACCCAAAGTGGAGTTTACACACTCGAACTTGTTGATGAAAATGGCTGTGATTCCGTTCTGGTGTTAAATCTCGAAATACTGCCTGTGCCCCCCTGTGATTTTGAGTCACTCATACTGGTCAATGCTTTTACACCCAATGGCGATGGAGTAAATGATATGCTTAGAATTGAGGGGCTGGAATACTGCGAAAACATCTCTTTTCGGGTATTCAACCGCTGGGGACAGGAAATTTACGAAACCGATAATTACACAAACAAATGGGTGGGGGTAAACAATAAGGGCGAAGAACTCCCTCAGGGGACTTATTTCTATATACTGGAATGGAGAGACGAAGGCATCAGCCGTCAAAGCATGCTTGATCTCAGAAGATAATTTTTTAACGAAAAAAACTTTTTGATATGAAACTTATATATACCATCTTACTGACTTTGGTCCCGCTGGCACTCCTTGCACAGCAAGACCCCATGTTCAGTAAATTTCACTACGACAACAGTGCATTTTTCAATCCGGCCTCTACCGGAAGGTCGAACCTTTGGACAGCTACCCTAATGCACAGAGCGCAGTGGGTTAGTTTGGAAGGAGCTCCGAGAACCACAGCTTTTACTTTTGACGGACCGATACAGTCCGAACGGGCAGGGCTCGGGTTTAGCTTTTTTTACGATCAGATAGGGTTTGAGCGGAATACCGGGCTCTATGCCAATTACGCCTATCGCTTCCCAACGGGAGATAATTCCTGGCTTTCTATGGGTATTAGAGCCGGAGCAAATTATGTAGGAGCGGATTTTTCTAAGATCACCACCCCTGAAGGGACACTCATTGACCCGCTTTATGCAGCCGAACCTTCTACTCTGATTCCCAAAGTAGGCTTTGGCGTATTCTGGAACACGGAAAGAGCGTATTTAGGGGTTTCCGTTCCGGCTTTTGCGGCGATCAGTCCCGATGACAACTTTACTTTTGAAGATGATGGAATCTATCTGAGTAAGCATTACTACCTTACGGGTGGATATGTGTTTGATCTTGGCAGCAGTGATTTTCAGGTCAAACCCTTTACCTTTATTCGATACCACAAATCTGCTCCGCTTCAAGTTGATCTCGCCGCTCAGTTCTGGTTCAGAGAGCTTTTTTCCGTAGGGGCTATGTGGCGCATGGACGATGCCATAGGCGCAATGCTGGAAGTACCCATAGGTCAATCACTTTCCGTGAGCTATGCTTATGACTACACCACCTCACAAATCAGAAAGTACGCACAGGGTGCACATGAGATTATTCTCAGCTATGCCATTATCCCCAAAAGTACTGCTATTCCTTCCATTAACCGACTGCCGGGTATGCGGAGGTTTTAATTCAAAAGACAAAATGGTATAGCCTCAATGGGTAATACTTTTTGAAAAAATTCAATCGGTCACTATTGAAAAACAAACAAGATGAAAAAAATTATCTACTTCATATTCTTACTGATTCCTTTAAACGGCTTTTCTAATGACCCCTGTAGCAAAGGGGATGATGCCCTGGAAAAAATGGCGTATCAGGAGGCAATCGATTTTTACAAAAGCTGTCTTGAAAAAAGTGAAACTACGGCAGCTATGGAGCGATTGGCCGTAGCATATCAATTGACCGCCAATTATGAAAAAGCGGCTGAATGGTATGGGAAAGCAGCAGCCAACAATGATTTTTCCAATGAGGGAAAACTGGAGTATGCGGTGGTTTTGCAAAAGGTAAACAACATTTCTAAAAGCAGAAAGTGGTTGGACCAATACCTGGAAATCAGACCGCGCGACCAAAGAGCTCAAAATCTTTCGGCATCTCTCGACCTGGCTGAAAAAGCCGGGGAGGCAGAAATTGTCTATGGCTTGAGTCCTGCATTTTTCAACTCCGATGCTGCCGATTACTCTCCGGCTTTCAAGGGTGATCAAATCGTTTTTTCTTCTGAAAGAGGTGAGGGAAGAAGGATAAATCCCGCAAGCGGAGCAGGGTTTAGTAAGTTATACATAGCGGATCCCGAAACCGGTACCATCGCAGAATTGGAAGGACCTTTTGACAGCAAATACAACGATGGCGCAGCGAGCTTTAATGAGCAGGGAGATTTGGTCTTTTTTACCCGCAACCGCACCCGCCGACTTCAGGATGAAACCGCCAGCCTGATGCTGATGTACAGTGAATTTAGAAACGGACAGTGGACAAGACCTCAGGAATTTCAACACAACAACCGCGCTCATAATTTAGCACATCCCGCCCTGAGTCCCGATGGTCGCATTCTGGTCTTTGCTTCCGATCGGCCCGGCGGCCGTGGAGGCTATGATCTTTTCTGGTCTGAATTTAATGAAAACAGAGGTTGGACAGCTCCACGGAATCTGGGAAGAAATATCAACACTTCAGGTCACGAAGCTTTCCCGGTTTTTCTGGACAATGAGACCCTTGTCTTTTCTTCCGACGGTCATCCGGGCCTCGGAGGGCTGGATATTTTTAAAACAAAAAGGGAGGGAAACAACTGGTCCGACCCTGTACACTTGCCCGCACCAATCAATTCCACCAGGGACGATTATGGATTGACTTCTACAGATATGCTGGAAAGTGGGTACTTGACCTCCAATCGTTCAGGCCAGGATCAAATTTACTTTTTTGAAGACACTTTGGATATTGAGCTACCCCCTTTGGTCTTAATGATTAACGCGAAAGACCGCGAAAGCAACAAGATGCTGAAAAATGCTGTAATCACCCTGAAAACCGGGGCTGAATTATTAGATGAAATTGTGTTTCATAACCGGGTCGTAACTAAAACTCTTGACCGGGAAAAGGACTACCACCTGAGCGGAAAATGGAGGGATTTTGATTTGAAAAAGGTTTCCATCATTCAGGAAGAATTGATAAAAACAGATACGCATGAAGTGATTCTTTGGCTCGATATGCCGGAATTTATTCTGGAGGGCATCGCAGTGCATGAAGAAACCCAAAACCCTTTGGAGCAAGTATCCGTCCGCCTCAGCAATCCGGAAGATGGGGTTGTTGATCGCATTCAAACTGAATCAGATGGAAAATTCACTTTTTTGCTAAAACCGGCCTCGGACTACGAACTCAGTGGCCAAAAAGATCAGATGTTTGCCTCCCCGGTTAACCTGACCACCAAAGGTCTGGACCGATCTACCACCCTTTTTGTGCCCCTGGAGTTGGTATTCGAAGAAATCGAAGTCGAGCGCACTTTTACCCTCGATAACATCTACTATGACTACGACCAATACGATATCAGAGCCGATGCCGCCAGGCAACTGGATATACTGGCAGAATTTATGCAATCCCATCCCGAAGTCACCATAGAGTTGAGCTCTCATACCGACAGCCGGGGCAGTCGCGACTACAATCTCCGCCTCTCACAGCGAAGAGCAGAATCAGCAGTCAGCTACCTTGTTGAAAACGGCATAGCCTCCAATCGCCTCGTAGCCAAAGGATACGGCGAGACCCGCATCCTAAATCACTGCCATGAGAATGTAGATTGTACAGAGGAGGAACATCAGCGGAACAGGAGGACGGAGATCAGGATATTGAGTCGGTGAGGGGAAGTTGTTTTGGTTTCATGGGCTGAAATAGGGGTTTCATGGCCTGGAAGATAGTGTTTCGTGGATCAACAGGTTTTCCGAAAAAATTAAGGTATATATTTGAGAGATGTTACAGGCTTTCAAGGGGAGATTAACGAAAAAGTGTTTTATATGAAACTGCTATGTATTGTCTTTTTTATATTGTGCTACTCCACAGTAAATTGTCAAATGACCAAACTTGAAGAGCAGAGAGATTTAACCAAAGGAATTTATTTTACTTTTGGTTATCATCAGTCTGATTTCCTCAATAGTAAATACAGGCAAAGCGTGTCGGATGATAATATATCCAGAGAACTTGGTTACTACGTTGGTATGACTTACCAGTATAACCCTTTTATCTTTGATTTTACATACTTTAGATCGATATTTTCAACTGACGAACTTCCCAACAATTATTACGGTAGTTCCACCAAAATATGGCATACCGGAGTAGAGCTATCTGCTTGTCTAAATCTGTTACCTGATGTGAGAATTTTAAATCCACATATTGGTGTTGGGTATGAATGGAGTTACCTGCGAACTCCACCTAAGGACAGTGACAACCGTGATATTAAGAAGGTAAGTCAAGTGGGGACTTCCTCACCTATATGGATAGCCGGCATCAACATACAATTAAGTCGTTTCTTTGCACTTAACGGTCGTTACAAAGCCACTTTTCTATCTGATAGTGATAACTACCAGTTGGCATTAGGAATAATGTTTACATTTGATTTCCCGAAGTAATAATCATTAAAAGATGAAGTTAATTTTCAAAATATTAATTCTAGCTGTTCTCATAAGTTCTTGTACATCTGCGAGAATCCAATATTATGCTCCGGATGAAGAAACCAGCAATGGTTTGTTAGAGATACGAAATCCNCATTACAAGAACAAAGTTAATTTCCTGGGGTACACCGGAACAATTGGAACTGCTGCAGGGCTTGGCTATTTAGGATATGAAAATCCTTTCGTAAAATACAATTCGAAAAACGACGAGGTTACCAGTCAGGGTGCATCATCCGCTGTTTCTGGTTTAACCGGTCTGGGTGTTGGCATTACCTTAAATTATGCGGTTGGAGGAAAAGATAGGCTTTCCCATTTAGATAATGACTACAGTGATTTTTCAGAATGGGCTGGAAAGTATAGCAGAGATTACAAGGTCGTCCAATCAAGAAGTAACCCTTCAAGACTCCTGCTTATTAATAAAAACGCCGAACAATATTACACATTTAGAAATATGGATGATGTGGATATCTTCTTAGAAGCATTTCCAAATAGCAACCATTTACCATTAGTTTGCGCAAGATCCTATGAAAAACTCCCATATACTGATTTACCAACCCTCCTGGAAAAAGTTAATATTTCCGGCAGTGCTGTTGAAAAAGACATCAAACTCCATTTTATTAACCAAAGTCAAACACTGTCAGAATACATCACAGCTTTGGATATGTATCCCAATATAAAGGATGATCCCTTTGAGGATGGCATTGAATATATTGGTTCTATGATTGATGTAGCTCAATATACCAACTATTTTAGCACACCGGATGAGAATCGACTAATTGAAAGGGCTGTGAAATTTGCCACGGATTTCCAATCGGTAAAATATTTTAATACCCAATTCCCTTCCAACCCATATTTTGATCAGGTAATCCTGGATGTAATCCCTGCTTCCACTGAAAGGGAACTGGAAGAATTAATTGAGCTATTTCCTAACTCAACTGCTATAGAAAAGGTCAAGATAGAATTTGTACTACGTTCTGGTGATGCCAATGTTTTCATAGCTCGAAATTCACGGTATAGTGTATATAGCTTCAATGATTCTTACTCTTTATCAAATCCCAATGAATGCAAGAGTTTTATATCGAAAATGGCTGCAAATATTAAAATACCTGAGGAGGTTGGAAAATCTTTTATAGAAAGTGCCAGTGAATATTTGTTGTCTGAAAGGTATAGCAATACGCCTAAAACAGATAACTCACAAAACGAGTTCATTTCTTTTGTGAGAAACAATCGCAATTGGTTATCAAAGGGAATAACCGACTATTATCTTAGAAAAGCCAAAAACCAAATTGAGATCAATGCCAATGAAAGATATCTAATTGAAAATGAATTAGATGATGTTTATAAATACGTTGAAATATCAAGCTTCTACTACGAATTCGCAGATGGGCGAGAGTTGAATTTATGGGATAAATTTTTATCAACTCTAGCTGAACGAATCAATAAAAAACTCTTTCTGGAAGTCGATGTAACAAATTATGGAAACAAACCCAAAAAGATAAAGCTGACCGCATTCCTCAATATGGTTAATGAAAGCCAGAATATCTGGGGAAGTTCAAAGGAAAACACCCAAATAAAAAGGGAATATATTTTAAATATTCCACCCAATTCTACTTACCGTGATTTGATTTTAGAATTTGATTTTCAGGTGAGATATAAAGATGAAAGAAGTATATGGGGACGAAATTATTTATACCGTGGTCCAAATACTGAACTAATGGGAACACCGGAATTGATAGAATTTAAACTTGAGTATTATGATTCTGAAATTCCCATTTCACAAGAAATAGCGCGAAGGGAGGCTGAGCAAAATTATGCTGTACGAACAACCGGTGGGAGTAGTGGATCACAATTCATGGTAGATAGTGAGACACACACTGTAATAGAAGATCAGCGTTGTTATGTGGATGTAAAAAGATTGACAGACAATACTGATAGTCACGGATGTATTGGCATATTTGCCAGTGATGTATCTTACAATTACCATTCCACTATAACAACCAATAGAGGGAGAATTTATAATTATTACGATGAGAATGAAGACAATTCTACTGAATGTTTTAATCACGCTGATTTTCCGTTGATTGTTTCGGTAAGATATACTAACAACCGGGGCAACCAGGTGAGAGCTAAAGTGAGGTTGGAACGATTTTATGATTATAATGTACGGATAAAATAAATAATATGATTCGGATATATTTAATGCTATCTGTCCTGGTTTTATTCTGGTCATGTAAAGATGAAGATCCCTTTGATTTGGATTCTGTTTTCTTTTCCTGCAACGAAAAAGGAGAACCGTTTCAATTCAATTTATATAACGGTTTGATTGAAGAATGTAAATCTATTATTGAAAGGGAGAATTTTGGCTCAACATCCACCAGTTGGGAAAGAAATCAGCCCAATACATTTAGAAGGGTTATTTCTCAAGGTGGACTGCTGCAAGAATCCTTAAATAATACCAATTGGTTCTTTTTCGGGGATTTATCAATCCCTGAAAACATACATCATTACCAAATAGATTTTGAGCTTGAGATATTAAGTGGGCCCGAAAATCGGTTTCATGTGATTACCTGGGGAGGAAGAGATGGATTAGAAAATTATTACAGTTTTGGGATAAACGGGAACCAAGAGCTTCAAGTAGGAACAGTGAGTAATGGTCAAGATTTTGAAACTTTGTTTTATTTGCCAATATCAACTGCCATTGTCAGTGGAACCAATCTTATGACCGTAAGAGTAGTAGAGAATAAGAGTTACTTTTTTATCAATGAAATATTTATTACCTCGATTGAAAGACCCTTATATGGCAATGATATTAGTTTCAATGTTCCCGGAATGAGTTCCAACAGGTTAAGTAATATTGTAATAAGTAAGTTTAGAACAGATTAATAGCTTTTCATCAGCTTAAACCTCCAATCTCATTCCCCTCCCACCCCACTCAACCATTCCCCACCCTCCCACGTTAAAAACCACATGGAAATAAAACTCACGGCATTTGACCAAATGGACCGGTTGTACAGAGCCCGGTTGATTAACTCCCTTTGGGGCTTCCGTCCCCTTTCCCTGGTGGGCACCGTAAATGAGGCGAAAATTCCGAATTTGGCGATTGTCAACAATATCATGCACATCGGCGCCAATCCACCACTGGTCGGTGTCCTTTTTCGGCCCCCCGTGGTTGAGAGGCACAGTTTGGAGAATATTACAGAC
>SL_3KL_010_SEDDRAFT_10004593_pt1 | contig 12464 bp, 9 predicted proteins | sample SodLakKL_010_SED_2_FD_10381 | JGI IMG/M metagenome (IMG submission 10381)
TAACAAAGTTTGTATCGGGCTCTTTTTCATTTCAGGATTACCGCCTAATATACCACAAGTTTTTTTCTGATTATTTTCCCGGTTTCAGGATAAATTACTTCCAACATGTAAATACCTCTTTCATCAAGGAAAAACTGTTTAGAGGTGTTGTCCATTTTTTGGCTGTTTTTTCATTTTTTTACCCTTTTAAAGTGGTAAATGCCCTGCCAAAAGAAATAAAGAAAATAAAAAGTTTAATTTTTTCATCTGTTTTAGGTTTAGTAATGATTTTCGTTTTTTAAAATTTAGTACACCAAAAGTTTTTTCCTTATGGGATTTCCTTTACCGGCATCGGCTTCTATTATATACCAGCCTTTGCCGTTAAGGGTGAGAATAACTGAGGGTCCGGAAACTTTTACCTTTTTGACCATACGTCCTGATGCATCAAATACCCTCACATTCTCTCCATCTGAAAGGCCGCTGATAGCAAAGCGTCCGGACGAAGGATTGGGGTAAATCACTAAATTATCAAGCCCCATTGTGTCAGTTTCTATCCCAACAGTTTCTTCCTTTTCCAGGGCCTCAACCATCGATAAGCCTGTCATTTTAAAATGTCCGTCATAATGGGGCATTGCCTGGCTATAGTTTACCCTTATTCCGGCAGAGATTCCCTGTTGGTGCAAATAAATCTTCCAATTCAGGGGTTCATTGTAATCAAATCCATCTTTGAGAGGGCTTTCCGGGTCATTGCCAAAGGCGGTAATAACAGTGTTTTCTCCATTCCATAGTGCTACACCTCCTGCTCTTTTAATACCCTGCTCGTCGGTAAAAAATACACCGATCATATCACCGGGAATAAGGTCTATGCCGTTTTGAGTGACTTCAGCCGGGATATGAATCTGGTGGGCCAGTGGGGTAGGGGTAAATTCCCACCCTTCGGGCATGCTCATGGTCGCGGGCATTCCAACAGAAACTGTGGCAGGATCACTTTCTCCGAAATCAAAAACTGCAGTAACCCCGTAAATATAGGTTTCTCCTTCTTCAATGGTATCTGTGAAAAAGAATTGATCAGGCAATTCATTATTGAGCAGGGTACCGTTACGATAAATATTAAAACCCAAAACCTCAGGCAGGGATTTTCCGGTGGTTACATGATCTTTTTTTCCGACATTCAGGGTTTTGGTTTCTCCAGTTTCAATTTCGGATACAATACCGCGAATATTCCAGTTTTTCCCAAAGCCAAAAGAGGTCAGGGTATTCCATTCAGAATCATTGACCCTGAAAAGGTCTCCTGAACCTTCCACTGCCGGGCCTCCATCAACTCCGGCAATAAATTGCAACTCATTTTTTTCGAGGGTGTAGGTCAGCCAGAGATTTTCAAGATTTGACAGCATGAGGGGTTCAGGCAAGGCAATGTCATTCCAGGTGCCTGGGACAGGACTCACCGATTGACTGAATATTGGTTCTGTAGCCTCATTGCCAGTGTAAACATTTACTGTGAAGTCTCCTGCACTGCCTCCCACATAAAATCCGATTTCATCCAGTTGCTTATCTGCATATGGCATAAGGTCCTCCTGTGTAAAGCGGGCAGCAAATTCATAAAGACCTGCTGAAGTTCCAACCAGGGCAAAAGGCAACCCGTTGCCAAACCGTAGCTCATCTGCATCGGCCCCCGGTGGCAGCCAGTTGAGGGTTACCAGATTGCCTTCAAGAGAAGCAGTGAGATTGGAAGGCTGCATTATAGTCCCTTTGCCGGAGTAAGGCAACTCAAGTGTTCCTGACCCGAAGGCCCCGAAATAATCTACCGACAAAATGCCGTTGTAGTCAATAGGTTCGGTGGTTTGAAAACTGACCAGAACGGACAGGGTTTCTCCGGCTTCAATGGCCCATGTCGGATTAAATACCTGTGTATTAGGAAGGGAAGCTTCAAAGCTGTACAAAAATATTTTGGCATCCGACAGATTGGTCAGCTCTGCATTGAGTAATTTCTTCCCCATTACCGGGATATTCCCGAAGCTGAGGGTGTCAACGCTCCACTCCAGGATTAGAGGACTGTCAATAACAATGTTCACAGGGAATGGACTAACCGGATTATTAAAGTTGTTGGTGCTGAAAAGAATGTTAAAATTGTGGGTGCCCATGCTTAACCCTTCGGTAAAGACATCCAGCACAATTAAAGAGGAATCGCCGGAGGAAATACTACCATTGGTTTCGGAAAGTCCTATCCAGTCAGGAAGGTTGTCTACTTCCCATTCAAGGGAAGAATCTCCGGAATTGGTAAGGGTCAGGGTTCTTGAAAAAGATTGCCCCCCATCCAGGCTGTCATTGATAAATAAAGGATCCAGGGAAAGGTTAGGTGCCCCAACCTGAACGGTTTTTTCAACTGCTATGCTTTCGCCTTCCTGGTAAACCGCCGTTACCCCATAATTGTAAATCCCGTCTTCCAGCTGTTCATCCAAATAAATTCCGGCATTCAATGGGGAATCATTTAGCAGTACCTCATCCCTGTATACATTGAATCCTATCGGTTCAAGGCTGCTTTTACCGGATAAAAAAGATTTTTTACCGGAAATGGGATGATAAACAGCTTTTGTTTTAAAGGGAAGAGGTTCTTCAAATGTACTTTCTGATGTAAGGGGTTCGGGTAATTCATCATTGAGTAAAAACACCCTCAGCAGCCAGTTGCCGTCAAATCCCTGAGAGGAAAGAGTGGTCCAACCGTTCCCAAGGTCAATCATATCTCCAAACCCTTCCACTGCAGGTCCTGCATCAAAAGTTGCCGACATATCCATCTCACCGAACTGATCCACTTCCAACCCGAACCAATAGTCCTCACCCGGTTCTATAACCAAGGATCCCGGGAAAAGAATCTCATTCCACTGGTTTTTTATCAGGTTTTGCAGGTCCTTGCTAAAAACAAGAAACTCTGCATTTTCTCCTCTCCATACTTTGAGGGTATAATTTGAAAACTCTCCTGATGCGAAAAGGGCCATCTTCTCCAGGGGAAGGTTCTGAAAGGGAAGGAGAGAATCGGCAGGCCAGCGGGAAGCGATACGGTAAGTGCCTGCCGTTGCTGTTCCAACTCCCCCGCCTGGAATGCCATTGGTATGGCTTATCCAACTTCCCTGATCAGATTCCGCTCCCCAAGAAAGCTCCACATCGCTTCCGCTTACATGAGAAAAAAGATATGGTGGGGGAGGGAGTTCATCATTGGCGTTTAATTCAAGAAAACCGGTAAAGAACAAAACCAAAAAGGTTATTACGGAAAGTCGTAGTTTTGTTTTCATAAGTCAGTTGTTTGGTGAAGTAAATTGTGCAGTTGATTGGAAAGTGTTTAAAAAAATAATTTTTTTCTTTAACAAAAATATAAACACCTGTTTATGTATTTTGTTAGATGTTTAATGTTAAGTTTTGTTTAACTTTTTTTCTTTCCTTTAATTTTTTCTGTTTATATTCCACTCATTCTGCCTCACCAATGACCATAAGTTGCGACCCGTTGCCTTAGCCGGATAATTATCCTATTTTTGCATTCTTTATTTCACCGGATGGGTTGTAAACAAATCACCATAAAAGTACCCACAGCATACACCGATGATTTGCTGAGAAGCCTCATTTCCAAAAAAGTGGGCTTAAGGGAGTTTACATGGCAAATAGAAAGCAAAAGCCTGGATGCACGCAACAAAAGCAATATCCACTGGGTAATGCGCATTGCCGTTTTTTCTGAAAACATCAAAGGGGAGGATGCACCTAAAACCAAAACTCTTGAAATTCCCTGGCGAAAGCGAAAGGAAAAGATACTGATTACCGGAAGCGGGCCTGCAGGATTTTTCTGCGCCCTGGTACTGCAGCAGGCAGGCTTTAAAACCCTTGTCATCGAAAGGGGGTCGGAGGTTTTAAAAAGAAACCGGGCCATACTGGATTTTGAGCGCCGTGGCATGTTTGATCCCGCCAACAATTATGCATTCGGAGAAGGCGGTGCAGGAACTTTTTCCGATGGAAAACTTACTTCCCGTTCCAAACACATTTCTGCAGAGCGAAGGTTAATCCTTTCAAAGTATATAGAAGCCGGAGCACCCGAGGAAATTGCTTATATGACCCATCCCCACCTGGGTACCGATAACCTGAAGAAAATTGTAAAAAACCTCAGGGAAGAATACCGGAAAATGGGAGGGGAATTACAATTCGATACCATGCTGGAAGATATCAGCATCCAAAAAGGCAGGGTGAAGGAAGTCCTGACCTCCTCCGGGAACTTTCAGGCTAATGCGGTGTTCATTGCCCCCGGACATTCGGCTTTTGAAACCTACCGCATGCTGATGAAAAGGGGAGTGGCTTTTCGCACAAAAAACTTTGCCATTGGAAGCCGTATGGAGCACCCACAGGAGCTGATAAACCGGGCGCAATGGGGAAAACCCGAACTGCCCGGGGTTAAAGCCGCCGAATACCGCTTAAGCTCAGCAGCTGACGGAAAACACCAGGTGTATTCTTTTTGCATGTGTCCGGGTGGAATGGTTGTGCCGGCCACCGCATATGCCCATACCAATATTGTTAACGGTATGAGCTATTATAAGCGGGACGGCTTATTTGCCAATGCTGCCTGTGTGGCCGCCTTGCATCCTGATGAACTGGCCGGAAAAACCGTAACCCCCGCCGAAGCCCTTGATCAGCTTGAAAAGCTGGAAGAGACATTTTTCCTATCTGCCAATGGATATGCAGCACCATCCTGCAGTATAACCGACTTTTTAAATTCCCGGCAAAAAGATGCCGAACTCAAAAGCAGCTATCCTTTGGGCTTAACACCCGCTCCTCTATGGGAAATGCTTCCTGCAGGAACGGTAAATGCCATTAAAGCAGGTTTAAGGGATTTTTCCCGAAAGCTGAAAGGCTTCGAAACCGGAAATCTTATCGGTTTGGAAAGTAAAACCTCTTCTCCCATTCAGGTTATCCGCGAAGAAGGGGGGCGTTGCAGCGGATTTGAAAACCTGTTCCTGATAGGAGAGGGGAGCGGTTATGCCGGGGGCATCATTTCCAGTGCGGCCGACGGGGTAAAAGCCGCCATGAATTTTTTAAGCGGGAAGTAAAAAACATCAATGGAAGTTTCAGAAAAAAAATATGATGTTATTGTGATAGGTGCCGGGGCCTCCGGGATTCTTGCTGCCGGGCGGGCAGCCCATCTGGATGCCAGGGTATTGCTGGTTGAAAAGATGAAAAGGGCCGGCAGAAAAATTCTGATCACCGGCAAAGGCCGATGCAACATCACCCATGATGCTCCCCCTTCGGTTTATTATCAAAACATTTTTCCTGCCGGGCGCTTTTTGAAGCATGCTTTTCATGCCTTTTTTAAAGACGATATTCTCAGGATACTTCACGAAAGAGGTGTGGAAACCACCACCGAAAGGGGCAGCCGGGTTTTTCCTGTCAGCAACAAATCTGTTGATGTGCTGAATGCCCTGAAAAGCTGGATGGGCAAGAAAAATATTGAAATGATCTGCAATACCGGGGTAAAAGAATTGCTCATGGAAGGAGGAGAGGTGAAGGGGATCAGGGCCATAACAGAAAAAGGAACCCGGGACTTTTTCGGTCGTTGTGTGATTATTTGTACCGGCGGAAAATCATATCCCGCTACCGGATCCAGTGGCGATGGCTATGCCCTGGCACGACAGGCGGGGCATACCATTACCGATATCAGGCCGGCATTGGTTCCCCTTGTTACAAGGGGTAAGCTTGCAGAAAAGCTGCAGGGGCTTGGGTTAAAAAATGTAAATGCCGTGGTATGGGTCAACGGCAAAAAAAGCACGGAAGAATTCGGAGAATTGATGTTTGCCCATTATGGCCTTACAGGGCCAATTATCCTCACACTGAGCAGGCATGTGGTGGAAGAACTGCAAAAAGGAAATAAAGTGGAGATCAGCATTGATCTGAAACCCGCACTGGATGATAAAAAACTTGATGCACGCCTTGTTCGCGACCTGAACACCTACGGTAAAAAGCAAATTGACAATATTTTCCGATTGTGGCTTCCCTCAAAACTTATCCCCGTTTTTTTGGAACAACTGAAGCTGGATGCCAAAATGTTATGCAATCAGCTTGGTTCCGAACAGCGAAAAAAAATCCGGCAGCTGATGAAAGATTTCCGTTTTGAGGTGAGCGGTCATCCCGGCTTTGAGGAAGCCATCATTACTGCCGGTGGGGTCAGCACCAAAGAGATCTATTCAAAAACCATGGAATCCAGGCTGGTGAAAAACCTTTTCTTTGCCGGGGAAGTTATGGACCTTGATGCTTCTACCGGCGGCTTTAACCTCCAAATCGCCTTTTCTACAGGCTGGCTGGCAGGGCAGGAAAGTGCCTCAAGAGCAAAACCTGACCCCAAAACCTAAGTCTGCCAAAAATTATCCTTTTCTTAATACAGTTTCCCTAAACAATTATTGCAAATTCAAGGTAAACCTTTGCCCCTGAATTTGTCTGATTTTTCTGAAAAATAAAACCGTGGTTGTTTGCTTAAACAATTTTTTTTGATGGCTGTTATAAATACATCACAAGCTTATATCTAGATATTAAGCGGTAAACATTTTTAAAAATCATTGCTTTAACCCGAAAAACAACTATCCATGAACGACCAGAAAGAAACAACCCAGGCCCGGGAAGAAAACGAAGCCCAAAAGAAAAAAAACGGTATTACCCGCAGGCAGGCCCTGAAGTATATCGGTGTTGGGACGGGCATTGTTCTGGCAGGAGGTGCCGTTGGCGGTTATGGTTATCACCGCAGCCTCAGGCTTCCTTCCGCTGAAGCATCCAGAATCAAAAAAGTCCGGTTTGTTATTGCCGGAGGCAGCGTAGGAGGACTTACCGTTGGTGCACGTTTGCTCAGGGCAGTGCCGGGCGCAGATGTTACCGTGATCGAGCCCAACGAAAATCATCATTATCAGCCGGGGTATACATTGGTTGCCGCAGGGGTATATTCTCCCGAGGAGGTCATTTTCGATCAGCAATCATTGATGTTTCCCGAAATGAAATGGGTAAAGGATGCCGTAAAAAAGTTTGAGCCGGAAAAAAACCGGGTAATCACCGAAAGTGGAGAAGTGGTCAATTACGATTACCTTGTTGTTGGTTTAGGCGTTCAAATGAACCCCAATTCTGTTGAAAACTTCACCAAAGCCCTGGAAACACCCTATGCAGGAAATATTTACGACCTGGACAAGGGAATAAAGTATCACGAATTGATGAAAAACTTTGAAGGGGGGCGTTTTGTGTCCACCTATCCTGCCGGCTACGTCAAATGCGGGGGTGCGCCACAGAAGATCACCTGGCTTTCGGAAGATTACTGGCGCACAAAAGGAATTCGTGAAGGTGTGGAGGTGCATTTCCATACCAACAGACACACGCTTTTTCCACCGGTGCCCAGAGTAGATGAAGCGGTAAAGCCCAAAATTGAAGCACGCGGTATTCATAACCATTACAATCAAACCCTCAGGGCGATTGATGTATCCACCCGTACCGCTATTTTTGAAGAAAAAACTCCTGAAGGAAGTTCCAGGGAAGTTCGCCAGAAATATGACCTGATTCACCCCATGCCGGGGTTTCAAACCCCCAAAGCTTTGAGAGAAAGTGACCTGACTGCCGAAGGAATTGGTGGTCAGTTGGAGGTTGACCGGTTTACACTTCAGCATAAGCGTTTTGGTAATATTTTTGGCATTGGAGATTCTGCTGCAACCGGGGCTCCCAAAACTGCTGCTACCATACGCAAGCAGGCACCCGTGGTTGTGGCCAACCTCCTGGATGCCGCTTTGGGAAACCAGTTTTCGGCAAAATATGACGGCACATCCGGTTGTCCCTTGCTTACCCGCTATGGCCGCTGTATGATGTTTGAGTTTGATTTTGAAGGCAATCTGGTCAACGAGCGCATTTATAACTCTACACAGGAAACCCGCCTCTGGTGGCACTTTAAAGTGCATGGCCTAAAACGCCTTTACCGTCATGTGCTGTTGAACGGCTACGTGAATGTTTGATTTTTTCCGGTAATGGAGTGGGAGAAAGGACCAATCCCGATTTCGGGACTCCTTTCTCCTTTGAAAAAAACCTGCTAGAAACCACTGATCCTGCGGCTGTAGCCAAAGGAAAAAAATGTTCCCTGGTTTCCTTCGTGGGTTTGCACAGAAAAAGTGTTTTGCGGAGTAATGAAATTGATGGAGCCCGTAAGCCTGAATTCGTTATCGTCTCTAAAACCAAAGTCTAAACCGGGTGAAACGAAAAAACTAAGATCCATCCTGTCCAGTTTGAAAATAACCTCTGTGGTCAGGCCCGAATAGAACCTGAAAGGGTCGGGATGAATATTACTGATCAGATCATCTTCTTCGGCATTTTGCCTGAAGCGAGCATAGTCACCGTATTCATAATAAGCACTGCTTTGCAGTCCGATCACCCTCCAGGCAACTTTGCGGAAATCTTCATTGTAATTGATACTAGCTGTAAGTCCGCTGCCAAAAAAAGAATAATTGCCCCGGAAATCCTCCACTTCCTCAACTTTATAATTGCCTAAATACCCATACAATCCGTAGGAAAGGTTGTAATTCTTTTTGGAGTGACTACGGTGCAGGGACAGGTCACCAAAATAAATCCACTCATCAGGATAATAGCCATGGCCGGTATTGCTGAAAAACTGCCCTGAAAGGTAAGTGGCGTTTTGGATTGTGTCTCTGAAAACCGGGGCTGCCATATATCTGGAAGCGCTTCCAGGATTTGCCACACCATATTTTGGAAGGGCAGGGCTGCATCCAGTCATGAAAAAAATACCAAGCAATGAAAAGAAAATCAAAATGTTTTTGGTTTTTTTCTTGTTCATGTAAAAGGATTTGGTTGAGATTTGATTCTTTACGGCTCCCTGTCTCAGCTTGCAAGGGCATTTCAGATTTTTACCCGTGCAAGATAGAAAAATAAACAATATCATATGTTATTTTTTATTTGTTTTATAAACACCTGATCACGGGGTTTCGTGATTATTAGAGGATCTTTTGGATAAATAGCATTATGTATGAAAAAACCAGGACCTTTTTACCTTGTTTTAAGGAGTGAAGAAAAATTTTGTTGTATTTTTAAACTTTCCTGTCCTGAGGGAAATGATGAAAGTTTAAGCTTGTAATTTCAACTTCCGGAATAATCATGCAACCCTACTTCCCCAATATTCTCTTGTTGAGCGGTACAGGCCGCAATGTGGGCAAAACAACACTTGCCTGTGCCATCATCAAAAAATTCCGGCATTTGGGCATTGTAGCCGTAAAGGTTTCCCCTCACTGGCATCCTCAGGCAAAAGACAGCAGGGTTATTTTTCAGGACCGTCAGTTTTTTGTTATGGAGGAGCAGGAGCCAAACAACCCCAAGGACAGCTCCAGAATGCTAAGGAGCGGGGCCCAAAAAGTCTATTACGTGCAAACCCGTGAAGACAAATCCCTTTTGAAAGTTCTGGAGTTAATCCTGCAAAGGGAAGCGGAAAACCAACCTATGGTTATTGAATCCGCAGCTTTGGGCAGGTTTGTTCAGCCTGCAGTTCACCTCAGGCTTTCTACTTTTGATCCTCCTTCCGATAAAAACCTTCACCCGGAGGTTCCAGTCGACTTCCTGGTAATGAACGATGGTAATGGCCTGCGCTTTGATATGGAACGACTGGAGTGGAAGGAAGAAACCTGGATACTCAGGAAAAGTTAATTTTCTTATCTTTAAAGATTCTATAAAGTGTTAAAGATTTAGTGAATGTAAGAGGGAGGGTCTCCTCATTATTAATGCATGGAGAAACTTTGGGCAAACATGAAAATTTTTTTGGCCTTCGGTTTCCCTGAAAACCCTTTTAACCTCAATTCCTGAAAATTTCCTGATAATTTTTTAAAAGCAGATCATGATGAAAACAAACAAACAATTATTCATTTATCAGTTAATCCTTTTTTCATTCTTTTTGCTGCAGGTGCAGGTGTTTGCTTCTGAAAACCCGGCAATCACCGCGCAGACCGGGGCCAACATTCCCGACTGGGCAAAAAATGTGGTATGGTACCAGATCTTTCCGGAGCGCTTTCACAATGCAGATACCACGAATGACCCTGTTGCCGAAAGGGTAGGTGATCCCCACGGATGGGACCTGGGAGCTCCTGAAGGATGGGAGATCTCTCCCTGGGCAGGAGATTGGTATCAGCGTGCCGAATGGGAACAACGCGTCGGAACTGAATTCTATGATTTTGTCTATACAAGACGTTATGGTGGTGACCTTCAGGGTGTGATGGACAAGCTCGACTACCTGGCCGACCTGGGAGTTACCGCCATCTATTTTAACCCCGTATTTGATGCTGTTTCCCTGCATAAATACGATGCCAGTCACTATCATCATATTGACAGGCATCTGGGCCCCGACCCTGAAGGAGACTGGGAAATCATGCAACAGGAAGACCCTAACGATCCGGATACCTGGCAATGGACTTCGGCCGATCGCCTTTTTCTGGAGTTGCTGCAGGAGGCCCGCAAACGCAACATCCGGGTGATCATCGACGGAGTCTGGAACCATACCGGGCGGGATTTCTGGGCTTTCCGTCATGTAAGGGAACACGGGCAGGATTCACCTTACAGCGACTGGTACAAAATCACTGAATTTGACGAAAACTACCCCGATGGTTTTGATTATGAAGGATGGTGGGGTTACAAAGGACTTCCTGAACTCCGGGAGGTAGGGGAGGACCTTCACCCGGAGGTAAAAGAGCATATTTTTGAAGTGACCCGCCGCTGGATGGCGCCCGATGGAAACGTAAACAAGGGGGTGGATGGCTGGCGCCTGGATGTTGTGGAAGAAGTAGGAAAAGACTTTTGGCGCGACTGGCATAGCCTGGTTTATGAAATCAACCCCGAAGCCCTTACCGTTGCCGAAATTTGGGATGATGCCGCAAGAGATTATATTGCCGACGACCTTTTTGGGGTGGTGATGAATTACCGCTGGGCTTATGCCACCCACGCTTTTTTTATTCACCAAACCCTTTCTGCCAGTGAGTTTGCCGGAAGGCTGAAAAAACTGCAGGATGATTTTCCCCACCGGGTAAACGCTGCAATGCAAAACCTTATGGACAGCCACGATACCGAACGCCTGGCCAGCATGATCGTAAATAAGGAGCAGGCTTATAAAGAAGAAAGTAAAATCAGGGACATTTACAACGAATACAATGTTCGGGCACCCAATGAGCAGGAGCGTGAACTGCAAAGGCTGATCTCACTGTTTCAATATACGTGGGTGGGTGCCCCCATGATTTTTTACGGCACTGAAACCGGCATGTGGGGAGCCGATGATCCCGACGACCGTAAACCAATGATCTGGCCTGAAATACAATATGATGATGAGCTCAATCATCCCTATTCAAGGCCCCGTCCCCGCGATCCTGTTTCTTTTGATCACGAACTACACCGCTGGTATCGTTTCCTGGGTACCCTCAGAAATGAAAGCTACGCCCTTCGCAAAGGAGATTTTACTTTGATAGCCCATGAAGATGACGCCAGGGTTTTTGCCTTTGCACGCCATACACAGGAGGATTTTGCCCTGGTATTCATCAACAGGGGAGAGGAAAGCCACCGGCTGGAAGTTTCCGCCCATATGATCGATCCCCTGCCTGATGAACTATTGGATCGCATTGGCGGTGAAACATTTAAAACCCTCAACGGAAGAGTTGTTTTGGAAGTCCCGGCACTTTCCGGTATGGTCCTGGTAGAGAAGTAACAAGTGGAGTATGGCAAAAAAAAATGCCGTTCCTTTTTCGGAACGGCATTTTTTTAAAAGGGCCTTAGGCCTTAATTTTTGTTCAGGTGATCTATGCAAGTTTTACATTAGCTGCATTCAATCCTCTTCTGCCTTCTTCAAGTTCGAAGGTTACTTCGTCACCTTCCCTGACTTGATCAACCAAACCGGTTGCGTGTACGAAGAATTCTTTTTCTGATTCAGAATCTTTAATAAATCCAAATCCTTTAAGTTCGTTGAAGAACTTTACTGTTCCAGTTTTCATAATAATGTGTAATGTGTGTTAATGATGGTACCGGGTAGCGCAAAAATGACGGGAAAACTTCTTGTTAGGTAAGTGATTCGTGTTCAATTATGCGGTTAGCAATACCGTTTGTTAATAATTATCGGGGCAAAGGTAATGATAAATATTACAATCAAAAGCTTTTTTTATTTTTTTTTGTTTTAAAAAATGCCGTTGATCAGTTTTTTACCCATTTTCTGATTTTTTCCTCTAATTCTTTCCGGGTAACGGGTTTTGCCAGGTAATCGTTAAATCCTTTTGCAAGATATTTTTCGGCATCTCCCTCCATGGCATTCGCGGTGAGGGCAATTACCGGAACTTCATTTCCAAATTCCTGCCGAAGACAATTCATGGCAGTAATTCCATCCATACCCGGCATCATAATATCCATAAAAACTATCCGGTGTTTTCCGGGAGAAAATTTTGCCAGAGCTTCCTTCCCACCAG
>SL_3KL_010_SEDDRAFT_10004594_pt1 | contig 12463 bp, 9 predicted proteins | sample SodLakKL_010_SED_2_FD_10381 | JGI IMG/M metagenome (IMG submission 10381)
TATTCATTCAGGGTGGTCGCACCCACGCAATGCAACTCCCCGCGGGCCAGCGCGGGCTTGAGCATGTTGCCGGCATCCATGGCACCCTCGGCCTTGCCGGCGCCGACCATGGTGTGAATCTCGTCGATGAACAGGATGATCTGGCCTTCCTGTTTCTTCAGGTCATTGAGCACAGCCTTGAGGCGTTCCTCGAACTCGCCGCGGTACTTGGCCCCGGCAATCAGCGCGCCCATGTCCAGGCTGAGCACACGCTTGTTCTTCAAGCCTTCGGGCACCTCGCCATTGACGATGCGCTGGGCCAGGCCTTCGACGATGGCGGTCTTGCCCACGCCCGGCTCACCAATCAGTACCGGGTTGTTCTTGGTGCGGCGTTGCAGGACCTGCACGCAGCGGCGGATTTCCTCGTCGCGGCCAATGACCGGGTCCAGGCGTGACTGCTCGGCTTTCTCGGTCAGATCAATGGTGTACTTTTTCAATGCCTCGCGACTGTCTTCGGCATTGGGATCATCCACGCTTTCACCACCGCGTACCGTCTCGATGGCATCCTCGATCGCCTTTTTCGTGACCCCGGCCTGGTGCAATATTTCGCTGAGCTTGACCTTGGCGTCCAGTGCGGCCAGCACGAACAGCTCCGAGGCGATGTAGGCATCGCCGCGCTCTCGAGCAATCTTGTCGGTCAGGTTGAGCACCCGGCCCAGGTCATTGGACAGGTTGATCTGACCGGCCTGTCCGGAAACCTTCGGCATGCCATCGAGCTTCTCGCCCAGCGCCGAACGAAGCGTGTTGACCTGGGCGCCGGAGCGGGCCAGCAGGCCGCGAATCCCGCCACCTTCCTGATCAAGCAGCGCAACCATGACATGTTCGGGCTCGAGCATGGCATGATCCATGCCCACCGCCAGGCTCTGGGCTTCGGCCAGCGCGGACTGGAAGCGTGCGGTCAGTTTGTCCATTCTCATGTCAGGGTGACTCCCGGATTGAATTCTACTTATCCACAGGATTGGGTTGACTGTGATCCGAATCAAGCGATGCCGGTTTGATCACTTTACGTGTGAGTTCGCTAATGACGTTGACCGGGATCAATTCGTGTGGCAGTGCACTGAAGGAGTGGGGGCGGGGCGACGAGTGGCCTTGAGCGTGGCCGGGCTCGAGCCCACTCGTCGCTTGTCGGGTGAGAGTAGATTGATAATCTTCAATAGCGGGTTAAGATTCAGGTTTGTAGAGGAATTCAGACATGAATGGTCCCTTGACCGGCATTCGAGTTCTGGAGCTGTCGCGTATTCTGGCGGGCCCCTGGGCGGGACAGTTGCTGGCTGATTTCGGTGCGGATGTAATCAAGATCGAGCGACCCGGGCAAGGCGATGACACGCGCTCGTGGGGGCCGCCTTTCTTGAACGATGACCAGGGCCGAACCACCGGGGAATCGGCCTACTTTCTTTCAACCAATCGCAACAAACGCTCGGTGGCCATCGACTTTTCAACGCCCGAGGGGCAGCGCCTGGTGCGTGAGCTGGCGCTGAAATCCGATGTACTTATCGAGAACTTCAAGGTCGGGGGGCTGGCCCGATACGGACTGGATTACGCCAGCCTGAAGAACGACCATCCCGGCCTGGTGTACTGCTCGATTACCGGGTTCGGCCAGACCGGACCGTATGCGAGTCATGCCGGTTACGATGCCGCCATCCAGGCGATGGGTGGCTTGATGAGCATCACCGGCCTGCCCGATGATCAGCCCGGCGGCGGCCCGCAGAAAGTCGGGGTGGCAGTGGCCGATCTGATGGCGGGCATGTATGCCGCCAACGCCATTCAGGCGGCGCTGATTCATCGTCAGATGAGCGGCCACGGGCAATATATCGATCTTGCACTGCTTGATTCCCAGGTTGCCTGGCTGGCCAACCAGGCGGCCAATTACCTGATCGGAGACAGGGTTCCCGGTCGCCAGGGAAGCGCCCATCCGAATATCGTCCCCTACCAGGCCTTCGCCACAGCCGATGGTCACTTGATGCTCGCCGTCGGCAATGACCGGCAGTTTCAGCGATTCGCCATGCTGGTCGGCCATCCGGAATGGTCCGAGGATGAACGGTTTGCGACCAATGACGCGCGGGTCAGGCACAGAGCAACCCTGTTGCCGCTGATCAGTGACATCGTCGCCACTCGCTCGACCGAAGACTTGTTGAATGAATTACGTCAGGCCGGGGTGCCCGCCGCTCCGATCAATGATTTGAAGACCGTTTTCGAGGACCCGCAGGTGCATCACCGTGAACTGCGCCGGGCACTGGCTCATCCGAATTGCCGGCATCTGCCTACCGTCGCCAATCCGGTGCGCTTCTCACAGACTCCGGTCAGCTATCGACGGGCCCCTCCCCTGCTCGGCGCCGACACATGCAGCGTGCTGGGCGAGGAGCTGGGCCTGGACCCGGCCGATATCGAGCGACTCTTCGAACAGGGCATCATTGAAGTACGCAAGTAATGAGGTAAAGTCTGCCCATGCGCAAATTTCTGATCCTGCTGCTCATGATGGCCATGGTGATCGGTCTTTACTTCCTGCATCTGGCCCGTGATGCCGGTGAATTCCGCCAGGTCCTCAACGTCCACCCCGGCGATTGCCGGCAGATTCCGGGACTGCCCGGCAGCGAGGACATCACCGTTCATCCCTCGGGCGAATATGCCTTCGTGTCCAGTGATGACCGTCGCTCGGTCATGGCCGGCGAACCGGTGCCAGGCGCTATTTTTCGCTATGACCTGACCGATGCTGGCATCGATCCAATCAACCTGACCCCGGATGCCGGCAACGATTTCCGACCGCACGGCATCGCCCTGCACGCGGATGACGATGGCCGCGAAACCCTGTTCGTGGTCAACCATCCCGGCGCCCCGCATTTTGCCGATCCAGCCGATCATGGCGGAGCCGGGCCCGATCACACCATCGAGGTGTTCGATGTCACCGACGATGGCCTGGTCCATCGGACAACTCACAGCGATGAGTTGCTGATCAGCCCCAACGATGTCATTGCCATTGATCATGAGCGTTTCTACTTCACCAACGATCATGGCAGCCGGCCCGGGACCGTGCGCACCCTGGAAGGCTACCTGCGCCTGCCCTGGTCCAACGTGGTGTATTTTGACGGTGATGGATTTCAAGTCGTCGCCGAAGGTCTGACTTACGCCAACGGCATCAACCTGTCGCCGGACGGGCAGTTTCTGTATGTCGCCGAAGTGACCCGAAACCGGGTGCGCGAATACCAACGCGCACCCGCCACCGGCCAACTGGATGAACGCCGCCGCCTGGATATCGGTTTCGGCGTCGACAACATCGAAATCGACCCGGCAAGCGGCGATCTGTGGATCGGCGGCCATGTCAGATTGCTGACCTTTGTGCGCCATGTCAACGATCCGATGATTCCCGCCCCTTCGCAGGTGGTACGCGTGGAACTGGACGCGGATGACTACCGCGTGTACACCGAGTTCATGGACGACGGTGTCCTGATTTCAGGCGCCAGTGTGGGCGCGCCATTTGCCGGTGGACTGCTGGTCGGCTCGGTCTTCGAGTCGCATATCGTCGACTGCCGCTGGCCGTAATCCAACTCCGTCAGTCCGATCCGCCATCAGCCACCCTGACCTGATTCTTGCCCGAGCGTTTGGCCTGGTACAAGGCCTGGTCGGCCTCCTTGATGACCTTGCGAATATCATCCGCGTCGGTGGGAACAAGAGTAGCCACACCCACCGAGATCGTGGTTTCGAGTTCCGAATCGGCCACTTCCCGACGCAGGCCTTCAGCAAGATCCCGGGCCGCATCCTGATCGGTATTGGGCAGCACGATCAGGAACTCTTCACCACCATACCGTGCGACCAGGTCGGTCTTTCGGCGCGTCAGCCGCTGCATGATCTCGGCCAGGCGATTCAGGTAACGGTCCCCTTCCAGGTGCCCCCTGCGATCGTTGTAGTTCTTGAATTCATCGACATCGATCAGCAGTACCGACATGGGTACCTTTTCGCGACGGCAATAAGGCCCCATCAACTCAAGGTAATGGTCAAGGCGATGTCGATTCGCCAGGCCGGTCAGGCCATCAACGTGTGCCATGGCCTCCAGACGCTCGTTGGCCTCGGACAGTTCACGGGTACGCTTGTCGACTTCCTGTTCCAGGCGCTGCTTGTCGGCGGCCAGGCGAGCAACCCTCCAGCGCACGATCCCGGCAACAAGCAGCATGACCGCTGTCAGGACCAGGAACACCCATATTGTTATCGCCCAGGTCGTTCTGTACCAAGGCGGGAGGATGACGAAATCAAACGGTTGCGCTTCGCTGACATGGCCAGTCGAATCACGACCACGCACCTTGAACCGATAGGATCCGGGATCCAGATTGAAGTAGGTCACCCGAGCCGTCGATGACCAGGGCACGAACTCTCCTTCCAGCCCGACCAGGCGCTCCTGGTAGACCACTTCGTCGGGAGCATTCAGATCAGGCACGGTAAATTCGAAACGCATGCCGAACTCTTCCTGTGCGAAGCGATGTTTCGCTTCCGGATCCAATGACAAGGGTTCTGGCTCCTCGCCCGTCACCACGCGACTGACCCTGCGTATCACGATCTCGAACGGTGAGTCGGGAGAATCGACTACTGTCTCAGCTTCGCCGGGATTGAACATCATGATGGAGCTGCTGGCCCCGAAAAGGGCCGAGCCGTCAGATCCGAACCAGGCCGACGAAATGCCACCGCGCCGCAACGGTGCAACATCCTTTACACGCCACTTCGCATCTTCGGAAAACTCACGACGCAGAACCTGATGATGATTCCAGGCCCACAGACCCCCATCCGGTGAACGCTCGATTTGCAAGGGAACGTCGCCCACAAGCTCGGCATCTGGCGCCAGATCATCATCGAATGCAGCAAAGTGGTCATCGACCCAATGGTAAAAACCGAGATCGGTTCCAACCAGCCAGTGGACTTCTTCATCGCCCACATCGCCGATTCGGCCGAATACCACTTCGGGCCGCCTGTCCCACAACAATCCCTGCTCCGGGCCAAGCTCCTGCCGACTTCGCACTGAACGCCCTTGTTCGTCCAACTGCACACGCCATAAGCCCGAGCCCAGCGTCGCCAACCACAATTCGCCCGGCGACGGTTCAAGGACATCAACCACCCGAATCATCTGCTCGTCATCCTTCAGCAGCAGCTCCCAGTCGCCATCATCTTCCTGCAGAACCGCCAGACCTTCGGCCAGACCCACGTAGACCCGGTTCGAGTAGTGCGGGCTGGCATACAGTCGGATCGGGTCCAGTCGAGTATCAACAGCCTTGCTGGCCCGACCCTCGCGCCGATCCAGTTCCAGCACGTGATAGGAGTCCGCCAGTAGCGCCCGTTCTTCCGAAAGACTGAGCCAGTCCCATGATTCAAGCTGCGTCCAGTCTTCGATCGAAAGTTGACCGGCATGACCGGAATCATCACTTTCAAGCCGATAGACTCCGACATCAGTCAACACAACGAGATCGTCTTTCCATTGAGTGATATCCATGACCTGACCGATCAGGCCGGTGTCCTCGCCAAGCACCGTCCACGCCGCCGGCCAGGTCACACTGAAAGCGGCCAGATCGGTCACCGCCAGCAAGCCATGACCTTGAGTGCAATGCAGTCCGACGACCGCCCCACCGGCAAGACGAAAACTGCGAAACCGATGCGCTCCAGGCCAGTAAATGTAAATGTTGCCACTGCTGCCGGCCATGACCAGCGAATCATTCGACAGACGTTGAATATCCAGAATCCGGTTAGCGCCTGGAAAATCCTCTGGCGTGTTGTGAATCGAAACGCCCGAATCATCCACCTGCTTCCAGCGACCATCAGACATCTGGATCAGCAAGGTCTGTTCATCCAGCGGTGTCAGCGACCAGACCACTGACTCGTCAAGATCGCTGCCACTGCTGATCAGGACCAGCTCACCATCATTGTCCAGGACACTCAAACCCTTGCCACGCTGATGAATCCATAGCTGGCCCGCGTGAAACACCATGCCACCAAACCGTTCTTCGGTTCGCCAGTTCTCGAATTCATCGAGTTCGGGACGATAGGCAAACAGAGTCTGCCCGGCGTCAAAAAATACTGCATGAGGTGTCAGCTCGATCTGCCAGACATCACCGATGGCCTCCTCTTCGCCAAGCAACTCCGCAGCTTGTGCGGTGAGATCGTGAAAGACCGGAATACCCGCCTGATCATGCTCGATATAGCCCAGGGCACCGATACCCCCGACATAAACACGCCCCTCATTGTCGGGCTTGACGACACGCGCTGCTCCCGCGCCGGCGACTTCAACCAACTCCCAGCGTTCACCGTCGTAGACCAGCACCCCACTGTAACTGGCGATGTACACCAGCCCAGACTCATCCCGGGCGATATCGAAATTCTGTGGGAAAACCTGAATATCAGGCTCGAATCGGTGATGGGCCGGAACCCCTTCAAGCAACTCCACAACAGCATGGACCGGATCCGGAACTATCAAGGCCAGTACTCCGGCAAGAATCAGACAAACCCGCATGCGCTCCTCAATGCAACCCCTTTGGATCCCTTCCAACTATTGTTCCATTATAGGGGCTTGAGAATGGCCATGCACCCCAGGCAGCTGACGCCCTGTGAGACACTTCCCCTGAACCATTTCCGGGCCCAACCCATGCACAATGAACCAGATCCCTCCCCCACAGCTCAGCCGTACGAGTCGAGTCGCTATGGTGCGCTTGTGCTGAACCTTGGACGGGCGCTGCTGCATGTCGGCTCGCCGGCGCATCGGCTGGAATCGGCCATGCATATCATGGCCGAACGGCTCGGCCTCAGGGCCGAGTTCTTCTCGACACCTACCGCGTTGGTCGTCTCCCTGGGAGATGGTTCGCGCCAGCAAACCTTTCTGGCACGATCCGAGCCCGGCAGCGCCAATCTGTCCAAATTGGCAGACCTCACCCGGGTTATGGATGAGCTGGCCACCGGCAAGGTCGAGCCCGAGGAAGCCGATCAGCGGGTGCGAGCCATCGACCAGGCATCTTCACGCTATGGTACCTGGTTACAGGTTCTGGCCTATGCCGCGATTGGCGCCGGTGTGGCGCCGTTGATCGGGGGCGGCTGGCGCGAGAGCCTGTTGGCCATTGTGCTTGGCGCCATCTGCGGATTGAGTGTGCAAGTGCTCAGCCAGCGGCTGGATCGATCACGCCTGATCACGCCGGTGGTCGCCGCGCTGATCACTTTTCTAGGCACCCTGTGGTGTGGGTTCGATCCGCATACCGCGCTGATGCCGGCCATCATCGCCAGCATGATCGCATTGCTCCCCGGCATGGACATGACCACCGCCTGCCGCGAACTGGCCACCGGTCACCTGGTCTCGGGCGCCTCGCGCCTGGCTTTTGCCGGCATGGTCTTCGCCTTGCTGACTTTCGGCCTGATCATGGGCGGGATGGCCGGCCAGCACTTTGTCGGACCGGTCGATCTGACCACCGCCTCGCTGCGGCCGCCCTGGCTGCTTCCGATCGGACTCCTGCTCGCTGCCGCCGGACTGATGCTGCTGTTCCAGGCCCACAAACGCGACTGGATCTGGATGCTGTTGGCCTGCGTGATTGCCGCAGGCGGCGCCAGTCTCGGTGTCCTGATGCATGCACCGGTCGTGGGCGCATTCATCGGCGCCCTGGCGGTGGGGCTTGCGGGAAACCTGTTCGTCAAGTTCACCGGCCGACCTGGATCCATCATGCATTTTCCCGGCCTGATTCTGCTGGTTCCCGGAAGCATCGGCCTGCGCAGCCTGGCCACCCTGCTTGGCGATGACGTGATTTCAGGCATTGAAACCGCCATGCTTGCGGGTATGATTGCGGTGGCGCTGACGACCGGGATGATCCTGGCCAGTGTACTGTTGCCACCCAGAACCACGCTTTGAACAAGATCCTGGGCCAGAGGGAGCACGAATTGAATTCGTCATGAGCATCGATATCCGCAAAAAGCACGGCAAGCGCCTGGAAGAAGCACAGCAGATCGCCGATGATCTGGCTCAGGACCTGGCCGACAAGTTCGACATCGACTACGGCTGGGATGGCGATACCATCGTCTTCGAGCGCTTCGGCGTGGATGGCGAAATCGATGTCGACGAGGAAGTCGTCCACGTCCGCGCCCGACTGGGTTTTCTCCTCAGCTACCTCCAGCCGGCCGTGGAAAAGGAAATTCACCGTTACCTGGATGAGCATTTCGCCTGACCCCTTCACCCCTTCTCTTCTGCGATAATGGAGCGTCCATCCAACCCACGAGAGCGCCGTCATGTCCGACCCCATCGTCATTGCCTCCGCCCGCCGCACCGCCATCGGCTCTTTCCAGGGCCAGTTTGCGCGAGTCAAGTCGCCCCAGCTAGGGTCCGCGGCAATCTCAGCCGCCGTCGATGACGCCAAGGTGGCGGGTGAGGACATCAGCGAAGTCATCATGGGCTGTGTGCTGCCGGCCGGCACCGGCCAGGCTCCGGCACGTCAGGCCACGCTGGGCGCCGGACTTCCGGTCAGCACCGGTTGCACGACCATCAACAAGGTCTGCGGCTCGGGCATGAAGGCCATCATCCAGGGCCATGACGCCCTTCTGGCCGGCTCATCGGAAATCGTGGTTGCCGGCGGCATGGAGTCGATGACCAACGCGCCCTACCTGATCGATCGCGGGCTGCGCATGGGTCATGTCCAGAGCCTGGATCACATGTTTTTCGATGGCCTTCAGAATCCTTACGACGGCCAGCTCATGGGACCGTTCGGCGAGCAGTGCGCGGCCAAGTATGGGTTCAGCCGCGACGCCCAGGATGCATTTTCGAAAGCCTCGGTCGAACGTGCCCTGGCCGCGCTTGAAAATGGCGCATTTGAAGCCGAGATCGCCGCGGTGACCGTCAAGTCACGCAAGGGCGAAGAGCAGATCACCGGCGACGAGGAACCGCCGCGCTGCAATATCGAGAAAATGCCCTCGCTGCGTCCGGCCTTTGCCAAGGACGGCACGATCACGGCGGCCAGTTCCTCGAAGATTTCCGACGGCGCCGCGGCCGTGGTGCTGATGAAGGCTGGTCAGGCCGAGCAACGCGGTATCAAACCCCTGGCGCGCATCATTGCCCATGCCACCCACTCCCAGGAGCCGGAATGGTTTACCACCGCGCCGGTGGGGGCCATGCAGAAGGTCCTGGACAAGGCCGGTTGGAGCGTTGCCGATGTCGATTTGTTCGAGATCAACGAGGCCTTTGCCGTGGTCACCATGGCTGCCATGAAAGACCTGGGCCTGGATCATGAAAAGGTCAACGTCAATGGCGGGGCCTGTGCGCTGGGCCACCCGATCGGCGCCAGCGGTGCACGTATCGTGGTCACCCTGATCCATGCCCTGGCCAATCGCGGTCTCAAGCGCGGCGTGGCCTCGTTGTGTATCGGCGGCGGTGAAGCCACCGCGCTGGCCATTGAACTCGATTGATCGGGCCGGCGTGCGCGGAAACCGGGTCAAGGTCGTCGAGGTCGGGCCGCGCGACGGTCTGCAGAACGAGCCCTATACGATTCCGACCTCGGTCAAGCTGGAGCTGATTCACCGGCTGGCCGAAACCGGTCTGAACGTGGTGGAATCGACCAGTTTTGTCAGTGATCGCGCCATTCCGCAACTGGCAGACGCCGAAGAGGTCATGCGCGCACTCGAGCGAAAGCCCGACGTGCACTACCCGGCCCTGGTGCCCAACGAACGCGGTTATGACCGTGCGCGGGCCGTGGATGTCGACGAGATCGCGGTATTCACGGCGGCCTCCGAGGCCTTCAATCAGCGCAACATCAACTGCACGATCGAGCAATCTCTGCGCCGTTTCGCGCCGGTGCTCAAGCGCGCCCGAGATGATGGTGTGCGAGTGCGTGGTTATGTCTCGACGGTGCTCGGTTGTCCGTACCAGGGCAAGGTCCCGGTCAGTGACGTGGTGCGCGTGGCCGAAGCCTTGTTCGAGGCCGGCTGCGTCGAGGTTTCACTTGGCGACACAATCGGAGTGGGCACCCCCAACCAGGCTCGAACCGTGGTCACCGCAGTGGCCGAATCCATCCCCGTCGATCAGCTGGCCGTGCACTTTCACGACACCTACGGCCAGGCGCTGGCCAACATTGCCGCCTGCCTGGACATTGGCGTACGCGTGGTCGACAGCTCGGTCGCCGGCCTGGGCGGATGTCCCTATGCACGTGGTGCGACCGGCAACGTGGCCACCGAGGATGTCGTTTACATGCTCGAAGGCATGGGCATGGAAACCGGCATTGATCTGACTAACCTGGCGCGAGTCGGCGACTGGATCGCCGGCGAACTCGGCCGCCCACGCTCCCGCACCGGCCAAGCTATACTCAAACGAAATTGAACTGAAAACCTTGGAAGCGCAAAGACGCGAAGAAGAGGATGCAATTTAAGAGGGAGGCTATTGAAGCGGTGGCGACCGATGCTGTCGATGCGATGATACAGGTTCACCGAGAACGGGGCCCAGGATTACTGGAGTCTGCATATCAGATATACCTGAAACATGAGCTGACCAAGCGCGGGCACGAAGTCGAATGTTTTGCGTTTCAAAGGTTTTCCAAGTCGAGAAGGATTTTACAGAATGCAATCGAATGAAGTAAGAGCAATCATCACCGGTGGGGTTTCCGGTCTGGGATTCGCCGTGGCTCAACGATTTGTCGCAGACGGCGGCAAGGTCGCGTTGCTGGATGTCAACGCCGACAAGGGCGTTGAGGCGGTCTCCGAGCTGGGCGAGGAGCAGGCACAATTCTTCCGGGTCGATGTCACCAGCGAAGAGGATGTCAATGGAGTGATCGATCAGGCGCGCGAGTGGCTGGGCGGTCTCAACGTCGCGGTCAATTGTGCCGGCATACTCGGCGCGGGACGGGTGTTGGGGCGCGAAGGTCCGATGCCACTGGACAATTTTGCAAAAACGGTCATGGTCAATCTGATCGGCAGCTTCAATGTCGCAAAGGCCGCCGCTCATCAGATGCAGGACAATGAGCCCGGTGAGGACAACGAGCGCGGCGTGATCATCAACACCGCCTCGGTGGCAGCTGAGGAAGGCCAGATCGGCCAGGCGGCCTACTCCGCCTCAAAGGGCGGTGTGGTTAGCATGACCCTGCCCATGGCTCGTGAATTCACCCGTATCGGGGTGCGCGTAATGACCATCGCCCCGGGGGTTTTCCACACCCCCATGATGGATATCATGCCCGAAGAAATCCAAAAGGCGCTTGGTGAATCCATCCCCTTCCCCAAACGTCTGGGCAAGCCCGAGGAATTTGCCACACTCGCTGCCCATATCGTCGCAAATCGCTACTTCAACGGCACGACCATTCGCCTTGACGGTGCGGTGCGCCTGGAACCGAAGTAATGGACACTTTTGCCGCCATCGAAGAGCATGTCAAGGATCATTATGACGTGGTTCATGAAGAGCCCTTCATGCTCGGCCTCGAAGTGCCCGTCGGCGGTTCCGGACGTCGTCAAAGCGTATTTCTGGCCGAACTCAAGAGCCCGGACGGCAAGCGCTTCCTGCGGGTTGAAACCACGGTTGCGCCACTGGCCGATCATGATCCGGAGAAGTGTCTGCGGGTCAATCTCATGCTACGCACCGGCTACCTGGCTGTCGGCGACCTGGAGGGACTGGCCTTTCTCAAGTTGTGCGAGAACATGCTATACAGCAGCCTCACGGTTGAGGCGCTAGACTATTTGATCAAACACGTGGCCGAACTGGGTGACAAAATCGAAATCACGCTGAACAAGGGTGGGGATTGGTTTTAGTTGGTTTGGTTGGTTTGGTTGTTTTGGTTGGTTTGGTTGGTTTAATTGGTTTTGAGGAGTTCGATATGGAAGGCTTGCAGGAATGGATGAGTGAAATAGAAACTGCCAGTGCACTGGCGGTGGCCTGGCAGGTGCTGGGCGCCATTCTGATCTTCATCATCGGCCGCTGGATCGCCAAAGCATTGGTCCGGCTGATCCGCAACACGATGAAGAAGCGGGAAATGGATGAGCTGATCATCAATTTCCTGGCCAACATCGTTTACGTCGTCCTGCTGCTTTCAGTCGTCCTGATTGCCATCGGCTACCTGGGCATTGCCGTAACCCCGCTGATCGCCATACTCGGTGGCGCGGCGCTGGCCGTCGGCCTGGCCTTGCAAAGCAGTCTGAGCAATTTCGCGGCTGGCCTGATGCTGGTCGGCTTTCGGCCGTTCACGCGGGGTGACTTTGTCGAGGCCGGTGGCGTTTCGGGCACGGTACGTTCGGTGGGCATTTTTCAGACCGAGCTGAAAACTCCGGACAATCGCCATGTCGTCGTGCCCAACAGTTCGATCACCTCCAACCCAATCACCAATTACTCGGCCTATGACACCCGCCGCATCGACCTGATCATCGGTGTCCACTACGAGGATGATCTCAAACTGGCCCGCGACACCATTTCACGAGTCCTTTCCGAGCACGAAAACGTTCTCGATGATCC
>SL_3KL_010_SEDDRAFT_10004595_pt1 | contig 12463 bp, 9 predicted proteins | sample SodLakKL_010_SED_2_FD_10381 | JGI IMG/M metagenome (IMG submission 10381)
GTCGTGTGACCGACGAAGATGCCCACATTGGCATGGGCGGAGGGCATGCCGGCCAGCAGCACAAGGGCCGCAAGGCTGACGATCAGATGGCGTGGTGAGAACATGACCGGACTCCGGCGCAGGCGCGGCTGGTGTGCAGCCCCAGCATAGCCGGATTGCGCCCATGCACAAGTGAACAGTTGCGTGGACGTCGAAGCCGGTTGCAGCGAACGGTTTGACTCGCTCGTCTTTCAGCAAGCCTCCGCGCGCCCCGCCCCTCTGCGAGATTCACTGTCCCGACCTGTCATGAAACCACGGTACCCGGTGCCCCACCCGGGCTTGCGATCATGATCCACTCATTGTTCTTCTTTGCGTGCTTTGCGGCTTGGCGAGATTCCCCGCGCACGGCCTTCACGAATCAACCACGGGCCAGAGCACCGCCTCTTCCTCGCGCCGCACCAGCAGGATGCGGCGGTACTCCTCGGGATCCTTGATGTGGGCGACCTCGGCCGGGCGCGGGAAGTTCAGATCGAGCAGGCGCGACAGCCAGAAGCGCAACGCACCACAGCGCAGGGCCATGTTCCAGGCCTCGCCCTCGGCCGGCGTGAACGGTCGGCGTGCATGGTAGGCCGCCAGCAGCGCGCGGCTGCGGGCGTCGTCCAGGCGGCCGTCGGCGTGGCCACACCAGTCATTGACCGTGACCGCAACGTCGTAGAGCAGCCAGTCGTCACAGGCATAGTTGAAGTCGATCATGCCGGCGAGGCGGTCGCCGTCGAACAGCACGTTGTCGCGGAACAGGTCGGCATGGATGGTGCCGCGCGGCAGCTCCAGGTCACGGAACTGGCGGATGTAGGCGCGCTCCTCGGCAAGGATGCGTCGATCGTCCTCGTCCACAACCGGTTCCAGCTCGCGGCTGGTGCGGAACCACCAGATCGGGCCGCGTTCGTTCTCGTGGTGTTCCGTGAACGAGAATCCGGCCTCGTGCAAGCGACCCAGAGCATCACCGACCTGCGCACAGTGATCCACACCGGGGTGATCGAGGGTCCGCCCCGGCAGGCGCTCGATCAGGGCCGCGGGTTTGCCGTGGAGTTCCTGCAGGAAGTGGCCGTCGACATCGGCGATCGGATGGGCGCAGGGGACACCGCGATCGGACAGGTGCGCCGTCAGGTTCAGGAAGTAGGTGACCTCTTCGGCGGGATGCTTTTCGAAGACCGTGAGGACGTACTCACCCGCGGACGTGTACACGAACCAGTTGGAATTCTCGACGCCGGCGCGGATGCCTTCGAAGCGAATCAGGTCGCCCACCCGGTAGCGCCGCAGCAGGTCTTGAACATCTCGGTCGTCGAGCGCGGTGTAGACGGCCATGGACGCGTGTCGGCACCGGGTTGCCACGGGAGGCGCGGAGTGTACCATCGACCCCCGCCGGCGGCATCGGTCCGTCGGGCTGCCCCTGGAGTTTCCCGATGGCCGCGTCCGAAACCGCCGCAGACGATACCCCGCTGATCCTGGTGGACGGTTCGTCCTACCTCTATCGCGCCTACCACGCCATGCCCGGTTTGAACGCGCCCGATGGCAGTCCGACCGGCGCCATCTACGGCGTGGCGAACATGCTGCGCCGCCTGTTGCGCGAGTACGGGCCGGAACGCATGGCCGTCGTGTTCGACGCTCCGGGGCCGACCTTTCGCAGCGAGATCTACAGCGAGTACAAGGCCAACCGGCCGCCGATGCCGGACGACCTTGCCACCCAGATCGGCCCGCTGAAGGAGCTGATTGAGGCGCTCGGGTTGCCGCTGGTGAGCATCGAGGGCGTCGAGGCCGACGACGTCATCGGCACCCTCGCGCGCGAGGAGCGCGAGCGCGGCGGGTGCGTCATCATTTCCACCGGCGACAAGGACCTCGCGCAGCTCGTCGATGAGGGCACCACCCTGATCAATACCATGAGCAACGAGGTTCTCGATCCGCCGGCGGTCGAGGAGAAGTTCGGCGTGCCGCCCGCGCGCATCATCGACTACCTGAGCCTTGTGGGGGATACCTCCGACAACATCCCCGGCGTACCCAAGTGCGGGCCGAAGACGGCGGTGAAATGGCTCACGCAGTATGGTGACCTCGAGCAGGTCATCGCCAATGCAGACGCCATCGGCGGCAAGGTCGGCGAGAACCTCCGCGCGGCCATTGATGATGTGCGGCGGGCGCACGATCTCGTTACCATCCGCCGCGATCTCGACCTGGAACTGCATGCCGACCATCTGACCCGGCGCACGCCCGAACGCGAACGCCTTGACGAGCTCTACCGTCGGTTCGACTTCCGCTCCTGGCGGGCCGAACTCGGTGCCGCCAGTGACGCTGCCGAGGACGGCGAGGAGGGTTCTGCTGGCACGGACACCGATGCGCCAGATGCCCGCTACGAGGCCATCCTCGACCGTGCCGAACTCGAGACCTGGGTCGAGCGTCTTGCGACAGCGGACCTGATTGCCTTCGACACCGAGACCACCAGCCTGTCGGCGGCGGATGCCGAGGTGGTCGGGATCTCCTTCGCCGTCGAGGCGGGGCACGCCGCCTACGTGCCATTCGGCCACCGTTACCCGGGTGCGCCCGATCAGCTCTCCGAGGAGACCGTCCTCGAACTGCTGCAACCCCTGCTCGAGGATCCGGATCGACCGAAGGTCGGCCAGAACCTGAAGTACGACTGCGGCGTCCTGCTCAACCACGGCATCGAACTGACGGGCATCCGCCACGACACCATGCTCGAGTCCTACGTGCTCGACAGCACCGCCTCGCGCCACGACCTGGACTCGCTTGCGCGCCGGTATCTCGGTGTCGAACCCACACCCTTCACCGACGTGGCCGGCAAGGGCAAGAATCAGCTCACGTTCGACCAGGTCGCCATCGATGTTGCCACGCCCTATGCCGCCGAGGATGCCGACATCGCCCTGCGCCTGCATGGCGAGATCTGGCCGCGGCTGGCGGCGCTTGAAGGTCAGCGCCGGCTGTACGAGGAGATCGAGATGCCGCTGGTGCCAGTGCTCGCGCGCATGGAACATACCGGTGTGTGCATCGACGCAAGCCGCCTCGCCGAACAGGGGCGCGCGCTGGCCGAGCGCATGGCCGCGATCGAGACCGAGGTTGAAGCCGAGGCCGGCCGCCCCTTCAACCTGAACTCGCCCAAGCACTGCAGGAAATCCTCTTCGGCGAAGAGGGTCTGGGTCTGTCCCCCGTGCGCCGCACCCAGGGTGGCCAGCCATCGACCGCCGAGGACGTGCTCGAGATCCTCGCCGCCGACCATCGTCTGCCGCAACTGATCCTCGACTACCGCAGCCTCACCAAGCTCAAGTCGACCTACACCGATGCGCTGCCGCAGCGGATCAGCGAACGCACCGGGCGCGTGCATACGCACTACCAGCAGGCCGTGACCTCGACCGGCAGGCTGTCGTCCACTGAACCCAACCTGCAGAACATCCCCATCCGCACCGAGGAGGGGCGGCGCATCCGCGAGGCCTTCATCGCGCCCCCGGGCTACCAACTCCTCGCGGCCGACTACTCGCAGATCGAACTGCGGATCATGGCCCATCTCTCCGGCGACGCCGGCCTGCTGGCCGCCTTCGCAGAGGACCGCGACATCCACCGGGCGACTGCGGCCGAGGTGTTCGGCCTGGCCCCGGAGAGCGTCGGCGACGACCAGCGGCGCGCGGCCAAGGCCATCAACTTCGGCCTCATCTACGGCATGTCGGCCTGGGGGCTGGCGCGCCAGCTCGGCATCACGCGGAGCGACGCGCAGGCCTATGTCGATCGCTACTTCGAGCGCTATCCGGGCGTGCGCCGGTACATGGACACCACGCGCGAGAAGGCCCGCGAACAGGGCTATGTCGAAACCGTGTTCGGCCGCCGCCTCTATCTGCCCGAGATCAACGCGCGCAACCCGCAGCGCCGCCAGTACGCCGAACGCACCGCCATCAACGCGCCCATGCAGGGCACCGCCGCCGACATCATCAAGCGGGCGATGATTACCGTCGATGACTGGCTGCGCACCAGCGGCTTCGATGGCCGGCTGATCATGCAGGTGCACGACGAACTGATTCTCGAGGTGGCCGAAGCGCAGGCCGAGGAGGCGGTCAGCGCCGTGCGGGAGCGCATGGCTGCGGCGGCCGCGCTCGACGTGCCGCTGGTGGTTGAGGCCGGCCTCGGGGCCAACTGGGCCGAGGCGCACTGACGCCTTCGTCACCGCTCATCGGCGCGGGCCCACCGCTCGTGAATCGCACCCTCCCCCTTGTGCATGGAGCTTGCTAGAAGGAGCGACATGAAACAGTCGCAAGCCTTCACGCTGGTCGAGTTGATGATCGTGCTCGGGGTCGCCGCGATCCTCGCGACCATGGCCGCGCCCGCGTTCTGGAACATGATCCAGAACAGCCGCACGACCACGCAGGCCAATGAACTCGTCACCGCAATCAACCTTGCGCGCAGCGAGGCGATCAAGCGCGGTGAGCGCGTCGAGATCTGCGGATCGGGTAATCCGGCTTCCGGCGAATGCGGCGGTGAAAATGACTGGGCAACGGGCTGGCTCGTCCGCGTGGAAGGTGATTCAGATGCCGTTATCCGTGTCTGGGACGCGCCCGCCGGCCTGAATCTCGCGGCGAACGGGACGGCGAACATGGTCTTTCGCTCGCTGGGCGAACGCCTCGACGACGGCACGGCCACTTTCACCCTGAACTTCGACGGCTGTACCGGCGATCGCCAGCGGCGCATTCGAGTGAACGCGGCGGGGCGACCCAGTGTGACTCGGGAGGCGTGCTGATGCGCGAGGCGAATCCATGCTTCATCCAGGCCAGTGGCGCCGTAAGCAGGGTTACGCGAGGTTCCCGGCCGCGGCTGCAGCACGCCCGGGGCGTGACCTTGATCGAGGTGCTCGTGACGATCCTCATCATCGGCATCGGCCTTCTGGGGCTGGCCGGTATGCAGACCGTATCAATGCAGTACAACCACAGTTCCTATCAGCGCACCCATGCCAACAACATGGCCTACGACATCGCCGACCGCATGCGGGCCAACCGCCAGGCGGCCCGCAATGGCGAGTACAACATCGCCCTGGATGGTGCGCCGCCCGGCGGGAACTCGGTCGCCGCTTCCGATCTCGCCGAGTGGCGCGCCGACATCAACAGCAAGCTACCGAACGGCACGGGGTCCGTGGCGGTCAACGGCGACGGAATCGCCACCATCACCGTGCGTTGGCTCGACAGTCGCGATGAACGCGAGGCCGACGACGTAACCACGTTCACCCTGGAGACACGGATATGAGGTCGGCGCTCCCGTCACGCGGAAGCACGTGCATTCCCGGACTGCGGGTTCAGCGTGGTCTGACGCTGGTGGAGTTGATGGTCGCCATCGTCATCGGTCTGATTCTCACGGCCGGTGTCATCCAGATCTTCCTCGGCAGCAATCAGAGCTACCGCTTCCAGGAATCGATGTCGCGCATCCAGGAGAACGGGCGCTACGCCGTCGAGGCGCTCGCGCGCGATCTGCGCAGTGTCGCCTACCGCGGCTGTGGCGGACGTTCCCTGAATGATATGCAGGTCACCGATCTCACAGGTGGCCCGGGCGGAGGCAAGGGAGGCGGTCAAGGCGGTGGCGACATATCGGGAGATCCGTTCGGCCTGCTGGCCGACGCCCTGCGCGGCTACAGTCACAACGGCGGCTGGTCGCCTGCGCTGGATGCGGAGGTTGCGGCGCATAACCCCAGTCCGGACGGCGAAGTCCTGCGCCTGCGTTCTCTCGAGTACGGCTCGAATGCGGACGTCAGTGCACACCAGTCCAAGGGCTCCAACCTGTTCGTGGACGACGTCAGCGGCTTCGAGCAGAACCAGGTCGTCATTGCCACCAACTGCGCCGAGGCGGTGCGCTTCGAGATCAACAACGCTCAGACCAAGGAGGGTGGCGGACAAATGACGGTGCCCAGCAATCCGGCCTTCTACGAAACGTATCGCCCGCTGACCGTGCACGACGACCTCGGTGAACGGTACTTCTTCATCGCGGCCAACGACGTTGGCCGTCCCGCCCTGTTCCGTGCGGACAGCGGCGGTCCGGCCGTGGAACTGGTCGAGGGCATCGAGCGCCTGGTCTACGAGTTCGGCGTGGATACCAATGGTAGTGGGGAGGCCAATGCTTACCGCAATGCCGCCGATGTGCAGTCCAACGGCGAGTGGGAGGACGTCATCTCCGTGCGAATCAGTATTCTGGTCGCCGGCGCAGAGGATAATGTGGTCGACGAGCCGCAAGTGATCGCCTTCCCCCCGGGCGCAAACCCCTTCACCGCCGCTGATCGGCGCCTGTATCAGACCTTCACGTCCACGGTCAGCCTCAGGAATCGTCTGCCATGACGCGTTCTGCATCCTTGATTTGTTCGCACACTCGCAAGCGCCAGCTTGGTGTAGCACTGGTCGTGGCGCTGGTGTTCCTGCTGGTACTCACCATCCTCGGCGTGACCGCTATGCAGAGCGCCACGCTGCAGGAGCGCATGGCCGGGAATTTGCGTGACCGCAATGTCGGGTTTCAGGCTGCAGAGGCTGCGCTGCGTGTGGGCGAGGACTGGTTGCAAAATCAAACTGATGGATTAGGGAGATGGGACTTGAATCTGCACGAGACAGAAGTCTTCTTGGTGCTCCGGGAGGACGAGCCCGCCTTGAGCGAACTCGACTGTGATGATGGCAATATGCGCACGGTGGGTGTCGACGGCGTGGAGCGAAATCCCTGTTTCATGATTGTCGAATACGACTCCTTCCCGGGCATTGGAGGCATGGGCAACCCAGACGAAGCATGCGCGTTCCGAGTCATCGCTATTGGCACTGGCCGGAGCCCCGATGCGCGAGTCACTCTGAGCAGCACGTTTCGCCGCGACCCCTGCTAGAAAAAACCAGACGCCGTATCCTTACGGAATCCGGGGAGACAAGATTATGATGAGAGCGCGCCGAACCCGCACCGCCCTTGCCGTGGTATCAGGTCTTGCTCTGTATGCGGGGGCCGCGCACGCCGAGCTGCCGATCTCGCAAGTGCCGCTGTTCCTGACGCAGGGTGCGACCCCGATCGCCATGCTCAACATGTCGAACGACCATCAGCTCTACTTCGAGGCCTATCCCGATTACGCGGACCTCACGGGCGATGGCCAGGTCAACAGCACCTACGATCACGACATCGACTATTACGGCTACTTCGATTCCTACAAGTGCTACGAGTATTCGGGCGGGCAATTCAATCCAAGCCGTCTTACCGATGACAAGTACTGCATCGGCAGTGAATGGAGCGGGAACTTTCTGAACTGGATCTCCATGGCACGCATCGATGCCGTGCGCAAGATCCTTTACGGCGGTCACCGGTACATCGACGAGGCCGACGAGACGGTTCTCGAGCGCACCTACCTCCCCAATGATGGCCACTCCTGGCAGCGCTTTTACGATGGCGACGATCTGCCGCAACTCTCGCCGTTCAATGTACCGCAGGCCACCACAGGCAGTAGTGACACGGACAATGATCTGTCCGCTGGCACGAAGGAGTTCGCGACAACCTTCCGCGACGATGAGGTTGACACGGGCGACCAATTGATCCTGAGGGGTTCCGCGGAGCCTTCGGAGCGGTTCCTGGTCGGCGTGGTGACGGCCTGGGACGGGAGTACCGGCGCACTTACGATCGAGGTGTCGGAGGACGGTTGGTCCGGGACCGGCAGTCCGGGTAGCTGGGACATCGAGAATCTCAGTCGGCGGGGTGTGACTTTCTGCAACACCACGGCGACCGACACTCAGTTCTCCCAGGATGTCACGGATCCACCCCTGATTCGGGTCGCGGCGGGGAACTATTCGCTGTGGACCGCGAACGAGCGCTGGCAGTGCCAGTGGGCGGAAGAAGAATACCGTACCGGCCACCCGAGCATGGAAATTGGTGATGTCGCGTTCTCCAATGGCAATGATGCTGCCTTCACCGGTATTTTCGCGAACAGCGACAATCCCTGGCGCGCTACCTACGGTCTCGGCCAGCAGGACTACAACGTGCGTGTCAGCGTCTGCGAGGAGGACCTGCTCGGCGAGGAAGACTGCAAGCGCTACCCGGACGGCAACTTCAAGCCGATCGGCCTGTTGCAGGAGTTCGGGGACGCTGGAGCGATCGACTTCGGCCTGATGACGGGCAGCTACGCACGGAATCGCTCCGGCGGCGTGTTGCGCCGCAATGTTGCGTCGATGGCCGACGAAATCAATGTCGATACCGACGGCACGTTTCGCGATGCGCCGGACGATGGCTCGATCATCGATACGCTGGAACGTTTCCGGATCTTCGGCTATGACCACGGGCCCGGCTACTACAATACCGGTGGCAGTGGCGGCGATGATTGTGAATGGGGTCAGGTCGACCCAACAGAGGGTACCTGCACCAACTGGGGCAATCCGCAATCGGAGATGTTCCTGGAAACGTTGCGTTATCTCTCCGGTGCGAATGGCCCGAACTTCGGGCTCGATGGCGGTAACGATCGTATTTCGGGTCTGGGGGAAGCGGACTGGGAGGATCCCCTGGGTGACGCCAATTACTGTGCCCCGACTAACATCATCAGCTTCAATGCATCCTCGACAACCGATGATTCAGACTTTGACGGCATCAGTGACATTCCGGGCGCACCGGGTTCGGCGGCAGCGTTGACCAACGTCGTCGGCGAAGGCGAGGGCATTCACGGCAACGAATGGTTCGTTGGCCAAGCAGGGGGCGACAACGATCAGTTGTGCACGCCCAAGGTGGTTAACGCGCTCGGCGACGTCGAAGGCATCTGCCCGGAGGCGCCGCGCCAGCAGGGCTCGTATGACATTGCCGGCCTCGCCCACCATGCGTGGACGAATGACATGCGCCCCGACCTGCCGCAGTTCGATCAGCGTTTTGAGACCTACGGCGTGTCCCTCGCACCCGCCGTCCCACGCGTTGAGATTCCCTTGCCGGGAACGTCGGACCCCGCAGTTTCCCTGCTGCCGGCCTGCCGAAACGCCAATGGAAGCAACTGCGCCATCGTTGACTTCCGGATCGTTGACCAGAACGTCGACGAAGGCACGGGTGCGTTCTTCATCCAGTGGGAGGACAGCGAACAGGGTGGCGACTATGACATGGACATGAACGGCGTCCTTAGTTACGAGATCACCGGGACGCAGATCGTCGTGACCACGAATGTCTTTGCCGAGTCGACCAGCCAGACCATGGGTTTTGGCTACGTGGTCAGTGGTACCGATGACGACGGATTCCACGTCCACTCCGGCGTCAACGACTTTCGCATGGATGGGTGCAACGTTAGCGGTTGTGAGGACGACGATCCGGCCACCTCGAAGACGTTCAGCCTTGGTGGTGGAACGGCGGACCTGTTGGAGCAGCCCCTCTACTACGCAGCCAAATGGGGCGGCTTCGATCGCGACGCCGTCGACAATGATGGCCTCGTCTTCCCCGATGACGCCGAGACCTGGCAGGACCCAGAAACCGGCTTGCCGCGAAACTACTACTTCTCGGCCGACCCGCGGCAGCTTGCCGAGGATCTGCGCGACGTGTTCTCGGCTGTGGCCAGCGACATCGGGTCCGCAGCAGCCGTGGCGGCCAATACGACACGGGTGGATACAGAGACCCTGATCTACCAGGCACTGTTCAACAGCGAGGACTGGACCGGGGATCTTTTGGCCTACCCCGTGGACGAGGAGACGGGCGAAGTCGACGAAGCAAATCCCGAGTGGAGTGCCGCCCAGGGGATACCGCAGCCCTCGCAGCGGCGTGTCCTGTCATGGGACCGCGACAACGAAACCGGTGTTCGACTGCAATCCCATACAGACCTGCCCGACCATCAGTTCGACGCGCTCGCAGCCAGTGATCTCGGCTCCGTCGAGGATCTGTTCGACTACCTGCTGCTGGGCGATCAGAGTCGCGAACAGCGTACCGGTAATGGTGACTTCCGCAATCGGGTCGCGACCGTTCTGGGAGACATCGTCAATTCGTCTCCCTTTGTCACCCGCGGGCGCAACATGGCCTACAATGTCCTCGATGACGACGAGGGTGGCGACAGCTATCGCCAGTTCCTGAGCAACAAGCGCGAGCGCGATCCCATTCTCTACGTGGGTGCCAACGACGGCATGCTCCACGCCTTCGATGCACGTGCATCCGGTGGCAACGAGATCTTCACCTTCGCGTCCAGTGTAGTCTTCGATGAATTGCCGCAACTTGCCGATCAGAACTATCGACACCGCTACTTTGTCGATGGCCAGATCGAGGTCGCGGATGCCCACCTCGGCGCGGGATGGCAGAAAGTGCTGCTGGGGTCGACTGGAGCTGGGCCGGCCGGTGTTTTTGCTCTCAACGTCACGGACGTAACGACCAGCTCCACCAGTGCCACTGACAACATCGTCATGTGGGAGATCGATCAGACCCACGACGAGGTCGGCGACCAGCTCGGCCACGTACTCGAGGATCTGCACATCTTCAAGACGAACGACGGCGAATGGGTTGCACTGTTCGGCAATGGTTACAACAGCGCCGAGCAGAATGCCCATCTTGTGATCGTGCCGCTGGAAGACCCCGATGATGCGTTCACTATCGAGACGCAAAACACGCCCGGAGATAATGGCCTGGGTGGCGTCACGCCGGTCGACATGACCGGTAACGGCCTCGTCGACTGGGTCTACGGCGGTGACCTCGAAGGCAACATGTGGCGCTTCGATCTGAGCAGTGATGACTCCAGCGACTGGACGGCGAATCTTCTGTTCCAGGCGGTCGATGAAGCCGGCGATCCGCAGCCGATCACGGCCGCACCGGCAGTCGTGCCGCACACATCGGCGGATGTCGAGATGAGCGTGCTGTTCGGTACGGGCCGATTCTTCCTCGATGGTGACGAGGAGGCGGGTGACGACGCCCAGATCCAGACCTTCTATTCGCTGCAGGATGACGGCGAAACGACCATTGCGGGCCGCAACGAACTGCACGAAGTGCGCATTACCTCGCAGGAGAATGTCGATGATGATGTCGCTTCAGCGGTGCGGCGCATTGGCAGCGATGGACAGATCGAGGCGTCCGATCGCGGCTGGTACCTCGACCTGGCACCGAATGGTGTGCGCACGGGCGAGCGAGTGATCGACAAGCCATTGATCATCGGTGACCGGGTGTTCTTCCTTTCGCAGATTCCGGAGCCCGACATCTGTGCCCAGGGCGGTCGGAGCTGGCTCAACGAGGTCGGCGTGGAAACCGGCGAACGCAGTCGCATGGGGACGTTCGACGACATCGCCGACGATGTCGCAGGCATCAGCTTCGAGGAGGGGCTCGCAACCGGACTGCCGGCCCTGCGCAGCGGCGACTTCCTGCGCCTCTATCCGAGCCTCAGTTCGGGGGGTACCGCCGGGCCGATCGATGTCTTTGATCCGCGCGGAGAAGGCAGGCAGTCCTGGAAGGAGCATCTGCGATGAGAAACGAGCAACGGATCGGATCCAGTGGATTGCCGGGCAGCGGGCCGCGGCCGCAGCGGGGCTTCACGCTGATCGAGTTGATGATCGTTGTTGCGGTGATCGGCATCATCGCCGCCATCGCGCTGCCGGCCTATACGCAGTATGTGGAGCAGTCGCGCAGGGCTGACGGCATGGATGCGCTGCAGAACACGGCGCAGCGCCTGGAGCGCTGCTATACGCAGTACGGCCAGTACGACGACAACAACTGCGGTGCGTCCGGAGATGTAAGTGACGGCTTCGATTCACCCGAGGGATATTACCGCATCCGTTCGACCGCGCTTGAAACAACGTCCTTCACGCTACAGGCGGTGCCGCAGGGCGCACAGGCAAACGACGACTGCGGAACCTTCACCCTCACGAACACGGGCGTGCGGGATGCCGGTGGCGACGACTGCTGGCGATAGGTCGGGTTGAGCCGCGCTCCGCGCGGCGAAGCCCGACAAGTGTCTATCCGAATGGAACGACTACCCGGCCTGCTTCAGGCGCAGGGTCTTCGGGAGGGAAAAGACGACGTGCTCCTCGATGCCGCTGTCGGTCTCGAGGACATGGCCACCGTGTTCCTTCAGCTTCGCCACCACTTCCTCGACCAGTGACTCCGGTGCCGATGCGCCGGCGGTGACCCCAACGCGCTCCTTGCCACTGAGCCAGCCGCTGTCGATGACGCCCGCATCCGCGATCAGGTGCGCTTCTGTACCGAGGCGTTCGGCGAGTTCACGCAGGCGGTTCGAGTTGGAGCTGTTGTGCGCGCCGACGACCAGCACCAGGTCGCAATCCGCGGCCAGTTCCTTGACCGCATCCTGGCGGTTCTGGGTGGCATAGCAGATGTCTTCCTTGCGCGGCGTGACCATCTCCGGGAACCGCCGCTTGAGGGCGGCCAGCATCCCCGCGGTGTCATCGACGGACAGCGTGGTCTGGGTGACGACGGCCAGCCGCGAGGGATCCTCCACCTCGACGGCCTCGGCATCGGCCAGTGATTCGATCAGGCGGATGCGGCC
>SL_3KL_010_SEDDRAFT_10004596_pt1 | contig 12463 bp, 14 predicted proteins | sample SodLakKL_010_SED_2_FD_10381 | JGI IMG/M metagenome (IMG submission 10381)
GGACCCGACCCCGCAATTAAAAAAAATAATGGCACAGGATGTTCTGAATCTTCAGGAATAACCAATGTTCCGTAAAGTGTGCAATCTCTAACAGAGATGCTCAACTCTTCCTCAATCGTATTGTTTGCCGAATAAGCTAAATTAATGGCAAAAACAAAAACCCAAATAATTTTTATTTTTTTCATCTGAATTAAGTTTAGCTAATAATTGCATTGAATTAAATAAAATGCAAATTTAAATAAATAAAATTAAAAAAGTAATAAATAAAATTAATTTATTTTTCAAAGATGTTAAAAAATGTATTATATTTGCTTCGTATATTAAATAGATTATAATATGGAACAAAAATCAAAATTGCCTTTATCTTGTCCTTCTTGTACAGATAGATTAAAAGTTCAAACTTTATTATGCGAAAATTGTGAAACCAATGTTTCGGGAAGTTTCCCCCTGCCATTATTGACAAGCTTGACGGAAGAAGAGCAGGCTTTTATTATTAATTTTGTTAAGTACAGTGGCAGCATAAAAGAAATGTCAAAACATCTCAATCTGAGCTATCCTTCGGTAAGAAATATATTGGATGATATAATTGAAAAAATTAAAACTTGTGAAGAAAATGAAAAACAATAATCTTAACAAGCCGGTTTCGCTGCTTATCAATCCTTTTAATTTGATAGCAGGTACAAAATCATTATTGATTGGATTTTCAATAATTGTTATAACATCGGTTTTTGCTTATTATTTCAACACTCATTTTAATGGTGTTTTAGATATCAAGTACGGAGATACAGATTTAAAGTACTATAATTTTTTGCTGTATGGGATTATTAATGTAGTAACAATTTCTGTGCTGCTTTATTTTTCAGGTCTTATTGTTTCAAAATCTTCGATACGTTTTATTGATGTAATAGGCACACAAGCATTGGCAAGATATCCGTTGTTTATAGCCCCGTTTTTAAACGCAGGAGCAGTAATGGAAAAATTTGCATCATTCATGATGGGAAAATATGTTAGTAATACAGAGGTTATAGAAATTTTATGGTTTCAGTGGGTTTTAATTGGCTTGTTTCTTACAGCCACTATAATATTAATAATTTGGATGATAGTATTAATGTATAATGCATATTGTGTTTCAAGCAACGTCAGAGGAAACAGGGCTGTAATATCTTTTATTATTGCATTATTACTGGCAGAAGCAGTTTCAATTTTTCTAAATATTTATTTTAACTATAATATTATTAATCTTTTAAATTAAAAAGTTATGGAAAATTTATTCAATGATTACAAAACATGGGTTATTGTTTTGTTTGTATTTTTAATAGTTTTTGATGTCATACTAAAATTAATTGCGTTATGGAGGTCGGCAAGATTGAAGCAGTTGGTGTGGTTTATTTGTATCGGCATTTTTAATACATGCGGTATTTTGCCGATTATATATTTATTGATAACTAGAAAAAAGAAAGATCAGACTTGTTGCAGTAATGAATAACAAAATCCTTTTTTCTGAAAAGCAAAAAATTAATTGGCTGATGTTTATAATCATAAACGTTATTATTACTTGGTGTAATGGGGAAAAACAATTTTGAGGAAATTTTGATTAGTTTGAATAAAGCTGATATGATTTCTTTCATAAATAACAATCCGGAGTGTTTTGAAAAAGCTGTAAAGCTGTCGTTTGTTGATAAGCAGCCATGCTCGTGGAGGGCTGCATGGCTATTGTGGAGTTGTATGGAGGAAAATGATAAAAGAGTCAGGAAATATTTGAAAGAGATTATTAACGCACTGCCATTAGTTAAAGATAATCAATTTAGAGAGTTGTTAATCGTTCTGCGAAAAATGGAGATAGATGATAAATATGAAGGGAAGCTTTTTAATATCTGCGTAAATGCTTGGGAAAATATAGGAAAACAACCATCGGTTAGGCATAATGCGTTTAGAATAATTGTAAAAATTATAAAAAAATACCCGGAGTTAATTAATGAAATAACCTTTTTAACCGAACCTCATTATGTTGATTGCCTTTCAGCAGGGGTAAAAAACTCTGTAAACAAAATGATTTCCGAAATCCGAAGTAAATAACACTTGCTTTTAGTATGTTTGCCTCCCGGCACATCTCAAAAAATTCTTTTTATAGCAAAGCTTATATGTCTGTGTGTTTCATGAGATAGGTAAATAAACTCCCATTCATGTTTATAACAAAATTCATTAACGGCTTCTGCTACTCCATAGGAGCTGCCATCTCTGTAATTGCGATTTGTATAATCATGCCCGGCAATTATTCCGCTTTCTTTTACAACATTCTTGCAATTCTTCAATTCTTTTTTTGTTGTACTGTATGTATGATCAGTATCAATATATACCCAGTCAAAATAATTTTCAGAAAAGGTTTTCAAAATATCCGAAGAGTCGCCTTTATGTATTTTTACAGTTTTGTTTTTAATTTCAAGTTTGAAAATATCTTTTACATGTTCATGCGCATCATCATTAAAATCATCACTTATCCAACTATCAATAAGGTTCAACTCTTTAGGATTACAAAATTCCAATATTTTTTTAGAGAATCGTCCTTTGGCAACCCCTATTTCTGCTACTATGGAGTTTTTTGGCAACTTTTTCAAAATATCTGTTCTGGTAGGGACAACGGTAACATTTTTCAGATGCTTCTCAGATAGCTGATAATAAGGAGGAGTTTTACTCATCATCATTATTATTCTTCTTTTTATCAGGGAATTTTAAAGAATAAGCGAGTGCTTCCAATTGTCGTAAATAGTCTCGTTTATCAAAATCCGGGGCCCAAACAAAAACATCAATATTAATTAATCTCATATATCTTTCATCCAAGAGAGTATAGTTAAGAAAAGGTCCTCCCATAAAATCGCCTTCCATCCGCCACAAGCCTCTAAGCTTAGCTGCATACTTTTCATTAAAATTAATTTCTCTGTACAATGGTGGAATATCACTATAAGTAGTCATATAACTGCCTGCTATCTCTCCGGCAATATATTTTTTTGTTATAGAGTCACGTCTTTCCCATAATACTTCAAAATCAAAATCTTTTTCAGGGTTAGTGTATGGTAAAGATGATATTAACAAACCCATTTCAAGGTCCTCTTTGGTTCCGGTTCTTCTAATCCAAGCAAAATCATCTCCTTCTATAGCAACAAAATATCCTTCAGGCACCATAATATCAACATCAAAATTAGTTTGCAAAAAGTTGCGAACTTCATTATTTGGCATTCGTCTGTAAGCATTTATAAGCCTCTTCCTCTCTTTTTCAAGAAATAATTCAATTATTCTATCAGAATTTCTTTCGAGAGTAGCTTTAAGTGCTTGATTGTCAGGGGCAAATACTCTTACTATTCTTTGAGGATAAGCCCATAGGTTTTTTGTGGTTTCTATTCTGGCAGTATCTAAGGAAGCGTCAATGTTTAGCATTAAAATACTGCGGTGAGTTTGAAATAATGAAGAAAAATTATTTTCATCAAGATGTCTTAGGTCAAACATGGATTCTGGTTGAGGAAGCATAGGTTGTGCTGCGGCAAAAGTATGCTTTATTAATTCTCCGGGTTTACCTTCCCAATGTTTTTTTTCTGTGACAACTATCATTTCGCTTGTTCGCCCTGTAGCCGAAGGCTTTCTATCTCTTTGAGGTGCTTCGCAGGAGATAAGAATTATTAGTATTAAGGTTTTTAATATAAGAAGGTTCTTCATTTTTTATTTAAACTTTAATTTTAAAATAATTATTACTCTTTTGATAATATGATTTTTTGTCCCGGCTTTAATTTGTTTTCACAAAAATTATTAAATTTTATCAGTTGCTCGATTTCAATATCGGGATATTTATCGGCAATATCAGCTAAAGTATCCCCTTTTTGAACTTCGTAATAAATAAATGCTTGAGTTTCTTTTTCTGATTTTTCTTTTCCCTTTTCTTCCTCTTCTTTCTTCTTTTGCTTTGTTGTCATGCCTTCGGGTTCTTTAATTATTAGATGTTGTCCTGCATATATAGTGGTGCTCGAAAGGTTATTCCATCTTTTTATACTGTCAATGGAGACTCTGTATCTGTTAGAGATAACTCCAAGTGTTTCGCCGCTTCTGACAACGTGAACATTGTTATCTGTTGATATATTGGTGTTTGCCGGCATGGGAGCTCTTACAATCAGCTGTTGTCCCGGGCGGATCAAAGTTCCTCTCAAGTTATTCCATCTTTGAATTTCTCCTACCGTACAACCATATCTTCTGGCGATAGTTCCAAGAACTTCTCCTTGGCGTACAACATGGACAGTAGTTTCTCTCATTTGAGCGGCCAGTTCTTCTTGCCTTATTTCTTCTGGAGTTTTGTAATTATAGATTTTCTCTTCGTTGGTCACGAAAAGTCCTGAATATTTTTTTGGCAATCTTAATGTATATGTGTTATTTTCACTTCCGGGAATAATATTTTGCCTGAAAGAAGGGTTTAAATATCTTAGGTGGTCAATAGGAATATCAAGGATTTTACTGATATTCCTCAGGCTAAGTATTTGGTTAATATTCAGTGTGTCAATATCCAAATCAGTATAAGGAGGAGGTGTAGGGTAAAGGTTGTGATGATCGGAGTATTCCATGACATAAGCAACAGCCATAAAAGCGGGCACATAGTTTCTTGTTTCTCTTGGCAAGAATCCTCGGATACTCCAAAAATCTCTAACTCCGCCTGAACGTCTAATGGCTCTGTTAACATTCCCGGGGCCGGCATTATAAGCCGCCATCGCAAGAAGCCAGTCATCGTATATATTAAAAAGATCCACGAAGTGTTCACAAGCAGCTATTGTCGATTTTACTATATCTGATCTGTCATCAACATAACTGTTTACCTCTAGTCCATACATCCTTCCAGTGCCATACATAAACTGCCATATTCCGGTTGCGCCAACTCTTGAACGAGCAACAGGATTTAAAGCAGACTCTATAACTGCAATATATTTAAGTTCCAAAGGAATACCATGTTTGTCTAATTGCTCCTCAAAATATGGGAAATAAAGTTCTGATAGACCCATTATCCTCTCTGTTAAATCTCGCCGGTTTTTAGCATATAAATTTATAAAATTTTTAACGCTAGAGTTATAAACAAAATTAATTGGAGATAATCTGTCAAGTTCATCAAATCTAGCTTTGTAAACAGAATCACAATATTCGGGAACAAATCCGGTCGGGAAACTTTCTATTACAGATGGTTTCTGTTCTTTATAGACAGCTATGTTTTTATATACTTTTAGGTTTGCAAGACTATCTAGCATTGCAACTATAGGGTCATCTTTGCTAATTTGAAAAGAATGATCATTTTTTTTATTATCATTTGCTAATAAATTGATTTTAAATATAATACAAATTAATAAAATTATAGCAGTCCTAGTTACCATTTTATTTTTTGTTTTTGAATGGATTGGGTAAATAATATTTTTTAATAAATAAAGAAGTTACTATGAATCTTTGTTGTTATCTTCCTTTTCATTTTCTTTTTCTGAATCCTTATCGCTTTGTTTTTGCGCATCCTTAAATTCTTTCATCCCTCTTCCTAAACCTCTCATTAATTCCGGGATTTTGCGACCTCCGAAAAGCAATAAAATGATTGCCAGGATAATAAGTATTTCTTGCATCCCAATCATAGCGATTATCGGCATTATATTCATGATTAAAAAATTAAGTTAAACAATGATTTCAAAATAGTTTTTTAATTAATAAAATTAACAACAGACATCAAAAATACAATATTTTATACAAAGCAAAGCATAATAATTAAAAATATTTGTATTGCTTAATCTTCTATTATGCTGAAAATGAAAATATTACTGTCTTCTTGCTATCCATTCAGTTGGATTAAGTTTTTTGTTTCCTTTCCATATCTGAAGTTGTAATTCTGTTTCATTTTCTCTTGGGTCAGTACTAATGACACCTATTTCTTGTCTTATTTCGACTCGTTGCCCGTTTCTGACAATTACCTCCGTAAGGTTTGAGTATACAGTTAGATATTCTCCGTGTCTAATTATTACAGCATTATCTCCTCGTGGTTGCGTAAATACTCTAACCACAGTACCCTCAAAAATAGCTCTAGCCATAGCACCTTTTGTAGTAGAGATATTCACACCATCATTTGATATTCTTATGCCCGGGAGAACAGGGTGGTCTTGTTCTCCAAAGTGTCTAGTTATTACACCTCTTTCTGATGGCCATGGAAGCTTTCCTTTATTTTCATAAAAGTTGTCTGAAATTATTCTTTCTTCAGGAGTTAATTCGAAAACTCTATCGGGGGTGGCACGCCCTTCAGCCCTGGCTTTTTCAGCTGCTCGTCTTCTTTCTTCTTCAATAATCCTTTCTATTGCACGTGAAAGCTCATTTGCCTCTTTCTCTTTTTGTTTAAGTTGGGCCAAAAGAGATTGTTCTTTTTGCCGAAGTGAATGTACTGTTCTGTTTTGCTCAACTTTTTCGGCAGTTAATATATTTAATTCATTTTGATGTTGAGTCAAATAAATTTGTTGTTCAATTTTTCTTTCTTCAAGTTTTGCAATTTTTTCATCAAGCTTATTTGCTGCATCTTCTATTCTTTCAGCTTGAAGTTTCCTGTGGTGCGAGTATTGCTGCATATATCTTATTCTCATATATGCCTGATTAAAATCTTTAGCAGCAAAAATAAACATAAGCCGGTCATAAGAACTCCTGTTCTTATATGCATGATATATCATATTTGCATACGACTCTTTAAGCTCTTCTAATTCAGTGTTAAGAATATCTATTTCTTTTTCGTAAGATTCTACTTGTTGATTAATTATTGTGATTTCAGATCTGATATTATTTAGTAATGTTTTACGTTTCTCTATTTGATTATTAAGTATAACAAGTCTATTAATACTAGTCTTTGCAGATTTTTTAGTTTCTTGCAGTAGTTCGTTGGTCAGAGCAATTTCTCTATTAATCCTTTGTCTTTCAGATTCCAGCTCATTACGGTTTTGTCCATAAGAAAAAAATAAACTGCCTATAATAAAAAAGAATAAAACTATCTTAGTTGCTAACAAAAAGCATTTTAAGATTTTTATTTTTTTTATTTTCATTTTTTAAAATTTTGTTCAATAATTTATTTTAAGTAAAGCATAAATTTGATTTTTATAAATCTATTCAAATCTTATAGTTATTATTTTACTTCATTAGTATTTAATAAAAAACGACTTTTGCATTAAAAATCAATAGGTTTATATCTGGATGGAACAGAGAAATTAATTTCAAAAGGTTTATTAATATTGATTCTAACGTATTCCAATAAAAGATTTGCATTATAACCCGAATCAGATATTGAAAGGTTAATCTTTGTCGGGAAAAGCTCATCTTCAATTTTGTCAAATTTATAATACTGCGCTTTTATTGATCTGCCACTGTTTTTTTCTGTTATATGGTTTTTAGTTATTTTGTATGTCTCTTTATCAAGAAATAGCAGGTTGTCAATCATATAAGAGTTTCTGTCACTTTTTTTAGTTGTCCTTTCTGGGTCATGTAGTTTTATAACATTATTATCGGAAACATTTTTAAATGATTTGTTATTATATCCATTAATGTCATTACCTGTTAAAATTGCTTGTAGGATATCATAATTAAGTGAAGTCCTAAGTGTTGAATTTAAATAATCTATACTCCCTATATAGTAATTCGACTCTATTCTGTTAAGATATTTTATTTTGTCTGGTTTGACAATAATTCTTGCAACCTCAATTCCTAATATTGGGGATAGTGACATGTATATTTTTTCATTATTTTTAATACGCAATGTGCCACTAATATTGTGGTTTTGACCTCCCCATGAAAAGTTGCCGGTAAATCTTGCTTCAAATTTATCAAATTTAGCTTCATTCTGTTTTAACAGATTTACCATCTCATGCTCATATTCAGGCATGTCGGGCTCAGGTGTTATTTCTTCAGTTATTCTACACCCATTGACAAATAATAATGTTATTACAATAGGGTATATTAGGTGTTTTTTATTCATATAAAGTGCCGTTTTTTATTTTCTTTTCTAAAAATTCGGATTCATTATCAAGTTCGCCTGCTTTTTTCCAATATTTTATTGCTTTTTCTTTATCTCCTAACTTATAAAGGACGTCCCCATAGTGTTCTAAAATAGTTGCGTTTTTTTCTTCTGAGTTACTTATTGCTTTTTTTATCCATTTTTTTGCTGTTTTATATTCTCCCATCTTATAATTTATCCATCCGAATGTATCTTGAAAAGCAGGGTTATCTTCTTCAAGTTTATTGGCTTTTTCTGACATTTCAAGTGCTTCTTCCAGATTTTTTTCTCTTAAAGATAAGTAGTAGCTGTAATTATTTAATGCGTATTTGTTTTTTGGGTCTATTTCAAGCGCCTTTTTATATGAATTGTCAGATTTTTCATGTTTTTCAAGCTTATGGTATGAGTCGCCCATTAGTGTATAAAAATGACTTTTAAAAGGCTTGTTGTCAACAATAAGAATAACCCCTTCTTCTAAAACCTCCGTAGCTTCTTTATACATCTCTTTTTGCATATATGCAATGGCAATATAAAAGTAAATTTCAGGTTTTTCAAAGAAATAATCCAGAGCTTTTTCAGCATGTTCAACAATAAAATCATAGTCTTCAATATCTATAGAGAGATATATCATTTGCTCCCATGCTAAGTATCTGTCGGGGTCAAGCTTGGTTGTCTTTAAAAACATATCGCGAGCTTTTTCGTATTGCTCATTCATAAAAAGAAAATCACCATACATTGCGAACATTTCAGCCTCTTCAGGGTAAATGCTAATTAAGATATCCATTAGTTCTAGAGCCTGTTTAAGGTATTTTTCATCTTCTTCTGAAAGCATATAATAAACAAACATTATTCGCCCTTTATTTTCTTTTGCAAGCTGTGGGCTTCTAAAAGCTTTTTTTACTTCATTAAAAAACTTTTCGGTTTCGCCTTGTTGTCTGTAGTAATCAGCAAGATGAAGTCTTGCAATGGCATATTCAGGATCAATTTCAAGTATTTCTTTATATACTTCTTTTGCTTCTTCAGTAAGGTCTTTCTCAATGTAAATCTCTGCTAATAGTTCCCTGTAAAGAGGTTCATCAGGAAACGCATCAATAAGCTTTTTAGTCTCTTCTATAGCTTTATCATATATTTCATTTTCTATAAGTAATTGCACTTTTTTTATACTTAAATGTTCGGAAAATCCGGCAATTGTTTCAATATGTTCAAAAACTTTTATGGCTTCTTCATATTTGTTGAGCATAAGATAATTGCTCAGTAGGTCAATTTGTACCGAAATATCATTGGGGAATATTTCAGCAATTTTTTCATAGGTGTCAATTGCTTTACTAAAGTTACCGGAATATGCATAAACATCTGCAAGCAACATAAGATAATACTGGTTTTTGGGTTCTAGATATGCTGCAATTTCTGCATACCTAATAGCATCTCTATACAATTGTTCTATTGCGTGTAGCTTTGCTAATTTATAAGCTGCTGCAGAATTATAAGGGTCTTTTTTTAATGCTTGAGAATAAAGAGCTACAGCATTAATGTAGTTACCTATCATCTCCTCTTTTGAAGCATTTATTAATAATGCAGTGCTTTCTCTTCTATCATTATCGGTTACCTCTATACCCTCTTTAACAGGAGGCTCTTCAGTAACATCTCTTATAATTTTACAGCTTTGAAAAACTATTAAAAAAATAAGAATAGTTGATATATTAATATAAATTTTCATGCCCCGGTTATACGATTTTGAATTTATTCTTTTAGAAACTATTTAACTTGCAATAATCTCCAACATTTACAATATCTTTATGTCCTGTTATTTCTGAATAACTCCCTATCATAGATTCCTCTAGCACTAATAATTCAATTTTTGTGTTACTTTGAATTATTGAATTACTTATTATGCTTTGTTTTATTATTGAATTATCTCCTATAGAAGCATAAGGCCCTATTACAGAGTTTTCAATAAAAACATTCTTCCCTATATAACAGGGGTGAATTACATTTGAATTTTTTATAACAGCAGACTTATCAATTAATTTTTCATTATCCTTTTTTAACTCCAATATTCTTTGGTTTGTAAAAATAGTAGCATTTTTATTTCCACAGTCCAACCACTGATCAACTTTGTCAACACTAAATTTAATCCCCTTATTTTTCATATTTTCTAAAGCATCAGTTATTTGGTATTCATTATTAACCAATACTTTATTGTCAATCAGATTTTTAATTTCATTTTTTAATATGCTTCCATCTTTAAAATAATATATCCCGATAATTGCTAAATCTGAAACAAACTCTTTGGGTTTTTCAATAAATTCAGAAACTAGATTATTTTTATCAGTTTTAACAACTCCAAAACTTTCAGGGTTTTCTACTTTGTGTGTCCAAATTGTTGCATCTTTTGCTTCATCAAGCTTAAAATTGGCATCAAATAAAGTGTCGGCAAAGGCTATAAGAACTTTGCCTGTTAAAAGGGGTTCGGCACAAAATATAGCATGAGCTGTTCCAAGTGCTTCTTTTTGATAAAAAATTCTGCCTTTAGCTCCATATTTGTCTGCAATATTTAAAAGTGTCTTTTCAACATCTTCTCCAAAATCACCAATAATGAATCCAATGTTTTCAATTTTTTTATCAATGGTTTTTAATATCTCTTCAACTAATCTTTCTGTTATGGACTTTCCCGCAATAGGTATTAAAGGTTTAGGTGTTGAAAGAGTATGAGGTCTCATCCTTTTACCTATCCCTGCCATTGGTATAATTATGTTCATTCTAATGATTATTTATTAGTTAAATTCCTTGCTTTAATAAAAACATTTAAGCTTCTTAAGCAGGTCAACCGTTAGTTTATACTTTTCTATATTAATAAAACTTCTTATACTAAAAATTATTTTGTCCCGGTATGTCCGAATCCACCATCGCCTCTTTTTGTTTCACTAAGAGAGTCAGCGGAAACGGGTTTTATCCTTTCATGTTTGGATATTACCATTTGTGCTATGCGGTCTCCGTTTTTAATAGTGTATTCATCGTTTGATAAGTTTACCAATATAACTTTAATTTCACCTCTATAGTCAGCATCAATTGTGCCCGGTGTGTTTAAAACCGAAATCCCGTGTTTAAAAGCCATGCCACTTCTGGGTCTTATTTGTGCTTCAAAACCTGCAGGGAGTTCAATAAATAACCCTGTAGGAATCAAGGTTCTTTCAAGAGGTTTTAGTATAATGTTATTTTTAAGGTTTGCCCGTAAATCCATGCCGGCTGAAAATTCAGTTTCATAAGACGGCATGGAATTAGTTGATTTGTTTACAAATTTTATTTCCATTATTATATATTCATTATATCGTCTTCTTTATTTTTAAGCAATTCCTCAATCTTATCTGTAAATTTGTTTGTTAATTCTTGAATGCTTTTTTCAAAAATTTTAACATCATCTTCAGGTAAGCCTTGCTTTTCTAGTTTTTTTGCAGAATCAATGGCATCTCTTCTTATATTTCTTACACTTACTCTACTGTTTTCCCCTTCATTGCGAACTTTTTTAACAAGCTCTTTTCTTCTCTCTTCAGTTAACTGTGGCACATTAATTCGTATAACCGCACCATCATTTTGAGGATTAAAACCAAGATTTGCAGTTAATATTGCTTTTTCAATTACTTCAAGCATGTTTTTTTCCCATGGCTGAATTACAATACTACGAGGGTCGGGGGTGTTAATGTTTGAAACCTGAGATAGCTTAGTTTTGGTGCCATAATAATCAACCATAATGCTATCAAGCATTTGAGGATCTGCTTTGCCGGCACGAATATTTGATAATTCGCGTGATAAATGTGAAATAGCACCCTCCATTTTTTTTTCTGCATCAGAATATAAAATATCAATATCGTCATTCATAGTTTTAATTTTTTAATAGTTATAAAAATTATTCATTAATTTACAGGATAACAAATTTACAATAAATAAGCTTTATTATTATATTTTTTTAACTTTCAATGATTGTTCCTGTATTTTTGTTATTTAAAACAATATTTTCAAGGTTTTTATTTTTGTTCATGTTAAAAACAATTATTGGGATGTTGTTTTCATGGCATATTGTAAAAGCTGTTAAATCCATTACTTTTAATTTCTTTTTGAAAGCATCATCAAAAGATATTTTATCATATTTAACTGCATCAGCGTTTTTTTCGGGGTCATCAGAATATACTCCATCAACTCTGGTTCCTTTCATAATGACGTTTGCTTTAATTTCGGCCGCTCTTAATGCCGCAGCAGTATCAGTTGTAAAAAATGGATTGCCCGTTCCTCCGGCAATAATAACAATCTTTTTTTGCTCTAATGACTCAATAGCTCGCCTACGACTCATTTTTTCTGAAACAGGTGAAACTTCCATGCCTGATAATACCTCAACAGGAATCCCTTTTTCTTCTAAGGCAGATTGAATTGCCATAGCATTTA
>SL_3KL_010_SEDDRAFT_10004597_pt1 | contig 12461 bp, 13 predicted proteins | sample SodLakKL_010_SED_2_FD_10381 | JGI IMG/M metagenome (IMG submission 10381)
ATCTCTTTGGTGCGCTGGACCTTGTCCCCTTCTTTGACGAACCGGGCACCACCAAAAAGGACGATACCGGCGTTGTCCTCTTCCAGGTTCTGCACCATTCCGCGAATCGGATTGCCGCTTTCGTCTTTTGAATCGGGAAGTTCCACCAACTCACCCGCCTGGACTTTTGACAGTCCGTATACCCTGGCAATTCCGTCCCCGACCTCAAGAACGGTACCGACATCGTACACATCCGTTTTTGTATCAAAGCCGGCCAGTTGTTTCCGGAGTATGGCGGATACTTCTTCTGGTTTTACGTGACTCATATTGCTGCTCGTTCAATACTTGTGGAAACTCACATTCCTGCTTTCTGGAATGAGGCTTCAAGTTGTTGTAGTTTGTGTTTAACGGTTCCGTCGATGACGGTGTCATCGATACGGATTGCCATGCCGCCTTTCAGAGAAGGATCTTCCCTGAAAGAGAGAAATACCTTTCCTCCTGTTTTTTTCTCCAGCGCTTTCTTCAGGAGCTCGGTTTGATCGGATCCGGGCTTTTTTGTTACAAGGACTTCAATGTCCTGCAGGCCCTGCTCTTTCTTGTAAAGCCGGCCGAATACATGAGCGATTCCGGGGAGTTGGTCCTCCCTTCTTTTTTCAAGGATCAACCGGATAAAGCTCCTGCTGATTTCGGTAAGATCTTTGTCGAACAGTTCGCCAAGAACAGTTGTCTTTGTTTCCCGGGAGATAATCTGGCTTTTTAAAAAAAGAAGCAGGTCCCTTGACCCGGAAATGCTATCGCCGATTCGTTGCATATCACTGGCAACGGCCTCCACTTCATTGCGGCTTTTTGCCTCCTGGAACAGAGCTGAGGCGTAGCGATGGGCGACTTTTTTTACTACCATGAATCAGCGGTCATTAGGAGAGTTCTTTGATGTAGCGGTCCACGATTTTCCTGTTACGCTCTTCGTCGATCTCTTCCTCCAGTATACGGGAAGCTGCCTCAATGGCCATTTTTGCCACCTCTTCCCTGAGTTCCATCAGGGCTTTTTTCTTTTCCTGGTCGATGGTGGCCCGTGCCTGGTCAAGGAGCTTTTCTGCTTCGGCCTTGGCTTTTTCGGTGCGGTCGGCACGCAGCGCTTCGGCTTCTTCTATGGCTTCCTTGCGCAGCTTCTGGGACATGGATTCAACCTCTTTCATGGCCTTTTCATTTTCCCGTGAGATCTGCAGGGCTTCCTCTTTGGCTTGTTGGGCCGCCTCAAGGGAATCCTTGATGGCTTTTTCCCGTTCGCCAAGTGCATTCAGGATGGGTTTCCACGCAAACTTGGTGAGCAGGAAAAGGAAGAGCAGGAAAGTGATGAGGATCCAGAAAAACAGACCGAAATCCACATCCAGCAGGCCTTGGGTAAAGACAGGATTCATGGCAATGGTGTCAGGCGTTTACGAACGATGATAAGCGTTGGAAAAACTTACTTGAGAGCAAGGACGATACAGACTACCTGTCCGAAAAGTGCAACACCCTCAATGAATGCAGCAGAGATGAGCATGGATGTACGGATATCGCCGGAAGCTTCCGGCTGTCGTGCCGAGCCTTCCATTGCGCTTTTACCGATCATACCAATACCTACAGCAGCACCGATTGTGGTGATTCCAGCTCCGAATCCAGCAGCTAAGTATGCTAATTCCATTGTTATACCTCAGTTTTATTTCAGTTAATTGTTTTTAGGGAAAAAAATCAGTGGCCATGCTCATCACTGTGGTCGGCCGTGGCCATGCCAATGAAGAGCGCTGACAAGATGGTGAATACATAGGCCTGAATAAAGCCGACCAATGCTTTAATCAGATAGATAAACAGCGTCAGGAAAACCCAGAACCAGGAAGTCCCGTACGCCACGCCCGATCCGAAAAGATCGGCAAATATGAAAATGGTTCCCAGGATCGACAAAATGAGAATTTTTCCGGATGCCATATTGGCAAAAAGTCGAATGCAGAGCGCAAAGGGCTTGGTAAAGAGCCCGATCAGCTCCACAGGCAGCAGAATGAATTTGATGGGAACCGGAACTCCGGGGAACCAGAATACGTGCTTCCAGTGGTCCTTGCTGGCAAAGATCTGTGTCGCCGAAAAAGTAAACAGGGCCAGTGCCGCCGTCACGGTGATATCGGCCGTTGAGGAGACGCCCCATGGCATGAGGCCGAAGAAGTTCATGAAGAGTATGAAAAAGAAAACGGTCAGAAGATATGGGGTGAACAGCTGGTATTTTTTTGCGCCGATGTTCTGCAAAGCGATTTCATCGCGGATAAAGATGACCAGTGTTTCGAAAATATTTTGAAAGGGCCCCCGCGGTTCCGTACTGCGCCCAATGCCCTGCCGGTATTTTCTTGAAAGCGGGATGAAGATCAGGAAGGTCAGCAGGGCGGCCAGCCAGAAAAAGACCAGGTGGTTGGTAATGGAAAAATCAAATTGCGGAGAGGAACCGTCCAGGCGGACGATCTTGTAGGTTACCGGTTTTTTCCGTCCATCTACAATGAAGGGTCCGGTATCCAGGTAGGCGGCGTCGGTGAAAATCTCACTCTCGTTGAGCAGCGAGGTGGTGCTTCGATAGACATGGAAGTTTCCGTTGTCGTAGATAAGCCGGGGCAATTCAATGGTCGTAAGCGGCTTGAAATCGAGGTAGTACTTATCGACTACTTTCCCGATGAGGTCGATCCGGTTTTCATCACCACCGGTTTCTGCATTGGAAACAACAGCTACACCTGTCGAAAAAACAAGAGTCAGAAGGAGAAAGCGTAGAAATTGTTTCATCACGATACCGAAGTATGCCCTCTGTGTTAACGTGTTAGAATAAATGTCTCGAAAGCGGATTTGCAAATATAGGAAAATAATAAAGCAACTGTAAAGCTAATTTGGTTCAATTCGGTAAAAACAAACACGACAACTACTGAAACACCGATGAATATCATCCGGATGAACATGGCAATCAGCATGGCGGTCATGTACCGGTTCATGGAACCTCCGCTCATCCTGACAAACGGATAGAAGCTGGCAATTGCAAGCACTGTGGTGATGACAAGGGCAACCGGAATCGGAAGGAACACTTCGGCTCCTGCAAGCAGGTACAGGGGTGTGCCGGCAAGAATCAGGCAGGCGATGTCAAAAATGATGACATAGCCGCTGAATTTAATCATATCCCTCCTCTTCAGACTCACTGTCGGTTACCTTAATTTTTGGTGATGTTTCACGCTCTGGATGCGCGGATTTGTATTCACTTTTTCCTGTCTGGACGGCCAGTTTTATCACGATGGAGATCAGGCTTCCGAACCCAAGCAATGCTCCGACGATCACGCCCCACGGCGAAAGGTCCCATCGCTTGTCCACATATATGCCAATCACAACTGGTATTATCATTGATGCGGCGATGTGAATCCCCAATGCGATGAATTGACCGTATTTGGCAAGGTTTCGTAGGGGCATGAGCGTCACCTGCAAGCTTAAGGACCGGTCAGGGTCCTGCGCGGAGTTTTGCTTTGATCGGATGGCCGCTTGTTACCTCAGCTTTCTTTCTTTTCTGGCTGTTTTTTCCAGGAGCCTTTGTTGTTGCCTGTACCGGCATCGGTATCGGTAGCTGATGCAGAAAGATCACCCATTTTGCAGGAACCGTCGATGTGCGCCCCCTCTTCCACCATAAGTGTTTTGGTCTGTATGTCGCCTGTTACCTTGGCAGAAGCACGAAGGATGAGCCTGTTTGAGACTTTAAGTTCACCCTGGATGGTACCGGCAATATCCGCTTCCTTTGTTACCAGGTCACCTTTTACAAGGCCTGACTCCGAAACAATGCACTTGCTTTCAGCACGCACCTCACCGTCTACGGTTCCTGATATGCGCAGATCGCTGTTGCTTTTAAAAGTGCCTGTGACTACAGAACCTGAGCTGATGATATTGATATTGGGTTGTCCGGGGATTTCGTTTTTCATGGCAGACTTTTGCGTATTAGAGTTTTTTCCAAACATACTGGAGAAATGATATAGTTGCGATTAATGGGGTAAAGGGATTCTAATTTACATTTATATAGTATTCAGGGTCAAGGGAAACGCCATTTTTCCACAATTCAAAGTGGACATGCGGGCCTGAGGCTAGCAGACCGGTCTCTCCCACTTTTCCAATGACATCCCCTTTGCGGACCACATCGCCGGTCCGGTGAATGACTTCGGAGAAATGCTTGTAAATGGTAGCGTATCCACCCGCATGAAGAATATGAACGGTGTAGCCGTTGTTTATGGTCCATTCCGAGCTTGCGATAACACCATCGGCGATGGTGCGCACGTCGGTGCCTTTCTGTGCGGCAATATCAAGTCCAAAGTGTCCGATTTCGGGTTGGTACCTTCCGGTAAGCGTACCGGTTACGGGCGGTTCTGCGGGAAAACGCACTTCGCCAGAGAAAATATCGGAGTGAATGATCTGCTCCCCTTGCAGGGATTGCACCCCCGGGATATGAGCCAGACGGTAGGTCACAGTGGCCGGTTCGGGATCGGGTTCACTGTGAACCGCTATGCGATCTGGCCTGGACCGAATATCAAACACGGTGTCTGCCCCTTCACGGATGACACGTTGAATTTGGTGGAGTTGTTCGTCACGGACCTTCAGGGAATCCTGAAGAGCCAGGACCCTTTCATGGATCTGGACTACGGAGCTGCGGATGGCCCGGTTTTCCTTGTTGAAGATGTAGGTCCCGAGCGGCGTGAGATAGACTATCAATAGCACCAGAATAACAATGGCAATGTTCAGTCCCGCCAAAGTTGCAATGAGTTTTCCCGGTTTGAGCGTATAGCTGTCCTGCTGATGCGGATTATCGTCATCGAACAGTAACAAGGTCACCTCTTCACGGCGACGTTCGAAAAGTTTTTTAAGCAGTTTTTTCACGGGGTAATACCGGTATGTTCCGGTCTGTGCAACAGGTGCAGATGGTGGTCACCAATGTATGCAATTGTTGCGACAAAAGCATGATAATCGGAGTAATGCAGTGCTGCCACATGCCGCAGCAATGCCGTAAAAAGGTCATTTGCCCGAATAGTTCGGGGCCTCCTGGGTAATCTGCACCGAATGGGGATGGCTTTCATGGATTCCGGCAGCGGATATGTGCACGAATTGCGCTTCCTGCAATTCCTTTATGGTACCTGCGCCGCAGTAGCCCATGGCAGCTTTCAGTCCGCCCGTCATCTGGAATACCACCTCGGAAAGATGGCCTTTGTAAGGAACGCGTCCTTCAATACCTTCCGGGACCAGTTTCTTGATATCGTCCTCGACATCCTGGAAGTACCGGTCCTTGCTGCCCTGGTTCATGGCACTCAGGCTGCCCATTCCACGGTAGGTTTTGTATTTCCGGGCTTCATAGATAATGGTCTGGCCCGGGCTTTCATCCACCCCGGCGAACAGCGATCCTATCATCACCGCCGTTGCGCCGCCGGCGATGGCTTTTGGGATGTCACCGGTCTGCTTTATGCCACCATCGGCAATCATTCCAATGCCTGCTTTATGGGTGTAATCCGCGACCTCCATTACAGCGCTGAGCTGCGGGACGCCCACACCTGTGACGATACGCGTGGTGCATATCGATCCGGGACCCACACCAACCTTGACCACGTTCGCCCCTGCTTTGTGCAGTGCTTCGGCAGCTTCGGCTGTGGCAATGTTTCCGGCTATGATCTTAAGCTCAGGCCAATCGGACCTGATATTCCGTACCGTTTCGATGACGCCTTGTGAATGGCCGTGGGCCGTATCCACAGTGATGATATCGACACCTGCTTCCACAAGGGCGGCTGTACGTTCGTGTGTCTCGGGTGAGATTCCTACCGCGGCTCCGACACGAAGCCGGCCCATCTCGTCCTTGCAGGCATTCGGGAAATTTTTCTTCTTTTCAATGTCTTTGAACGTAATCAGGCCGACCAGGACGCCATCCTCGTTTACGATCGGGAGCTTTTCGATTTTGTATTTCTGGAGAAGTTTTTCGGCCGTTTCCAGCGTGGTTCCCTCCTTTCCCGTGACCAGATTTTCCGAAGTCATGATATCGCCCAGCCTGGTGGCCGGATCCGATTCAAAGCGGAGATCGCGATTGGTCACGATGCCCTCCAGCACGTGGTTGTCGTCAACAATCGGGATTCCGCCGATTTGCAGACTGTTCATCAGGCTGCGGGCTTCGGCAACCCTGGCCTCGCGCTTCAGGGTGACCGGATCCACGATCATCCCGCTTTCACTGCGTTTGACCAGCCGCACCTGTTCTGCCTGGGCTTCGATAGTCATGTTTTTGTGCAGCATGGCTATGCCGCCTTCCCGCGCCAGCGCTATGCCAAGCCTGTACTCGGACACTGTGTCCATTGCAGCGCTCATTATGGGGATGTTGAGGGTGAGTCCAGGGGTAAGCTCTGTAGCCGTATCTACATTGCGGGGAAGAACTTTGGAGTATCCTGGTATGAGCAGGACATCATCATAGGTCAGTCCCTGACGGGATATTTTCTGGTCGGATTTCCTTGAAGTCATGAAAGGGCAGACATTTGATTGGCGTTTACGTAAATTACAAAATTAATCGCGGTAAGTGAACCGGCATTTTATTTCAATTTTTTTTTCATGAGCGAATTCATCCCGTTTAACCGGATCTGCAGAGGATCGGAAGAGCTTGAGGCGGTTCAGAAAGTATTGGAGGAAGGAAGCTGGCATGGTGACGGCCCGGTGGGCAAGCGGGTTGAAGCCCATTTGCGCCAGTGGCTTGGGGTGAAGCATTGCTTTCTGACAACCTCGTGCACACATGCGCTGGAGATGGCCATGATCGTGCTGGATATTGGTCCCGGTGACGAGGTGATCATGCCGGGTTTTACTTTTGTCTCGACCGCCAACGCTGTTTGTATGCGTGGCGGCAGGCCGGTCTTTGCCGAAATCCGGGAGGCGGACCTCAACCTTGATCCGGAGGATGTGGCACGCCGGATCACCCCGGCAACCCGGGCTGTGATACCGGTGCATTACGCCGGGGTTTCTGCAGATTTTGACGGTCTCTACAGAGCCGTCAGAGATCATGATAACGCCAACGGTCCCAAAATTGCCATGGTAGAAGATGCCGCACAGGCACTTGGAGCCCGTTGGAATGACCGGTACCTTGGCACGATAGGTGATATTGGATGTTTCAGCTTCCACGATACAAAAAACATCACTTGCGGCGAGGGTGGGGCCTTTGTTACCAGCGACGGAGAGCTGGCAGATAAAGCGGAACGGGTGCGTGAAAAAGGGACGAACAGATCGGCTTTCCTCCGGGGAGAGGTGGACAAATATACATGGGTCGGTCCCGGCAGCAGTTACATCCCCTCCGAGATACTCTCCGCGGTACTGGAAGCGCAGTTGCAGAAAAAAGAAGACATCCACCAGGCCAGAGAGTCTGTCTGGAATACCTATCGCAGGGTACTTGAACCTGCAGAGGAACGGGGGTGGATTTTTCTTCCGCGTATCCCGGAATATGCACAGTCAAATTATCACATATTCTATTTTCGCGTGCAGCGAGTGCAGGACCGCGACCCGCTGCTCAAAGCATTAAAAAAAGCGGGAGTTGATGCTACGTTTCATTATGTTCCCCTGCACAATTCACCCTGGGCCCGGTCAACGCTGGGGGATGTCCCGGCACTGCCACGAACCGAACGCCTGGCCGATACTCTTATCCGGCTTCCCCTGTGGCCCGGACTTTCCGACCGGATGGATGAAGTGGCCGAGCGTGTGCACAAAGTGCTGATCCGCTATTTCAATCCCCCGGGTTGAGGTATTCCATCCGGTTTGATGCATTCAGTTAAAGCTTTAGCCGTTTTGTTATTACTGTTTCTCCTCACTATCCTGATATACTTGAATTTTCCCAGAATCCATTTAAAACCGTTTCCTGATGATTGAACCCGCTGCATGGGACGATTGGAATGACAGTTATGAAAAAGCGCCGCTGGCTGCTTTTTTTCAATCACCTGCCTGGTCTGGCATCTGGGAGCGCTATACGCAGGGCCGTTACCAACCTTCGCCTTTGCTGGCAACGGTTCCGTCGGGACAACAAGTGCTGATACCTGCAACCCGGCAGCGGCTCCCGCTCGGGCTTGGTCACACCTGGCACATGGCTCCGGCCGGCACATACGGTGGATGGCTTCCCGCACCCGGCGGTGATTCCAATGCATCTTCGCTGTCGACCGACGATGCCCGTTTTTTACTGCAGGAGCTGGGTCGCTATTGTGGCTCGATGACCTATCGATGGTATCCGCTGTTCGCGGGTACCGCGGTGCCGGATCTGTCCGGGCAGCGTTTGGAAATGCAATCTGACCGATCACACCTGATAGACGGTTCTGGTGGAGAGAAGGCATTACACGAGGTGATTTTTCAGTCTGATGGCAAGATGCGGTATGAGGTTAACAAAGCCCGTCGCTCCGGAATCCGGATCCGCAAAGCGGATTCGCAGGCGGACTGGGCGGAGTATCATCAGATTTACCTGGATGGGATCCGTCGCTGGAAAACACCACCTCAGCACATCTATGGACTTCGTTTTTTTGAACTTTTAGCCGATATGCCGGAGTATTGTGAGCTGTGGCTGGCGGAACGGGACAAAGCCACTGTGGCCGGAGCCATACTTTTTTTTGGTAATGACCATGTGGTTTACTGGCATGGCGCTTTTCTGTATGAATACCGCTCACATCGACCGGTTAACTTGATGCTTGTCACAGCCATCAAATCTGTTTGCAAGCGCGGATACCGCTGGTTTGATTTCAATCCAAGCAGGGGCTTGAGTGGTGTGGAACAATTTAAAAGAAGTTTCGGGGCCATTCCGTATGATTCCCCTTTATTCCAACACACTTCGACAGTGGAAAAAATGTTGGGCACCGCCGTGAAATGGGCAAGAAAAACCGGCCTGCGAAGGCGGGAGCAAAAATGAGCCTGCAGCAAAAGGCATATCGCAGCGCCGGTTGGAGCAGTGTTGGCGGACTGGTATCCAACGGCCTGGAATTGCTAAAATATATCGTCCTTGCGCGCATTTTGTCACCCGGTGATTTCGGATTGCTTGCCATGGCTATGGTTGTGATCAGCCTGGGCCGGATTTTTGCCGATGGCGGCACAAGCAATGCGGTCATTCACTTCCGCAACCACTCGAGCCGCCAACTTTCGACGCTCTACTGGATCAACATCAGTGCGGCTGCCGGACTCTATCTGCTCATATATGCCACAGCGCCCCTTTTTGCCGCTTTCTACGGAGAGCCGGAAGTCGGTCGTCTGCTGCGGATCGGAGGTACCATCCTTCCCCTCTTCGCATTCGGGACTCTTTATGAGGTGCTGTTACGTAAAAAACTGTTCTTCAAATACATAACAGTTTCAGAGGGTGTCAGCTCACTGGCCGGTTTCGTCACGGCAACCCTCCTTGCCCTTTGGGGGTTTGGCGTCTATTCTCTGATCTGGTCCCATATTGCCACGGCTACCATAATGAGCCTGATGTACATGGGCAACGGAATGCGCACCTGGAGGCCCTCTTTCTGCTTTTCACCCGGCGAGGTCCGCCCCCATCTGAGCTTCGGACTTTTCCAGATGGGTGAGCGGGGGCTGAGCGTATACTCCGCACGAATCGACCAGCTTATCATCGGCCGTTTCTTCGGGGCTGAGATTCTTGGGGCCTATCATCTGGCTTACCATCTGGTGCTGTTTCCCATCACAAAACTCAGCCCAATGCTGAACAGGGTGGCCTTTCCCGTCTTTTCAAGCCGGCAGGATGACAATGCCGTGCTGCGAAACGGTTATCTGAAGTTGATGCGTGGCATAATGGCCGTTACGGCGCCAATTTTCCTGTTTACAGCCCTGTCTGCCCCCTGGCTGGTCCCGATGCTGTTTGGCGAGGGGTGGCAATTGGCGGCGGCATTCATCCCGCTGATGGCAGCCATCGGCCTGCTGCGGATGGCCGGAAATCCAAGCGGCAACATCGTGCTGGCGAAGGGACGGGCCCGTCTTATGTTTCTCTGGAACCTTGGCACGGCAATCTTCAGCACACTTGTATTCCTCGCGGGAGCACAGTACAGCGTTTTTGTTCTCTTGTGGATGTATCTGGCCGCCAATATCATATATTTCGCGGTGGGACAGACCATTATTGTAAACTACCTGATCGGCCTTACCTGGCCCCGTCTTACCGGAGGAGTTGCTTCCATGGCGGGAATTCTGGCCATTTCCTGGGCGGTATGCATGGCAGGAAGGTGGATCCTGTCCAGCGAAAACCTGATCCGCTCCGATATTCTCATGGTCGCGGCAATTGCCTTGCTGTTTGCAATCGTGTACTTTCCGTTACTCTGGTGGACGCAGTACCCCTTGATCCGTGAATTTATGGATGCATTCAAAAAAAGTCCGGCCTGAATCACATTTTGCTTTTCCAATGTCATTGACTGTTGCTCACAGTTTTCCCGTTTGGCTTCCTCAGACCCAGACCTGGCTCTACAACCAGGTGCGGTTCCTGCCGGACGATGTGACCTCTCATATCCTCTGCAAGGAGATACAGCACCAGGATCAGTTCCACCTGCCCAACATCCATTCCCTGTCCGGCCCGGCAAGCCGCACCACGAGGCTGACCACCCGGCTTTTCCGTCACCTCGACTACCACTTGTACGTGCGCTGGATGTGCCATCGCCTGAAACCGGAGATCCTGCATTCCCATTTTGGTCCTGTTGGATGGAAAAACCACCGTATCATTCAATTGCCTCCCTCCTCCCGGTCCGGTAAAACGGACTCCCGATCCGGTAGAACAAAGCAGGTCGTGACGTTTTACGGGCAGGATGTGGATCATCTCCCAAAAGTGAACCCGGCCTGGAAAAAACGGTACCGGGATATGTTCCGGCGGGTGGACCTTGTGCTGTGCGAAGGTTCTTTCATGGCTTCCAAAGTGGAGGCGCTTGGGTGTCCGGCGGAGAAACTGCGGGTCCATCATCTTGGCGTTGATTTGGATGCCATTACCTTCCAGCCCAGAACTTATAAGGGCGGTGAGCCCTTTCGTATACTCATGGCAGCGGCTTTCCGTCCCAAAAAAGGATTTCTTTATGGTTTGAAAGCGCTGGAAAAAGTTGCCCGGTACATTAATCTGGAGGTTACCCTTGTGGGAGATGCGATTGATGACCCGGCATCCGTCAGGGAAAAGCGGCAGATCCTTGCGTTACTTGCACAATCGCCGCTGGGCAAGCGGGTAACACTGACCGGCTTCATGACAGCGAAAAAACTTTTCCAAATTGCCCGCAGACATCACATTTACCTGGCGCCAAGTGTCACCGCCGAGGATGGTGACAGTGAGGGTGGCGCTCCCGTTTCTCTCATTGAAATGGCAGCCGGCGGCATGCCTGTGGTAAGCTCAAATCATTGTGACATTCCGGAGGTTATCCAACACGGCCATAGTGGTTTGCTGGCTGATGAACGGGATATTGACAGTATCGCATCCTGCCTTGAGAAACTCGTATCCGATCCGGCATCATGGCCAACGATGGTGCATAATGCCCGGGCATTTCTGGAGAAAGAATATAATGCGGTCACACAGGGTGAAAAGTTGTATCATCTTTATGGCACGCTGTAAAGCGCATCGCAAGGCAAAATGCAGGACATGTTATGATGTTCTTTGCGGGGTACATAGCATGGCAAACTGTGAGTTGCATATCAAGGCGCATCCATTTTGCAAAATTGATTGAGGCTTTCATTGTCCGGTAAAGAAAAAAAATATCATTACAAGCCGCGGATCCTATTTATATCCCATAGCGGTGGGCTCTATGGGGCGGAGCGATCCTTGCTGACGCTGGTCAGGGGGCTGCAACGGCTTGACAGGTATGAGATCCTGATCGTTCTTCCCGAAGAAGGCCCTTTGTCACAGATGCTTTATGATGAGGATATTCCATTCCGGATTATACCCTTTATGCGCTGGATCGGATTCCGATATCATTCCGTTGCGAGGTATTATCGAAGGATCAGGAACCGGCTCATGCTTGGCCGGCTGGTCAGCGAAGCGGAGCGGTGGATGCCCGATGTCATTTATACCAACACCATCGCCACGCCCGCGGGTGCCATGGCTGCTGAAAGGCTTTCTCCCCGGCCGGTGCATATCTGGCATGCCAGGGAGTTGCCCGGGGACCGCTCTACGGGTTTCGGGCTGTTCGATTATGGCTCGGAAGCTTCGCTGCGCCTGATTGCCCGCACCTCTGACTGTTTCATCTGCAACTCCCGTTTTCTGTATGATCAGCTGGTTCCGCAGCTTCAGCGCGCGGCCGGACCTTCAAAAAAACTTCGCACCGAGATCGTCTATAACGGGCTGGACAGGGATAATGGCAGTGCGGGCCCCTCGGATCAGCGTGTAAGTGGCAGTGCGGGCCCCTCGGATCAGCGTGTAAGTGGCAGTGCGGACCCTTCTTCGAGTCAAGTCAGAAGACCTGGAGACGGAGCAAACGCACCCATCAGCTTGATCATGGCTGGCG
>SL_3KL_010_SEDDRAFT_10004598_pt1 | contig 12460 bp, 10 predicted proteins | sample SodLakKL_010_SED_2_FD_10381 | JGI IMG/M metagenome (IMG submission 10381)
AAAGAGGAGGAGGACGCCCAGCGCTTCCACGAGGAGACGGTGGCAACGCTCTCCACCTTCCTTCCCCCGGAGCGGGTGGAGCAGTATTTCCAGGCCTTCTCAGCCGCCACCGACTGGCGGGGAATGCGTTTCCACCTGGCCCGTGTTCCCGCCGCCCGACCCAACAAGTCCGTCCACGAGCAATGACGCCCCTTCACGTCGCAGGAGTTCGCCTTGACGTAGGCAGCCTCGTTTTTCTCTTCCTTTTCCTCAGTGGGCTGGCGGCACCCTCCTCCGCTCAGGGCCAGAACGGGGACGAGGAGGTCGTCGGGATTGGAATGGAGCGTGTGCCGACTCCCTTTCCCATCCCCAAGCTGGAGGGTCCAATCGTGCTGGATGGGGTGGTGGATGAGCCGGCGTGGGACCGCATCGCTCCCCTCCCCATGACCACCTTCGCCCCCACCTTCGGTGCGCCCATCAGCGAGCCGACGGAGATCCGGATCGCCCATGACGGTGAATTCCTCTACGTCTCGGCCCGCATGTACGATTCCGAGCCGGACCAGATCCGGACCAACACCTTCTACCGGGATCGCTATAGCGGGGACGATCTCCTGGCCGTGATCCTGGACAGCTACAACGATTACGAGACGGGGGTCTGGTTCACCACGAATCCGGCGGGAACCCGGGGGGACCGGAGCATCTCCAATGACGCCGTGTTCTCGGGGGGCGGTTCGGTCATGAACTTCGACTGGAACGCCCACTGGGACGTGGAGACATCGCAGACGGACGAGGGGTGGTTCGCCGAGTTTCGAATCCCGTTCTCCAGTCTCGGTTTCCAGGTGGTGGACGGCGAAGTCACCATGGGCCTCATCGTCTACCGGTTCGTGGCCCGGAAGAACGAGCGGCAGATCTTCCCCGCCATCGATCCCCGCTGGGGCGGGCTGGCCTTCGCCAAGCCTTCCCAGGCGCACCGGATCGTCATGAGGGGCGTGGAGCAGGCCAATCCCTTCTACCTGACCCCCTTCGTCCTGGGGGGAACCAGCCGGATTCCCCAGGTGGGGACCGGACCGGCCGGGGAGCCGGCGATTCGCATGGAATCGGCTCCCACGTCGGAGATCGGACTGGACCTTCGCTACTCGCCGGCGGGGAATCTAAACCTGGATCTGACGGTCAATACCGACTTTGCTCAGGTCGAGGCGGACGAGCAGCAGATCAATCTCACCCGCTTCCCCCTCTTCTTCCCTGAGAAGCGGCAGTTCTTCCAGGAGCGGTCCTCCACCTTCCAGTTTCCCACCGGACGGGGGTCGGACCGCCTCTTCCACAGCCGGAGGATCGGGCTGGAGGACGGGGAGATGGTGCGGATCTTCGGCGGAGGACGTGCCGTGGGCCGGATCGGAGGGACGGATTACGGCTTCCTCACGATGCACACCGAGAGCGCCTTCGGAGACTACTCCCAGAACATGGGGGTGCTCAGGGTCAGCCAGCAGGTCCTGAACCCCTTCTCCTCCATCGGGGGGATGGTCACCACCCGTCTGGGAACCCAGGGGCGGGACAATGTGGCGTACGGGGTCGACGCCTCCATCCGGCTCTTCGGAGACGAGTGGGTGGACCTCCGGTGGGCGCAGAGCTTCGACGAGACCATCGACGAAGAGTCCATGTTGCAGGCAGGCAGCCTTCGGGCCCGCTGGGAGCGGGTCCGGGACGACGGGCTATCCTATGCCGCGGAAGCGCTTCGCGTGGGGCGTGACTACAATCCGGGACTGGGCTTCCAGGCGCGGCGGGATTACCACTTCGGGGGAGCGCGGGCCCAGTACAAGAGCTTCCGCGACGCCGGGTCCCCCCTGCGGGCGGTTTCCCTCCAGGTGGGCACCCAGCACTTCTTCCGGAACCGGGACGGCTCTGCGGTTTCCCGCTCGCTGGAGCCGCAGCTCCAGTGGGAATTCAAGGGGGGAACGCAGGTCTCCCTGAAGGGGAGTTCCAACTTCGAGAGCCTGAGAACCCCCTTCTTCATCGCGGATGCCGAGATCCCGGCGGGGGAGTATTGGTTCCACGGCGGCGAGATCGAATATCAGCGGTCCCGAAGCGACCTCTTCCGGGGGAGCTTCACCCTCTCCGCCGGCAGCTTCTACGACGGCACCAGGGTCGGATTCTCCATGGACCCCTCCTGGACGCAGTCCAGGTACCTCGAACTGGGGGCTGGATACCAGGTGAATCGGCTCGACTTCTCCGGCCGCGACGTCGAGACCACCACCCATCTGGGGCGTCTTCAGGCCCAGGTTGCCCTGAACCCGCAGGTTTCCCTGAGCAGCCTGGTACAGTACAGCAACGTTTCCGACCTCGCCGCCGCCAACGTTCGGTTCCGTTACCATTTCCGCGAAGGCACGGACCTCTGGGTGGTGTACAATGAAGGCTGGAACACCAACCGGGACCCCCTGGAGCGCGAATTCCTTCCCCGGACCGCGGGCCGGACCCTCATGGTGAAGTACAACCGGACCTTCATCTGGTAGGAAGCGGTACCTCGTCGTCCCCGCAACGAGCCCCCTTGTCGAAGTGAGAGCGATAACGTAATATCACGGCGCTCGCCCCCCGTAAATGGAGGTGCAGGTCGTGTCCCCTCTCCCACTGACGCCATCCGATCTTCGCGCTGACCGCGCGTTTCGTTCGGCGTTTGGGTGGCTCCTTCTCCTGGGGCTGCTGGCCGGGACGGGCCACTCCCTGGCGGAGGATCTGGTCGCCGGGAATAGCACGGGGCACCACCCCGCACCCATCCACACCTCCCACGGGGAGGGGTGTGATCTCTGCTCCACTCCCGGGATCCAGGCTCCCCAGTCCGGGGACCGGTCCCTCTTTCCCTTCCTGCCGCACCGGGGTCTCTCCATCCCGGGCTTCGTGGAAGCCCTTCCGTCCCATCCCTCCGATTCCGGACCCTCTGCCCGGGCACCTCCGGCCCTGACGGGCTGACCCACACTCCCTCCCTGGCATTCGTCCCCGTCAGGGGCGGTTTCCCCATGTGACCCTCCCGGGGGTGGTGGGTGCTTTCACCCCATTTCGTCTGTCCTTCCCGGGGCGCCTCCGATCCGGCCGCCGCCCGTTCGGTTTCCATGAAGGACCTTCGCCCCGATTCCCCGGGGGTCCCACCCCGGGATCCTCGCTTCACCTCCGGATCCGAACCCACATGCTGAAGGCCGAGAAGCTCTCCAAGAACTACAATGGGGCCGCCGCCCTTTCCGAACTGAACCTGGAGGTGAACCCAGGAGAGATCTACTGCCTCCTGGGGGCCAACGGGGCGGGGAAGAGCACCACCATCCGCCTCTTCCTGAACTTCATCCAGCCCTCCTCGGGGCGGGCCCTGGTGAATGGAATGGACGTGACCCGGGAGCCCCTGGAATCCAAGAGGTTCCTGGCCTACATCCCGGAGCAGGTGATGCTCTATCCCCACCTGTCCGGGGCGGAGAACCTGGAGTACTTCGCGGCGCTGGCGGGGCACGATCGCTACTCCAGGGGAGACATCGAGGGCTTCCTCCGGCGAAGCGGACTCCAGGACGACGCCCATCACCAGAGGGTCTCCACCTACTCCAAGGGGATGCGGCAGAAGGTGGGGATCGCCGTGGCGCTGGCCAAGAAGGCCGGGGCCCTCCTACTGGACGAGCCCACCTCGGGCCTGGATCCGGAGGCGTCCAACGAGTTCTCCGTTCTCCTGAAACAGCTCCGGGATGAAGGTGTGGCCATCCTCATGGCCACCCATGACCTCTTCCGCGCCAAGGAGGTGGGCACCCGGGTCGGGATCATGCGTCGGGGCCTCCTCCGCGCCGACCTGGACCCCTCCGAGCTGGATCACGCCGACCTCGAGCGGATCTACCTCGAGCACATGCACGACTGAAGAGGAGCACCGATCATGCTGCGTCAGATCATTCGGAAAGAAGTCCGGGAGACGGTCCGGGACGGCCGCTTTCGCTGGGGAGCGGCGCTGGTGGGACTCCTCCTCTTCCTCTCCTTGGCCGCCGGGTTTGCCCAGCGCCAGGAGGTGGCCAGGGCCCACGCCTCCGCCGAGGCCATGAGCTGGGCCCAGTGGCTGGACCAGGGGGACAAGAACCCCCACTCCGCCGCCCACTACGGGATCTACGTCTTCCGTCCGGTCTCCTCCCTCTCCTTCGTGGACCGGGGGGTGGACCCCTACATGGGCGTCTCCACCTGGCTGGAGGCCCACTACCAGAACCCCTTCGAGCATCGGGCCGTCCAGGATACCCCGGCCCTGGCCCGGTTCGCGGATCTCACCGCCGCCACCACGCTCCAACTCCTGGTGCCCCTCCTCATCCTCCTCCTGGCCTTCCGGAGCTTCAGCGGGGAGCGGGAACAGGGGACCCTCCGACAGCTCCTGAGTGTGGGGGTGAATCCCCGGAAGCTCGCCACCGGCAAGGTCCTGGGCGTCGGGGTGGCGCTGGGGCTTCTCCTGGTGCCGGCGGCGCTGGTGGGGGCCCTGGCGCTCCTCATGGCCGGGCCCGGAGGGGGAGCGGTGGCCAACGAAGGGCTTCGCTACCTCCTCCTCGTGGGAACGTACCTGGCGTACTTCGGGATCTTCACCGCGCTGGCTGTGGGAGTGTCGGCCCTGGCGCCCTCCTCCCGCACGGCGCTGGCCCTTCTCCTCTGCTTCTGGATCGGGAACGGTCTCCTGGCGCCGCGGATCGCCTCCGACGTGGCCCGGAGTCAGCTATCCCTCCCCTCCAGCCTGGAGTTCCAGGCTTCGATCCAGGGCGACCTGCTGGAGGGGTTCGACGAGCACCCGCCGCGGGAGCTTCGCCAGGCGATCCTCCGGGACAGCGTCCTGGCGTCCTACGGCGTGGACGATCCGGCTGAGCTTCCCTTCAACTACGCGGGGCTCTCCCTCCAGTCCGGGGAGGAGTATGCGAACCTGGTGTTTGATCGCCGCTTCGGGGACCTGGCCCGCCGGGTGGAGGGTCAGCTCGAACTCCACCGGAGGATGGGATTCCTGGCGCCCCATCTCTCGGTTCGCAGCCTCTCCATGGCCCTCACCGGAACCGATCCCGCGCACCATGAACGCTATGCCGCCGCAGCGGAGGGGCATCGACGCCTCATCCAGCGGATCCTGAACGAGGACATCATGGTGAACTCCCGCTTCGGGGAGACCTACATCGCCGACGGCTCCCTCTGGTCCCAGATTCCCGAGTTCGAGTACAAGGGACCGGGGGCCGAGTGGGCCCTGGCGGGACAGGGGACCGCGGCGGCGGGGATCCTGCTCTGGCTCCTCGTGGGCGGGATCCTGGCCCGGGTCGGAGCGTCGGCCGTTGCGCGGAGGGCCTGAGGCGATGGCACTCATGCGTCGCACCCTGACCCACGAGTTGCGGGCACTCCTCGCCGACCGGATCGTCTGGATCGCGGCGGTGGCGGTGATCCTGCTCACCGGGTATGCCGTTCACGTCGGTGCGCGGGCCGCGGAATTCCACCGAGCGCAGGTAACCACCGCCCTGGAGGAGGAGGCGGAACGCTACATTGTCCTCCGTTCCGCCATGGAGGAGGTCCGATCGGGGAATTCCTCTGTCTCTCCCTTCCAGGATCCCACCCGTCCCTACGTGGCGGGGCGGGGACGGGGGCAGCGGTACGCCGTGCTGCCACCCTCGTCCTTCCAGGCCTCGGCGGTGGGTCAATCGGACCTGATCCCGCCTGTGGTGGCCGTAATCCTGGACGGGGCCGATCCGCGGAGCGCACGAGAGGAGATCGAGAATCCGGTCCACCTCCTTTCGGGACCCCTGGATCTGGCCTTCCTGGTCACCTTCCTCCTCCCCCTCCTGGCCCTGGCCCTCTCCTTTGATCTCCTCTCCCGTGAACGGGAGCAGGGGACCCTCGCCCTTCTCCTCTCCCAGCCCATCTCGGCCCGGCGCCTGACCATGGTCAAGCTCCTGGCCCGGTGGGGACTCCTGGTCTTCCTGGCCGTGGGGGCCGCTGCCCTCTCCTTCCTCCTCGTGGGAGGGGGAGTGGCCCTGGACCGGTTCCTTCTCTGGTCCGGCGTCGTGGCCTTGTACCTCGCCTTCTGGGTGGCCCTGGCGGCGGTGGTGAACGTCACGGGGCGGGACTCGGCCCGGAACGCGGTGGCCCTGGCCTTCCTCTGGCTGGTCTTCGTGATCCTCATCCCATCGGGGGTGCAGCTCACCGCNGGAATCCTCCANCCCGTNCCCTCCCGAGCCGAGTTGGTGGCGCTGGAGCGGGAGGAGGTCCGCCAGGTCCAGGAGCAGGCCTCCGCCGTTCTGGCCCAGTATTACGATGACCACCCGGAGCTCCTCCCCGAGGGATCGGTGGACGAGGTGGACTTCCAGACCCGGGCCTTCGCGGTAAACGAGGAGGTCCGGGCCCGCCTGGCGCCGGTCCGGGCCCGCTACCGAGTGGCGCTGGAGGGGCAGCGGGACTGGATCCAGACCTTCCGATGGCTGTCACCCACCATCCTCACCTACGAGGCCCTGGTGGATCTGGCGGGCACGGGGGACGGGCGCATGGAACGCTTCGAGTCGGAGGTGGAGGCGTTCCACGCCCAGTGGGTGGCCCACTTCGAGCCTCTCATCTACGGCAACCAGCGGCTGGCTCCCGAGGACCTGGACGGCCTGCCCCGATGGGAGTTTCCGGAAGAGGGGGGCTCGGAGGTTCGGGCCGCCGTGTTCCCGGGGATGCTGGGGCTCCTCCTCTTCGCCGGGGTCGTGCTGGGGATCGCGCTGCGGCTCCTGAAGAACGGAGGGGATCGGAGGTGGATGCCGTAGGCGGGGGAATGAAGCCGGGGCTTTGAACCGCGGCCNCCGGGCCGGCGGGATGCGCTGCATCTTCCGGGCTTGAGCGGCTGTCCCCTCTCCAGGTGAGCCCTCTCTGGGGGCTCTGGAGAAGAGGCCCACTTGTGTGGGTCCACCCCGGAGGTCACCTTCCCTGCACAATTCAGAAGCTCGCGGACAGGGCCAACCGGAAGACCGGTGAAATGCCGGCGCGGCCCCGCCACTGTGAAGGAGGCGAGGGGGTGAATCCCCTCGTCCCACGCCATCGGCCACTGGAGCCAACCCTTTCTCCCCCTCGCGTGGGGAGGGACGGAGCCCCGGGAAGGCGGTGTGGGAAATGCCTCCGAAGCCAGGAGACCGGCCCCGTCCGAGCCCGCATGGACCCCCTCGAGGGGGGGGGGCGGGGGTTCGACGCACCTCCACGTCGGCGTGAGTGAGCGGGAAGGAGGGCCGGAGGGGGATCCCCCCGGCCTCCGGCATGCCCTGCGATCCACTCCGCGTCAGGAGAAACGAGAGCCCCTTCCGATCCGCCACAGGTGGATCTGCGGGGGCTTCTCCTGTTTTCATCCTGACCGGAGGTTCCCGCATGTCCCTTAGGATCCGAGTACGGGCCGGAGTGCCGGCCCTTCTCTCCCTGGCCGCCCTCGCCCTTCTATCGCCCTGGGCGGAGGCCCAGGCGCCTCCAACGTCGGGACCCACGGGTCCCGATCCCGAGCCCGCCGACACCTTCCATCTCCCTGAACTGGTGGTGACCGCCACCGGGTCCGCCACCCCCAGGGCCCTCCTCCCCCAGGCGGTGACCGTCCTCGATGGCGCCGACCTTCGGGCCCGGGGATTGTCCTTTCTTTCCGACGCCCTCGAAGAGGTGCCCGGGGTGCGGGTCGTCCGTACCGGATCCATCGGAGCCACCACCTCCGTGTTCATGCGAGGCGGGAACTCCAACTTCGTGAAGGTGATGCTGGACGGTGTCCCCCTGAACGAACCGGGCGGCCGGTTCGACTTCGGATCGCTCACCCTGGAGAACATCGAGCGGATCGAGGTCGTTCGCGGGCCCTCCAGCGTCCTCTACGGGAGTGACGCCGTCTCGGGGGTAATCCAGCTCTTCACCCGGGAGGGTCGGGACGCTGGCGGGGCACCGGTGGTGTCGGCCTCCCTCCGGGGCGGTTCCATGGGCATCTGGTCCGGGGAGGCGGGAGCCCGGGGCGCCTCGGAGCGCCAGGCATGGAGCGTATCCGTGGGGCGGAATGAGACCGGAGGGATCTACCCGGTGAACAACCGCTTCACGAGCCTTGTGGGGAGCGGACGGGTGGAACTCCATCCCGACGAGCGCTCCCGGTTGGCCCTGGGCCTCCGGGTCCAGGAGTCCAGGTACCATTTCCCCACGGACGGGAGCGGGGAGGTGGTGGATCTGAACCAGTTCACCTTCGACGACGCCCTCTCCCTCTCGCTGGAGGGGACCCGGATCTTCACACCCGCGTTCCAGGGCCGCCTCCTCCTCCGGACCGGGGAAGGGAAGCGGGGCTTTGAGAACGAGCCCGACTCCCCCGGGGACACGCTGGGGTTCGGATACAGGGGGACCCGGCTGGGCACCAGCGTCCGTCGGGGTGCCGACGCCCGCCTCACCTGGAGGGAGGGGCGCCTCGGGGTCACCGGCGGGGTGGACTGGGAGGTGGAGCGGGAGCGCCTCCAGTCCCAGACCGAGTCCAACTTCGGCGGAGGCCCGAGCCTCTCGGCCAGCAGCTTCCAGGAGAACCGATGGAACCTGGCGGGCTACGGCCAGGTCGAGGCCGAGGGCCCGGCGGCGAGCCGCGTCAGCGTAGGTGCCCGGGTGGACGAGAACGAGGTGTTCGGCACCTTCTTCACCGGACAGGCCGGGGTGGTGGTGCCGCTGGCTGCACTGGGACGCCTACGGGGGAGCGTGGGGAGTGCCTACAAGGCACCCACCTTCGCCCAGCAGTTCGCCGCGACCCCGTTCGAGAGGGGGAACCCCGGGCTGGAACCGGAGACCTCCCGGAGCGTGGAGGCCGGGTGGGACGGAGGCTTCCTGGACAACCGCCTCGTGCTGGGTCTCTCCGCCTTCCGACAGGACTTCCACGACCTCATCCAGTACGCGAACCGGGGTGGTGAGCTTCCCACCTACTTCAATGAGGCCCGGGCCCGGTCCACCGGGTTCGAGACCAGCGCCGAACTGCGGCTCCCCTCGGGGATCCGGACCGGGGTGGAGTACACCCGGATCAACGCCCGCGCCGTCACCGACGATCCGGACGCCTTGGTGGACGGGGAGCGCCCACGGCTCCTCCGGCGTCCCGCCCGGCAGGTGAACGGGCGGCTCCGGATCCCTCTCCCCGCGGCCCTTGCCGGGGGTTCTGCCGGTCTCCTTGTGAACCACGTGGGAAGCCGGGTGGACACCGATTTCTCCACCTTCCCGGCGGAGCGGGTGACCCTGGCTTCCTACACGACCACGGATCTGGACCTTCAGCTTTCCCTGGAGTCGTTCCTCGTTACCCTCCGGGTGGAGAACCTCACCGCCGCCGATTACACCTCGGTGGTTGGGTTCCCGGGAATGGGTCGCCTCTTCATGGTGGGCCTCCGATGGAATCCGTGACAGGGGCCTGACCACCGGTGGGTGATACCCGGGTGCGAAGGGGAGGAGAGCCAGCCCCTCCCCTTCCATACGGGTCGGGGTCGCTCAGTCCTCGCGTTCAAAGGTGCGGGGTGGAAGGCCCTGGGTGACGGTCCGCAGGTAACTCCGGAGCATCGGGGGCGCCGTCCATCAGGTGAGGCCCCAGCGGATACCGGCCCTCCCTTGCGGCACCCGTTGCTATGATAATGCGGATGCGCTATCAATAATCAGGCGGATGTGTTCTTCTTGCCGCCTCTGCCTGGGTCCACCTCCATCCGGGCGAGAACCACGGGCATCCGAAGGGAGAAACATCATGGCAAAGGCTGGAAGCCGGGTGACCATCCGAATGGGGAGCACCGAAAGTCCCCATCGATTCACCACCACCAAGAACAAGCGGAACACGCCGGCGCGCCTGGAGCTCCGGCGCTTCGATCCGGTGGTCCGCCGGCATGTCCTGTATCGGGAGGAGAAGTAGGGAAGGGGCCAGGATCTTCTGGCGCGAGGCGGTTGGATGCTGGAGTGGCTCATCGTCGGTGGCGGGATTCACGGCACCCACCTCTCCCTGGTGCTTCGGCAGGCGGGGGTTTCCGAGTCCGGCATCCGGATTCTGGATCCGTGGACGCGGCCCATGGCCCGTTGGACGGAACTCACGAGCCGCACCGGAATGACCTTCCTGCGGTCCCCCGGGGTTCACCATATCGGACTGGAGCCCTACGACCTCTTCCGTTTCGCGGGTCGACGGCGGGCCCGGGATGGTGGGTCCCTCCGGGGACGCTACCGCCGGCCTTCCCTGGAGCTCTTCCAGGCCCATGCCCAGGCCCGCATCTCGGAGGCGACGCTGGAGGCCCTCCGGGACCAGGGGTGGGCGACGGATCTATCCCGGATCCCCGGCGGCCTTCGGGTGGAGACGAACCGAGGGGCGCTGGAGTCCCGAAGGGTCATCCTGGCGCTGGGGCCCTCGCCTCCGGGGGATGCACCCCACTGGGCCCGGGAACTGACCGGGGTTGGAGCGGTGCGTCATCTCTTCGACGACGATCTGGACCTGGACCTCATGGGACGCCGGGCCATCGACTCCCGTCGCCCGGTGGCAGTGGTCGGGGGGGGGATCTCAGCGGCTCAGGTAGCCCTCCGCCTGACGAGGCAGGGGGCTCCCGTCCTGCTGGTCGCTCGCACTCCCCTCCGGGTCCACCCCTTCGACTCCGACCCAGGATGGCTCGGCCCGAAATACCTTCGCGCGTTTCATGGGGAACGGAGTCCACGGGCGCGCCGCGCCCTCCTCGAAGGGGCGCGGCACCGGGGATCCATGCCGGAAGAGGTGGCTGGGGCTCTCCGGGTGGCCGCGGGGCGCGGTGCCCTGGAATTCCGGGTCGGTGAGGTCATCGCGGCGCGGAGGGGAACCCCGGAGGGCATCTGCCTGGAACTGTCGGAAGCCCCAGTGGCTGGAACTCCGATCGGGGCCGGAGGATCCGCCCCCCGGGAGGATGAGGAGGAGCGTCGGTGGATCGAGGTGAGCTCGGTGCTTCTCGCTACCGGTTCCGGTCCCGGAATACCGGGAACGCCGTGGCTTCCCGGCGCTATCCGCGAAATGGGGCTCCCCACGGGACCCTGTGGGTTCCCCATTCCCCATCCCTCCCTCCGGTGGACGGACAACCTCTACGTAACGGGAGCACTGGCGGAGCTGGAGGTAGGCCCCGCCTCCCGGAACATCGCCGGGGCCAGGATGGCAGCGGAGCGGATCCGGGAGGCCGTGGGCCCCTGAGCGTCGGCGCCGACTGGAGCCGTGCTCGGGGGCGCCAACGACGAAGGGGCTGCGTGGTGGAGCTTTCAGATCGGTGGGAGGGGGGTTCCGGAACTGAACGACCAGGCGGAAGGGAATCAGGCCACCCTGTCCGAGCCCGCCGGGTTGTTGGACACACAAGAGGCACATCGCCGCGCCCATGGAATCAGGTCGAGACGAGCGTCGGCAATCGCGCGACCGCATTCCTCGCAGCTCCGATATTTCACCGGATCATCCCGTATCAGGCGGAGGGCCGAATCGATGAGGTTCAGGCGCCTGGTCCCTCGGGAGATCACAGCGGCGTCCTTCTCTGACTCCTGGGTATCCGATGCTGCATCCCCGAGGTGGAGAGGAATGCGAGACAGCTCCCCTGCAGCCATCCGCTGGCCCTCCGACTCCTCCGATTCTGCCTGCCGGATACGGTCCAACGTCTGCTTACGCTCTTCCAGGAGACGGTTCTCCAGATGATCCAGGTCGACTTCCGGCATGGCGGTTTCCCTATTCGGGGGAGTGTGGATTGGGGCCAAGGCCCGGATCGCTCAGGGGCCTGGCAAGGCACGCTGGCTTTGCATGTTGTATTCCATGGGCACCACTGCACCATCGACCTGCGGAGACCGGGCTCACCGTTTCCTCGATCGCTTCAGCGTATCCCGCCATACTCGGGATGGAATGAGCCGTTTCGCGAGAGGCGCGGAACAGGCCTTGCCACTCCGGTCAGAGAGAACGGGGGGCGGGCATTCCTTACGGAAGTAATCAGGAGAATGCAGAAGAGGAGAGGCGCATGGTATCGAGAAGAGATTGGGTCGAGCAGACCAAGAAGAAGATCGACGAGTGGGACCAGGTCGTGGATGAACTCGAGGACCGGATCTCCTCAGTCTCGGAAGACAGCAGGGCCGGGTATCGAGCACAACTCGCAGCGGCCCGGCAGCATCTGGGAGAGGCCCGCACCCAGTTGATGAGGATCCAGCAGACAAGCCGAGACACCTGGACGGACCTGAAGGAGGATGTGACGGCTACCTGGGATACGACCCAGAACGCCATGGAACGGAGTCTGGACGAAGTCAAGAAGCTCTCCTGAAGAAAACACGCGACGCGATTGGGGAGTCAGCCCGGTCCGCTTGAACGTTCGGGTGCACCAAGGGAAGGGTAGAGCGAGGTGGGGGCCGCGGTGGCTCCGAGAACCACCCGCATCGTTTGGGTGAAGTAGCCTAACAGGCTGTTGAACTACTGGAGGGACCACCGCGAAGGGGCCTTGCGTGTCCTGGTCAAGGCGGAGCCCCGACAGCGATGCGGGAGCATCGGTGAGGGGCG
>SL_3KL_010_SEDDRAFT_10004599_pt1 | contig 12458 bp, 11 predicted proteins | sample SodLakKL_010_SED_2_FD_10381 | JGI IMG/M metagenome (IMG submission 10381)
TAATCTGTTACTTTTTTGCTATAATCCTTTTTCATATTTATATAATTTTTTAACAACTGGCGCATAATCAACTCGTGATAAATCTTTATTTTGTTTTTCTGCTATTTTTTTACATAACATTAAGGACTGAAAAGCTAAATCAAATTCACCGATTATTTTGTCTTTTTTATTAGAATGTAAAATAATAATATTTTCATATAAATCTTCAACATTACTCAATAAAAAATGATCAATTGCTTTTGGTTTACCATTAATAAGATAAATTAAATTACTGTTTTCTAAATGGTATGATAATGTGCTTCTGCCATGACAATAAGAATATTTTTCATGAGAAACAGGCGTTCCTAATCCTCCTTCGGTAATAGTAGTTTCCAGAACACGATTGGCTACATATGTGTTATCACCGGTCATTATTTCAAATACAGGCATTGGTTGTTTTAATTCAAAATTAGTTTCCTTTTCGCTAGCACTTAAATAAATGTCTTCTATTAAGTTAAGCGTTTGTTCTTTATTAGTTTGTAAATAATAATTTAATAAAATACTCATTGATATTATCGTGGCGGCAAGCGAAATAAAGCTCCTTTCAGCAGGCATTTCCCCTTGATAACAAATATCTTGCTCATTATCAGTATTTGCCGTTACAACATGGGTGGATAGTTGATTATCTTTAGCTTTTTGAAGCGCCATATTAATGCCATAATTTTTATTACCGTATGTAAAAGCAACAAGAAATTCATAATTTAAATCAAGATTCATATAAAGCAAATCCCTTGGCTCTTTATCAAATGTCATAATTTTGTTAGCTTCGGCCAGTAAGATGCTAGCATACAAACTAACAATACTCGATCCTCCCGTTCCTACGCAAATACAATTCTTTCTAATATTTTTTAAAATTGTATTTGCTTTTTCCAAATCTGTTTTGTTCATGCTATCAATCACCCTCGTCATCATCATGTCAAAATTATACTGCATTTCTTTTTTTTCTTTCATATAAAAAACCTCCTTCTGCGCTTACATTAGCACCGAAAGAGGTAATATATGGTCTTTATTTTCAAATTTTATAACTTTCTTCTAATAATTTTAATTCTATTATTCTTGTAAAGCAAAAATGTCTTATTTCGCTTCTTAATTCACAAAAAGCCGATACATACCATTCATTATTGTAAATGAATAAATCACACGGATGAACAATTCTTTCTTTAGCTTTTTTATCAAGTGATAAGAAATTAATCCAAACTTTTTTTTCTTCTTTAATCGCTTTTGATAAAATATTATATTTATATTTATTATCGCCTTCTTTTAAAATTACGCTACCGGCTTTCTTTTTAGTGCTTTTATAAATGCCGCTTACTTTATCAATTAATTGTTGATATTCCTTGTTAAAAAGAAAATCTTGATTCTCTTTTAATAACTCATAAGAACTTTTTAACAATAATATATCATATTTGCTAAAGCCTCTAGCGGGAAGAAAAAAATTATGACTTAAAATATATCCTCCATAAGGACCTTTTATAGCATCAATATAAATACCCGCTTTTTCTAAATCTTGTTTATATATTCTAATCATCCGTTCGGAAACTTCTAAAATTTCAGCAAGTTCTTTAACAGAATATTTTCTTTTATTACTTAAAAGTTGCATCATTGTTAAAGCATTTGATAATTTACTCATAAAATTTCCCCTGAATTAATTATATCATAATTTGATTAATTTAAAATATAACATTAGTATTAATTCAAAAAAACAAAGCAATTTCTTACTTTATTTTATTTTCCTATTCCCAAGGTTTTTTCGCTAATGTACAATCAGTAATATCCATCTCTTTAGTAGTTACTCGTTCGGCATCTAAATTAATGTATGAACAAAATAGACCATCATGAAGAGTCATTGCTACTTTACCATCAACTGTTACATGAATTTCACCATTATAATCCTTTGCTCTAGCTCTCGCGCGGGGAAAAAGATCTAATGGCTCTACTTCACTAGGTTCTACCGTCTGCACACCATTTGAAAAAGTGTAGATAACTTCTTTTGCTTCTCCTTCTCTATTGCGAATTAGCCATGCATTCCCAGCTTGCATTTTCATTGCCTCTCCTTGAGCATTAGCTGACGTTTTTTTAGTATTATAAATAGCATCGGTAGTTACTCTATTAAAAAGAAACATGCCTGTTCCTACTACAATAACCATCACAACTATAATAGTTATAGCAGTTTTAACATTTGAATTCTTTTTCTCACTATCTTCCATAAATTACTCCTTTCTAAATAATAATATCATATTCCTTTTTTAATAACAATCAATGGCAGTATTACTTCATCTTCTGTTATTCCACCATGGGTAGCCTTTAAAGGATAGTCATCTTTTTTATCAGCAATACATTTGTTAGCAGTGGCTATTGCTAAATAATCTCCTAGGCAGGAATCAAATCTAATATTTTCCGCACCGGTGCCAAATATTTTTTTGTCTTTTACTTGTTTTTTTGTTAATAAAATAAATTCTTTTTTAAAATGTTTTTTGAATTCTTTTGTAAAAATTCTTTTTTTACCTTTTTTTATAAAAAAAGCTGTTGCCCGCGCCTCAATTGAAGTTTCTCTTATTAATGTTTCTTTTATAATGGGATAATCTTCTAAATATATATATTCAACATCAACTAAACCATGATCAGCAGTAACAATTACAAGCGTATTTTTTAATGATTGACATAATTGTTCTATTTTGGTGTTTATTTTTTTAATTTCATTTTTTCTCCTTTTTAAATTATAAATCTTTTATTATAATTGCTTCGTATTTAAACATTTCTAACAATTCAAAATTTTTGGTTTCCATCGCATAATCTAATGCTTTCTTCCCCTTTTTATCAGCTAAATTAACATCCGCATTATTTTTTAATAATAATTTGACAATGGGAATATTTTCTTTTTTTAAAGCTTTCATTAAAGCACTTACTCCTTTATCATCTTGATGATTTATATTAGCACCAGCATTTAATAATGCTTCAACAGCATATAAATCTTTTTCTTTTACAGCTAATAACAAAGGTGTTTGCCCACCAGCATAAATTGTATTAACATCAACCTCTTTTTCTATTAGTTTCATTAATGTTTTAAATCTTTTATTTAAAATTACATATTTTAATTTATTAGTTAAAACTTGTGGGTTTTTTTCAATGGCTAAAAAGTAGTTTTCTAAATATGGCTTTAACCAATAATTAATAATCGGAAAAGTAATAACGAAAAAACTAAAAATAATAATAAATTCTATCCCGATAACTTCAGCCAAGGAAATATAACTTTCCTTAAACTCATCATATTCTCCTAACAAGAGGAAAACAAAAAACATTAAAAAAGGAAACGCAAAAAGAATTGCCGCTCTCGACCAATATATACTCATAAAATCAAGAAAATCATTAAAAATTCTTAAAAAAGAATGCTTGGCGATAAAGCGTTCACCAATTAATACAAAAGAAAGAAAGATAATAGCAGAAGTTCCAAAACTAATATATTGAAAAAAGAAAATGACAAAATATGTTGCCAAAAAACCAAAAACAAAACTAAAAAAATGTTTTCGCCTTTCGCTGTCTCGTAATTGATTTGCTCCTATAATAAGTCTTATCATTTAATCTCCTCTTTTCTGTTACATAAATTTTTTTGTTTTTATTATATATACTCAATTCATCAAAATTATATCATACTCGCCAATCTAGAAGCAAAAAGACAAGAAAAAAATGAATTTAATCATATTTTAATAAATAATTAAAGTTATCTCGGCAATTAAATTCTAATTTGATATGCAAAAATGTCAATTAATTTTATTCTTTACAAAGTTTTTGCTTTTTTCTAATCATAAAAAATACATCTTCACTTTTTTCATTATAAATACCCATTTGACAATCACCAAATATATTAATAACTTCTAAATTGTTTTTAACACATAATTCACAGAAATCACCAATTGTAACAAACCGATTAATCCAAATCAATTTTTGCGTATCTACTTTAATGTTTTTTTTAAATAACTGAAAAACCCGTTGTTGCTCTATCGTTCTTTTAGATAAATCTAAATTAGTCTTCCGGAAATACTGATAAGTTGTTTCGTCATCAATTTTAATATTTTTAACAAATTGCATTTTTTCTTCATTTTTTCCAAAAGTTTTTAAAGATAATAACTCAATCACGGCAATTCCATCATTGGTTAAATTATTATATATGCTCTTCAGACAATGATTTTGTTCTTTCGTCGTTAATAAATAATTAAAAGTTGTTAATGGCATAAAAATACAAGAAAATTTTTTTGGTGACCGATAATTACATATATTCGCTTTAATTACTTTGAGATTTTGTTGTACTTTTTTCTTTTTTGCTTTTTGCTTTAAACAATTCAACATTTTCATTTCCAAATCAATTGCCCACACACAATGTCCAGCTTTCAGAAGAGGAATAGTAACCCTGCCTGTTCCGGCGCCATATTCCAAAATTTCTTTATAAGGTTGCGCTATTTTCAAATACATAACAATATCCTCTACTACATCCTGATAAAGTAGATCATACAATAATGGCATATCTGTTATTTTTTTCATTTTACTTAAATTTCCTTTCAATTCTATTTGATAAGGATACCATAATTTCGTGACTACAATAATGCTCAATCTGATCTAAACACATTAATCTGTTATCCCAAAAATACACTTCATCATCAATGCTCACGTCTTTTAATGCTGAGACATCAATTATCATATTATCCATACAGGTAGCCAAAATAGGAACCTTTTTATTAGCCACAATTACAAAACCATTTGCTTCAAGAGCAATAACACAATCAGCAAATCCCACAGGAATCATTGCAATTCTCATTCTTTTTTTAGCCACAAAAGACTGATTATAACCCACAGTATCACCTTTATAAATTGTTCTAATAAAATTAATTTTAGTCTTTAAAATTAATGCTGGTTTAAGTTTTAATCGCAAACTAACTTCTTGATTAGGATAATAACCATATAACAAAAGACCGATACGAACCATATTAAAAAAACTTTCCCCTAAAAACAATAAGCCGCCACTATTACAAATATGCAAATATTTTGGTTTAATTCCTGATTGATTAAATTTTTTAACAGCTAATGAAAAATCAGCAAGTTGTTTTCTAGAAAAATGTTCATTCTGACCACCAGCACTAAAATGTGAAAAAAGCCCGTCAATTTCAATATTTTTTAATTTTTTAATTTCGGGAATAAAATCTTCAATTTCCAACAATTTAATGCCTGTTCTTCCCATCCCAGTATCAATTTCAATATGAATTTTAATTTTAACGGTTTGCTTAGTTATTTTTTTTAGATCCGCACGTGAACAGACATTACAAATTAAATTATACTTAGCATATACCTCTAAATCTTCGGAAGGATTCAAAATCAAAATTGAGCCTTGAAAATCATTTTCTCGCAATTCAATCCCTTCTTTAACAGTAGCTACTGCAACATAATCAAATAAATTTATAATCTTCGCACAGTAATTCAAATGTGTACCATATCCAGCCGCTTTTATTACTGCCATCATTTTTACATCCGCACCAATAAAAGTTTGAATTAGATTTATATTTTCACTAATAGCATTTGTATCCACAATTAATTCGGCAGTATATTTTTCCTTCATTTATTTCTCCTTTGCTAAAACATAATACTGAAAAATAGCATCATAATAGGCATCATAACCAATACTATTTAAAATTTTAAAGCCATTTGCAAGCAACCATCTTTTTCTCATTAAAACTGGTGTGTGGCCAAAAGCAACAATCAAACCCTTTGCTTTAATTTTATCCTTTAACTTTCTCATTATTTTATATGCCTTTTTATTAGTTACAATTTCGTCATTTAAAAATCTAAGAAACATAATATCAACACTTTTATTAGCTAAAGGGGAATTGGAAGCGTCGCAACAATATGCTTGATCGACATAGCGAGAAGCATAATTAATCATTTCCCTACTTAGATCATGACCAATTGTAAAAATTTTGGGGTGGTTTTTTTTCAATGATAATAGAAATTCACCGGTTGAGCATGCTGGATCATAAATTACTTCATTTTCTAAGTAAGAAAAATAACCTTTGGTAAATTTACGAATATGTCCTTCGCCATAACTTAAATTCTTTTTCTTTTTTAAACTAAAACGCCACCCTTTTTTTGATGAAGTTTTAACTTTTTTAGTTTTAAAATCTCGATATTGATATGGATATAAAATATCACTAGTAAAATCTTTTTTTAAATTATCAAAAACCCCTTGTTTTTCTTCATTAAAAAAAGGAAAATATTCTATAATAATTTTCCGATTGATTTTTTTTCGGCTTTTTAAAATCCCTAGTAACATTGGCGCTGTAATCATACTACAATTCATAGCATTAATTTTTTTAGAAAACCATAATGGCGATATTATTTTCCGCCCTACAATCTCCTTTGTTCCTTTTGCTTTTATAATAAAAATATTTTGCGGTAAATTATAATCATAATCCGCAAGCAAAACGCTTTTTCTTTGAATAATTTTTGAATAATTAATCGTTACTTTTTTGATATTTTTTTTAAAAAAGAAAGTTTCCTCATATATTTTCTTTTCAATGTTCTCTTTTTCTAATTCCGAATAAGGTCTTCGATTGCCATAGTATTTCATTTATTTTCCTCGTATTTCTTTTTCCCTTTGCTGTCTAGCAAACTTTGATCGACTTTCCTTTTTTTTCTTCATCAACCTTTTATCCAAAGCATCTAAACTTGAACCCATATCATTAATTACAAAGGTTGTTTCATTACGCGGATCAGCACCAATATAATCATTTTCAACAATATCATTAACGCTCTGTTCATAACGTGATAAATATGATGAATATGTTCCTCTTCCGCTAGTTAATTTAGATAATTCAACTGGAAAATCAATCATATTCGCAAAAGTTACTTCTCCTTCAATTGTAATTTGCTCATCAAAATGTTCAGTTATTTCAAAAATGCCATTTTTAACTGTCAAACTCTTGATCACATCTTGCAAATAATCTTCTGGAATTACAATTGTAAATTTTAAAATGGGCTCGAGCAATTTCATTTTTGCCTTTTTTAAACTACGGAAAAGAGCAAGCGGTGTAATAATATTAAAATGCTGTGGCTCCGATCCCATGGAATCAAATTGGCCATCAATTAAAGCTACCTCTATATCTGTTAACTCCCATCCATAAAGACCTTGTTTCGCATAATAATTAATTAATCTTTCCACTTGTCTTTGATATTTCAAATGTAAAAAATCAGTAGATACTTTAGAAGTATATTTGAATCCTTCGCCTCGATCAAGTGGCGTTACTTCAATTCCAATCCCTGAAACAGAAGTAAATGTCGCTTTGCCTTGGGCCTGAACTGATGGAGTTTCCTTATGAATTATCATCGGCTTTTCAATTTCAACTTCTAAATTAAATCTTTCTTTTAACATATTAGTAATAACTTGGGCTTGCATGTCACCCATTAAACTAATATATATAGAATTAGTTCTTTGATTAAGACGGACATTTAAATATGGATCCTCTTCGCTTAAAATGTGCAAGGCATCCATTAGTGCTAACCTATCCTCACCTTTTTTGGGATTTATTTCCATATTCAAAAGCGGTTTTACAAAAGAAATATAATTATCCATTTCTTTTTGTTCACCAATAATGTCCCCGGTTTTTACTTCTAATCCATTTATAATCACTATATCACCACTATAAGCAGTTTTTACTGATTTCAAATTGGCACCTTCTGCTAAATATAAGGCTTTTACCTTACCTACCTTATCATCTTTTAATTTAACACTATCACGAACACTTATTTTCCCGTTAACAATTTTTACATAGGCATTACGAATATCATCATCAAACCGAACAGTATAAACAAACGCTGCTAATTTTTTATCAATATTCTTTTTAAATGCCGGTATATATAATTCAATTGCTTTTTTTAATTCTTCTATTCCGATTCCTTTTAAAGCGCTTCCGCCAAACACGGGAAATGCTTTTTGTTCTTTAACTAGGGAAATAATTTTAGAAGCTAAAAAATCTTTTGATATTGTCTCTCCTTCTAAATAAGCATTAATTGTTTCATCATCAACCATGGCTATCTCTTCAATTATCTCTTCCATTAAAGTTGGAATAATTTCCACATCACCATTTTCTTGCTGTTGCACATCTTGAAAATTGATTGTTGATATATTCAATTTTTGTTGCAGTTGAGCTAGCACATTTTTATAATTTGCGCCCTTTCGATCCATCTTATTAATAAAAAATATGACAGGCACATTTTTCTTCTGCAAAATATTCCAAATGGTATACGTTTGCGCCTCAATTCCTTCTACCCCAGAAACAACTAAAATTGCACCATCTAGCACACTTACTGCCCTTTCTACTTCTGCCGAAAAATCGACATGCCCTGGCGTATCAATTAACTGATATATTTTATCTTTCAGCCGAAAAGAAATCAAAGAATCACGAACCGTAATTCCTCGTTCTCTTTCTATTTCTAAATTATCAGTAATCGTATTGCCACTATCTACTCTACCAATTTCTTTTATAACATTTGCATGGTAAAGCAAATGTTCGGTAATGGTAGTTTTGCCTGCATTGGCATGTGCAAAAATTCCAATTGTGGCAACTTTATCTTTCTTTCTTTCCACTTCAACACTCCTTTTATAAGCGCGCGATTTTTTGTTTAATTAATGTTTGTAATACAGATTCATAATCAACGCAACTTGCTTCTAAAACATTCATCTCCTCTGATCCTAAATGTCGGGCGGCAGGACAACCAGTTCCGCAAATATAACGATACTTGCATTTTTGACATTTTTTTAAATGTTGCACACTACGATTTTGCCATTCGCTATCTTTTTTTTCATCAATAACATACTTTGGTTCAAAGACACCAACTCGATAAAAGTCATTACCAATGCCGTGCCAGCAACGATATATATTGGATTTACAATCTAAAATATATTGATTTTTAGATGCCCCACAATGACGTAATACGGGTTGATATGGTTTATTTTCAAAAATACAATTAACAAAGTCAATGCCATGAAACTTTTTAGCAAGTTTTTTCATATTTTCATGCTTATCTTCTAATTCAAACAATCGTTCAATGCCAATACTTTCATTAATAACATTTGCTTCTCCTGAACAACCACCATCTTGCAACAAATACAAATAAGGTTTTAATAATTGATTATTCTGATATTTTTTTACTAGAAAATTTGCTAATTCAGGTAATTGTTCAATATTAGTTTTATCAACGTTAACTCTTAAATATACTTTTATTTGGGCGGCAAGAAGAGCGGTAACATTTTTCATAATAATATCAAAACTACCCTTGCCACCATGAAAAACCCTTCTTTTGTCATGAATTTCCTTTATCCCATCAACTGTTATTTGAACATGTTCTAAAGTGTTTTTATATTTAGAAAATAAGGTAAGATAATTTTCAACATCAACCCCATTTGTAACAATGTCAACGCTGTAATTTCTTTTTTCGGCGTTTTGGAAAATATATTCAATAATATTTAAACTGTTTTTTAATAAAGGTTCTCCCCCCATAATAGTTATTCTGACTGCTGTTTGTTTTTTAGAGTAGTCCTTTTCATATTTTACCATTATATCATCTATTTTGGCAAACTGAAGGTCTATCATCGTAAAGGGATCTTTTTTTGTTGTCCCCCTAATCATATATGTTTGTTCATAACAATAAATGCAATTTAAATTGCACGCATATGTTGTCACAATTAAAAAATTAGGAATTGATTTTTTTTCAAGTTTTTCAATTTTTTTATTAACCGCATTAATAAATTTTTTATATGCTAATTTATTTGGAAATATATATTTTCTTTCTATCATTTTTAATTTTATTTCAGCATCAATTTTCTCAAAATCCTTCGCCACTAATTCAGCATGAATATCTTTTCCAATAATATCTGCAGCGCCATTGATAAGATTTACTATTAACACTTCCTGCTCATTAATTTCAATAAATTCTACTTCATTAATTAAATACATATTTTCTCCTTTTTAAAAAGGAAAACCAATGGTTTTCCTTTTGGGAAGTTAACCAAGTTAACCTTAACCCACCTTTTATTAAGCGTGATACAGACATGAAACATTAGTTGTTTTGATATTTTTCACTTCTACGACAACATTTTTATTTAATGATTTCATATTGCACCCTCCTCTCAATTAAAAATTATACCAGGTTCTATTATAAAAAGATAATGCTTTTTTCTTATGGCTTCTATAACTTTTTGTTATATTAAATCCTATTAAACAGCTTTTTTGAATGCTTTTTTTGTGTTTGTTATAATTTCTTGTTATAATAGATTAAAGACTGGAGGAAAAATGAATATTAATTTTGAATCATATAATTTATTTTATATTACCGCCAATTGCCGAAGCATAAGCGAAGCTGCTAAAAAACTTCATGTTTCACAACCCGCTTTAACAAGATCCATAAAAAAACTAGAAAAACAATTAAAACAACATTTATTTTATCGAAGCAAAAGAGGCATTTCTTTAACTGAGGAGGGCAAATTACTTTATAATTATATTCGTCCTGCTATCGAACAAATGACTATTGCGGAGGAACAATTCTCAATTCTTGCTAATTCTAACAAAGAAAGCATTCGAATTGGAACAAGTAACACTATTATAAAATTTTTTTTAATCGATCATTTAAAAACCTTTTCCCAACGGTTTCCAGAAATAAACCTTTCTATTGAAGTTGGTTACAAAGAAGGCTTAATCAACATGATCAAAACTGGTTCATTGGATATTGCTTTTATTTATACAAAAGAAGAGGAAAAAAATTTATTTGACTTAAAAGTTTATAATCTCAAAAAACTTAATTATTCTTTCGTTGGCAATAAAAAATATCAACATTATGCTAATAAAACTTTTTCCTTAGATGATTTGAAAAATGAAAATATACTCCTCAATAATATTAACCCTTCTTTTGATGATTACTTATTAAGAAACGAAAATTTTAATATATACTTAAACCTAGCCAGCCATTCTTTAATTTATGAATTTATAAGCGAAGGCTTTGGCATTGGTTTAACCGTTGAAGAATTTGTGAAAGAGGAAATTAAAGCCAAAAAATTGTTCAAAATAAATATTTCTGAAACTCTTCAACCTCTTAATTTAACAATGATTACCAATCAATACAGTTTCCCTAATCACGCTACTTCACAATTAATTGATTTAATTTTAAAAAATAATAAGTAAAGTTTTTATTGCGTGAACCGGAAGACATGATTTGATTTCTATTCTCATAAAACCTTTTTGGGAAAATTTCTAATCAATATAAATTAAATGCCTTTATTGTAATAACATTTTGAAGCAACGAACATTATAGACATTAATCTATTCTATTGTTACTTAAAAAGGGGGATTTTCTTTGCAAAAAATAAATAATAGGTCGACTAAATATCTTTGTAAAAAATTTCTTAAATTTAGGGGTCTCTTTTTCTAATCTTTCATAGTAAGTCTCCAAACTATCATTTTCAAATTGTAAAATTTTATTTATTTTATATCCATCTACATAATATCCACAATGAAAATTATCGATAGCGAAAGCATTTTTGTTTATATACTTAACATTTAATCCATATATTCTAAACATATTTTCCAAAAATTCATAATAACTTGTTCGACATTGTTCACCACCACAAAGGTTAAATACTTGTCCCTCTAATTCTTTTAAATGATCAACAGCTTTGGCAAAAGCCTCGCCTGCATTAATATTACTTATAATTTCTAATTTTGTTTTTAATGGCATATGAAACATTAACGGATCAATTTTAGGTCTTCCCATTACCGCTCCCAATCTAAAAATTGTGTATGATATATTAGATTTTTGGATTATATTTTCGGCTGCTATTTTGGTTTCGGCATAATAATCGCCCAAACTAGCTTCTAATTTATCATTAGTCCTAATATTATAATTTTTTAAACGATCGCCATAAACACTAATTGATGATGAATATATTAAAAAAGGCTGTTTTTTTTGTTTTTTTATTGCGTTAACGATATTGACAGTTCCATAATAATTTACTTCTCTTGCTAATTCTGGTTTTTCATCCGCAAGCGGCGGAATAACAGCAGCCAAATGAATGATAACATCTTTATCAATCACCAGTCTGTTAATTAATTCTTCATCTGTTACCGATCCAAATACAACATTAACTATATTTTTATATTGCTTCAACTTTTTCCTATTCTTACCGCTATCTATTTCTAAAACGGTTACTTCATTTTCTTTTCCAATTAATTTTTTTAAGGTTTCAAAACCAACATTACCAGCAGCACCAGTCAATAATATTTTCATATCAATCACCTAGTAAGATTATATCATGAATACTCTCAAAAAACATATTTCAATTTCCTACTCTCCACTGGAGTTGCTCAGAAGTCACCCTCTATTAT
>SL_3KL_010_SEDDRAFT_10004600_pt1 | contig 12458 bp, 10 predicted proteins | sample SodLakKL_010_SED_2_FD_10381 | JGI IMG/M metagenome (IMG submission 10381)
GATAGATTACCCCGCCATTGCCTTCGCCCCCGATCACCGCACGGTGTTTTTTCATGGCTGCCACCACATTCACCTCCCCCACGGCCGAAAAATAATGACGCCCGCCGTGTTTTTCGGTCACTTCCCGGAGAGCCTGCGTGGAAGAAAGGTTGCTTACCGTATTGCCGGGGGTATGTGACAAAACGTAGTCGGCCACCGACACCAGGGTGTATTCCTCCCCGAACATTTCACCGTCTTCACACACAATGGCCAGCCGGTCAACATCTGGGTCAACGGCCAGTCCGAGGTGGGCATTCGAGACGGCCACCTCCGATGAGAGATGGGCCAGGTGCCCGGGCAAAGGCTCGGGATTGTGACCGAACAGGCCCGTGGGTTCACAGTAAATCTCCACAATGTCTTTCACACCCAACGCCCCCAAAAGCAAGGGTACCGCAATGCCCCCCGAAGAATTGATCCCGTCTGCCACCACTTTGAACCTTGCTTTTTCAATGGCGTCCGGATCCACAAGGGGCAGGTCAATGATCTTTTGGATGTGTGTTTCAAGCAGGCTTTCGTCCTGGTGGTATTTTCCGGCCTGGCCGGCGGTTGCAAATTCAAAGCAGGCAGGATCCATCCAGGCCTGCATCTCCTTGCCCTGCTTTGCCGTCATAAATTCACCCTCGCCGTTAAGCAATTTCAGTGCATTCCAGTTCTTCGGGTTGTGGCTGGCGGTAATGATCACACCACCCTGGGCTCTATGCAACATCACACCCATTTCAACGGTTGGTGTGGTGGTGAGCCCGGCATCTATGACGTCAATTCCCATGGCCTGCAATACAGACACAAGCACACAGCTGATCAGCGGACCGGATACGCGGGCATCCCTTCCGACCACCACACGCAGTGGCCCGCCCGGATGGTTCTTTTTCAACCACATCCCATAGGCCCCTGCAAAGGTCATGACGTCGACAGGCGAAAGGCCTTCCCCCGGACGGCCCCCAATGGTGCCGCGTATACCCGATATGGATTGGATCAGGGTCATCTAACAAGGTTTTCCCTGACAAAGCTAATGGTTTTTTTGTATACAAATGGGGTCACTTCACCGGAGAATGGTTAATTTTGCATATATTATCGCCACAATCAATGCGCCGCATGCACAAACATACCTTCCCTCTCCTGCTGGCAATCGTCCTGTTGCTGCCTTCATGCATGCCTGCGCGTCACATTCCGGAAGGCCAATACCTGCTTAACCGCAACCGGATTGTGCTCGATGACACAGATCTGGACCCGGTTGAATTGCGCAATTACATCCGTCAGTCGCCCAACCGGCGGATATTCGGGTTTTACCGTTTTCACCTGAACATCTACCAGCTGGCCGACAGGGGAAAGGAAACCCGCCTGAAACGCTGGATGAAAAATACCATAGGCGAACCCCCGGTCATTTTTGATCCTGCCCTGGCCAACCAAACCCTCCGGCAATTTGAACTGTACCTGCACAACAAAGGTTTCTTTAATGCCCATGTAGACTTTGATGTGGTCACACGGGCCAACAGGGCCAACGTGGTGTACACCCTGACCGGCAACAAACCCTACACCATCCGCCATGTGGACTATACGATACGCGACCGGCAGGTGGCAACCTATGTATACGCTGACAGCCTGCAGTCTTTGATCTCAAGCGGCGACCGTTTCGATGCCGATGTGCTTCAGCAGGAACGCAGGCGGATGACCAGGCATTTAAAGGAAGAGGGATTTTTTAACTTCTCAAGGGACTTTATTTTTTTCCAGGTCGACAGTACCCTGAATCAAAACCAACTCGACCTTGAAGTCATCATCAACAACCCCCGTGCCCGCACCGCCATCCCTGCCGACAGTGTCATACCGCACAAAAGATACAGGATCAACCAGGTGTTCGTGTATCCTGAATATTCAAGAATTGCCCCCACGCAGACATTTTCCGACACCACGGTATACAAAAAAACGAATGACGTGGAGGCCAGCTATACTTTTTTGCATAACGGGCCCATGCGCATACGCCCAAGAACCATCGCCGGCAACATTTTTATCAACCCGGGCGATGTTTACAACATCAGCAAGGTTGAGCAAACCTACAATACCCTGGCCGGCTTGCGCAACTTTCGTTTTGTGAACCTGAATTTTACAGAAGCGGCCAATGCCCCGCACACAACCGGTGACAGCCTGGGTTTGCTGGACGTGCGGCTGGAGCTTACCCGTTCGGCGGCCAACGCTTTTTCGATTGAGGCCGAAGGCTTGAGTACGGCAGGAAACCTGGGTATCGCCGCCAACCTGATATTCCAGAACAGGAATATTTTCCGCGGGGCGGAGATCCTGAACCTTCGTTTCAAGGGGGCCCTGGAAGCATCCGGTGAAGCGGGTGGCCAGCAAGTCTTTAAAGGGCTTCCTTTCAACACGGCCGAACTGGGTGTGGATGTCTCCCTCGACTTTCCAAAGCTACTGATCCCCTTCAGTCCGGAACGCATTACGCAGTCCACACGACCACAAACAACCATCCTGGCAGGGATCAACTATCGCCAGCGCACCGCCTATACGCGTTACATCCTGAATGTAAGTTACGGATACCAGTGGCAACCGGACAATCAACGGCAGCATCAGTTCACCCCCCTGGAGATCAGTTCGATCAAGATCTTCAACGATTCCATACTGCAGGCACAGATTCCTGATGCCAATCCGCTGATCCTCAGTCGTTATCGTGACCACCTCATTACAGGCCTGAAGTACAATTACACATACACCACGCAGCAGTTTGACAGAAAGGCCGACTTTGTCTATTTCAGGAGCAATCTGGAACTGGCGGGCAACCTGTTGTATTTTGCCGCCAGGCAATTTGATCTGCCTGTCAATGAAGACAACAGCTATACCCTGAGGGGGATTCCTTTTGCACAGTATATCAAAACAGATGCCGATTTAAGGTATTACCGGGTATTTGATGAAAAAAACACCCTGGTGTTCCGCATCATGGGTGGCATGGGTTTGCCCTACGGCAACATTGATGTGATGCCATTTTTAAAGAGCTATTACGGGGGGGGTGCCAACAGCGTCAGGGCATGGAGCATATACAACCTCGGCCCCGGCGGGTACCGGGAAACCGAGGAACTGCGATTCGACAAATACGGAGACATCAAACTGGAAGCAAACATAGAATACCGTTTCCCCCTTTACCGGTATTGGCACGGGGCCTTTTTCGTCGATGCCGGCAACGTTTGGTTCCTGAAAAAAAACGAACAGTTCCCGAAAGGTGAATTTTCCCTTACAAGCTTTTACCGGGAAATTGCCATGGGCGCAGGCGCGGGCATCCGGCTCGATTTCAATTTCTTTCTTGTAAGGCTTGACGCAGCCTTCCCTATAAGAAATCCGGCCCTGGTTTCCGGAGAACGATGGATTGACGGATGGCCGGGCTTTGACCAGTGGAACTTTAACCTGGGGATAGGCTATCCTTTCTGATCTGTTATGGGAACATCCAGTATCATCCGGGGCATTGAAAAACATTTTCCTTACAGGCCTACCCCCGACCAGGCCGCATTGATCCGTGAATTGGCAGCCTTTCTCGTGGATCCGGAACCATTGTCGTTGTTCATCCTCAAAGGCTATGCAGGTACGGGGAAAACCACCATTGTAAGCAGCCTTGTCAGGATGCTGCCCGCCCTGAAATCCGACTCAGTATTGCTTGCCCCGACTGGCAGGGCTGCCAAAGTGCTGGCCGGATACGCAGGGAAACAGGCCCTCACCATTCATAAAAAAATCTACCGGCTGCAAGCAGCCGGCGACGGAGCACCACACATTTCCCTGCAGCAGAATAAGCACCACAACACATTGTTTATCGTGGACGAAGCCTCCATGATCCCGGGAAACATCCCGGATGACCAAACCAGTTTATTCGGGGGTACAAACCTTCTGGATGATCTTTTCCGGTATGTGTACAACAACAAAAACTGCCGCCTGATCCTGATCGGGGATACCGCACAGTTGCCCCCGGTGATGTGCCCCGAAAGCCCGGCACTGGGCAAAGCATTCCTTCAGTCCAGGTTTGGCCTGCACATCAGGGACTACGAATTAAAGGAAGTGGTGCGTCAATCGCAAGACAGCGGGATCCTTTTCAATGCCACCCGCATCCGGGAGATGCTCAGCAAACAGCAACCCGGATTTCCGGATCCCGGTTTGAAACAGTTTGGCGATGTGACCAGGGTACAGGGGCAGGAGGCAGCCGATGAGGTAGACAACGCATGGCTGGCAAACAGGGAAGAAGCCCTGATGATTTGCCGTTCAAACAAACGGGCCAATTTGTATAACAGGCATTTGCGTCAAAGGGTGCTGTTTATGGAAGACGAAATCAATGCCGGAGACCTGCTCATGGTGGTCAGGAACAATTACTTCTGGCTTCCAGAAGAATCTGAAGCAGGGTTCATAGCCAACGGCGACATCATTGAACTGAAGCGGATAAAACGCATTGAATCACTCTATGGCTTCCGCTTTGCCGATGTTACATTCCGCATGATCGACTACCCCGGGATGCCGGACGTGGATGCCAGGCTCCTGCTTGACGTCCTGGACACAGACGGCCCTGCCCTGTCAGGGCAGGCATTTAACCAATTGTTTGAGGCCGTCGCCGAAGACTACCGCGACATCCCCAACAAGCGGACAAGAATGGCCCACATCCGCAACAACCCTTACCTGAATGCGCTCCAGGTAAAATACGCCTATGCCATGACATGCCATAAAGCCCAGGGCGGGCAATGGAAGCATGTGTTTGTAGAAATGGGATATCTGCCTGAAAAAAAACCGGACAAAGAATATATCCGCTGGCTGTATACAGCGATCACAAGGGCCACCGACAAGGTGTTCCTGTTGAATTTTGTGGACGAATTTTTCGAATCATAACCAACATACGGGCCGTTTTTTTGGTCTTTTAACTAAAAAAAGTATTCCCGTTTTTTTAATTATGATTAATTTTGTGTGTTTTTTTTAACAAAACCAAGATTCACATTATGCATTGCATCAAAATGAACGCGCACGCTTTCACACGCTTTTTCGTGGCATTGTTCCTGGCCATGGGACTCGTGTTAAGCATGCCCACGATTGCCACAGCACAGGAAACCGAAGAAAAACAGGAAGAAGAAGACCCCTGGGCAGATAAAGAATTTCCTTTTGAAGATGAAGTTTTGCTAACTTTTTTTGACACCAACCAGGAGGTCAGTGCTTTGCAGCGCGGCACCCAGGAAAGGATCAACGAATTGGTTGAGCAGTATGGCCTGACCAGGCAGCGTTTTGACCAAATCGGTCGTGCCGCCCAGATGGGTGCCCTGCAAGACGGTGCCTTCTCGAACGAAGAGATTGAAGCCTTCAACCAGGTTGCCCCGCAGGTAACACAACTACAGCGCGAAAACCAAAGCATGATGCAGGTGATCATCCAGGACAATGACCTGAGCATGAACGAGTATCGTGAAATAATGAATGCATTCCGCCAGGACCAGGAATTGCAGCAATATGTTTCGCATCTTGCCAGGGAAAGGGCAAGGCAAAAGATACTTGAAGAGCGCAGAAGAGAAGCAGAAAGAAAGCTTGAAGAGGAAAAAAGGCAGCAGGAAGAGGAAGAAGGCAACTAAACCATTCACTGCCCCTTACACCACCTCCGCCACCACAAAAGTACTCCCGCCGACAAAGATCAGGTCATTGGGTAAAGCGTCTTTTTTGGCCGCAGCCAGTGCCTCTATGACCGTACCAAATGCTTTTCCGTGCAATCCGGAAAAACCGGCATCTGAAGCCAGCCGCCCGGCATCCAGCCCACGGGGCACCGACGGCTTGCAGAAATAATACACGGCCTGCTTTGGCAACAGTGAAATGATGGATGCCCGTTCCTTGTCGTCGACCATCCCAAATACCACCCGCATCGTGTGATGGGGGATTCCCGCCAACTGATCGAAAACCATCCCTATGCCTTCTGCGTTGTGCCCGGCATCGCAAATGATGTCTGGGCGCCTCCCGATCTGTTGCCACCGGCCCAGCAGACCCGTATTTTCCACAACATTTTGCAAGCCTGCCCGGATGGCATCGCGGGGCACCTTCATGCTTCCTGTACGGTTCAACACATGCAAAGCCCCCAGCACGGTTACCAAATTGTATAGCTGATAGTTACCGGTGAGGTCCATACTGTATTCGCAGGTCCTGTCCTGGTGCATAACCTCAGCTACCAGGCGCGGCCGGCCGTTAACAAGGACCGTCCGGGATTCGAGAACCGTAAAATGGTCGCTGGCGAAAGTCAGGTCTGTTTTTTGTTTTACGGCCGCCTCTTCAAACACATGCTGCACTGCTTTCTGCCGCTGGCCGACCACCACGGGTATGCCCTGTTTAATGATCCCTGCTTTTTCACGGGCAATGTCGGTCAACTCCGGCCCCAAAAACTGCACGTGATCCATGCCGATGTTGGTGATGACCGATAGTTCGGGAATGATGATGTTGGACGAATCGAGCCGGCCACCCATCCCCGTTTCAATGACGGCGATGTCGGTTTTCTGTTCCGCGAACCAGTGAAAAGTCATGGCCATGGTCATCTCGAAAAAAGAGGGCTGCAACCTGCTGAAAAAAGACCGGTGTCTGTTTACAAACCGGGCCACTGCATCTTTTGGGATCGGCTTGCCGTTGATTTTGATCCGCTCCCTGAAATCTTTCAGGTGAGGCGAGGTGGCCAGACCGGTCTTATATCCGGCTTCCTGCAATACGGAAGCCATCATGTGTGCGACCGACCCTTTGCCATTGGTTCCGGCAATATGGATGCTGCGGAAGTTTTTTTCGGGCTTACCCAACCGGTGGCTCAGGGCTATGGTGTTGTTCAGGTCGGCCTTGTATGCAGCCGGCCCGATACGCTGATACATGGGCAATTGACTAAACAAATAGTCGAGGGTTTCCCGGTAGTTCATTTAGTTGATGCGGATAAAATTGTAGGTGATGCTGCCTATCTGTTCTTCCGGAGCATCGGCCTTGAGGTCAAACCGGGCGCGGCGTGCGGCATCTTCTGCCAGGCGGTGCAATGTCCGGTCGGTGGTGGTGGTGCCGCGCACACCGGCCGTGGCACGGATCACCTGGCCCTGCCTGTTCACGGTAATCTGCACCACCACCCTGCCGGTGGCCAGGGTGGTATATTCGGGCAAGGGGAGATAATTGGCCTTCCGCCCGGTCAGGGTGTATTCAACGCCGTCCCCGGGGCCGGTGCCTTCAAACTGGTCTACACCGGTCGCTCCTTCGGGCCGGCCTGCATCGCCACGTTCTTCGGCTTCGCCATGGTCCTGGCGGTCAGTGCTTCTCTGGTCGCGTCCCGGAAACAGTGCCCTGGGGTCAACTTCCGGCAAGGGTTCCTCTTCCGGCTCCTGCTCCACGGCTTCCTGCGGATCAGGCAAAACCTCCTGACGCTCCGCTACGGGTTGTTCCTGCTCGACCTGCTCTTCACCGGCTTCATCGGGCAGTGCCACAGACTCCTGGCTCTCCTGGGTTACCACCTGTTCCGGGTCGGCTGCCGGTGTGGACGGTCTGGGGCTCGGTTCCGGGGGCGGTGCTGCCAGGGGCTGAAGCTCCCCGGCACCATCATCCATATACCCGCGAACTACGAGCACACCGTGCTCGTCGGGCAGGGGAAGCGGAGTTGACAGTCCAAAAAAAATAAAAGACAGCAGCAGCACGGCATGAAAAATAATGGTGCCGGCCAGTGCGCGTCCTTTGTCTTTTTTCTCTGTGTTCTCCATTATCTGCGTGCTTGTGTTGCCAGGATCACCCTGTGTTTGACCCGGTACCTGCTGTTGATGTTCTCCACCACGTCGATGACATCCACAATATGCTGAACCGGAACCGTATGGTCGGCACGGAGCACAACGGTCCCATCCGAAAAACCCTCCAGCCTTTCTACCAGACCCATCTGCAGGCCATCAATGTCTACCGGCTGATCTTCGAGGTACAGACGGCTATCCGCATCGATATGCACGTTGACTGTTTGCGGGACCATTGTCCTGCTATCGCTTGAGGGCAAAAGCAGGTTTATGGCACTGGGTGCAACCAGGGTCGAGGTCAGCATGAAAAAGATCAACAAAAGGAATACCAGGTCAGACATGGAAACCATGCTGAATTGCAGATTGCGTGTATTTCTTGCTTTGATTGCCATAGGATGCCTGTTATGATGCCGGTTCGTGCAAAAGGTCCATAAATTCAGTGGCGCGGGCTTCCAGCATAAACACCACCTTCTCTATGCGGGACACCAGTATGTTGTAACAGATATAAGCGATAATACCGACGGTAAGCCCGGTAATGGTCGTGATCATGGCTTCGTATATACCGCCGGCCAGCAAACTGATGTCGATGTTCGGTCCGGCAATGGACATGTTGTAAAAGGCACGGACCATGCCCATCACCGTTCCCAGAAAGCCAAGCATGGGTGCCGCGCCGGCCACGGTAGCCAATACGGCAATGTTCTTTTCAAGTTTGGCAATTTCAAGCTTGCCGACATTTTCAATGGCGGCGTTGATATCACCAAGGGGGCGGCCAATGCGCACAATGCCTTTGGCGATCATCCTGGCGATGGGAGACTGGTTGTTTCGGCAAAGCGACTTGGCCGAATCGATCCGGCCATTGTGAATAAAGTCGCGGATATTATTCATAAAGTTTGTTTCCTCATTGGAAGCACGGCTGATGGCAAAATACCGTTCAATAAAAATATAGATCGCCACCAGGGACAGAATGGCCAGCGGGATCATGACGATCCCTCCCCTGAGGGCCAGGCTCCAAAAAGAAAGTGTTTCGTGTTCCGGGCCCATGGCCTTGGCCAGGGTGTCAGCCAGTTCTACCTGGACCCCGTTCTGAACCTGCAATAGAAAATAGATCAACATCGGCATTGTGTTTATTGTATTGTTTTATAGTGTTATAACTTTTATGCAAGGCTTTTATTTTATTCCATACAAATATAAATAATATTTTGTTTGAAAAGTGCTGGCCGGTGGCCACAAAACCGGTTCGTAACTCAACATTTTTTTTTATCTTTACACGCTTTTAAACATCAATAAAACATTTGAATCATGAAGAAGATACAAGTTGCAATCAATGGTTTTGGCCGGATTGGCAGGTTGACCCTGAAGGCCATCATGGAAAAGGAAAACGTCGATGTGATCGCGGTAAACGACCTTACTGACAGCACTACCCTGGCACATCTGCTTAAATACGATTCTGTACACGGCAAGTTCCCCGGACAGGTATCCGCCCAGGGCAATGAGCTGATTGTGGATGGAAAGAAGATCAGGGTTTATGCCGAAAAGGACCCAGCCAACCTCCCCTGGAAAGAACTGGGTGTAGATGTAGTGGTTGAGTCGACCGGTGTGTTCCGCGACCGCGAAAACATCAGCAAACACATCAAGGCCGGCGCCAGGAAAGTGGTCCTCTGCGTGCCTTCCAAATCGCCAGATGATGTAGATGCCACCGTAGTGCTTGGGGTAAACGACCACGACCTGAAAGACGGACAGGAGATCTTCTCCAATGCATCCTGCACCACCAACTGCCTGGCACCGGTAGCCAAGGTGTTGCACGACACCTTTGGGATCAAACAAGGGCTGATGAACACCATCCATGCCTATACCAACGACCAGATCATCCTGGACGCACCGCACAAAGACCTTCGCCGGGCACGCGCAGCCGCCATGTCGATCATTCCCACCACAACCGGTGCGGCAAAAGCCGTCGGGCTGGTCATCCCTGATCTCAAAGGGAAACTGGACGGGTTTGCCATGCGCGTACCAACACCAGATGGTTCCGTGGTCGACCTGACCGTGGAATTGTCCAGGGAAGTAAGCAAGGATGAGGTCAACAATGCCATGAGAAAGGCCGCCGAAGGACCCATGAAAGGGATCCTGGAATATTGTGATGAACCCATTGTATCAGCGGATATTATCGGAAACAGTCATTCATCGATCGTTGATTCACTGCTTACCCAGGTGATCAATGGCACATTTGTAAAAGTGGTGTCGTGGTACGACAATGAGTTCGGGTATGCCAGCCGCGTGGCCGACATGATCGTAAAGATCGCTTAGGTTTTCCGGAATCTCTGTTCGAAACGACGGTAACTCCGGTAAAACTTTTTCCGTTTTTCTGAATCAAACAACAGGTTGAATTGCATGGGGAAGGCTTTCCATCCCAGGTGCTTGTAGTCTACGATGATGGGCTTCCACATGCTTTCTGACAGGCGCTGGACAAAAATATTGGTGCCCACCTGGAAGGTATCAAAGAACCATATCTTATGCTTGTCGAGCAGGCCAACCACCTCTTCTGCCTTTTCCCAGAATGAGGTGTTGTCAATTTTTCCATAGTCGCGTACAGGCTTTGAATGGCTGCCGTCAAAATCAATTGGCCTTGCTGTCAGGAGGTATTCCCGGGTGGCATCCAGAATGGGGTTGAAGTAGGGTTTGAGCTCCCCGGGCAGGTTGTTGTAGGTATCCAGTTCTTCCTGGTTCATGCGCCGCCTGAGGACCAAAACCTGCAGGCGCTGAAAAAAACCAAGGTCGGGCCTGAGCCGTTTCAGGCACAAGCCTGGCTCCCCTTTCACCGCAAAACATTCCCTGAAATTGCCTTCGCCAATCTTTTCCGCAAGCTCAAACATGTTGCATTATTTATGGTTTCAAAAATACGTTTTTTCTTTAAGTTAACCCTGCGACATATTTATTATCTTTGAACAAAATAAGGGCTTTGCCTGTGCGGGGCCCGGTTAAAAGCAAACAAGTATGGAGAAGCGACTCTTATTGATCAGCAATTCGACAAATTACGGAGAGGAATACCTCGACTACACCAGGCCACACATCCGGAAATTCCTGGGTAAAGAGGTGAAAGAGGTGTTGTTCATCCCTTATGCCGGCGTAAGCATATCTTATGAGGAATATGCCTCAAAGGTTGAAAATATATTTAACAAGCTGGGATATGACCTCCTTTCCATTCACAGGACAGAAGATCCGGTTGGGGCGGTCGACAGGGCCGGGGCCATTGTGGTGGGGGGCGGCAATACCTTTCACCTGGTACACATGATGCATGAAACAGGGGTGATGGATGCCATCCGCAAAAAGATTTTGTCGGGCACACCATATATCGGCTGGAGTGCGGGAAGCAACGTGGCATGCCCCTCGCTGAAAACTACAAATGACATGCCCATCATTGAACCACTCAGTTTTGAGGGGCTGGGAGCGGTCCCTTTCCAGATCAACCCCCATTATACAGATGCCATCATCCCCAACCATAACGGCGAAACCAGGGAAGAGCGCATCCGTGAATTCCTCGTAGCCAACCCGGACATAATCGTGGTGGGTTTGAAAGAGGGGACCATGCTGCACATCGAAGGCGATGACATCCGGTATATCGGGTCGAAAACGATAAAAGTGTTCCGCAAGGATGAACCCACCCTGGAATTTGATAAAAATGCCAGTTTGGATTTCCTTCGTTGATTTTTTGAAAAACACAATCCCATGCAACAATTAAGAATCCCCGCATTGCTGGTTTTGATAAGCTTATTGCTGGCATGCAGCAGCCATCAGCCCATCACTTCCGAACACATTCAACGAATGGAAGCGGGCATCCCGGGCAACGCATTCTATTATGCCTTGCCCCGCACGGTCATTGTCATAGATGTGGAGGTCAGGGAAACGATCGAAACCCCGGGGCCTTATGCAGCATTTGCCAGGTCGTTTTTAGGGCTTGAGGATGTGATCTTGTCACATGCAAAGCATGTTGAAATATCCGGCATATCGGTCAACGCCTTTACCGAGCCCGATCCGGACCACCTCTATTACGTGACGGTACCGGAGGAAACGCAGGGCTTTTTTCTGTCGATGTGTGAGGCAGGCATCATCTACAGCATGAACAAAACCGGCACGGATGCCATCACAGGCAAGCCGGGAACCCCGGGCCGTGAATCCCGGCAACCTGATGCAGGGATCACCTTCAATTACCACATGGAAGGCAACCTGATAGAACAGGTCCATGCCGCTGAACCGTATGGGCAGACAGACACACTTGCCATGCATCGTCAGGTTTTACGGAGAAGCTGGATCGAGAAAGGACAGGAACTCCGTGCCCGCGAAGTGGCCGATTACATCATGGAGATCAGGGATAAAAAGTTCGACCTGATCAGCGGGTTCCAGGAGATCAATTACTCAAAAGAAGCCCTGGAATACATGTATTCCGAAATGGACAGGATGGAGGGCGAATACATGGATCTTTTTACAGGCATTGTGTCGACCCGGACAAAAAAATACCGTTTTATCCACCGTCCGACCAGGGAGGAGGCGGCAAACAGGCACAATCTGTTTGGGTTTTCGACAAGCAATGGGGTGCTTGGGGCCAGTGAAGGCATTCCGGTCAGCATTTCCTACCAAAGAAGCAGAACAAGCGATGCATTGCAGCAGCAGATCAGGCGGCATACAGACACA
>SL_3KL_010_SEDDRAFT_10004601_pt1 | contig 12458 bp, 10 predicted proteins | sample SodLakKL_010_SED_2_FD_10381 | JGI IMG/M metagenome (IMG submission 10381)
CCGTACCGCAAGAGATCAGTAGCATTAAAATGGATAAAAAAAGAACATTACGAATCATCTGATAATAAAACTTTGGTTTTTCATTACTACAGAATTTTATTTTTTTGATACCGAAGGTCATTCAGATCAGGGATGTCAGAATCAGGCAACCAACTACCAGTTTAAGACAAAATATGCTGTGACTGAATTTGGTGTAAGTGTTTTCAGGGAAACGGATCCGCTGGATTGGACGCTCTCATACAGTACCTGTTCAAATTGTCTCAACGAGGTTACCTGTTCACCATTGATTTCAAGAATTTGGTAATCTGCCCTCAATCCTCTGTTCCAGGCTTCCGATTCCCTGTCAACCGAACGTATCATCATACGGAATTCATCATCCTCATGAATACCTGTGAGTGCCCGCACTGTAAATCCAACACCAAAACTTTGCTCTTCAATTCCGTAATCTTCCGGATTTTGCTCTTCAAACAGTTCGTCAGGATCTACAGGATCAATATCAAAATCAAGAATCTCAGGTTCTGGCAGTACCATTTCGCGAAGGCTCACTTCTTTTGTTAACATCTCACCGTCACGCCATATCGTCAAAATCACCTGATCACCCGGCCGGTACATTGCTACTTTTTCCTGAAGCTGATTTGCTTCATTCACCCGGGCACCATTCACCTCAAGAATGACGTCATTTTGTCTGATTCCGGCATCAAATGCCGCACCATCACGCGGAACTGTAAGTATTAATACACCTTCAATCCGGTCCATATTCAAATCTCTTGCAATTGGATGGCTCACCGATTCAATTGACACTCCCAGCATTCCGCGCTTTACTTCCCCGAATTCTATCAGGTCTCCTGCTACTTTTAATGCGAGGTTGCTCGGAACAGCAAATCCATAGCCCTGGTAATTACCGCTTTGAGTGGCAATTGCTGTGTTAATTCCTATTAATTCACCACTGGTATTGACAAGTGCGCCTCCGCTGTTACCACGGTTGATAGCAGCATCAGTCTGTATAAAACTTTCAATCCTCATTGCATCATTAATAATCTGAACATCCCTGCTCAGGGCACTGACAATTCCGGCTGTAACCGTTGACCGAAGCCTGAAAGGGTTTCCGATGGCAAGCACCCATTCACCAACATCCACATAATCAGAATTTCCAATAACTGCTGCTGAAAGAGGATTTGCATTGATTTTGATAACTGCCAGATCCGTACTCGGATCAGTTCCGACAATTCTTGCCGGATAAGATCTCTTGTCACTTAACGTAACCTGAATACCTTCTCCCACAGCATCTTCAATAACATGATTATTGGTCAGTATATAACCATCCTCGGAAATTATAACACCGGAACCAACGGTCCGGGCTCTGCGAGGCAAAAAACGATCCCAAATTCCATTTTCAGATGAATCCTCATCGATTCCCCTCCCCTGAACCTGTACTGTCGTTTCAATATAAACAACAGAGGGTGTCACCTCAGTAGCTATCGTCTGAAACAGAAACCGGGTATCAATCATCTCCAGATCTTCCCTGTTAAACAGGGGTTGCGAACTCCGCTGTATTTCAGTTACCCTTACTTCTGCAAAATCATTGCCCCATGAATCGGGTTTCACCATCGAGATTACCAACCCGATTAAGATCCCGACCAGAACCAGTAAAATCCCGGTAAGGGCGATATCTCTTTTTTTCATATTCTCAAGTATTCAAAATTTGATCAAAGATGGCATCTGACCTTCGTGGCCTGACACCATCAAGGTGATAACGAAAATATTTGTCTAAATAATCTATCAGGCTTCTAAGTTCACTATTATTTAAATCTATATCAAAAATTGACAATTTTCTTGAAACTGTACAGTGTTTCAGAAAAATCAACTGATTTTCTGTCAGGCGTATAGCATTCGCATTTTCAGCTTTACGGCTGACAGTGCCATCCTGAATGTTCAGATATCCACTATTTGTGATATGGTTAAGTTCCTGAATTTGAAGTTCCAGTCCAAGTAAAAATGCCAATCTGATTTGCAGGTATGGGAAAATATTTCTGCTGATACTTTCTTGTACATCAAGCCACTCAAGAAAGTTTCTTGTAAATTCAAATATCGGTTCATTTACCTCATTCTCATGAACAAGCTGGGCGATCAGTTCAAGGGCACTTGTTGAAAGTGCCATCTTTTCAATATCCACAAAAATCGTCTTGTGTCTGTAATCATACGATGCTTCCGAAAGGGTTTGGACATTTCTGGATGCTTTATAATAATATACTGCATTAAGTAGATTACCCGGTTGCATCATACCGGAAAACTTGCTTTTGGGTTTTCTTGCACCCCTTACCATCAAAGCAATCTTACCGTGTTCCCTGCTCAAAACCGTANCGATAGTGCTCGATTCACTATAATCAACTTTTCGAAAAACAATTATTTCAGTCTTGGTAATCAAATGAATTCCGATATGAAAAATTCAATTTTCAACCTTCGGGTCCTGGCCACTAACTCCACATTTAAAATCGAATCCAGTCTTTATCTTCAAGTAATTGAACCATTGCCGGCAGGAATGTAAGGGCAGTAAAAAGTGTCATTCCTATACCAACAACAGCCATAACTCCAATGGATTGCAAACCCGGGTGTACAGTAAAGAGCAGTCCTGCAAAACCTGTCATTGTAGTCAACGAACCAACGGTAATATGTTGTCCGGTACTTGACAAAACATCCCACATACTATTCTTTCCTTCATCCCTGTACCTGTGTGCAATATGTACACCGTTATCACAGCCAATTCCAAGTATTGCCGGTAATACTACCAGGTTGTAGAAATTAAATTTCAAACCAAACAGAAGCATAATACCAAACAGGAATATAAATCCTATAACAAGAGGTATCATTGCCATCATTGCCCACCGAAAAGACCGGAACGAATAGATCATAAAGAAGAAAACGATTAAAAAAGTAGCAATTACCATATACGGGCTTTCAGCAATCATTAAATCCAGCATTTCGGCAGCAACAATAGATGTGCTGCTGGCATGATATACTTTACCGCTTTCCAGCTCTATTTCCCCGATCTCATTTTTAAAAGCGATCGATCTGCGGCCATCCGATAAACCTTCAGACGGATAGATAATGATAAACCGGCCCAATTCACCATCCCGGGTCAGAAAGCGGTTTAGCAGAAAATCGGGTATTTGTTCCAGTTGCAGTGGTTCGGTAGTCTGTGATGCCCGCCTCAGTAAATCAAGGTTTTCATCTTCCTGATCAACAATGAAGGTATTTTGCAATAATCTTCGGATTTCACTGATGTGAGCCAGTTTGGTTTGAGCCATTTCCTCGAATGGCGGAAATCGCTCCTGAAGGGCTTCTACCTCCCTGACCATACTCTCAGGGTTATCCTGTTTTCTTTTACGGATGATATCAACGATTTCAAAAACATCTTCATCCGTATCAGCAATAATATAGGCAGGATTTCGACGCTGTGATTCATCGACCCCGCGGGAAAAATCCCGGAATGCTTCATATTCAGGAAACTCCGGTTCCAGTTTCCCAAACTCATATTCGAACTCCAGATTATTAACCTGAAACAACACGATTGCGGTGATCAGCAGACTCACAGACACAATCACTGTGGAAAAGGGATATCTTTTAATCAAGGCTCTTCTGCCATTCTCTTCCGATCTTTCAGTCAGAAGCATCCAGTTCTTTCTTTCAAAAATTACAAGGAGAGACGGAAGAATAAAAAGCATACTGAAGAGGGCCAGCAGAATACCTGTACCTGCTATAAATCCAAATTCAGAAAATCCTCTGAAATCAGCAAAAATCAACACATACAAAGCTGAAGCAGTGGTAACGGCACTTACGATGATGGCAGCACCGGTTCGTTCATAGGCATTCAAAAGGGCAGCAAGTATTTCCTGGCCATCCGATCTCATTTCGATATATCTGGCGTAGTAATGAATTCCATAGTCGATCCCCAATCCAAACAGGATAACAAATAGTACGGATGTCATTGTATTGAGTGTTCCCAGAACAGCATAGGTAATTCCAAATGTCCAGCTCAAACTAATAAGCAGGGGCAAACCGATGACAATAATCGGAACAGGAGCACGAAGGAGATGACCCCAAAAGCTGTATTGCTGATGCTCAATTCTTCCTTTTCTATAGTTCAGATATTTTTTCAAAAAGAAATAAAGCATAACGAGCAGGATCACCCCAGAAATCCCGGTCGCAAAACTACTGAAAACATCATTCATAATTGATTCGAGTTCATCCAGATGGCGTTTCAGACGGCCGCCAAACTGAACCTCCATATCGGGATGATAAGATACCGGATTCATAGAATGAATCAGTTCGTCATACACTTCAAACAGATCCTCCAGGTAACCGATATCACTCTGTGACCCGGATGGAAACATCTGCACCATCATGAGGGTACTGTCGGCATTCACCGGATACTCCGAAGGAATCATCTCATCATAAAGCTGCTGAAACTGTTCAAGGTCCCGTTCCTCTTCCTCTTCATCATCAAATTCATCAGAAAAATCAACGAAAAACGGGTTTGCTTCCTGCCGGGCTTTTTCAATTTCATCTTCCAGATACCCGATAATTTCGAGTAGTTCCGGCTCGGTAGCCAGGTAGAGTGCATTATCCTGTAACACTTCGGTGTCCCTTCTGAACTCTGCACGGTTAATAAACGGCTCATCCCGCCGGCTATCGTAGAGTTGAAGGCTTCGTTCGATCAGATCTTCAGCAAATCTCCTATTGGCTTCAAAACTCGAGGATCGGATTGCAACCTGCATGACCGTTTCACCACCTACGGTTTCCTGCAACTGTTTTAATGCCTGTACGTGCTGATTGGAATCAGGTAACAGGCTGGCAATATCGGTATCTACTTTTAAATTTAAAGCGTAATAACCGGCTACCACAGCGAGTAAAACTGCTATGGATAAAACAGCAATGGGATGTCTGTAGTTTAACTCAACAAGTGGTCGTAATGCGAACAGTAGCTTTTGCATAAATAAATGATAAACAATCTCCGACAAGCCTCAATGATAACAATTATTATGGTAAAACTTGACCTGCAATTGCCTCCTGATTACTGCCAAGTGGAAAAAATGATAGATTTTACATTCAGTTTAAATCGAAAATTGCACTTTTCAGAGTTTTATTATTTTTAGCTTAGTAATAGAGCCGGGCTAACTTCTTTATAAGATGCGGATGTGTCTGCAGTTAGTGTTGATTTAACGAACCCGATTTAACAATCGTACGTTCATATCATCGAATAGTTTCCTGCTCAGCCGGCTCCAGTTTGCTTCTTTGGTTACCCATTCCCTCCCTTGAAGGCCAAGTTGTTTTAACCCTTTCGGATTATTAAACAGTTCGATGATTTTTTCAGCCAGCTTTTCATGATTTGCTTCCGGTACGATATACCCGGTAACACCATCCCGTATCGCTGATGGAATACCACCTGAATCAGATCCGATCACCGGCAGGCCACATGCATTCGCTTCAAGAAACACGATACCGAAACCTTCTACATCAGGAATTTGTGTTTTTGAAGGCATTACAAACAGATCGGCTGCATTATAAAAATCATTCAATTCGTCATAAGGAACCCGCCCGGTAAACGTAACCTTACTTTCAAGCTGATGGTATTTGACGAGTTTTTGGAGTCTTAATCTGTCATCTCCATCTCCAATGATTAAATAATGAACATCCGGAATGTGGCTTAAAACTCTTGGGAGTGATGCAAGTACAGTATCAATTCCTTTGCGTTCAACCAGCCGGGTAATCGTGAGCAAAACTTTTTTCTTTTCCAGCCCCAATTTTTTACGAAGGGGTACAGAATTAACCGGAAAAAATTGTTCTGGATCAGTGCCATTGATTATAACTGTAATCCTGGATTCCTGAATCCCTAACTTTTTTAGAACCCCGGCTGTATACTCACTTACCGGGTAGAAGTGATCTACTTCCATCAGTGTACGATCTCTGTACCGGCGGAATATGCCACTTAATACCGGGTATGATTCAAAAGGGTTAAATAAAAGCTCCCTGATATGTGCGGCAACAAATACTTTTTTGATCAGCCCTTTTTCGCGGGCCCGGATACCGGCTGCTGCAGTTTGCCACTGAGAATGAAATGTAGCATCAACCTGACGCTGTTCGAGTATTCCGTTTAATTTAGTCAGAAGTGAGAATATCAAAAGGTCATTTCTTGCTTTAAGCCTTTTGATATCGAAATCGAGATTTTTGTCTGTTTTTGATGCATTGGGTTTATCCGGACAGATAACACCGAACCAATCGCAATATCCGGCAAGGTTTTTTGCATGAGACATGGAATAAGTCTGAATGCCACCGGTTTCAGGAGGAAAATCCTGTGTAATCATCAATAATCTCATGCAAAAGGAATCCGTGTATTTTTACTTTATATTTAGCGCTCAAAAATAACGTATTGCAGTAAGCTCTAAAACATGAACTTTCGGAGATTTCTCCAGAGAACCAGGTTATTCTTCAGAACTCCCTTCGGCAAGAAGGTATTGACCTGGTTTCAGCGCCTTTTTTTACTGGCAATACTTATTTGGCTTATCTATCAACTGACCGAAATCGGGTGGGGAAGTGTTTTGAGAGATTTGCCCAGACAACCACTCTTTTACCTGTTATTTGTGCTGATGTATTTTCAGCTTCCCCTTTTCGAAGTATTGATCTACAGGGTTACATGGGCATTCAGATCATTACGGTCGATCCCTGTTTTTTTATTGAAAAGAGTATATAACACCGATCTGCTTGGGTATTCCGGGGAAGTGTATTTTTATATGTGGGCACGAAAAAATTTATCTCTTGAAAATCGTGAAATTTTCATGATTATCAAGGATAATAATATTATCTCGTCTATCGCCTCTACAATCGTTGCTTTTACACTCCTTTCAGTATTTTTCTTTACCGGGCAAATCAGGATTCTTGAATGGATCGTGGATCAAAACCAGGCCTATTTCTGGGGTGGTATTGTGATTACAATTCTGATTGCTTTCCTGTTCATCAAATTCAGGCAGTTTGTTATAACAATGCCTCTGAAGAAAGCTTACCAGATTTTCGGAATTCAGATGTTCCGGCTGACTCTTCTGCACACAATGAATGTACTTATGTATTATGTTGTGATACCTGATGCACCGCTTTATGTCTGGTTTACCCTTATTTCAGTTGAAATTATACTGTCGAGAATCCCTTTTCTTCCAAACAGAGACCTCATCTTTGTAGGTATGAGTATCGGACTTGCTGAAGGGTTAATGATGTCGCAGAGTGAAATTGCCGGATTAATGGTTGCAAGGGCTGCACTGGGCAAACTGTTCGGCTTTCTATCATTCGGTATCGCACATATTGTAAAACGAAGTTCCGTGGTCCCTGAAGTGGAGGAAAGCGAAATTGAAGAATTCCAAAAGAAAGTTGATTGACAAGATTGTATCAGGCGTAGAGACGCCTGTCTATCAGGGTATTCAATTCAGAGTGGGGCTTCTTTTCCAGTACACGATTGATCCAGTCGTTCCATGGAAATCCGATAATCAGGAGGATATAGATATACGGGCCAAAATAAATATTCATTGTGACTAATATACCAACATGCATGCCGATCAACAGAGTAGCCTGGATCCACCTGGTCTTTTTAAACCAGAGCAGGAAACCTGACAGTTCCACCAGAAGCCCGAATGTCAATATCAGAGTTGAGAGCCAATAGTGCTCAAACATCAGTTGTTGAAGAAGGTTGAATTCAAAAAAACCATCCTGCGACAACCTGTCGATTGAGCGTTCACCCATCCACAAATACATGTGAGCTCCATCTGACCAGAATATTCCACCTCCGATAAGCTTACTCATGGCAGCAGACACATACCCCAGTCCCGCAAAAAAGATTACGAAGCCAAATGATATTTTTCGTCGCACCGATTTATCCTGGAAAAAAATAGCCGCCAGTGCGAATGAGAGCAGTACCATTGCTGTAAGATTTGAACCGTGTGAAATTTCGCCCTGCGAGTACCTTGATACATAGTGAAGATGGAAGAAAAGTAGTGCAATGATATATGAGAACCTCCATTTATCGAGAAAACCGATCAGCATGAAAATCGAAATGATGGCAGCATTTGCATATGCAAATCCTGACTGAAACATGAAGGTGACATCCAAATAATTTGCAATCCCGAGCGGAAGGATCACTTCACTTAAAAGCGGCATATAACCGGCCCATCTCCAGGCATACATTAATACCTGGAACAACATGACAAATTCAAGAAATTTAATCAGGATAAAATCCCCTCTTGTCTCCTCCCGGTTGAATTGAAAAAGATGAGAGTAAAATGATTTAAATTTCATCAATTCTCTAATTTTGGATTCAGTATGGTTGTATCCGGAAACAGATAAAAATACGGTGTAAATTCAATGATCACCTCGTGTGAATCTTCTTCAGCATATTTACCTCTCACCCTGTAAACCACAAATCCATTTTCATCGAGATAATCACCAAAAAAATGTCGGATACTCTGCATTCTGCGTGGAGACCAATCTTCATTTTTGGATATCAGGTTGGCCAGGTCGTTTTGATTGAAGCCAATGTTATCGAGTGCAAATACATCACCGGGAAGTTCATCCGATAAAAGTGTATTCCAGTCTGTCACTTTATAATCGGGACCAACTTCATGAACCAGAGACCTCGACCACTCATTGCCGGCCTGAGAGAACATCGGGTAAATAGAAAACGGCCAAAACTCCCCAAGATGAGTTGCAACCAGTACTGCATAAATCGCCAGTACGGTGTAAAGTATCTTTACTGCTTTTCGAATCATGTTGTTAGTCTATTCAGATTTAACCCAAAAAAGTCGTTAGACCTTTTTTGCACCGAACGTTCGGTGCCGACGATTGCATCGGGATCATTGTTTCAATGACAATTTAGGGTTTAATAATATAACCGCAAATTTCATGAAACTATCTGAATTCAACAAGTCCGGGGCCTTTTATTCATCGGATGAAGGGAATTCATCCGATGAAGATTCCCGTGTCAACCGCTCCCACGTCCTATCAGAAAATTCCAGAAAGGGTTGTTTTTGGTGGAGCCAACCAAAATGAAGGCAATATGGTGTTGTAATCAGGTAATCTCCCTTACCCGGGATCAATGAAAAAGTTTTTATAAGTAGTTTTCTGAGCCAGTCAATTTTTAACCCCCTGAAATTATAAACTAACTGATCACTGTAATATGTACATTTCACGTTATGAAAGTCGGAGTCATAATCTGTATAGCTTTCAATGAAATCGAGCTGCGGACTGGTGTGTCCCTGCAGCCAGGGGTATATCGGCAGGTTTAGTTTAGACATTGCCATTGCCATACTCCATTCACATGATTCTTCTGAGCGCCCCTTCTCTTTCAGTCTGCTCTGGAAATGAGTTTCATCGATTCTTTGAAGAAATGAGGCGGCAAGTTCACATACTTCTCTGGTAACTAATTCTTCCTTAGCATAGATCATACCTGTCTGAACACGGCTCAAATATGTTAAATCAAACCTATTGAGGGTGCGCTGACGCCGCTTTAACAGTATATCTTTCAATACTCCAATATGTTTCGGGCCTCCAAAAAAATTGTCGGAGGTCTGTATCCCGGTAATAGTAAATGGATGAACAGATAATGACGTCCAGAGGGGATCCGGGTCTTTACACCAGACAATGTCACTGTCCAGATAGAGATTTTTCTCAAAAGGCATATAGAGATGAACATTGTGTTTAAAACCGGTAATAGATGCATGTTCTTCTCTCAGGGGTACAAGCTTGTCAAATAATTTCTCCTGATTATGTTTTACCAGGTAATCAATATGCTCCCGGGTGCAAATAAGTGCCACCGGGCGTTTACTGTCGTAACGCCTCAGGGTTACCGTACTGGCAACGGCGTGTTTGACATATTCTGGCTTGCCATAAGATGTATATATGTAGCCTTCCCCGGAAATCTCCTCTGATTTATTATTCATGTTCCAATTTAAGTTCTTGCAGCACGTCTGCGCAAACTCTCAAGCAGGGCCTCAAAACCGCGTTGCCGGATAATACTTTGGAATTGCCTGTTATATGACTCGGCCGTCGAGACTTCATCGATAATCATATCCGTAATTACCCATTCATCATTTTCTTTTTTCATCGCATAATCCACCGGTGTTCGAACATTCTCAAGCCTGGCAATGGTAGATACCCTGGCACTCCCGTTCTCAACTTCGATCTCTTCGTAGCTAACCTCTGCCCGGTAGATATCGAGCCTGTTGAGCGACTGATCCCTGATAATCGTTGCGAAAAGTGAGATAAATTCTTCACGTTCATCTTCACTGATTTCATCAAAAGTACTCCCAAGTGCATAGGCTGCCAACGATTCAAAATCGATGATATCATTAATCATACTTCGCAGCCGGTCGCGCTGATCCTGTGTATATTCGGTATCTTCCGGCCCGAGCAATTCCTTGATTTCATCATCTCTGGATTCAAGAAGAGTCCGAATTTCATCAGCTTCATTCTGACTTGCTTGTTCCGTAGTGAACCCGGAACTGATAAATGCAAAAATTGTAAATAATAAGAGAATTCTGCTCATGTCAATATTAGTTTAAACTCAGGTTAGTAATGGGCAATCCGGATGCATGAAATAGAGCTGCTACTTTTTTATTCATTTCAAATATACTTTGTGTCAACTCTACACGTAATTCAAGTTCTTTTCTTACAGAATCGACCAAATCCTCCACATCGCCAAAACCATAGTCATAATTCAGTTGTTCATGCCGGACCCAATTTCTTGTGGTTCTCAGTGCATTCTCAAGCTGTTGCACCCTGGTTTCAGCAACAACAGCTTCCATATACTGTTCATTCAACTCAAGCATGATGCCGTCAGACAGGGCATTTCTCAAATCTTTAACCCGGTTATACTCTATACGTTCCCGTTCCACCCGGTTACGGATTGATGAAAAATTCAGGTTCTGCCTGATTCCAAATCCGACGGCTGCCGTTGCAAAGTTACTGTTGTTAATGATAAACGGATTGCTCTGGCGCGGACGGTTTGGAGTATTTGCATAACTCGCTGTAAGTCCGAGATATAATGATGGCAGATTTTGTGATTTAATTGCTTCTACAGAATGTTTATAGGCTTCAACCCCTGCCTCAACGCCCTGTAATTCAGGCCTTAAATCCATTGCCCGGGCCTGGTAAAAATCAAACGGTTCAATATCAAATGGTACCGGATCAAGAAATTCTTCCATCGGTTCATATACAACGGTTGGATCGCCCATCGCATAGTTCCAGATACGCTGAATGCGTGCTATACTTTGTTGAACTTCAATTTTTTGTATTTCAAATTCCGATATGAATATCTCATATTCAAAAATATCCCTTTCACGCAGATCGGGATCATTCTCTTCCTGCATTCGATCAAGTTCCCTGCCAATCTGATTTACTGTCGATTCGGCATCAATCAAGATCCGCTCGACTTCCATCGCCAGCAGATAGCTGTAATAGAGTTCATACAACATCAGTTCAACACCTTTCTGTCTTGCTTCAAACTCTTTTTTTGCTGCCTGAGCTCCATATTCGGCTGCATTGATAGCACTGTTAATCGCTCCCCATGCAAAAAGCGGCTGTACCGCACTGATTTCAGCTCTTGTAAATATTGCCCAGTCTTCCCAATCGTTTTCAAGGTTCGGGTCAAGATAAAAATGCTCCCTTGGTAAATCAGTCTGGCTTCTGACTCCCGGAATCAGCCCATGATTTGTATCGAGATTAATCGAAGGAAGAATACGTGTTGATCTTGCTTGTTGTACCCTGTTTTCTGCAAGCCTTACACTTCCATAATCGTATTGTACCTGGCCGGAACGTTCTATTCCCCTGTCAATAAACTCCTGTAGTGATATACGCAGAGTATCCTGTGCAAATAGAGGTGTTACTCCGAAGAGGCACAAACAACTCAACAAAAAAACTGTTTTCATGTCAGGTATAGCATTTAATTTAAAATACAGTGGCTTAACGATAGCAACAGATAATTATTTAGGAATCACATTAACATGTGAGAAATACAGCCTACAAAAAAAGCCCCAAAAAAGATCTGGAGCTTTTCAATGTTCATTCAATAAAAATGCGGAGGGCGAGGGATTCGAACCCCCGGAGACCGTGAAGCCTCAACGGTTTTCAAGACCGCCGCATTCGACCACTCTGCCAGCCCTCCGTTTATTATCTCAATTGCCTTGTAATGCCTGGGCACCTGATACAATTTCAGAAATTTCCGTAGTAATTGCACTCTGACGTGCCTGATTATATTTCAACCGAAGTTCCTGTTCAAGTTCTTTTGCGTTTTCAGTGGCATTATCCATTGCAGCCATCCGGGCACCTTGTTCTGAAGCATTCGACTCCAAAAGTGCACTCCATAATTGCATCTTAAGATACAACGGCAACAGATCATCTAATATTTCTTCCTTTCCAGGCTC
>SL_3KL_010_SEDDRAFT_10004603_pt1 | contig 12455 bp, 12 predicted proteins | sample SodLakKL_010_SED_2_FD_10381 | JGI IMG/M metagenome (IMG submission 10381)
CCCAGCGGACCCGACCGTGCGCACGTTCCGGCTCGAACGCCGGCCCGCCGACGGGCTGGCGTACGCGCTCGCGATCGCCGGCCAACACCGGGTTACGCGTACGCACCTGCTGCAACGGATCCCGTCGTGAAGGTCCTGCTCTTGGGCCGCGAGACGACGGACGCACTCGGGTCCGAGCCGCCGCCGCACGCTCACGACCTGGCGTGCGACCTGGAGCTCGCCACGCTGTGGAGGGCCATGAGCGGCGGCGACGAGTTCGTGCTCGACGTCGCGCGACACGCGCTATTGACCGCAGCCAGCAACGACCTGGACACCGTTCATTATCGGCAGGACGTGCTGCGCGACTGCCTACACCATCCGGATGACGTGCGCGAGCTGTACGGCCTCGCGGTTACCACGCTCGACCGCAAGCGGCGTGGCTGGTTGGGTGTACTCAGCCGCGCGCCCTCTTCGGTCGTGTACGAGGCGGTCTCCCACCTGCAGATGCTGCTCGAGATGCTCGTCGAGCTGCGCAGGATCGCGGACCGGTGCGCGTCCCGGTTCGCCTCGGAGGGGTTCACCGCCCTGTTCGAACGGATCCGGCGTGAACTGGACGATGCCTACCTGGAGCGCGTGCGGGCGCAGCTGACGGAGCTGCGCTTCCGCCGTGGGACGCTGCTGAGCGCGCGGTTGGGGGACGGCAACGAGGGCGTCGATCACGTGCTGCGCCGCGACGACGGCGGTCGACGGGGGTGGCGGCGGTGGCTCGCGGGATGGGAGGCGGCGGCGAACGGCTTCCGCTTGCACCCACGCGACGACGCCGGCGCCCGGATCCTGGCGGGCATGGTCAACGAGGGCCTGGAGGATGTCGCCAACGTGCTGGCGGCCTCTGCCGAGCACGTCCAGGCCTTCTTCGTGCAGCTGCGCAGCGAGCTGGCGTTCTACGTCGGCTGCCTGAACCTGTACGCGACGCTGGCGGCCCGCGGGCAACCGACGTGCCTCCCCAACGCGTCGCCCGCCGGGACTCGTGACTTGCGGTTCACGGGCCTGACGAACCCGTGCCTGGCGCTGCACACGAAAGCTCCCGTCGTCGGCAACACGATCGAGGCCGACGGCAGGGACCTGATCGTCGTCACCGGCGCCAACCAGGGCGGCAAGACCGTGTTCCTGCGCAGCCTCGGGGTCGCCCAGATGATGATGCAGAGCGGCATGTTCGTCGCCGCCGAAGCGTTCCAGGCGGAGGTCTGCAGCGGCCTCTTCACCCACTTCCGGCGCGAAGAAGACGGCACCATGACCCACGGCAAGCTCGACGAGGAACTCGCTCGCCTGAGCGCGATGGTCGATCGCCTGGGGCCGAACGTTTGGCTCCTCTGCAACGAGTCCTTCGCCGCCACGAACCAGCGGGAGGGATCGGAGATCGCACGCCAGGTCGTCTCCGCGCTGCTGGAGCGCCGCCTGCGGGTGGCGTTCGTGACCCACCTCACCGAGTTGGCGCAGGACCTGCACGTGCGCCGCGACCCGAGCGCGCTCTTCCTGCGGGCCGATCGGCGCCCGGACGACACCCGCACGTTCCGCTTGGTCGTGGCGCCGCCGCTGGAGACCGGCTTCGGTGAGGACGTCTACCGGGAAGTGTTCTGCGAGCCGGCGGCTGCGCCGCCGGGAACGAACCTGAAGGAGCCTGCCGCATGAACCCGCCTTTCGACCCCAAACAGGTCACTCATCCGGACCGTTCCGGAACTCCCGCGGTCCCTGGCTGCAAGCGACTGCCCGAGATGCTCAGTGAGGCCATCCGGCGACTCGAGGCATTGGGCGAGGACTTCGCGCCGTTCGCTGACCGGCTGTCTGTTCTGCGCGAGCGCCTCGGAGTTTGCCCCGTCCCTTGGACGGTTCGACCGAGTAGCCGCAGGTGTCGGCCAACGGATCGGGCCGTATCGGGGGCGGGTCGCTGGGCGCCGAGGACAACGCGGCGCTGACGACAGCCTCTGACATCTGAGAAGCCCCTACTCGAGACCTCGGAGCCCGACGCTGGCGTTCATCCGTGGCCGGCCATTGCCGGCGGCGCATGTAGGCGATTCGCAGATCCAACTCGATGCGAGTGCGGTTGCCCCACTCGACGTGGAGCCGATCGAGGAGGCGAACGGTCGCTACGACCGTGGCGGCCTGCGGCGGGAGGCCCAGAGGCTTATGGCCGCAGGCCACGTGAGCGGGCACGACCTCGCGGCACGAAGTCGTTGCCTTGACCGAGTCGATGCACACAAGATCGCCCCAACTCCGACCAAGAGGCCCCAGTGTGGCCGCTGACCAACACAAGTCAACGCCCTAGGTAGAGCCAACGTTAATCAATTCTGTAGGAACTATTCGTCGCATCAGGTGTCACGATTGTGCTAGGATTCTTGTGACAGGAGGGAGCGATGAGCACCCAACAGTGCGTGCACAACAAGGTCCAGCGTCTCCCGAGAGGCAAGCCGTTCCCACTCGCCACCTTCCACAATTGCGGCACACCCACCAGCGTCCGGCAAGCCGTGTCGCGCCTCGCCAAGAGTGGTGAGCTGGTGCGCGTCGCACAGGGCGTCTACGCCCGACCAAAGCCGGTTCGGCGACTCAAGAACGCCGCGCTGCCAACCGCCGAGGCCATCGCGAAGGTGATCGCGAAGAGGAACCACGAGCAGCTCGCACCCCACGGCGCCGACCTCGCCCGCCAGCTCGGCCTCAGCACACAGATGACGATGCAAAGCGCGTTCTACACCACCGGCAGGACGCGTAAGGTACCGCTTCGACATGGAACGGTCGCGCTCCAACACGCACCGAGCTACCTGATCGCGCGGCAACACACATCGGCAGGACGAGCGCTGCTCGCCCTGAACCACCTAGGCCCGCGCTACGTGACCAACGACGTGCTACACCACCTCCTCGAGAAAGTCCCGAGCGATGCGTTCGGGCGCATGAACAAGCGCCGACTCCCCCGTTGGCTCCGCCACGCGGTCACAATCTTCGAGGCACCGACCGATGGCTGAAGCCCTGCTCGACCTATCGGCGAGCGAACTCCGTGACATCCTCGATGCCGGAGCCTCCAACGGCCCGTGGGTTGGCGAGGTGCTCGAGAAGGACCTCTGGGTCGTATGGTGCCTCGACGCGCTCTTCCGCCAACCGAACGCTCCCGTCTACGCGTTCAAGGGCGGCACCAGCCTCAGCAAGGTCTACCGCGTCATCGACCGCTTCAGCGAAGACGTTGACGTCACCGTCAGCACCAAAGACCCGCGAATCCTCGGCAGCGAAGACCCCCTTGACGACGCCATCAGCAACACACGCCGCAAGGCACTCAACGAGCAAGCCGCTGAGCACCTCCACCGGTACCTCGCCGCAGACGTCGTACCGCACCTGACCGACCGCGCATCGGCTACCTTGCCACCGTGGAACCGACCCGAGATCCTTGCCGACGACGCCACGATCCGCGTCGTCTACCCGAGCGTTCTACCTCAGAGCAGCGAGCCGCCCTACATCGAACGGCACGTGCTGCTCGAGTTCGGGACCCGAGGCGGCACCGAGCCCCGCGCCCCGCACACCGTGACCACCTACCTCGAACAGGCCGTCGAGCCGATCGACCGACTCACCTTCCCCCACACCCACGCAGTCATGACATTGAGCGTCGAACGCACCTTCTGGGAGAAAGCAACGCTCATCCACGCCGAGCTCGCACGCCCCGATCGAGCGCTCAAGGAGCGCTACGTCCGACACTGGTACGACCTCCACCAGCTCAGCACCCACGCGACCATCGGTCGACAGGCGCTCGCCGCAGCGACAGCACTCGCGCACGTGATCGACATGAAGGCCAAGCAGTTCCGCAGCGGTGGCGTCCGCTACGAAGACTGCGGCCGCGGAGCCTTGCGCCTCGCACCCGTCGGCACCCTGCGAACGCGACTCCGCGACGACTACAGAGAGATGCAAGCCTCAGGCATGTTCCTTACCGAACCGCCCACATTCAACGCGATCGTCGATCAACTGCACGACCTCGAAACCACCATCAACGCAACCTACGCAGAGTCTCCAGTGGTCTGACCGCACGCGGTAGACGAGTTGGTCCGGCCCGCCCCGGACGGCCCGCACCGCCGATCCCTTCCAGCCAGTTCCGAGATCACCTCCCTTGAAGCAGATGCCCCTACTGCCTCGTGATCCGGTACGGCGCGTTCCCGATGTCACCCACCACGTAGATGACGCCGGAGGCGTCGCCCGCTCAGCCGCTCAGCAAGCAGGCGGGCGGCCCACCGGCAATGGGCAACAGGCCGAGCTCGAGGCCGGTGGCGACCTCCTCGACCCCGCCGGCCGCGAGTTCGTTACGCGACACCCGCTCGGCACCCGCCTCCCCCACCAGCAGCTCGCCATCGCGATCGAGATCGAACGTCACACCACGCCGCTCCGTACGGGAGGAGGTCCGGGCCCGAGCGCTGCGGTCACTGCCGGAGGTACCACCAGCCCGCGATGGCCCTCCCGCAGAGGGTCGGCCTCACAGCTCGACACCTGCGCATCCACGGCCGAACTCTGCATCAACCCCATCGACTACGCTGAGGTTTCGGTCGGAGTCGCGCGGATCGAGGGCCTGGACGGAGCGCTTCCCCACGGTGCCGTCACCCGCCCGGCGCTTCACTGGGAAGCCGGCTTCCTGGCGGGCAAGGCGTTCCTGCGGCAGCGCCGTGCGCAAGGCAGCCGCACTTCTCCCCTGCCGGCCACCTACATAGGCGCCCACGCTGCCGTAGGCGGCATGGCTTTGCTGACGCGGTTCCCGACGCGCTACCGCACCCACTATCCAACCCTCGAGCTCATCTGCCCCTGAGCCCGGACGGCCGCCCAGGTCACCCGCCTCGCCACTACCGTCGGCTGAATCCCCGATCGCCGACCGATACCTCGAGGCACGACACGTGAACCCGGGGCGCAACCGATCGCGTCGCGCCCCGGGAAAGGGAGCCCGCAATGTGGTACCGACGCCTGGGCTCGACTGAAGTACCCGTCTCCGTCGTCGGGATCGGCGCCTGGCAGTTCGGGGACGAACGCGGCTACGACGACGTAGCCGCAGTGCGCGACATCCTCGACCGGGCCCGAGAACTGGGCATGAACCTCCTCGACACGGCGGAGTGCCACGGCGACCACGTCTCGAGACCACCGTCGCAACACCCAGACCCGCGCTGAACCGCACTGGTATCGGTGGAGACTCTCCACGCGCACGCTGCTTGAACTCGCGCATACTGCATCGGCCAGTGGCCAAACGCAGTGCCTTCCGCTTCTCGGTGCAGCGCCGACAACCGGCGCGAACGGCACCACGTAGGACGTCCACGGACGACACCGGCCAGGCGTCGAGCACCGTGTTGTCACCGTTGTCACCGTGCTCGCCAACAACGCGCAACGGCGTGCGTCTCTGGTCCTCGTACGGAACAAGGCATCACGGCGAGCACTGAGTATGCATACGAGAAACGTGGCGGCACATCCTGGGGGATGACCAAGCCGAACCGTGGCCACCGATCCGGAGCTCCGCCCGACGAGGATGCGGTCACGATGCTCGTCACAGACGCAATGCGGCTATTCTTCGCCGAAGCGCGACAAGCCGCTGGCCTCTCTCCAAATCAGCGGGTTCTGAGTTCGAGTCCTACACGACCCATCAGCAGGAACCCCGTCTCTGACGGGGTTCCTGCTTGTCCGGTGGCTTCACCATTGGCGCCCCCATGCGGCTCTGTGTGCCGACTGAGCGACGCATCCAGCAGCGGTACCGGGATCGCCGGATGGCCGCATGCATTGCATCCTTGAGGAGCTGCTCGCTCTCCCTGTTGGCCGACCGGCCGAGGGTTCGGCGATCGCGGTGACACTCCTCCGGTGGGTGGGCGTCGAGTGTTCCACTTGACCGCGTCACGCGGTTGCGCGACGTCACTCGAACGCGATGTCCTCCCACGTCTCCACGTCGATCCACGGGACCGTCAGGTCGGGTTCGCCCGTTCGTGCGTACCAGACGCGGTCCGGACCCTCCTGACGCAACACGAAGTGGAGCACGTTCCAACCCGGGCGCAACTTCATGTCGACATCGAATGTGATGCCGGGCAGATCGTCAGGGAAGGGATTGGTGCAGTCGATGTCCAGGTCGGCCTCCGTGAAGGCGTACCACACCCACACGCTCGGATCGATCCCCAGGCCCTCAACGATGACCGCGGGCCGTTCCGCCAGGGTTCGACCGTACTCAGCTACCAGCTCCGAGCCTGCCTCGCCCAGGACACCATCGACGACGACGACATTCGCCGCGAGCCACCAGCGGGCGTCGGCGGCGCACCACACCTGGAGGCCCGAGCCGCCCCCCACGTCGGGCACGGCCGGCAGGTCGATCGTGAAGGACCCGTCAGCGGTGATGAAGGTATCGACCCACGGCAGCTCGCGGGCCACGACGGGCGGGCCATCCGGATCGATGGCGACCTGCCGCAGTCCCAAGCCCGCGAAGGTCGCGTTGGTCGCTCCGCCATCGTAAGCATCGATGACGCCATCGATGCTGGTGACGGTTGCCACCTGTCCCGGACCGACGACGTAGTCGGCGATCGAGGCCTCGACCGGTTCGGGCTCCAGGGGTGCGCCCGCCTGCTCGGCGAGGGGCGACTGGCGCCCGCCGCTGCCCTGCGCCGCCACAGCGTACCGGTAGCTGGTGCCGACCGCCACCCCTTCGTCGCGGTAGCTGCGCGCCGCTGCGGCCACGTCGGCGAGGTCCGTGAACGTACGCGTGCCGGCCGCGCCGCCGGTCGCCGTGGCCTCACGGTAGATCGTGAAGCCGGTCGCGCTGGCGCCGTCGTGCTCCCAACTGACGGTGATGACGCCTGGGCCGGACGTGACGGTGACGGAGGTCGGCGGCGCCGGTATGGCCGAAGCGCCGCCGTCATCGGTGCACGCAACCGACAGCAGAGCGAGCAGCGCCAGATGAACCCTAAGCGGTATGCGCATCATCCGAGCCTCCAACCCGTTGGAATCGCTTCACGCTTCCACAACACAACCTGCTCCGCGTCACCGTTGGCGAACTGGCCCGCCACGGCAGTGGCTGGTGTATCGAACGCAGTTACGCGCCTCATGGAACGCCAGGCGCTGGCGGCCGCGGGGTGGTCACGGGCGCGTTCTTCCGGACGCGCCGGGCCTGCCGTGGCCTCGGCGGCCGGGGTGCGCCCCAGCAGCGCCGGCGTTGTTCGTTGCGGGGGACGCATGGCCCTGGCTCGGAACTGGGCTCGCGAGTAGCGTCCGACAACTCCGCGCGTGAGCCCCGGGCGTACCCTCCGGCGAGGGTAACCGGTCGCGTTCTGGACGCTGCCGTCGGGCGGCGAGATCGGTGGTTGGCATTGTCCGTTCGACACTCTTTCGCGGCTTCGCTGATGGTGGTTGCGCTCGGCATCGTCGCCTGCGGCGGGTTCGGCGAGGGAGTCCACATCCATCAGGCGCATGCCGACCTCTGGGTTGGCGAATCGTTGGTGTTGGCCGCCACGGTGGTCGGTTCTGCGGATGGACGCGTCACCTGGGCGAGCAGCGACCGGGAGGTGGCGAACATCGGTGATGATGGCGTGGTGACGGGTGTTGGGCAGGGCTCCGCGGTGATCACCGCCACCAGCGTCGCCAACCCGCGAAGCAGCGCCCGCATCGTCGTGACGGTCACACCGTTGCCGATCGGGTCACCCATGCTGCTGCAGGTCGACACCAGCTTGATTGCCGGCACCACCGTCACGCTGCCGCTGCGCGAGCGGACCACCGTCATCGTTGCCTGGGGCGACGGTCATAGCAGCTCCGCCGGGACCAGCGGTGACCTGCAGCACACGTACGAAGAGGATGGTCGCTACGTGATCGAGATTCGGGGGCGACTGGGCCAGTTCGGCGACCCGGGCTTCGTTGAGGATGGCCGAGTCGAGTACTCGCACGCGGGGGCGCTCACCGCCGTCGCCGATTGGGGAGATCTGGGGCTGACGAGCCTATCCGGGGCGTTCGCCGACGCGGTGAACCTGACGTCGGTCCCGGATTGGCTCCCCGCTACGGTCACCGACCTGAGTTGGATGTTCGTGGGCGCGACCGCGTTCGATGGCGCCATCGGTAACTGGGACACGCCCAACGTCACGAACATGGTGGGCATGTTCGCTGGCGCGAGCGCATTCAACCAGCCGATCGGCCGATGGAACACCAGCAAGCTCACCAGCTTGGGCTGGATGTTTAGCGGCGCCAGCGCCTTCAACCAGCCGATCGGCGACTGGGATACCGGCCAAGTCGCCAGCATGGTGATGACGTTCTACCGGGCGAGTTCCTTCAACCAACCGATCGGGTCGTGGGACACCGCCAACGTCACCAGCATGCGCAACGTGTTCGATGGCGCGAGCGCGTTCGATCAACCGATCGGTACGTGGAGCACCGGCGGCGTCACTAGCATGGCGTTCGTGTTCCGGGACGCCAGCGCTTTCAACCAGCCGATCGGCGCGTGGGACATCAGCCGCGTCAGCGACATGACGGCGATGTTCAGCGGCGCCAGAGCCTTCAACCAGCCCATCGGCGATTGGGACACCGGCGCCGTCGTGTCCATGACCAACACGTTCTTCGACGCCAGGGCCTTCGACCAGCCCATCAACCGTTGGGACACCGGCCGCGTCGAGTCCATGGGGTACATGTTCTGTGGTAGCCGGTTCGACCAACCCATCGGAGCTTGGGATACGAGTCGCGTCGTTCGCATGGCGGGCATGTTCTGTTACACGGAGCGGTTCAACCAGCCGATCGGCGCGTGGGACACCAGCAGCGTCACCGACATGGGCCACATGTTCTGGAACGCGTGGGCTTTCGACCAGGACCTCTCCGCCTGGTGCGTGACGGCCATCCCCCACGAGCCCGAGAACTTCGCCCTGGGGGCCGGTGCCTGGGCGCTGCCGAGACCGGCGTGGGGGACCTGCCCGAAGGCCGGCAGGCGAGTTGGCCCTTCAGCGGCCCCGCTCTTGGTGCCCGGCCACTCTTAGGGCGCCCGAAGGGGAGGTACGGGTAGCGGAGGGGTCATGCCGGCCCGACCCACCGAGGCGCGGCCGCCTAGGTTGCTTCACGCCTCAATCGAGATACTCTCCATGTGTGCCGCCCTTCGAGAGCGGCAGGATAGGGGGGCGGTGATGTCCGGTCGATGGCTACAGTGAGCGCTGCTGCTACTTGGGATCTCAACTGTCCTCGTGTCGTGTGGGACCAGCAATAACGGCGATGACGGCACCGTAAGCGTCGCAATCTCGCCCAACGAGACGCGCTTGACACCCGGCGAATCGGCGGCGTTCACGGCGACCGTAACCGGCACCAGCGACACGTCAGTCACATGGTCAGTCTCACCAGCAGGCTGCGGCACCCTGCCAACGACCGGCAATCCCGTCACGTACACGGCGCCGGATACCGTCGGAACGTGCACGATCACCGCAACGAGCACCGCTCGCCCGAACGCCAGCGCTTCCGCGACGGTCACGGTGACCGCCGAGGATGCGAGCGCCGCCATCAGTGCCGGGCACGGGTTCTCGCTCGCGCTCGACAGCACCAGCAACGCCTGGGCATGGGGACGGGGCAACCAAGGGCAACTCGGCAACGGCGACACCGCCATGCAAACCACGCCCGTAGCCGTCACCATGCCAACCGACAAAGCCATGCACAGCGGTAGACGCTGACGGGCTGAGTGCCATCACCAGCAGGGCGACGGGATTCGACCCAGCTGCCGGCAGCGGCTTTGGAGCCAAGAGGCCACTTCCGCTCGCCCTTACCAATACTTGGCTTCACCAAGTTCCGGCGAGGAAGTGATTGACGACACTGCCAGCAACTGATACCCACACGCCTACTCGCGCTGGGCGAAGTTGGCTGCGGCGAGTGGGATGGGCTGCGGTTGTCCAGCTGGTCGGCCGACGGCGAGCGGGATTGCAGTCGATCAACCATGGCGACGCCACGGGACCCTAGAGCAGCAGCTACGCACGGACGTATTGCTCTACCCCTACCCGCTGTCCCAGCACTGCTTCACCTACCAGGACACGATCCCCACTGTGGCTTCGGAAGCGTCCAGGCGGTGGCACCCTCCGCGAAGCCCCAAGGCTCTTCCGTGACTTCGACTACGCACCAACTTGAGAGATCCTGGTTGAACGACTCGGCGAAGCGGAACATCGCCTGCATGTCCGTGACGTTCGACACGTCCCAAACGCTAAGATCCTGGTCAAAAGCGCCAGCCCCTGAGAACATCTGGAACATGTTGACAACTCGAGAAACGTCCCAACCGCTGATGTTCCGATCGAACGCTTGGGCGCTCGCGAAGGTACTCCACATCGAAGTCACATTCGACACATTCCAATCGCCAATATCCTGGTTGAAGGCTACCGCCCCGAAGAACGTCTGCATCAGGCTGGCGACGTTGGAAACGTTCCAACCGCCAATGTCTTGGTCGAACGACTCGGCGAACATGAACGTATCGCGCAAGGTCGTCACGTTCGATACGTCCCAACCGCAGATATCCTGGTTGAAGCCGGTCGCACCGCGGAAGGTTCGCGTGAGATCGGTCACCGTTCCCGGCAGGCTCTCGGGCACCGACGTTAAGCTGCTCGCACCGAAGAAGGCGCCTGCAAGACTCACCAGACCGAGATCACCCCATGACGCAACTACCCTGAGCTTCTCAGCGGTGGGAAACACCTCGCCATACGCCAGCTCCAAACCTGTCCCATACTGCTCTAGCGATCCCTCAATAGCCACCGTGTACGAGCCATCCCCCGCGAACGTGTGGCTGTAGTCACCGGCCTCGCTCGCGCTGGCCTTGGAGTCATCGCCCCAGGAGATCGTCACGTCCACCGACCCGCGCAGGGGCAACGTAACACTCGTGCCTGGAGCCAGCGTCGTGTCGAACCTCAGCAGCATGGCCGAACCATCGTCCACCACGGTCACAACCACGCTGTCGCTCACGTTAGGATCCGCAGCGCTGGTCGCCACGATCATCGCCTCGCCGACGTCGACAGCCGTCAAGACTCCCGCAACGTCCGTAACCGCCACGCTGGCATCGGCGCTGGACCACACCACCCCGGTACTAGCACTTCCAGTCACATCCACCGTCGCCGCGAGGGCCACTGCCTGGCCCACCGACAGCGGCAAAGCGATGTCATCGATGCTGACGCTCAAGACCGCGGATCCCCCATCGATGGCGCCGCCACAGGCCACGAGGGCCACAACCACTGCCAAGAGCATTGCACCACGGGCAATCAGGCGAGCCTTCATCTGCATTTCCTCCCTCGGGGCTGTCCGGCGTACGATGCGACCCCACTACATGCGTGGCGTGTGAATCGGTGGCGAATCGCTTGAAAGCTTCAGTCACGAGTCTACACCGCGTTTGCTACCTGCACCCGTGCGGCTTCACGCCGCTTGGCTGTTCCGGCCCATCCAGCCGCCTGATCGCGAGTCAGATGACCATCCCTCGTTGCGTCCTGCACGACACCGTTCCATTCACCACACGGGGCGACCTGCCGATCATGGCGCTAGCTGCTGGTGCACAACGCAAGCACCCTCAGGTGAATCGCGCTGGTTTCGGTTGAGGCTCTTCACGCGCACGCCAGCAAGGACCGGCGCACACTTCATCGGCCAGCGGCCGGATGCGGAGCCCGTGGTTGCGCGTCTCGGCCAGGGTGTTGGGCCCGAAGGGACACGCTACCGTTGCCCAGTCGCCTGACGGGCCTCCTCCGCCGTGATGGCGGTCGTGCGCCAGCCACCGCTGGTCGCTGTGTGCTGGGCCAGCCCGCGCCCGCTGCGACGACCTGTCGTGCTGGGGTCCATCCGCACGTGCGCGGATGGACTCGCGTATGCAGGTCTTGCGACGGAGGCGCGCCCGCGTCTAGACTGCTCGATCCCTGGCGCACGCAGCGCCGCCCGGAGGTGGCTTCAGTGACCGTTTTGGGTCTCGCCCTGTTGCTCGGCGCCAGCGCGTACACCGCGGCATGGGTCGGCTTCGCGATCGCCGGCCGCAACCCGACGAGCGCTGCCTGGTTGCCCCTCCATCTGCTCGTCGTCGCCGGCAGCATGGGCATCGCCGCAGGGCTCATCGGACTCCACGCGCTGCAGCAGCACCAGGTCGGTGCCTTGGGCACCGCGGCCACCGCGATGCTGTTCGTCGCCTTCCTCCTCGCCGGTGTCGCCCGCCAGTCGGTGGAGGCGTTCACCTTGCCCGTCATGCCGCGGGTGCCCCCCGCCGCCGACCTGCTGGTGAGGATCGCCGGGCCGCTGCTGTTCATCGGGATGGTCACCCTGGGGATCGCGACCCTGCGAGGCGGCGTCCTCCCCCCGTGGACGGGCGCAGCACTTGTGGTAGCGGCCATCGCGTGGGCCTTCGCGGTGTACCTCCGCGTCCCACCGGCCCTCCATTTCTCCATATCGGCGCTGGGCGGTGTCGTCCTGGCGTACCTCGGCCTGCTCGTCGTGCTCTCGTCGCGAGCCTGACGCTACGGCGGGGG
>SL_3KL_010_SEDDRAFT_10004604_pt1 | contig 12454 bp, 13 predicted proteins | sample SodLakKL_010_SED_2_FD_10381 | JGI IMG/M metagenome (IMG submission 10381)
GATCCGCTGAACACGGAAAACCGAACACCGAACACCTAACACCGCCCTTCTACTACGCACGCCGATCTGCTCGCTGTGTCGGGGCGTACTCCCTGCAGCCGGCTCGACGTAGTGTCAGCTACGCCGTCGCCGTATTCCGGTCCGTGCCCCCCGTCACAGCGGCATCTCGACGCCCTCGCGACGAACGGCGGTGAGATATGCGGGCTAGCGGCGCAGGCTTTCCATCCGCGGGCGTTCCTTCACCGTGATCCGCCATTCTCCGGGCTCGCCGTCAGTGAGTCCGGACACGTCGATGGTTTCGCCGGGCCTCTTTTCAGTGACCAGACGCAGGAGATCCTGCGCGTCCTGAACACGCGTGCCATTGATCTCGAAAATCAGGTCGCCGGGACTGAGTCCGGCCTCCGCTGCCGGGCCGTCACGCATTACCCCCGCCACGATCACGCCGCGCGTGTCGTCCAGAGCGAAGGATTCGGCCAGCGGGCGGGTCAGGCTTTGTACCTCGACGCCGGCCCAGCCCCGGATGACCCGGCCGTTCTCGATGATGCTGCTCATCACGCCCTGGGCGAGGCCGGCCGGAATGGCGAAGCCGATGCCATGGGAGCCTCCGGTGCGGGAGAATATGGCGGTATTGATACCCACCAGTTCACCGTCCGCGTTGACCAGCGCGCCCCCGGAGTTGCCGGGATTGATGGCGGCATCGGTCTGGATGAAGTTTTCGAACGTGGATAGCCCAAGCTGGCTGCGGCCGGTGGCGCTAACTATACCCTGGGTGACCGTCTGGCCGACGGCGAAGGGGTTGCCGATGGCCAGCACCACATCGCCCACGCGCAGTTCTTCCGAGCGACCGAGGGTAATGATGGGCAGATCGCCCATCTCGATTTTCAGTACCGCCAGATCGGTCTCGGGGTCCGTGCCGATAACGCGGGCGGTGGTGGAACGGCCGTCGTTGAGTCCCACCTGGATTTCATGCGCGCCATCGATCACATGATTGTTGGTGAGCACGAATCCCTCGTCACTGATGATCACGCCGGAGCCCAGGTTTGTCTCCCTGGGTCCACGGTCCGGCCGGCGCGGTTGCGGTTCCTCGCGCTCGTGGCGAAACATGGGATCCTGGTAGAAAGGGTGGTCCGGACGGGTGATCCGCTTGCTGGTGAAGACGTTCACTACCGCAGGGGCTGCGGCTTCCACCGCGACCGCATAGGAGGCAGGGGCCGGCCGCGGTTCGTGGTGCGAAGGCGTGGCCGGCGCCTCCCGGAATTCCACCACACGTTCCGACTGGTTCTGTCCGGGGCCGAGTGCGTCCGGGAACAGCCACAGGATGCCCACGGCCACTACGATGCCGACCAGTACGTAGCTGAAAACGAAACGGACGAAACGGCGGGTCTGCATGGATCTCCCTGTCGTGGATCGCGGTCTTGGGGCTACGATTGTACCTGTAACCGCCTTTACAGTGGGGCTTTGGTCGGGTGGCCGTGTACGGCGCAGAATATGGTACGCAATGTCCCGGGGCTGCTTGACCTGCCGAGTCTGATGATGGATCCTTGTGCGCCGTATCGCACGGCGTGGCGGATTGGGGCCAGCCGTGGGCGAATGTTATCATCCTTCTCGGATGTGTTGTCTTGCTACAGCAAGCAAATGGCCATGACGTGGCAAGGCGCGGGAAGGGAAGCATAGCTGGGTCTGCATGACCGACGAGCGCAGCCTGTGGATCACGTCGTTGCTCCTGACACGGCCGCAGGGAGTGTCCGTGCGGCCTGCCCGAAGCGTTGTGCTTGCCTGCCATGGAACCGCTGCCCTCGGCGCGAGTGTGCTATCTGGCGAATCGTGACAGTGCCCCGAAACGTGACCAGGCGTGCGCGAAGGCGGATATGCCTTCCGAAAGCCGGATCAGTCCTCTTGAAGCAGATTCAAAGCAGGTTGAACCCAACCAGGGGGTCGTAAATGAATCAGGATGCCCCGAACAGGAACAGACGTCGGTTCCTGACTGCCGCAACGACCGTGGTCGGCGGGATCGGCGTTGCCTTCGTGGCCGTTCCATTTCTGTCCTACTGGAGGCCCAGTGCCCGGGCCCAGGCTGCGGGGGCGCCGGTGGAAGTGAACGTATCGCGGCTGGAGCCGGGTCAGCTTATCAACGTGGAGTGGCGCGGCAACCCCGTGTGGATCTTCCACCGCACGGAGGATAACGTCAACGATCTGGAGAAGGTCGAGGGCATACTGCGGGATCCTGAATCCCGACAGGACCAGCAGCCCGAATATGCCAGGAACCGGCATCGCTCCAGACAGCCGGAAATCATGGTGCTGGTCGGCATCTGCACACACCTCGGCTGCTCACCCCTGTTCTACCCCGAAGACAGGCCGCACGGGATGGAGCGGGATTGGGTCGGCGGATTCTTCTGCCCCTGTCACGGCTCCTATTTCGACTTGGCGGGCCGCGTCTACACGGGTGTTCCGGCTCCTCTGAACCTCGTGGTGCCGCCGTACCATTTCCCAGACGAGAACACCGTCTTAATCGGTGAAGATGAACCCGACGAGGGAGAGGCCTGATGAGCGAGACCACCAGCGGACGAGGGTTCATGGGCTGGATCGACGATCGATTCCCCGCCACCAAGATGTGGAAGGAGCACCTGAGCGAGTACTACGCGCCAAAGAACTTCAACTTCTGGTACTACTTCGGATCCCTCGCCCTGCTGGTGCTGGTCATTCAGATTGTCTCGGGAATCTGGTTGACCATGAACTACATCCCGTCCGGCGATCGCGCCTTCGAATCCGTCGAGTACATCATGCGGGATGTGGAGTGGGGCTGGCTGATCCGTTATATCCATACCACCGGCGCATCGGCGTTCTTTGTCGTTGTCTATCTCCACATGTGCCGCGCCCTGATGTACGGCTCCTACCAGAAGCCGCGCGAGTTGCTGTGGATTTTCGGCGTGCTCATCTACGTGGCGCTGATGGCCGAGGCATTCATGGGCTACATGCTTCCCTGGGGGCAGATGTCTTACTGGGGGGCGCAGGTGATCATCTCGCTGTTTGGCGCCATCCCCGTTATCGGTACCGATCTGGCAGTGTGGATTCGCGGTGACTACGTGGTTTCCGAGGCGACCCTCACCCGCTTTTTCGCGTTGCATGTGGCCGGACTGCCGCTCGCCATCATCGCCCTGGTGGTCGCACACATCCTTGCCTTGCACGAGGTGGGCTCCTCCAACCCCGACGGCATCGAGATCAAGCAGAACAAGGATGAGAGCGGCAAGCCGCGGGACGGCATCCCTTTCCATCCCTACTACTCCGTCAAGGACCTGGTGGGCGTGGCCGTATTCCTGATCTTTTTCTCCATCGTGGTCTTTTACATGCCGGAGTTCTTCGGGCTGTTCATCGAGGCGCCGAACTTCGAGCCCGCCAATCCGCTGGTGACACCCGACCACATCGCCCCGGTCTGGTACTTCACCCCGCACTACGCCATGCTGCGCGCCATCCCGGACACATTCGGCGGCGTGCTGGTCATGGGGGGAGCGATCGCGATCCTGTTTTTCCTGCCGTGGCTGGATCGGGGCAAGGTGCGGTCGATTCGCTACCGCGGGCTCAGCTTCAAGGTGGCCCTGGCCCTGTTCCTGATAAGCTTCGTGATCCTGGGCTACCTCGGTCTGCAGCCGGCGACCGGGCTCTACACCATTCTTGCTCGTATCTTCACGGCCATCTACTTCGGGTACTTCCTGTTCCTTTGGGTCTACACGTACTTTGGGCTGGAGCAGACCAAGCCGGTTCCGGAAAGGGTGACGATGAAATGAAGAAGTATCTGCTGATATGCCTGTGCATCCTGTTTCCGGCCCATGTCTGGGGAGCTCCGGCCGGTGGTAATATGATGGATGTCGATGTCGATCCCTTCGACAAGGAGTCACTCCAGCGGGGCGCCCAACTGTTTGCCAACTACTGCATGGCCTGTCACGAGGCACACCTGATCCGCTACAACCGCATCGGTCAGGATCTTGGTCTCGATGATGAACTGGTCGAGAAGTACCTGATCTTCAAGCCCGGGGCACAGTTGTTTGACGGCATGACGAACGCCATGACCGACGAGGACGCCGAGGAGTGGTTCGGTGCGCCTGCGCCCGATCTGTCATTGACCGCCCGTCGTCACGGCCCGCGATACATATACACCTTCCTCAACGCCTTCTACGAGGACGAGGATGCGCCCCTGGGTGTCAACAACCTGGTGATATCCGGCACCTCCATGCCGCATGTGCTGGAGGAACTGCAGGGGTTGCCGATAGCCGTTCGTGAGGAGATCGAAGGTGCGGAGCAGATCACGGAACTGAAGGTGGACGACGACCGCGCCGGACTCATGTCGGCGTCGGAGTATCGCGCGGCTACACGTGATTTGACCAATTTCCTTGATTACGTCGCCGAACCTATCAAGGCGGAGCGGCGGCGTCTGGGTGTTCGCGTCCTCATTTTCCTGTTTCTCTTCCTGATCGTCGCGTACCTGCTCAAACGCGAGTACTGGAAGGACGTGCATTAGATCCTCTCCCCCGGGCAGTCTTCGCCCGGGGGTATTCCGATCCCAGGGAGCGCCTCATGGCCGCTGTCAACAAACGTTCCGTGATGACGCTTTTCTCGGGGCCTGTCTGTCCTTACAGCCACCGCGTCCGGTTTGTTCTCGCGGAGAAGGGGATCACGGTGGATATCCATAGCGTGGATCCGGAGCATGCGCCCGAGGACCTCGCGGACCTTAATCCGTACGGGGGCGTCCCGACCCTGGTTGACCGCGATCTGTCGCTTTATGACACCCGCATCATCGTTGAATACCTGGATGAACGTTTCCCGCATCCGCCCCTGATGCCCATCGATCCGGTTTCACGGGCCAAGGCCAGGTTGGCGCTGCACCGAATCGAGCGCGACTGGTACGCGCTGCTGGGCGAAATCGACAGTGCGCCAAACGAGGCGCAGGCGGATCGGGCCCGCAAGGCGCTGCGCGAGAGCCTGATTGCCAGCGACGAACTCTTCTCGGTAGCGCCGTTTTTCCTCAGTGAGGAACTCTCGGTCATGGACTGCGCCCTGGCTCCGTTGCTCTGGCGATTGCCACGCTACGGCATCGAGCTGGACGATCACGCTCCGGCACTGATTGACTATGCCGAGCGCCTGTTCGCACGCGAATCGTTTCAGGAGAGTCTGAGCGAGGCCGAGCGCACCATGCGGACTTGACCGGCGTCCGCTGTGCTGGTTTGGCGCCGTCCCTGAGTCATCGTGGCCGATCGCCGGAGGAGGCCGCCCACGCACCTGCATGACCGGGAACCGGCGTACTTGATCACTCAACGAGGGCTTCCAGGCATAGTCGCAGGCGGGCGCTTGCGCTTTACCCGCGCTGAAACCAGCACCCCCGTGCGAACCTGTCTTCGCGGTCTGCCGCGCACACACTCTGAACGATGCAATTCGCTCCGAAAAGGTTAACGATCCGTGACCAATACGATTGCCGGAAACATGACTTCCAGCCGCCCGTATTTGATTCGTGCACTCTATGACTGGATTGTCGATAACGGGCTTACCCCCTATCTGCTGGTGGATGCAGAGAACAGCGGCGTCAACGCGCCGCTGGAATTCGTGGACGGCGGGCGCCTGGTGCTCAACGTGTCACCCCGCGCAGTCCGGAGTCTCGATCTGGGCATGGAGGAGATAGCCTTCAGCGGCCGCTTCGGTGGCCAGGCGAGGGACGTCAGCGTGCCTGTCCGCGCGGTGATGGCCATCTATGCCCGCGAGAATGGTCAGGGCATGCTGTTCAACGATTCCGACGACGATCCGCCCTCGCCCTCGGGCGGTCCGGATGAGAATGGCGATGGCGGCGAGGGGCCCAGGGGAAACCGCAGGCCCAATCTTCGCGTGGTGAAGTAGTCGCCGGCCCGACGGTGCTCACGCTCCCCCGTTCGGACATTCAATCCAGGTAGTCGAACAGTCGCACGACCTCCCGGGTACCGCTGACCCGGCGTACGGTTTCCGTTATCGCCTCTGCTTCGTCGCGGGTGACCCGGCCCATCAGGTAGATGCGCTGGCGCTCGGTAACGACGCGTACGCGGGAAGAATCCAGGCTGTGGGGAGAATCCAGCTGGCGGATGCGCGTACGGGCATTGCGATTGATCAGGCTGTCCCGCCCGCGCGCCATGACCGAACTGAGTTCGGCCACCACCAGCTCATTGTGCACACGGCGGGCTCCTTCCTGCGCCCTGGCCAGTCGGGCGATGCGCCGTCCGGCGTTGGCATTGGGGACTTCCCCCGTCAGCAACACCACGCCGTTGTAGACAGTGACACCGATGTTGGACTCGTCCAGCAGTTCGTCGTCGTTGAGGATGTCGGCCAGGATGCGGCCGCGAAGGCGCTGGTCGGCGATGCGATCGCTGAAACTGCGTTCCGCCGCTGTAACGCTGTCGTCGTCCACTTCCTGAACATGCGACGGCGCGCAGGCCGCTACAGCGATGGCGAGCAGCGCCAGCAGGGAGGTACGCAACATGGCGGCGACCGGTGGCATGGCGGTCAGTCCTGTCCGAACAGGGTGTTGTCGATGTAGTCGCATAGACAGTGGATCACGAGCAGGTGCACCTCCTGGATTCGCGCGGTGACCCGGGAGGGTACCCGGATTTCGGTATCCCCTTCCCGATACAGGCCGGCCATGGCGCCGCCGTCACGGCCGGTCAACGCCACCACGGTCACGTTCCGCTCGTGGGCGGCGTCGACGGCGGCGATGACGTTCTCCGAGTCGCCGCTGGTACTGATGGCCAGCAGCACGTCACCGGGATGGGCCAGCGCCCGAACCTGCTTGGAAAAGACCTCCCGATAGCTGTAATCGTTGGCGATGGAGGTCAGTGTGGAGGTGTCGGTGGTAAGCGCCACCGCGGGCAGTCCCGGACGTTCCATCTCGAAGCGATTGAGCAGTTCGGAGGAGAAATGCTGGGCATCTCCGGCGGAACCGCCATTGCCGCAACTGAGGATCTTGCCGTCCGCCGCGAGCGCCTTGACCATGCTGCTGCCGGCCCGCACGATGGTCGGAGCGAGTTGGTCCATGGCCAGTTGCTTGGTATGGATGCTGTCGTGAAAATGCCGGATGACCCGGTCGTGGGAATCCATCATTGGGGCCTGTCGTTGCTTCAGGGAGTCCGGTGGCATCTGCGCCGTACATGCGGGAATGTATCAGGCTTCGAACGCATTGACGATCCACTGGATGTTGTTACCGCTGCTTACCGAGACGACGTCGAAGCGACAGGGACGGTCGGCGCCATGGTGTTGCAGCCAGGCCTGCGCAACATGGATGAGCCGCTGCTGCTTGCGAGTGTCGACCGAAGCGGCGCCGTCGCTCCAGGCGTTGGAGCCACGGTAACGGACCTCCACGAAAACAACGGTCTGTGCCTGTTCCATGATCAGGTCAAGTTCGCCTGCGCGTATCCGCCAGTTCCGCGCCAGCAGCCGGAGCCCGTGGTCCCTGAGGTAGGCCAGCGCGAGTTCTTCGGCCTCGTTTCCTCTCTGGCCGGCGGTCCGTCGCCCCTGCTGCTTCCATGCCATTGTCGGCCCCGCGAGTTGATACTTCAGTCGGTCGGTCGTTCGTTGGGTCTCACTGGCTGAACGCGGCCTCCACTGAACCGGGCGGGGATCAGCCCGCGCTGGATCTGGCCGCTACGGTCGACATTGAGAGTGCCGGTGGCGCCGTCCAGGGTTTCAGTCGGATTGCTGCGCAGCACCGCAAGCATGGGCATGAGGCGATAAGCGTCCATCCCCATGGCGTACAATCTGGCCTGCCGTTCAAGGCCGTCCTGCCAGTAGCGGGCCAGTTCCGAGCGAGTTGGACCCAGATCGGTGTTGTTGCCGAGCATCCAGGGCATGTCGAAGAAAATCAGTCCATCCGTATCACGGTCGATATCCTCCGGATTGCCCGTATACACATGCGAGGTCGCCATGATCGGCAGTCCGATGCCGTGGTGGAATCGCAGTTGCGGCCTTATCAGGCGAGCCTGCTGGTGGAAAGCGCCCAGAAAAACCAGGTCCACATCCTGCCGGCGCCGGGGTTCGGATTCCACGCTTCGGCCTATGGTGCGGCTCAGTCGCCGGGCGCGTTCCTCACTGGCATCAAGGTCCAGCAGGCGGCGCAGGGGACCGGCGAAATCCCGCTCGTCGCTCAGGTAGGAATCGTCCTCGAGTACGACGCCGCCGTTTTCCTCGAAAGCATCGGTAAACGCATCCCGCACCCGCCTTCCCCAGTCACCGACGGGAACCAGTACCACGGCGTGGCGCAGGCCGTTACGCGCGGCATGCAGCGCGGCGGCGCGGGCCTCGTCCTCGGGCAGAAGCCCGAAACGGTACAGGTTGGGCGGCGGTTCGATATCGGGATGGAGTGCGTTCAGCGCCAGCACGGGCACCGGAAGCCGCCTGTCCCTGGCCAACTCTTCCACGGCGTCACGCGAGAGCGGGCCGATCACGAGTTCGGCGCCGGACTGCACGGCGTCGAGATATGCGGACCATGGATCCTCGCCGTCCTCGCCAACGTCGGTGAACCAGATCTGGGGACGGGTGCCGCCATTGTCATCCGTGAAATGAGCCGCAAGCATGCCGTCTCGCACCGCACGCCCCGCCTCGGCAAGTGGTCCGGATAGCGGCAACAGTACGGCGACGCGGTGTGCCGGCTGCGCCTCCTCGCGGTAGCGCGTGATCGCCTCTCCGGCAAGGCGTTCCAGCGCCGGATGATCCGGGTAGCGGTCGGCCCACTGCTCCACCACGTCCTGCAGTTGCTCCGGGTCAAGGCGGTAGGTTCGCACCAGGTACGCCAGCTCGATCCAGCCGCCATGTGTGTCAGGGGCCGGGGGCATGACGTCGCGAAGCCCCTGCATGGGCGTTTCCTGCAGGGCTTCCCAAAGCTGCTCCCGGTTGCGCCGTATGTCCTCGGGCCGGACCAGCAGTTCTTCCGCTTCGGTTCGGGCCTCCGCGCTGTCCAGCCCACGGCCAAGGGCGCGCAGGGCCTGGGCGTAGACGTCCAGCAGGCGGGGCTGAGCGCCCGGTTCTCCGGGAACTCGCTGTTCTATGAGGTCTACAGCCTCGCCGGGTTCGCCGCGCTCCAGTTCGAGGCGGGCGCGAATCACCGTCTGCAGATCCTTCACCAGCTCGGAGACGCCTTCAGTGGGACTGGCTCCGAGCAGGTCCCTGGCCGGGCCGGGGCGGTTTTCGTCCAGGTGCAAGTCAGCCATGCGCAGGCGGTACACCTCGCGTTCATCGGCGTCGTCGCTATCTTCGATTGCCTGCTGGTAGAGATCGAAAGCACGTTCCGGATTTCCCTGGGCGCGCGCTTCATCCGCGCGTTCCGCAAGGGTTGGTTCATCCGGCTCCGGCGGCCCGATGGCACACGCGGCGAGCAGAACCATGACCACAAGCAGCGGCAAGAGCCGGACGCAGAGTGAAAAGCGGGAGACAACTGGCATGGGTGTCAGGAATCCATATGGTTGTGGCTCGCGCCGAGGGCTGCGGGTCGGTTGGCCGGGGGGCCGGTCGGGCGCTCCGGATGCCGGTGTCGGAGAAGTGCATCCATAGTGGGCTCGAGCGCGATCGCCTGCATGGGTCGGCATGTTCCCGAGAGTGTATCAATCCGTGGCCGGCGATCAATTCCCTCTGCATGGGCGTGAGATACTCTGTGAACGTTCCAGTTCGTCCGGAGTGCACGTGGTCCACAAGAAGGGAATCCTCTACATCGTAGCGACGCCGATCGGAAACCTTGGCGATATCAGTCAGCGGGCTTTGGATATCCTGGGTTCCGTGGATGTGGTGGCCGCCGAGGACACCCGCCACAGCCGCAATCTGCTGTCGCACTTCGGTCTCTCATGCAGCCTTGTCAGTCTGCACGAGCACAACGAGGAAGCACGCACCGCGAGCCTGCTTGACAGGCTGCTCTCCGGGGAAAGCGTCGCCGTGATCAGTGATGCCGGGACGCCGCTTGTCAGTGACCCCGGCTACCGGCTGGTGACTGCAGCCCACGAAGCCGGCATTCGCACAGTGCCGGTTCCCGGGCCCAGCAGCGTCACCGCGGCGCTGTCCGTGGCCGGTCTGCCAAGTGACCGGTTTTGTTTCGAGGGATTCCTGCCGGCGCGTGCGGCGGCCAGGCGCCGGACACTGCGGGCCCTGGCCAAGGAGTCGCGGACCATGATCTTCCTCGAATCGAGCCACCGCATCGTGGCCAGCCTCAAGGATATGACAGATGCGTTCGGCGCCGAGCGCCCGGCTGCGCTGGCCCGCGAGTTGACCAAGGCTTTCGAGACCGTTGTGCGCGAACCGCTGGGGATGCTGCTGCGGAGGCTGGAGCAGGAACCGGATCAACGCAGGGGAGAATTCGTTGTGCTGGTCGGTGGCGTTCCGGCTGATTCAAGGGCGGCGGATGAGGCCGCGTCCATGGACCTCGACACGGTGCTCGGTGTGCTCCTGGAAGAGTTGCCGGTGCGTCAGGCCGCGGGCCTCGCGGCACGCCTGTGCGGTTTGCCCCGTAACCGGGTGTACCGGAGAGCGTTGGCACTGTCCCGGGACCGGTAAACATGTCCAGGGCGATCTCGCCGGCGCACGAAAATGACTCGCGGATAACCGGATTCTGGTAAAATCGGGGCTGGAGTTGGCCAGACGATCGCTGCCGGAATCTACCCGGTGGAGGAAAGTCCGGGCTCCGCAGGGCAGGGTGCCAGGTAACGCCTGGGGGGCGTGAGCCCACGGAAAGTGCCACAGAAAACAGACCGCCTAAACGCCTTCGGGCGTCGGCAAGGGTGAAAAGGTGCGGTAAGAGCGCACCGCGCGGGTGGCAACACGCCGCGGCACGGTAAACCCCACCCGGAGCAAGACCAAATAGGGGAGCGATGGTGTGGCCCGCACCGCTCCCGGGTAGGTCGCTTGAGGTGCGCGGCGACGCGCATTCCAGACGAATGATCGTCCTAGACAGAACCCGGCTTACAGGCCGACTCCACCCGATAGCCTGCCCCCCTCGCGCCACGGGTCCCGAGGCGCGAGGGGAAATGGTCGCGCCCGCCCGTCCGGCATTTCGCAACTTCCAGTAGTTCCGCGAAACATTCTTCAACCACATGATTTCCATTCAAAACGATGACGGTTTTCGCTTGTCGCTCGAGAGCGACATGGATACGCATCGTAAGTCTCTGTTGCGATTGAAAGAATTGCTCGGCATTTGCTTGACAGTGGTCCCGGGCGCTCCCTATAGTGTCTCGAAGTGGGAGAAAGTGGCACAAAAGGGATTACTGGGGGGCGCCAGGGCATATCGTGTTTCGCGGGGTTACACATCTGAATCTCGACGCCAAGGGGCGCATGAGCTTCCCGAGCCGTTATCGCGAGGAGCTGGTGGAGCATTGCGCCGGTGAGGTGGTGGTGACTGTCGACCCTGATCGATGCCTGCTGGTCTACCCCCTGCCACAATGGGAAGAGATCGAACAGAAACTGATTCGACTGCCCAGCCTCAAACCCCAGACACGGCGCCTGCAGCGATTGCTCATGGGTCATGCCAATGAGGCGCAGCTTGACGGCAGCGGGCGCATCCTGCTGCCGACGCCGCTGAGGGACTTTGCCGGTCTGGACAAGAAAGTGGTGCTTATCGGACAGGGCAACAAGTTCGAGCTCTGGGATGAGACCGAATGGAAACAACGGTGTGACAAGTGGCTGGTCGAAGCTGCGGAGGATTTTGAGCTCTCCGAGGAACTGGAGTCCCTGTCGCTCTGATGACGGTCATGGAGTCATCCCCGGAACACCGGCCGGTGCTGCTGGCCGAGGCAGTGGAGGGGCTGAAGGTGCGCGCAGACGGCTTTTACGTGGACGGAACCCTTGGTCGGGGCGGTCACGCGGCGGAAGTGCTGAGCCGGCTCGGGCGGGATGGGCGCATGTGGCTGCTGGACCGTGATCCGGATGCCGTGACGGTCGGTCTTGACATGTTCGGTGCCGATCCGCGCTGCCGCGTGATCCATGGCTCCTTCGCCGAACTGGGGGAACTGCTGGATGAAGCGGGGTTGCAGGGAGAAGTGAACGGGATCCTTCTGGATCTCGGCGTGTCCTCCCCACAGCTCGATGAGGCCGCTCGGGGCTTCAGTTTTCTTCGCGACGGCCCGCTGGACATGCGCATGGACACTTCTGCCGGCGCTACGGCGCGAGAATGGTTGCAGTCCGCCGACGAATCGGAGATCCGTCGCGTACTGCGGGTCTATGGGGAGGAGCGTTATGCGCGCCGGATCGCCGCGGCCGTCTGCGCCGCGCGTGACGCCGGCAGCCCGCCGCAGACAACCGTGGAGCTGGCCAACCTGGTCGCCGCGGCCCTTCCGCGGCGGGAAACGCACAAGCACCCCGCAACACGCACGTTCCAGGCCCTGCGTATCGCGGTGAACGCGGAGCTCGACGCCTTGCAGCGGTTCCTCGGCGGGGTCGCGGACTGGCTCGCGCCCGGCGGCAGGCTGGTGGT
>SL_3KL_010_SEDDRAFT_10004605_pt1 | contig 12454 bp, 13 predicted proteins | sample SodLakKL_010_SED_2_FD_10381 | JGI IMG/M metagenome (IMG submission 10381)
CGGTGAGTTTTGGCGACACCTATAAAAACGCTGTCAAATGCCCACGGTTATTGACTTTGAGCGCCTCAAAGTCCGGAATTTATGCAACAGTAGGGTTATGAAGTTTCGGTATGCAGCAGTAGCTGGCCACCCAGTCGAACCCAAGGATGTGAAAGGCGCTCGCGGTCCTAATATCAGGATTGACGTAAAGGAACTGGAGGACGTTCTCCATAAGCTTGGTATTTTCCCCGAATTACACAAAACACCTACCGATGCTTAATTCGCAAGAGATCCTCTATTCAAGGTCCTGCGTGTGCTCTAATCTGCTGATTTACGCATAATCTCGCGCATGGCCAAAGAAGATCAATTAAAAGGTGCTATGGCGAAGCTGCCCGGGGGTCAGACTCTCGTCAGCGTGTCAAGGTTGGCCTTACAAGGCTTTCGCGATTTGAGGTTGTTGGGGGCCAGATTGGTCGGTGCTCAGAATCTCGAGCTTAAGGCACTGACATTTCATAATTTCCGAGACTTATACTCAATTGATCCAAACGGCATCGATCGCTCCTTGAACCACAGGGAAGATAAAACAAATCGATTCGTTGCGAGTGGCGAGTGGGACGTTGTGTCATCCGCACCGCTTCCCGACGCCAAGCCGATTCTTTATGAAACCGTCCACATGATGTTCGTGGACGGAGCGCATTACAGAGAAACACCCCAATATCGACAAATGCGCGATGCGGTAACACGGTACAGGGCTGGAGAGATCGCGAGGCCGGATCGGCATGGGGCCTACTGGTGTCGAGATCTTCCCGATATTGATCGGTATTTCGAAATTCTCCAAAGGGTATATGAACAGATCAGGGATGAGGGATACCGCACGCAGGAGCAGTTGGCTCGAGAAAATGGGGAGTTGGTGAAAAAGTCTTATGACGAAATCTCGATCTGTCTTTCGCGGGACGGCACCCCAATCCTGGAATATGATGGCACCCATAGACTCTTGATGTGCCAGATTCTCAATGTTCCATCTGCTCCGGTTCAGGTCAAACGCGTACATGCCGACTGGGCGAAAGAAGCAATGGACAGGTTCAAATCGATCCGCTCTGCAGAGGCACGGCTGAAGAAGGCTCTTGCCGAGACCTTCCCCTTGTTCCAGGAATCAGAATAAAGTCGGTGCGTTATGACGCGTGAGACCGAATTTTCCGTGGTGATTCCCATGTATAACGCGGAACGCTGGATTTGCCGGACGGTCGGCAGTGCCTACGCCCAGAGCAAGGAGGCACTGGAAATCATCGTCGTGGATGACGGGTCATCGGATTCGGGTGCAGAGCTGGTCAGCAAAACCTTTCCAGAGGTGAAGTTGCTGACGCAGGAGAACGCAGGTCCTGGGGCGGCACGCAATGCGGGCATCGAGGCGTCGCGGGGAAAGTGGGTTGCCTTTCTCGATGCGGATGATCTCTGGCTTCCCACGCACCTCGAGGAGTTGAGTCGACTGGTCGAGAAGTATCCGGATGCCGGGCTTGTTTCAACCCACGTTCTTCAGTGGCGCACGGGTGCGTCAGTTGGAAAGGTGGAGATGCGTGGCCGACTGTCCAGGGTTGATTATTTTGGATTCGGCCTTGCAGACCGGCATCGGGTACATACCTGTGGGGCGGCGATGCGGCGTGAAGTTTTTGACCAGGTCGGGCCATTCGTTCCCCGAAAGTATGGACAGGACCTGGAGTACTGGGCCAGAATTGCGCTGCATCACGATGTGGCCTGCTCCACCGCGCGCACAGCACTTTATGCAAGAGGCACTGGTGGGCGTGGCGAACAGAGAACGGAAGCACGACAGAAGGGTGAGAAGGCTCACGTGCCTGTTGGGGAATCATTTGCCGAGAAGAGCTTGTCCACTCAGACAGTTTACAAGGCGTTGCAGTCCGGGGATCACTCCGTCCCGCGGCGCCGACTCGAGAACTACCTGGACGGTCGCCTCGTCCGGTCTGTTTACGCCAGATTGCGGCGGAAGGACCTCAAGGATATCCGCAAGATCCCGCGCCTGTTCATTCATCGGTGGTCCATTCGAAACCTGCTGGTCCGTGGGGTGCTGGTGCTTCCCTTGCCGCTTCTGTCGTTTATGGTTCGACTGAGGGGCAACCTGAAGTCATTCGTTCAGACGGGCCGCTGGCCGGCCGGCTGAGCTGTGCGCCTGCTTGATTCCGGTGTGGAGTGTTGTTTTCGACAGTAAGGGAGAAAATGACTGATATCTTTTCGATCAAACCCCTGATCATCGCCGAGGTTGCCCAGGCACATGAAGGCTCGGTGGGGCTGGCCCATTCCTTTATCGAGGCTGCTGCGGATGCCGGTGCGGATGCGGTCAAGTTTCAAACCCATATGGCCGGGGCGGAAAGCACCCTGGATGAGCCGTTCCGCATACGCATGTCATCCCAGGATGCAACGCGTTACGATTACTGGAAACGGATGGAGTTCACGGTCGAGCAGTGGCACGAATTCAAGGCGCATTGCGATGAGCGGGGGGTATTGTTTCTGAGTTCGCCTTTTTCCCTGGAGGCGGTGGAGCTTCTGGGTTCGGTTGGCGTTGCGGCCTGGAAGATCGGCTCCGGTGAGATTTATTCCCGGGACATGCTGAGTGCCGTGGCGCAGCGGCCGGAGCCGGTGTTGCTGAGTAGCGGGATGAGTCCGTGGGTCCATCTGGACAAGGCGGTACAACTCCTGCAGCAAGAAAATTCGCAATTCGCGGTGTTTCAGTGCACCAGCAAGTACCCGACGCCCTTCTCCGAGGTGGGTCTGAATGTTTTGTCCGAGCTGCGTGCCCGCTATGAGTGTCCGGTGGGCCTGTCTGACCATTCCGGCACACCGTTTCCGGCCATCGCGGCGATGGCGCTCGGGTGTGAACTGATCGAGGCGCACGTGACCTTTGATCGCAAAATGTACGGACCGGATGCCGTCGCCTCGGTAGAATTCGAGGAGCTGGCCCTGATGTGCCGGGCGCGCGATGCGATCCGCGATATGCTGGCCCATCCGCTGGACAAGGATGCGATCGCCGATGATTTGGCCGACATGCGGGCGAAATTCGGAAAAAGCCTGGCCCCGCGCGAGGCGCTTGCGGCCGGAACGCGTCTCGAAAGGGACATGCTGACACTCAAGAAGCCGGCAACCGGAATCCCGGCTGCTGAAATTGACAAGGTGGTTGGCAGGGTGCTTGTGAACCCTGTCCAACCCGATCGTTTACTCAAATGGAAGGATCTCAATGACTAAACGCAAGGTATGCGTAGTGGTCAACAGCCGGGCCAATTACGGCCGTATCAAGAGCTTTCTGGTCGCCGCAAAAGAGCATCCGGGACTTGAACTGCAATTGATTGTCGGGGCCTCCGCCCTGCTGTTTCGATTCGGTGAAGTGGTCAAGATCATGAAGCGGGAAGGCTTTACGCCCGACAGTGTCGTGCACTCCATTGTCGAGGGCGAGACGCCAACGACCATGGCCAAGTCCACCGGGCTGGCGATTGTCGAGCTGGCGACCCATTTCGAGAATCTCAAGCCCGACGTGGTGCTGACGGTGGCCGATCGCTTCGAGACCCTGGCCACGGCGGTGGCGGCCAGCTACATGAACATTCCCCTGGCCCATACCCAGGGCGGGGAAGTCACCGGTTCCATCGATGAATCGGTCAGGCACGCCATTACCAAGCTTGCGCATGTTCACTTCCCGGCAACCGAGCGCTCCCGGGAATACCTGATTCGCATGGGGGAGAACCCGGATACCGTCATTCTGACCGGGTGCCCGGCCATCGACCTTCTGGTCCAAACCGATCTGAGTGCGGATCCCAAGCTTTTCGACCGCTACAAGGGCGTGGGCGCCACACTGGATCCGGAAAAGCCCTACATCGTGGTGTTGCAGCATCCGGTGACCACGGAGTACGGCAGTGGACTGGAACAGATCAATCAGACCCTCGAGGCCGTTTCGCGTGTTGGCGAGCAGGGCATGCAGGTCGCGTGGTTATGGCCCAATGTGGATGCCGGATCCGATGATGTGGCCAAGGGGCTCAGGGTATTTCGGGAAAAGCATGATCCGGACTACATGCACTTTTATCGCAACTTTTCACCCGAAGATTATGCGCTGTTGATCAACAATGCCCAGTGTGTAGTCGGGAACTCTTCTTCCGGGTTGCGGGAGGGCGCCTTCCTTGGTGTGCCTTGCGTCAATATCGGCAGTCGCCAGGCCGGGCGAGAGCGGGCCGAAAACGTGATCGACGCCGGCCACAATGCCGATGAAATCGAGTCCGCCATCCAGCGGCAACTCCGGCATGGCCGCTATCCTCGATCATTGATGCTTGGCGATGGAACCGCGGGACAGCAGATCGCTGATGTGCTGGCCGAATTCCCCTTCAACATTCACAAGCGCTTGAATTACCTGGATGCACCGTTGTCCGAGGCGCGGACCGGATAGGCGTCATTGCCGGCCATGTCGCAGACCGTTCTCATTGCCGAACCGAGGGATTACTCGGAACGCGCACTCGATCATTACCGGCAGATCGGTGTGGTGGAAACCGGACCCTTGCAGTCCGGCCCATACCCGAATGTAACGATGCTGGTCATTCGTCTGGCCCATCGGGTCGACGGTGAATTTCTGGATCGATTCCCTGCGCTTGAGGCGCTCGTGAGTCCGACAACGGGGTTGAACCATATCGATCTTGATGAGATTGGTCGCCGTAAGATTCAGGTGTTTTCGCTTCAGGATTGTCGGGAGGCCATCGAAAAGGTGCATTCCACCTCCGAACTGACCCTGGGACTGATCATTGCGCTGGTCAGGAATATCTGTAAAGCGAATCAGGATGTGGTGTCCGATGGCTCCTGGGATCGGGACCGGTTTCGAGGCCGGGAGTTGTCGCGCATGACCCTGGGAATTGTCGGCCTGGGACGAATCGGAGGCCATTTGTGTGAATATGCCAAGGCGTTGCGAATGCGGGTGCTCGCGTTCGATGACAGGCAGTCTGAGGATCGTTTCTCCATGCTCGGCGCGGTGCGCATGCCACTCGAACAGCTACTTGCCGAAAGTGATATCGTTTCGATGAACATGGCGCTCAATCCCGAGACCGAGAATCTCCTTGATGCCGGGCGCCTGGCGCTGATGAAGACCGGCGCCTACCTGGTCAATACCGCCCGTGGGGAATTGATCGACGAGGCGGCTGCCGTCGAGCGACTCCGGCAGGGAGCACTTTCCGGAATTGCCGCCGACGTGCTTTCGATGGAAAGTGACCCCCGGGCCGATCTTGCCGATTCCCCGCTTCACGCGGCCGCACGCGAGGGCTACAACGTGATCCTCACCCCGCATGTCGGGGGATGCACCCTGGATGCCATGCACATTACCGAAGAGTGCCTGGCCGAGACCGTGAAACGCGCATACGCGGTGGCGATGTGACAGTTCGTGCACTCGGGCTTCTTCCAGCGCGTGGTGGCTCCAAGGGCATCCCGCGGAAGAATCTCAAGCGTATTCTGGGCGAAACGCTGGTTGCCTGGTCGGGCCGTGCCCTTGTGCAGGCTCCGAGCATACAACGGGCCATCTGCTCGACGGATGATGCCGAAATCGCCAGGGAGGCTGAGCGGGTCGGTCTGGAGGTGCCGTTCATGCGCCCACCCGACCTTGCCGGCGATACGGCGATGGTCAAGGATGTCATTCGCCATGTGCTTGGCGTGCTGGCCGAACAGGGTGAGCAGTTCGAATACGTGGTGCTGGTGCAGCCAACTTCACCCACCGTCATTGTTGAAGACGTGGAGACTGCACTTGGCCTGGCAGTCGAGCATGATCTTGATACGGTCATTACCGGCTTTCGCGCCGGCATGCAGCATCCGGCCGTGATGTACACCCTCAAGCCGGATCAGACCGTGTCCTGGCTGATGGAGGGTTATCACGAGCGCAGACGGCAGGATTACCCGGAAGTATTCGTGCGAACCGGCCTGGTCTACGTGATCCGTGCAAGCAATGTGCTGGAATCGAATTCCATCTACGGGCCAAGGGTAGGCACGCACATCATTGACGAGAGTCGTGCCGTGACCATTGACGAAGAACTTGATCTCCAACTCGCTGAAAGGTTATTGGAAGCGAGTAACAGTTGAATCCAATTGCAATGATCTTCGGAATATTTCAAATGATAAAAAGGGTAGTAGATTCTGTCAGGAAGAGAGGTGTTTTCTGGACGATTCGACTTGCGGGGCGAAAAGTAAAGAAGAGTGTTCTTGGCGGAAAGCCTCCATCGTATGTTCCTTATGAAAAGAGAGGAGATCTCTACCAAAGTCAGTTCAAGGAAAACATGGGGCGAATATTCCAAGGGGAAGTGCCTTACAGATACAAGAACATAGCAAGTAAGGTTCCTGGTCGAAGAGTGTTGGAGATTGGCAGCGCCGAAGGCGTGCTTTCTCTTACTCTGGCCAGAAGGAAAGACAAAGTCTGCGGCATGGAGTTGACTGATTTCAGATATGAAACTGCATGTAAACTCAAGAGTCAGTGGGAGGCGATGGGCTACAGCGTGGAAAATTGCACATTGCTCAAGGGAGATATTCTGGCGCGTCCGGATATCATGGTTGATTTTGACACCCTGGTTGCTGTGCGAGTGATCTATCACCTGAGAGAAAAGGTACACCAGTTGTTCGAACGGATACCGGAGAATATCGAGCATGTTTTTCTCTGTGGTAATCGGGATAAGGAAAGCAGCGTACATCAAGCTGGTAATTTGGACGAATTGTCAAATGTCCACTCTTTGGGCAAGTGGATCTACTATGCTTCACAGAAGGGAATGGAGGAAATTCTGGAGGCTCATGGCTTCGATATTATTGAAAGTTACCAGGCAACCGAAGATGATGATCCGATTGTTGTAGGGCAAAGAAGGCGGTGAGCAGAACGTAAGTTCCTCGGGATGAATGAAATCATTATCTTTACGGGCGCTGAACTGCGCCATCAGTTCATGCGAAAGGCCCTTGCACTGGCTGATGTCGGTTGCGAGATCAATTGCAGCATTTGTGAAGGTCTTGAGCAGTCTTTGAATACACGTGTTGCTGGGGCCGAGGATGCGGACCTGCGCAAACGGCATGTCACGGCGCGTACTCGTTCCGAGCGAGATTTTTTCGCCCCATTTGTTGCACTGGCCCCGGACAGAAGTCGACCCCGATATATCGCCAAGGGTGCAATCAACGAACCTGAAAACGCCGAGGCGATCATTGATTTGAACCCCCACTTGATCGTTGCATACGGGTGCTCACTGATCAGGGAGCCCCTGATATCTGCTTTTTCAGGCCGAATCCTGAATGTTCATTTGGGGCTGTCTCCTTACTACCGGGGCAGCGGCACCAATTTCTGGCCCCTGGTCGAAGCCCGGCCCGAATGCGTGGGGGCGACGTTCTTGTACATGGACCCGGGTATCGATACCGGCGAGATCATTCACCAGATCCGTGCCAGGGTTTTCCCGGGCGACACTCCGCACCAGATCGGCAATCGCCTGATCTGCGATATCGCGCTGGTGTATCCGGAAATTATCCGAAGGTTCGAGCAACTGACCACTCCCGAACCGCCGCCACCGCCTGCCAATCCACGACTGTGCCGGCGTGATGATTTCTTAGAGGAATCGGTTGAAACCCTTTACAAACGCTTCGAAGACGGGATGGTTGCGGAGTACCTCGAGAACATCCAGCAGCGCCAGGCCGCGGCGCCGATTGCCGTCAATCCTCAAATTCCGCCGGTGGATGTGTTGATGGAAGAAAGACAATTCAAGCACAACGGAGAGAAAGGCTGAAATGAAGGCATTGATGTATCACTATGTCCGTACTGGAAGTTCGGATCTCCCGTGGTTTCGGTACTTGCATATCGATGACTTTCGCGCCCAGCTTGATCACCTGCAGGAGAACTATTCATTTGTCAACAAAGCCGAATTTCTCGAAAGCCTGGTCGGTGGACCGTGCCCTCAAAACAAGTGCGTGCTGACCTTTGATGATGCCCTTTCCGATCATTATGAACACGTGCTCCCGGAACTCATTGAACGCGGGTTGTGGGGTATATTCTATGTGCCCACGGGCATGTACCAATACCGACAGATGCTCCAGGTCCATCGCATTCACCTGTTGATCGGTACCCATGGAGGACGTCGGGTGCTGGAGTTTCTTGAGTCCAATGTTTCTCCGGAAATGCTGGGCTACCGGCATATTGAAGCATTTCACAAGGAAACCTACCAGGGCCAGGACAACGATGCCGCAACCGATGCCGTCAAGCGTGTTCTCAACTATTTCATCTCGCCTGAGTGGCAGAAGCCGGTTCTTGACGAGCTGATGGGGCACTTTTTTGAAAATGAAAGCGATTTGATCGATGAGTATTACGTGACTGCCGATCAACTCAGGGAAATGTATCGCTCAGGGATGGTGATCGGCAGCCATAGCATTACGCATCCGGTTTTCAGCAAGATCGATGAGCATGCTCAGCAGCAGGAAATATCAGGCTCTATCGAATACCTCGAATCCGTGCTGGAGCCGGGTTCCATCAAGACATTCTGCTATCCCTACGGTGGAGATCATACGTTTACCGACACGACCGAGAAATTGCTGACCGAAGCCGGGATTCGGTTCTCGTTCAATGTCGAGCCCCGTGATATCACCAAGGTCGACCTGGCTGACCGGCCACAGGCCCTGCCACGTTACGATTGCAACAGGTTTCCTCATGGTCGGGCCAGTATTGGGACCAGAAGGGCTGCTTGAATTTTCTTGGCTCTCTGGATCCGGGCATGCGCTCTAATCCAAAGTTGAAAGAATAGGCCAATTGTGAGCGTTATTCAAAACATCTACCATCGGCTGACCAGAAAGGGTAATCGCAAGGGGCTGGTTTTTCACCATATCCCAAAGACTGCGGGAACGACTGTTTCAAGTGAGCTTAGAAAGGCGGCAGGTTTGTTGAAATGGGGACCCATTTCGGGAAAGAGTACTGACGCCGTGATTCGCCGAGTACATGGCGAAAAGCCCGATGAACGGGGCGCCAGTACGGATGATATGGACGCACAGTACCGAATCCAGGAGTTCAGACGTTACATCCTGCTCTATCATCTGATGCAGGAAAAGCAGCTTATCAACGGGCACGTGTTTTATGACGATGCCTTTCGCCACGCCTTTGAGGATGACTACTGCTTTGTAAGCCTGCTTCGCCAGCCGGTCGAAAGGCTGGTGTCGCATTATCTTTATAATCGCTATCAGGCTCGTCACCGTGAGTTCCCGGCATTCAAGGATTATCTCGACACCCCGAGGGCGAAGCTGGTCGCCAACCTGCAGGTCGTCTTTCTCGCCGGCTGCCAGTATCGTGATGTTACCTGGCAGGAAAGAACTTCCGCAGCGATGAAGCATGCCGAAAACATGTCTTTTCTGGGTAGCGTGGACAACCTGGACCGGTTCGCCGACTACCTTAGTACACAATTTGGCCGTCGAATCAACTTCGACAGGCCGCGGAAGACCTCGAAGAGTCCAGGTGAGGCGAGTGAAATTCTCTCCAATGCTTCCTGGCGCGCGCGCATGGAACAGATGTGCCGGTATGACATCGAGCTGTATGATCAAGTCAAGCGTCGGAATTGATGGGATGACCATAGAAGCGCAAAAGGCAGAAGTCCATCCACATCTTGAGTGCGACGTTTATTCGGATAAGTGCAAATGAAGCGCTTGTGCTATCTGTACACGGATTTCCAGCGGTTGGTCTTCAATGCAGCCGCCCGAACCGCCGAATTCGATCCGGCATGCTTTCAGTACTTGACGTATGGCTACTGCCGTGATGGGCGCCTTCCCGGTTATCACCGAATCCAGGGCGGGTATAAACGAGCCCAGTTGCGTCGGGCCAGGGCACTGGTCCGTGAAGTCCGGGATTCCGTAGATCGCTTGATTGGCCGAGATGATTTCGAGTTGTGGCTGGCCAGCGATAACTCGGCCGTCGGTCAGATTCTCGTGAATCACCCGCGATGCAAGCGCCTTGTCCTGTTCGAGGATGGCCTGGCCAATTATGGAATCTATTATCCTCTTTTTTCGCGCAAGAACCTGCTGATCGAGTTGTTCCGGCTACGCAATGCCTTGTTCCTGGCGCCTCATGCCCGCCTGCCAAAACGAGCCGGGGAAACCGGGCGGGCGGCGGAACGTTATGGATTGACCGAGTATTCCTTTCCAGGGTTGCCGAACAGAAAATTAATCAACCGGAACTATTTTCTCGATGAAGTGGCCAGTGAAATGGTGGCAAGCGGCCAGGACCAAGCAAGCCCGCTCGATGACCGCGATTTGCTGCTGGTGGATATCTTCAAGGATGATTACCGGGCCAATCGATTTCGACCCATGGTTGTCGATCTGGTCCGTGAAATGGTAGAGCGTGAAGATGTCAGACAGATTTTGATCAAGCCACATCCCGGCGCCCCAAAGGATTTCGTTGGTCCCACTGCGGAGCTTCTTGGTCGGGAGATCGAGCAGCCCATTCGGCGATTTGAGCGCGATACGTCCCTGGAAGCGATATTCATGGCCTCGCGAGACCGATCTCCGCTTATCGGTGGATTGATTTCCTCATCACTGTATACCGCCCGGCTGATTGCGCCGAGCGCCAGGGTTTATTGTTACGGGCAGGGTACTGCCAGAATCTATGCTCGGCGTGATACTCAGGTCCAGTCGATGTCCGGCCTTGGGGTTACGGTCGTTTGAGCATGCAGGCAATGGAACGACCGGTAAACGTTTACCATGTGATTCCCAAGCCGGAGGGGGGAGGCGCGGAACGGTTGGTGCGAGAGTTGGTCAAGCGGCTGCCGGATCATGGCATCCACGCCAGAGGAATTTACTTTTACAACCCGAAGCGGGTCCCGCTGGCTGAGAACGAGCAGTGTTTTGATCTGCCAAAACGTGAATCATCACTGGCCATACCGGCACTGGTGCGTCTGTTCAGAAGTTTCGATGAATCGGGTCATCACATCGTCCATACTCATCTGACTCACCCATTGTATTACTCGCTGGTTGGCGGTGTGGGGCGTCATGCCCATCTATTCTTTACCGAACACAATACATTCAACAGACGTCGCTCCAGTCGCATATTTCGACCGATCGAAAGGGCTGCTTACCGACTTTGCAAGCGTGTTGTCTGTATTTCGGATGCGACGGATGAGGCGCTCCGGGAATGGCTGCGCGACCCTTCGGTTGAGCCGGCCATCCGGGTCATCAACAATGGAAGCCGACTTTTTTCCAACGCCGGTTTCAGGTCGGTTCCACCAGAGGGGCTCGATCTGGTTTCGATCGGCGCCCTGCGTCCACAGAAAGGGTTCGAGTACGGTATTGATGCCGTGGCCAGAGTCAGAGACCTTGTAAGGCGCTACCGGATTGTGGGGGAGGGGCCGGAGTTGGAAAAACTGAAGCGGCTCAGGGATAGCCATGGATTACAGGACAAGGTCGAGTTCCTGGGCTGGTCGGACCGCATCAAGGAATTGCTGCAGCAGGCTCATGTTCAGTTGATTCCATCACGTTGGGAGGGTTTCGGGCTGGTGGCCGTGGAAGGGATGTCCACGGGTATTAGAGTCATCGCTTCGAGCGTGCCGGGCCTCAAGGAAATAGTCGGAGAGAGCTCAGGGGGAATGCTGGTTGAGCCGCATGACCCTGATGCAATTGCTTCCGCAATAGAGACAATCAACCATGAATTGGTTCAGGGCCTGGATCGATCCGGAGAGGCAGCGGGCAGGGCGGGACTGTTCAGCATTGAGCAGATGGTGGATAACTACGCGTCCCTGTATCGTGATTTCGTGGCTAATTGAGTATAGGATTGATGAAACTATGATTCTTCGGGGCGATGGTTCATGAGTTTCGCTGGTCTGGAGCGGTATCCATTATCCGGCGAAGAACTGCTTGTCTCCTTGTTGATTCTGATCGGAGGGGCCGTTGCGGTGACTCTGGTCGGGACTCGGGGTCGGACACTGATTTTGCCATTACTTGTGGCCTTGATTGTGCGTGCTGGCGTCGCCCTTGGTCAGCGTATTACGAACATTCTTCCACAGGGCCAGGCTGATGCGGGTCGTTTTGAGCGTACTGCCTGGCTCTGGTCCGAACATGGCTGCATGGACACTTCCGTGCTCAACATGGGCGGATCCTATGTCCATAGCTGGATCATGTCGCAGTTATACGCCTGTTCCGGCATCGATCGGGCGCCGCTGGTCTTTCAGATGACCAACGTGTTGCTTGGCCTGTTTACGATCATGGTTTCTGCGCTGATCGCTCGGCGGATCTGGGGTCAGAAGGTGGCTGTCCGGGCTGCCTGGGTCATGGCTTTCTTTCCGACTTTGGTCCTGTATTCGGTGGTCGAGTTGCGCGAGGTCTGGGTGACGGCGTTTCTGATGACCGGGGTGTATCTGGTCATTCGCTGGATGCAGGACGGTGGGCAACACTTCTTTGCCCTTGGGGTGGCTGCGATCATGGGGTCAGCGGTGTTCCATGGAGGTACGATCTTTGCGAT